>Ga0114950_10000426_pt1 | contig 28439 bp, 26 predicted proteins | sample N075metaG_FD_83503 | JGI IMG/M metagenome (GOLD analysis project Ga0114950, IMG submission 83503) | Deep subsurface microbial communities from Kermadec Trench to uncover new lineages of life (NeLLi) - N075 metaG | ecosystem: Environmental > Aquatic > Marine > Ocean trench > Sediment | place... | reverse complement strand
GGTTGACCACGCTTAACGCAGCTTCAGGTGCTGGTCTGCGTAAGTAGGTGGAGGTTCAGATCCTCTTCTGGGCACCAATTAGACTGAATCATAGAGTTCCGTTACGCCCGACATATATCGACCTTCGTTTCGAGACCTTTCCATAACGACAAATCGTGCGCGCCGATGCTAAACCAGCACCCGGACAAATATCGCCAGTAGTAGCGCGCCGTCATCAGGGAATCATTCGTTCAGGTTTGAGTTGCTATCCAGCGGTCTACTTTTGTTTCGAGCAGGCTTAGCGGCAATGCGCCGTCAATGAGAATCACGCTGTGAAATTCACGGACATCAAACTTGTCGCCAAGCGCTTCTTCTGCCCTGTCACGTAACTCACGAATCTTCAACTGACCGATCTTGTAGGCGAGCGCCTGGCCTGGAATGGCGATGAATCGTTCCGCCTCGCTGATGGCACGCGCTTCCTTGACCGCAGAATTTGCATACATGTAATCCAGCACATCCTGGCGGCTCCATCCCTTGGCATGAAACCCGGTGTCCACAACCAATCGCAAGGCGCGCCAAAGCTCCGCATTCAGTGCGCCAAAATACTGGTAAGGGTCGGTATAGACACCGAGCTCCTTGCCGAGGGTCTCCGCATACAGGCCCCAGCCTTCGCTGAACGCCGTGTAGCCGCCGAATCGCCGAAACTCCGGCAAGCCTTCAAGTTCCCGCTGAATCGAAATCTGGAAATGATGCCCGGGGATCGCTTCGTGCAAGAAAAGCGATTCCATGGCCCAGATTGGCCGCGCTTTAATGTCGTAAGCATTCGCGTAGAAAATGCCGGGCCGCGATCCGTCCGGCGTGCCGCTGCTGTAGGATCCGCCACTTGCGGACTTTTCACGGAACGGCTCTACCCGCCGCACTTCGAATTCCGCTTTGGGAAAAATGCTGAACAGGCTTGGCGCCAGGCTTTCTATGTGTTCAGACATATCCCGATAGCCCTGGATCAGTTGTTCCGGCTCATCGAAGTAAAATTGATCGTCAGAGTTCAGGAAATCGAAGAAATCTTCAAGACTTCCTTCGAATCCGACCTGCTCCATCACCCCGCGCATTTCGTCATGGATGCGGGCCACTTCATTAACACCGATTTGATGAATCTCGTCTGGTGTCAGGTCGGTCGTTGTACGCAGCCTGACCATGTGCGCATACCAGGCCTCGCCATTTGGCAAGTCTGAAAGACCGACAGACTCACGCGCAGCACTCAGATATTCATCACCAATGAAATTACTCAGTTGCTGGTAGGCCGGAATAATTTTATCGGTAATCGCAGCAACATAAGCCGCTGACAAGCGCTCGCGAACTTCGTCGCTGAAGTCTTCCGGCATGTTTTTGATCGGCAGATAAAACGAACTGTCCTCAGCGTTATCAACAATCTGTGAAGCAAGTTGTGGCAACACTTTTTCCATGAGGATCCGGGGCTGTACGACACCCTGCTGCATACCCAGTTTCATGTTCTCGATCATCTGAGTATTGAGTACGATATAATCGTCTATGCGCCCCAGGAAATCGTCGTAGTTCTTTACCGTTTTGAATGGATGAAACGACGCACCGCTTCCGAGCTGCACAAAGAAATTCGGTATGGAGAAGAACTGGTTGACAGGTTGCAGATGTCCCGGATACTGCTGGCCCGCAATCGAGTTTTCGCGACTTAACTTGAAGGTTTCGTAAGTCAGCCAGTCCTGCCCTTGCAGCTCAGATGAGTCTATCTCAAGCAGGCGCCCCAAAAACTCCTCATCCATTGCTTCCGTCTCAGCGATGTATTCGGGCCCGAAGAAATTCGCGATTTGGTCGTCGAATCGGTCATCACCAACCTGCGTTGCACTCAGCGGATTGAGTTCGAGGTTGCGCTGGTAATATTCAGCAACCAAAGAGGCCAGTTGTTCGGACCTTGCCAGCGCCTGCTCACCTGCTGAGAATGCGGCCGGCTCCGGGACCTTGTCGCCGCCACAGGCAGCCAATACAAAAACAGCTGCTATGCAGCCGAAAATCATCTTCTTCATGGGGTTTCCTGCTCTGCTGATATCGGGGTGGTACGATTTATTGCCCTATTGTTGCCCTATTATTGCCCATTTTCGATCCCTTTTTAATCAAAGGCGAAATTTTCCTTGTCCAACTGCATCACTGAACGAGTAGGTGCCAACGCACAGGTTTTGTGAGTACTCGCACGTGGCAGGAGTCGCTCAAAGTAGAATTCAGCTGTCTGAATCTTGGCGCGATAGAATGCGGCAGACTCCCTACCCTTGCCGTTTTGCAGTAGCTCAGCTGCCTTGTCTGCCTGCAGCGCCCAGAAATAGGCCATCATCACGTAACCGGAATACATGAGGTAGTCGACGGACGCACAACCGATCGATTCACGGTCACCGCTCGCGCGAAACATGATGCGCAAAGTCAGAACATTCCACTCCACTGCCCGCTTGATCAGCGCACGTGCCATTTTACCAATCGCGCCGCTTGCGAACACACGCTTTCGAGCAAGGCCAAACATCATTCCAGTAAATTCGCGTACGCATTTACCTCGGGAGGTCAGCAACACTTTGCGGCCAAGCAAGTCCAGCGCCTGAATACCCGTCGTCCCTTCATACAAAGTCGCAATCCGCGCGTCGCGGACGATTTGTTCCATGCCGTGCTCATGGATGTAGCCATGTCCACCGTACACCTGCATCCCCAAGTTAGCGGATTCGAGACCCATTTCCGTCAAGAACCCCTTAAGGATGGGGGTATAGAAACCCAGCCGGTCGTCGTGTTCCTTCTGCTTGTCAGAGTCACCTTTCAGAGCCGCGTCAAACATCAAATCGGCGATCTGTGCCGCACTGTATATCATCGCTCGGCCACCTTCGGCGATGGCTTTCTGCGTGAGCAACATGCGCCGCACATCGGGATGCCATATCAGAGCGTCGGCCGCGAAGTCGAGATCCCTTTTTTTCGAAAGCGAACGCATCGAGCGTCGTTCCTTCGCATACGGCAGAGCACCCTGAAACGATGCCTCGGCATGGCAGATACCCTGGATGGCAGTACCGATGCGGGCCGTATTCATGAAAGTAAACATCGCTTCGAGTCCCTTGTTCGCTTCACCGACCATATAGCCGATCGCCTCGTCAAAATTTAACACGGCCGTTGCGGAGGCACGGATTCCCATTTTGTGCTCAATCGATCCGCAGTTGACGGTATTGCGCTCACCGAGTGAGCCGTCCTCATTGATCAAAATCTTCGGCACCACAAACAATGAAATCCCCCGCGTTCCCGCTGGCGCGCCAGGCAGTCGGGCGAGAACAATATGAATGATGTTTGTCACGAGATCGTGCTCGCCCGCAGAGATAAATATCTTTGTTCCATTGATGTGATAACTGCCGTTTTCCTGGGGAGTCGCGGTGGTCTTGATCTGCGCCAGATCGGTGCCGCATTGCGGTTCAGTAAGACACATCGTGCCGGTCCACTCACTCGACACCAATGAAGGCAGGTACTGGTTCTTCTGCTCGTCCGTACCGTATTCTAAAATGGTGTTGATACAACCGAGGCTAAGACCGGGATACATGCCGAAGGACCAATTGGCGGTACCCATCATTTCAGTATTGAACAAGCTGATCGACGTGGGCAAACCCTGGCCGCCGTATTCAACCGGAAATGACAAGCTCTGCCATCCGCCATCTGCGAATTGCCGATAGGCTTCTTTGAAGCCAGTTGGTGTGCTCACATTTCCATTGTCGAATCGACAGCCTTCCGCATCACCCGACAGATTGAGCGGTGCGAGAACATCCTCGCAAATGGCAGCGGCGCCTTCGAGAATGGCGTCGACGGTTTCCGGCGTTGCTTCCGAGCCGTTGGACAGTGATGCGTAGTGCGTCGGGTAATCGAACACTTCATTAATCAGAAAACGCATGTCGCGAAGGGGCGCTTTGTACTGGGTCATTTGCTTGCCTTTGGGTCTTTGTTGGCTTCCATTGAGCTTGCCGGATTCCGGGTTGCCGTCCTTGGCTGGAACTTACGATATCGTAACTTACGGTTGCGTAACTTACGCCATCGTAATATTGTTGTCAACATGAGAAAGAAGAAAGGAAACACGGGCCGCATGAACGCTGCCGCCAGACGAGCCCAGCTGATCGAAGTCGGTCGGGCAACCTTTGCCGAGCGCGGTTATGAGGCCACGACTGTTGAGGAAATAGCCGCCCGTGCGAGGATCTCCAAACCAATCCTCTACCACCACTTTGGCGGCAAAGAAGGACTTTACGCCGTTGTGGTTGACCGGGAAGTGGAATATATCCTGGGAGAGATAGCGGAGGCGGTAAGCACAGGCACTCCTCGCGAACGGCTGGAGCAAGCGGTGCTTTCCTATCTCACGTACGTAAAGGAACGGCCGGAAGGCTTTGCTTTGTTGCTAAGGGACGGAGCCCCGCACAAACGGACCGGCGAGATGCCTGCCCTGATGCACGACCTCGCGGATCGCATTGGCGAGGTTTTCACTGAACAGTTCCGCGAGGCCGGCTACGATTCCAAAGCCGCACCAATCTATGCACATGCGCTCGTCGGCATGGTCGCTTTTGTTGGTCCGTGGTGGACGGAAAGTAAAAAACCATTATCCGTTGACGTAACTGCAAGCCACATATCGGCATTGGCATGGATGGGTCTACGTCATTTGCCGAAAAAACCACGTTTATTGGAGTAGCATCGATTCATGTTGAGGTCCTTTCCATATCGCTTGGGAATAAGTAATTTCGCCCGTTGGCCCAGTCTTGCCTGCCTCTTGCTGGTCTCGGTATTTAGCCTGTCAATTTGCCCCGCGCTGGTACGTGCCGACCAGGATAACGTTGATTCGGCAACTACAGCGACGAGCACCTCCCCGAAAGATGCTGAAACACTTAGGTTCGAATCCGAGTTGAAGCAATTTGAACTTCGAGAAAATGTAGTAGCCAGTTTTGTGTATGCTTTTCAGATCGCCTCACCAGAGCTGCGGGCGGAACTGTGGCAGCAACTGGAGAAAGACAAGACCGCCGAAAAAATAAGCAAGACAGAAGCCGATGCATATAAAACGCAGTCCCGACCAGCTGGTTATTATGATGCCGAGACTTTGCGATACAAGGCGGCAGTTGAAGAATTGGATTTGTCAGCCGAGCTTGTTGAAGACCTGATTGAAATGTTTCGGTCCAATGAAGCTCCGTTCCGAAAAATCCTCTGGGAGCGCGTCGAAGAAAACACTCTGAACCAGAATTGAACTCGACCAACATCTCTATTTGACCAGTTACACCCGTCGATTCTTCTTTAGGTCGAATTTCGGCGCAAATCAACAACCAATCAGATTGTTTGAACGCCAACTAGCAGCCGTCAATACTCACCGCCGCATCCGCTCAAAAACGGCTATTTCACCCCAATTCTGGCATTGAACCCATCCAGAGCACATGCTGAAATGTGTAGAATAGTGGATATTTGTACACACGGTACATTGCTATGCGAACCAACATTGTCATTGATGATGAACTCATGAGCCAGGTCATGAAACTGACGGGCCTCCGCACGAAACGTGAGGCTGTAGAACTAGGACTTAAAGCCCTGCTTAAACTGAAAAAGCAGGAAAACATCAGGAATTATCGTGGCAAGCTTAGTTGGGAAGGCAATCTTGATGACATGCGAACGGACAAATGATCGTTGTCGATTCGAGCGTATGGATCGATTATTTCACAGGCAAGAATACATCAGCTGTTGAAAAGCTCGATTCGCTACTTGGACAGGAACTTGTTGCAATCGGTGATTTGGTACTTGTCGAAGTGTTGCAAGGCTTTCGAACCGACAGGGACTTCAAAAAAGCCAGGCAGCTCCTGCTGTCGCTCACCGTTGTGAACATGCTTGATACTGCCATTGCGCTGAAGAGCGCGGCAAACTGCCGAACGCTTAGAAAAAAGGGGATTATTGTCCGCAAAACAATAGACGCCATAATCGCTACTTACTGCATCGAGAATAAACTTCCCCTATTGCATTCTGACAAAGACTTTCGACCATTTCATAAGCACTTAAAGCTGAAGGATGCCATTGCGGCCATATAGCTGAAAATGGAAATGGACCAGATGCTGGTCTACTTAAGCAGCTGGGGGATTTAGTCCTCTTCTGGGAAACAGAAAACAAGGGCTCCCTCCGTGGGAGCCCTTTTTGCTTCAGTTAATCCAGATTCTTCGAATCTGTCCTTATCAGTAATAAGCCGCCGGCAGCCTTCGCGGCGGCACCGTGTTTTCGTCCGACACTGTAATGATGACCCTGTCGAGTTCACCATCGAACTTAAATATACCCCTGTACAAGTCCGTCACCTGCGTGCCCGTGTCCCTGCCGATGTCGAATGTCTCTGCAAGAGAGTAAGTCGCGATATGCATCTGCGGCATGTCAACTTCGTCGACTTTTTCGCCGTTTACATAGAGCTCGCCGATGCCGCCGAATTCCTGCGTCTTGATGAAATTGAATTTCAGGTCGGTCTTGCCGTTCGGCAAATGCGACGATTTCAACGTGTAGTGCACGCCATCAAGGAAGTTGTAGTCGTAATAGAGACGGTGATCCTTGATAAACATCGTATAGCCGCCGGTCATGCCGCCAACGGCTGCGATGACACCTTCTTCCTCACCCTGGAGATCGATCTGCGTCTCGATCGTATGCGCACGATTCTTGACCGGCGCGGAAGATTTCTCGGCGATACGAATCGCCCCTGGTGCAAAGTAGACGAATACTTTCCGATCACCGAACAAGCGGTCCTGCTGTGCACCCAGGCGCTGGATCATGTCGTCGTACAACGGATAGACATTGTACTTCCATGCTTCCTCGTCAAACATTGCGATCATCTCGGCAAGTTTTTCCGGGTTCTCTTCAGCCAGGTTGGTGCTTTCCGAAAAGTCTTCCGAAACATGGTAAAGCTCCCATTCGTCATTCTCGAATGGCAGTACGACATTGACGTCCCACGGCATACGATTGGCGTGCAGCGTAACGGCCTTCCAACCGTCGGACCAGATCGCGCGGTTGCCGAACATCTCGTAATACTGGCGTTCTTTTCTGTTTGCCGCATCCGCATTGTCGAATGAGTACATCATTGATACGCCATCCATGGGCTGTTGCGGAACACCATAAAGTTCGTCCGGCACCTCGATGCCTGCGGCTTCCATTATTGTTGGTGCGATATCGCTGATGTGATGATACTGGCTGCGAATTTCGCCCTTGGCCTTGATGCCGTTCGGCCAGTGCACAACGAGATGGTCTTGTTGCCCACCGCGATGCTCGCTTTGTTTGAAATAGCGAAAAGGCGTATTGCCGGCCATTGCCCAGCCGGCGTGGTAATGCGGGTAAGTGTTTTCGCGGCCCCAGTCTTCAAGCGCCCGGAGATTGGCGTCGAGCGGTGTTTGCAAGCCATTCAACACATAAGTTTCGTTAAACGTACCCGCCAGACCGCCTTCGCCTGACGCGCCGTTATCAGCGGTTACGAAAATCAGCGTATTATCCAACTCGCCGATACGCTCGAGTTCTGCCACTACGCGCCCGATTTGCAGGTCGACGAATTCCATTTGCGCCGCGAACACCTCCATCTGTCGTGCATACAATGCTTTTTCTTCGTCAGGCAGCGAATCCCACGCAGGAATCTCCTTAATTCGATCGGTCAATTTTGTATCCGCCGGAATGATCCCCAAGGCCAATTGGCGCTTGTGAATTTCTTCGCGCGCCTTGTCCCAGCCCATGTCGAATTTGCCTTTGTATTTGTCAATGTGGCTGTCGGGCGCGTGATGCGGAGAATGCATCGAGCCGGACGCCCAGAGCATCATAAATGGCAGGTCTGGCTTGATGGACTTGTGCCCGGTAATCCACTCTATTGCCCTGTCAGCCAGGTCCTGGTCGAGATGGACAGACTTGCGATACGGCTCTGGCGTGTGATCATTCCACATGACCGGAACAAACTGGTGCACATCAGCCGCCATGAATGTATAGGCATGCTGGAAGCCCTCCCCGCTCGGCCAGCGATCAAATGGCCCAACCTGGGAGACTTCGTAGAGCGGTGTGTGGTCCCATTTGCCGAGCGCGTAGTTTACATAGCCCTCTTCCTGCAGGTAGTTGGCCACCGATTTGGCCGACTCCGGCATAATCGCGTTGTATCCCGGAAAACCCATGGCCGTCAGAGCGTGACTACCCATTCCGATCGAATGTGGGTTGCGCCCGGCCATCAATGTGGCCCGTGAAGGTGAACACAGTGCCGTCGTGTGAAAGTTGTTGTAGCGCAGTCCATTGTCGGCAAGTGCATCGATGTTCGGCGTGCTGATCAATCCACCGAAACTCTCAACCTGGGCAAAACCCACGTCATCCAGCAAGAAGATGATGATGTTTGGCGAGCCTTTTTTGGGTAGTTCCTCGGCAGCCCACCACTCCCTGGAGTCTGAATAGCTTTCGGCGATTACGCCGCCAAAACCTTCGACATTTTTTGTTTTGACCCCTGAATCAGAGACCGAAAACTCTTCAACAGTCGAGGCCTTGTCATTGGCAGACTCTCCACCACAAGCGGTTAAAGACAGAGCGAGAAGAATCACGGATACAGTTTTCATATTATTTCCCAATTTTACGAAGCAAGGATTGACGGACGTTAGGCGCCGGATCGGTTCGTCGGCATCTTATTCTTGAACCAACAGCGCTACCATTAGACTAGATTGATGCCGTTCAAACAATATTAAGAGTAAAATAGTACGGTCGCTCTATTTATTTTCTGGATGATGCGGGGTCCGTTTACTTAATTGAGTACGTTGATGTCATTTAGGTAAACTGGCACCCCAAGATTATTAAGTACACCGTCCCTGGATTACCTCATGCAAAAAGTTCTGCTCGCAGCACTTGCGGCTTTCGTCTCAACCGGCGTTTTAGCACAAGACAATCGCATCGATATCATCCGTCACGATGCGCCCGATCTTGCTCACTTCGGCAAGTATGACATCGGCGTGCGTACGCTTTTACTTGTCGATCCGAAGCGTCCGGACGTTTTGAATACTGTCGAGGGTGGCGAGACTGTTTTCTACGACCGCCACCTGACTGTTGAAGTGTGGTATCCGGCCCTGCTCGCTCGAGGCCAACGAGCGAGCGGGGAATACACTACTACCACCCGAAACACGGCCATTACTGCAACATTGCACGGCAGAGCCCTAAGAGATGCGTCCCCTCTCACATGCGAGGGTGCGATGCCCCTGGTTATTATTTCTCACGGGTATCCCGGCAATCGATACCTCATGAGCCATCTCGGCGAAAACCTCGCCAGCAAGGGGTATGTGGTGGCCTCCATTGATCACCGTGACAGCACTTACAATGATCAGCAGGCTTTTGCGAGTACACTTTATAACCGTCCGTTGGATCAGTTGTTCGTGCTGGATCAAATGTCCGAAATGTCAAACGACAGCAACAGCTTTCTTAGCGGGATGGTGGACGCAGAGCACACCGGCGTAGTTGGCTACTCGATGGGCGGATACGGCTTAGTCATCAATATGGGCGGCGGTTATAGTGAAGATCTTGTAAACCACGAGGCCGCGCCTCCAAACGAACTGGCGCATCGTCACGCGGCAGCCAACCCCGATTATCACAAAACTCTCGACTCGAGAATAAGGGCAGGAATCGCAGTCGCACCGTGGGGAATGGCGGACGGTGTCTGGAAACCGGACGACCTCAAAAAAGTCGAAGTGCCAACCTTTTATTTAGCCGGCAGCCTCGATTCGACCGCCGGTTACGAGGATGGCGTGCGCGCCCTGTTCGAAAACACGACCTCCAGCGACCGCTATCTGCTGACTTTCGTCAATGCCGGCCACAATGCCATCGCGCCTATTCCGCTGCCAATAGAAATTAGCAACAGCGAAGACCAAACTGGCGCGTGGCACTACACCGACCCGGTTTGGGATTCAGTTCGTACGAACAACATCATGGATCACTTCGCCACCGCATTTTTTGACTTTTATTTAAAGGGCAAAACGGCAAGCATGGCCTACCTCGACCTGGTACAAGACGCACAGAAAGGCGTTTACTCTGTAGAAGACGACCAACAAACGGATGAGCACACTTACTGGAAAGGCTTTTCCGAGGGCACTGCACGCGGTTTGATTCTCGAGCATCTTGAGCCAGCGGAATAGATGCAGTGGGGCGCTGGCGGCCACCCGCTCCAAGCTCATCGCCGTACATAACGCCGGATGGCTTCCTGGCACTGCAAAAGGAGCTGAAAAATATCTGGCTGCGCCGACGCGACGTTGTAAAGGCATTGGCGGCTGCAGCAGCCGAAGGTGATCGTTCGGAGAACGCGGAATACATCTATCGCAAGAAAGAACTTGGCGGTCTGGACAGGCGGATTCGCTACCTGCAAAAGCGCTTGCCCTTGCTGAATGTCGTTCGAGAGTCGCCGGGCGACGACGCTGTATTCTTCGGGGCGATTGTGGAGGTATACGACGACGGCGATACGCGTACGTATCGAATAGTCGGACCGGACGAAACTGATGCCAGGACGTCTGCAATCAGTATTGATTCACCGCTTGCGAAGGCCCTTTTATCCAAGCGCGTGGATGACGAAGTGGTGGTTAAGCTGGGGGAGAAAGTCGCGACAATCAGAGTTGTGTCGATTCGCTACGACCAGCAGGAGTAACTCAATCCACGCGACGAAACAACGGCAATGTACCCAGACGGTCACTCAGATCCATCGCTTCGCCGTTGGCGTTCGTAAGCACCTTGGGCTGGTCTAATTGCTGCGTAACAAGCGACACAACAACCGCCACGACAAGTGAAACCCAAAAGCCGACAAAGCTTGCTGGAAAGTCCGGGTATAACATGCTTACCGCGGCAAACGCCGCGAATCCCGCGCCAATGCCGGAGAAGCCGCCTGTACTGTTCAGCTTCTTCCACCATATAGCGAGAATAAATGGCGCCGACAAACCGGAGAAACCGAGTGCGATGGAAATTGCGATTGCCGAAATAATCGTGTTGGTATTGAAAGCCGTATACAGCGCGATCAAAGCCATCGCCGGTATGGACCATCGTGCAACGGCAAGCCGTAATCGCTCCGATGGGTTTTTCATCACTCTCGGCAACAGATTGACCGAAATCACGGTACCGCAGCCCAGCAGAATGCTGTCGGAGGTGCTCATGATCGCGGAAATAACTGCGCCAACAAATATTGCCACCACAACGGGATGCAGGTGCTCCACCGCAAGCAACGGGATAATTGCATTGGGGTCTTCAATTCCCGGCATGGATGCCGTTGCAATATATCCGAGCGTGACCGGGATCATTCCAAACAATAAATAGCCTACGCCGGCAATGTAAAAAGCATTTTGCGCCACTTGTTCGTTGCGCGCCGCCATCGCCCTCTGCACGATCGATATCACGCCGATCGCAACCAGGCCGGAGCTGAACCAGACCTGGAAATAGGTAAACCAGTCATTGAATGAGTTTGCTTCGGGCAGCAAGCGGAATGCGTGTTCCGGCATTTGCTGCGCAATGTTGCCAAAACCGCCGGTGTCATCGACAACGACAAAGAACAGCGCCAGAACGCCAATCATGATGAATACCATCTGCAACACGTCTGTGGCCGCGACGGCCCGCAGACCACCAAACATGGTGTAGACAACGATCACCGCCGTTCCACCGAGAATGCCAAGCGCAGCGGGTTGACCCGTCAGGGTTTCGAATATCACGCCGAATGCGAACAGCACCGCGCCCAGCCAGATAGAACCACCAATCAGGTTCACGAAAGACGAAATGACACCGGCGAGGTTGCCAATGCGGACCTCATGAAACTCAATCGGCGTAATGCGCTCTGATCGCCGATAGGTTCTGGCGAAAAAAAACCCTGCAATAAGAAGCGACACGCCCGATACGAACGGATCCCGAAGTACCTCCAGCGTGTTGCCGGCGTACGCGGCGGCGGCTGATCCCATCATGGGCCCGCTGCCGAACCAGGTTGCCACTATGGAAATTGAACAGACCGTGAGGGACATGTTGCGACCGCCCACGGCGAAGTCGCTCATGGATTCGGATTTTCCGGCGACAAATAGTCCGACGGCAAGCATCGCCGCGACGTAGATTACGACGCCAATCAGGATGATCGTTTGTGAATCCATACCCTTAGTATGCTCCCCGCAATTTGCCGCTTAGTCAGATACGTGAATACCGGCTTTGCTCAGGATATCGGCAACCGGTTGCATTTGATCGCTGTAATTACGCCACTTGCCAACAGAACTTTTATAAGCCGGCTCTCTTATCTGCGCTGTACTCGCTGTAGTGGAAGCCGAGGTATTCTCATAGAATTTCAAACACTGCGGCTGCCAATCAAGATCGCAAGCTTCAAGCAACTGCCGTGTTTTGGCCTCAATGTCGCCGACAAGTTCTTCGTATATCACGGTATGAATCACACCCGGTAACACTTTGTTCCAGTGCTCCATCAGTCGATGGTAGGCCACATAATAGTGGGCAAGCTCTTCGAGGTCGTATGAGAACGGATACGCATCCACGAACAACTGCTTGTAGATCGCGTAGCAAGTGTCCATCGGGTCTCGTTGCAGATTGATAATCTTCGAGCGTGGCAGCGCCAAATGAATGAGGCCCACATAGAGATAATTCAACGGCATTTTATCGATGAATCGCTTCGCCTTTCCTGTAAACGGCCGGGTACTGTTTACATACAGGTCGCCGAGTTGCTTGAAGTCGAGACTCGCCGTCAACGCCACCATCTCATCACGGGATATGCCTTTGTCAATATTCGCGCCGCGCACCATGGCCATCATTTGCGCAGCAAAATTATTCAGCTCACCGGCAGCAAATACGTCCGAGTGACTGTCCAGAATACGTTCGACCAGCGTTGTCCCTGTTCTCGGCATGCCCAGAATAAAGATGGGTTCACGACTGTCGCTGCCTGCACTGGAGCCCTCGAAGACCGTCTTTCCAAACGTGCGTTTGATCGCTTCGATGGTCTCCAGATCGCGATCAACGTCGTATTTCATCAACTCACGTCGTCGACTGGAACCTGACTGGAGGTTTTCAAATGATCGCTCTGGCTCACCCAGATCTTCGAGTTCTTTTGCTAACGAATAATAAATCTGGACTTGCCCGCGATCGTCCGCAATATTTCCACTCAACAGTTGCTCGAGTTCGTCAACGTGATTGCGACTCTCCGTCTGCCGCCGAAGATCAGAGCGAATTTTATAAGATTCATAATCGACAGGATTCCGACGAATGGCTTGATCAAAGTTGTCCTCTGCAAGTTCCATGTCTCCCAGCGACCGCTGCAGACATGCAACATTGTAGTAATGTCTTGCCTCGTCTGGCTGAAATTTGATCGCCTTTTTGTAAAGTTCCACAGCCGTCTCGCGCAATCCCAGTTGGGTCTGCAACATTGCCAATGCGGAGCATTGGTAGGCCGTATTCATCTCACTGGCCGAAATCGAACTAATGGTGCCTTCGACCTCTCCCAGGCGGCCAAGTCGAGCAAGACACACCGCTTTTTGCAACCGCCATATTGCATTTGTCGAGTCGATGGACAATGCGCGTTCAATGGCCGCCAGCGCCGCTTGCGCTTTATCAAGCTTCATGGCGAGATGGCTTGCGGTATGCCACCCAGGCCCATACGTCGGAAACTGATTATTGAGCTTCTCGCACTCGGACACTGCTTCCCCGGCCTTGTTTTGACCCATGAGATGCCATATACGTCCTTCCAGCGACTTGGCTGCTGCAACTTCGGTAGTGTCGGTTTGGCCGATACTCATAGTCGATAACATACTAGATTCAGGCGCAACAAAAAAACCCGGCACATTGTGCCGGGTCTTGTTCAAATTCAGCGATGTCGAATTCGCTGCTGAGAATCAGAAACGGTATCCCAGTTTCAAACCATAGGTTTGTGGCTGAACAATGAACTGACGGTTGCCGTTGCCATACCAGTTTTCGAATACGTTGGTATCGTAGCTCCAGTTACTGGATGCAAAACTGCCCGATGCGCCGGAAACGTCTCCGATATTTTTCACATACAGGGTTGCGCTCCAATGGTCTGTCACCAACGACGCGGTCGCACCCAGCAACCAGAATGAGTCGTGAGTCTCATTTACCACGCTTCCCTGATCAATGAAATTCTCCGTATTGCTTTGATAGTAGGCGTTAACCCCAACGACCAGGTCCATATCGGAGCTGACATTCCAACTGTCGTCGATAGTCAGGCTGAGCACGTTTTCGGGCGCACCCGGCAGCGTTGAGCCATTAGGTGCAACCACGCCACCTGTTTGTGGACTGATAAATTCCTGGCTCAACTCTGCATTGACGTAGGTGTAGCCAGCCCGATAGTGGAACGTATCGCCCAGATACCCCTCAACTTCCAGCTCAACACCCGAGGTGTTCGCCTTCTGCCCATTCGCCGCGAGGTAGAAACCATAGAAAGCCGATGTTGTGTTCAGCTGTGGATCAGCCCAGTCGACGTTGAACAGTGCGACCGTGTAACGGAAGTTGCCGCTGCTGCCTTTGAGCCCCAGTTCGTAGTTCTGGACTGAATCTGACTGAAACGTGCGGATCGCTTCTGCATTGGGTTCTCCGAACGGATCGCCATCAGCCAGACTCGGCAGCGACTGCGCGCCACCGTGCCGGTATCCCTCTGAGTAAACGGCATAAAGCATCATGCTGTCGTTCAAGTCCCACGAAGCATTCAACTTGACCAATACATCGTTGTCGCTGTCGGTCGACTGTGGCGCCGACGGAGACGTTGCGCCGGGCCCTAATGGGAAACCGAGGATAACGTCGTTGACAATATCGTTTTGAAACCAGCGGAAGCCGCCGGTCAGGCGAAAGTCGTCCGTGACGTGCCAGGTCAGCTCGCCGTAAACGGCCGTCTCTTTGTACGACGTATCACGGATGTACTCAAAGTCGATCTCGGTCAGGTCACCTGCGTAAAACCGCGGCCAGAAACCACCGTAGAAGCCACCAACCGTGCAAACAACATCACCCGTGTCCCGGCAGGCATTCTTGAACAGGTTCATGCCAGGATTCCAGCTAAGCTGATACACACTGTTATCCTGGTCCATGTAGAATGCGCCAACCAGCCAGTCAAACTTGCTGTCGGAATCATTCGACACCAGCCGGAACTCCTGAATAATCGCCTCGTCGTTGTAACCTCTTTCGGCCCGTTGAACCGGGCGCGGCCAGGCGCCGCCATAAAAATTGAAGCTCCAGTCCCGACCACCACTTTGCCACAAGCCGCCATTGTCGCTCTCACCTTCGCCTTCGTGATCGTAAGTCGATGTGGTCGATGTAAAGGTCGCGAAACCGAGATCCCATTCAAGGTCCAGGCTCGCTAACATGGCGTCTCTGCTGGAGGGCTCCAAAATGACCTGCCCGCTGTCATCATCACCATAGGAAAAATACAGTGGAGACCCGACGGGTTGATTGTTGTCTCCGAGCGTAACCGAACGCCGTGCGCCAATTTCGTCGCTTTGCATCTGATAGTTCAGCTGCAATGAAAAATTGTCGGAGATGTCTGATCGAAGCGAGACTTTGAAATAGTCGATCTCAACCGTATCGGCATCCTCGACGTTTTCGAAACAACCAACGCTAAACAACAAATCGTTGTCTGTTGCGACGCGCGGATCCGTACACGTCCCGTTGACGTTTACCAGCGGTTCTCTAAAGCTATTGAGTTGATACGCGTTGACGTAATCGATAATGCCATCATTGTCGATGCGGCTATAAAACGCCCGAATCGCGGTTCGGTCGCCCATCGGGATATTGACCATCGCGTCGATGCCCATGTTATTGCCCTCTGAGCCCGATGTTTGGCCGTAGTCCAGCGATACACTGGCATCAAATGACTCCGCGTCAGGCCTGTTGCCAATGTAACGAACCGTGCCACCGAGCGAGCCGGACCCGTACAGTGTTCCTTGCGGCCCCCGCAGCACTTCGACTCGCTGAATATCCTTGACCAGGAAATTCGCGTACAACGGTGTGTTGTCGTAATAGGTCGCGACCGTCGGCACGGCATTCAACATGATGTCGCCGTTCGCACCATTATCGACGTTAAGGCCGCGGATAACGATGCTGTTGACGGTTCCGGAATTTCGGTAGCCCCTGTCAACAACAGTGACGCCGTGCATGGCTCGCAACACATCATATTGATCTACCATGTTGTGCAGCACCATGGTGTCGCCGGACATCGCAGAAATGTTGTATGGAATGTCCTGAATACTCGCTTCACGGCGAGTTGCAGTGACGATGATTTCTTGAAGAAGACCGCCGCTAACCTCCTGTGCCTGAGGAGATGTCGACATCGCCATGCAGGCTGCAGTAACTGCAACTGCAACGGATTTCTTGTGGTAGGTGCGTTTTTGAGCTACAGCTTTCTTAGCCATTGAGTATCCCCGAAGTCGGACGTTGTCCAAAGAAAATTACAGTAGAGTGAAACCAGCGAGTAGAGCCAGTTTGGTGTTGAGTACTAGTCCAGATTGTCTGACGCCGCTTGTCCTTGCTTCGATTGTCCATGCGCTGACCCGTCATTTCCGGTCACCCGCCATTACCAGCGGCCCGAGCTCTTTGAGCGGCTCCGAGTCATATCCTTTTGTATATGGTGGAAACTCGATCTGGCAGTCGCGAAAACTCTTCAACGGTTGCCCAAGATTTTGCCAGCCATTTTTCCGAACTTCACGTAAGTAACCAAGATCAAGCTTTAAAGGAATGATTTCCCGACCTTTTCCGGCTTGGTAAATAACCTCACCACCCGGCCCGGCAATACAGGAGCCGCCAACGCCCAACGGTCCAGCCAGATTCACGTCGAAGAAATAGCACTGGTTCATTGCCGCATGTGAACGGATCATCGCGATTTCGACATCACGGTCCATCGTGCTGGTCAGGCTTGGATGAATGATCACCTCAGCGCCCATCCACGCCATGGTCCGAATCGTCTCCGGAAACCACATGTCGTAGCAGATTGATATACCAAAGCGGCCGACTCCCGGTATGTCGAATACGCTGAATTCGCCGCCTGGGGTTACGCCGCTTTCGTAAGGTAACCAGGGGAATTGCTTCCGGTATCGGGATATCACCTCGCCAGCCGGAGAGATGACAGGCGTGGTGTTATAAATTTGGCCATTGGCCGCCTCAAACAGCGAACCCGGTATAACCCAGATGCCGTGGCGCTTTGCAACCTCACAAAAACGTTCTTCGGCAGGCCCCGGCATCGTTACCGCTGCCGCCTTGTCGCCGCCAAATGCATTGAGTTCCGCCAGTACCACCATGTCCAACCATGGGAAGCGGCGTATCGCGGAGTCGATCTCCGCAATCATCGAATCGATGTTATCGCCGTTTGTGGCCTCAAGCTGTAACCCGGCAATTGAAAATGTCGCCATGCCATACCCCCTTCCGGCGCACAGTAACGTCAATCGCAAGTAGTCGATAGGTCCAGTTTTAGATTAAATAGTGGGCCAGATTTTTAAAACCACGCTAATGGGGAGCCTGCTTGTCCCCAGCCAAACGAATGTAGCCCGAGTCGACAATCTGTTTGTCGCGGTTGAAATACTTGATCTTGTCGCCGTCTATGACGACGTAGTAAGCGGTTTCTTCGCCGTACACCCAGCGATCCCATTTTCGATAAAAAAGATCGCCATCGACACGCCATCGCCCTTTGTCCTTGTCTTCATTGGCGAATCCCAGGATGCCCGACATCCCGCCCTGCGGGTGGTGCTCGATTGTGCAGGGTGCGCCGTAGACTTCGCGGTACAGAATCGTTGCGCCTGACATTGTTCGTTGCAATTCGTCACCGGTTAACCAAGTTCCAGACGAAGTTGACAGTTGTTCAACCTGGCCCTTCACCAGAGCGCGAATCAGCTCAGTCAGTTTCTCTACACCGGGTCGTATCCTGTCCTCACTCAGGCTGGTCACTCCCATTCGAAAACAGTTTTCGGCGTGTTCGGACTCCGCGTAGTAATGGTCGACCGGCTCGACCAGGATGCCGTGTTTTTCCGCCTCCCGTACCAGATTGCCGACGTCAAAATCTTTCGGCGTGCGCACCCAATACGTCGTGCCGCCGACTTCCGGCGAAATTTCCATGGGAATACCGCGCATATTGTTGAGCGCGTCCCGCAACGCGATGCGTCTCTCCCGGAAAATTCTGCCCAGGCGCAACATTAATGCGTCGTAATGGCCCAACGACAAAAAATAGGCGGCAGTGCGCTGATTATTGAGCGGCGGGTGATTGAGAATTTTTCGACGTAACTGGCGCGCGCGCAGGATAAAGTCTGAATTTGCGACGATGAATCCCAAGCGGACTCCCGGCGCCAGTGCTTTCGAGAAGCTCGCGACATAAATGACTCGTCCTTCTGTGTCCATGCTGCGCAGCGCCGGCAACGGGTGGTCCATGTAATTGGTTTCACACTCGTAATCGTCCTCAATGATTAAAAAATCTGCCGCGTCTGCAGCCCGCATAAGATCCCGGCGTCGCTGCAGCGACATCGATGCCGCTGTAGGAATCTGGTGGCTCGGTGTTACGTACACGGCGTCGACTTGATTCAGGCGCTCATCGACGACAAGCCCCTGCTCGTCAACCGGCTGCTGAACAATCTCGGCACGTCGTTCGTGCAACAGGTTTCTGAATTCGTAATTGCCGGGCTCCTCAATGGCCACCCTGGCCGATTCATCTGCGAGTAACTGGCTGATCAGGTAGAGACTGTTTTGCGTTCCCATCGTAACCAGGATCTCGTCGGGCCCAGCCTGAATACCACGGCGCGTCAATATCTTCGTACGTATTTCCTCGATGAGCATCGCGTCGTCGGCGTCGCCGCTTCCCGTTGACCATTCACTGACATCTGCAACACCCAGGGACAGGCGGTTTGCCTCGCGCCATTCGGCAAGGGGAAACAACGTCGAATCGAATTTTCCATCGATAAACGGAAATGGATATTGACGCCAGTTTGGGTGGTCGTGCACCTCGCGAATCGCTGCGGGCATGACCTTGATTCGCCTCGCCCAGGCGGCAGACTCGGCCTTCGCGGCGGGCGATGTATCGTTGCTGTAGCCGACGCGTGTCTCGAGCATTTCACTATTGACGAATATTCCACTGCGCTGTCGGCTGACCAGATACCCGTCTGCAATGAGCTGCTGATAGGCTGCAACCACGGTGTTTCGGGCCACATCAAGCTGCCGTGCAAGGCTTCTGCTCGACGGCAGTTTCATGCGCGGTGGAAATGCCCCGTTCAATATCCCGTCCACCAGTTTCTGCCGGATCTGATTCTGCAGATTCAGTGAGCTATCGGGATTCAGGTAGATAATCGCGTCTTGCACAGCTTTACTCTTAATGGCTGCGGCCATTATCGCGTTGAGCAGGTCAAACGGCAATGGAACAAATGTGTATCATCGCGGTCCACAACCTATCGCCAGCAACGGGCAAGACCTGATGCCGGCTGATCCAGCAAAATCCAGTGGTAGAGAGCGCGACCGGGCAGACGCCAGCATTGCGCCGCAGAGGGGAAAAATGAAGCATTTATTTGGCAGTGCAATGGCACTGATGGTTTTGGCCGCGTGCGGCCAACAGGAAGCGGATTCAGTAACCGAAGAAACCGCTGCACCCGTCGTTCTGGGTTCCGGCCTGGACCTTGACGCAATGGACACAAGCATAAAGCCTGGCGACGACTTTTTCGCATACATGAATGGCACCTGGGTAAAGGAGACAGAGATACCGGCGGACAAATCTCGCTACGGCGGTTTCGATATCCTGCGTGACGAGGCGCAGGATGACGTCAAAGTCAGCTTATAGAAAGCAGCAACCGGCGACTTCGCGAAGGGTACCGATGAGCAAAAAGTGGGCGACCTTTACAAATCGTACCTGGATATGGACTCCCGCAACGAAATCGGCATTGCGCCACTGGCCGCTATCTTCGAACAGATCGAAGCTATCAATAATTACGATGACCTGGCTGTATACATGGCGGCTGCAAGGATACGCGGCGCAAGTATGCCGATCGATATTGATCAGCTGGTGGACTGGAACGACGCAGACAAGTACTCATTGATGGTCACCCAGGGCGGACTTGGTTTGCCTGATCGCGAGTACTACACCTTGGATGACGAAAAATCTGAGGCGCTACGGACGGCCTACGTCGAACACGTAGCGAAGATGTTCGACCTGGTTGGCCTGGCAGACAGCGGCGCCGCGGCACAGACTATTATGGCGTTCGAAACGCGGCCTGGCCAAACAAAACATGAGCAAGGAAGACTCGCGCAACCGGGCAGAGAATTACCAGACTTTTGCCAAAGAGAACTGGGGCGATGTTATGCCGCGGTTCAACTGGGACGCCTGGTTGGAAGAGTATGGCGCGCCTGAGGTTGAAAGCCTGGTCCTCTATATGGTCGATTACCTGCGAGCACTGGATGGCATCATTCAGGATACAGATCTTGCCACATGGAAGACTTATCTAACCTGGAATGCGATCAACACAGACGCTGGCATCCTCAACGCGGATCTCGACGCGCAGAACTTCGACTTCTACGGCACGACCCTTTCCGGCACCGAGGAACAGCTGCCCATGTGGCGTCGCGGCGTAACCACAGTAAATGGATCACTCGGTGAAGTTGTCGGCAAGGTATATGTAAGCAGGTACTTTCCGCCCGAGGCCAAAGAACGCATGGAGCAACTGGTCGCCAACCTGGTTCTTGCATACGAGAAAAGTATTAAGGAACTCGACTGGATGGGAGAGGAAACCAAGGTCGAAGCACTGCGAAAACTGTCCAAATTTTCACCAAAAATCGGCTACCCGGACGAATGGCGTGATTATTCTGCGCTCGACATAGACGCCGGTGACTTGTACGGCAACCTGCGACGCGCGGCACGGGCAGAACATGATCGCCAGATCGACCGTCACAACGGGCCGGTTGATCGCGGCGAATGGGGTCTGACGCCGCAGACGGTTAACGCGTATTACGACCCTGCGTTGAATCAGATCGTCTTTCCTGCAGCAATCCTGCAACCGCCATTCTTCAATCTCACCGCTGACGACGCGGTCAATTATGGGGCAATTGGCGCCGTAATCGGCCATGAGCTCGGTCATGGATTTGATGATCAGGGTAGTACCTTCGACGGCGACGGCGCGTTGCGCAACTGGTGGACCGAAGAAGACAGGGCCGAGTTCGAGAAACGTACCGGAGAGCTTGTCGCACAATACAATGCGTTCGCCCCGTTTGACGATCTCAATGTCAATGGCGAATTCACGCTGGGCGAAAATATAGGCGATCTCGGCGGCATTACTATTGGCCTGCTCGCGTACAAGATGTCGTTAAATGGTGAAGAACCACCCGTAATCGATGGCTTTACCGGAGTGCAGCGGGTATTTCTTGGCTTCTCCCAGGTGTGGCGAAGCAAGTCCCGCGATGAGCGCCTACGCAAACAGATCGCGACCGATCCGCATGCACCAGCGATATACCGTGCCAACGGGTCGGTTCGTAATGTACCGGAATGGTACGAAGCGTTTGATGTGCAGAAAGGTGACGCATTGTATTTGCCACCGGAGGAGCGCGTGAAAATCTGGTAACGGCAAGCCGTTACGCTTTTTAAAAGGGTGCCTGTCGGGCGCCCTTTTTCATTCGCAGCGTTTGATATCGACGATGCAGTGTTGGCCGGTGCAGTTATACGGATCGGTATCGATATCCGAATTCTGCTCGATCTTTAGTGACATTACTTCAACTCGGCTTACAAGCCGCTGTTGCTCAACGACCTTCGGATCTACGCACAAATACACTTCCACCTGGCGAACTGGCTCTGCAAACGGTCTGACTTTTCGAATTAACATAACGGTCACTCATCAATACATCTTCAGTGGTTTCACTATAAGCAAGATTTCAACGCCTGATAATGTCTGCGGTCAGACAAGCACTACCGTTCGTCGGATAACAACCGTTCGTCGTTCGATTTCCACCGTTCCTCGGGTCAGGCCCAAGCTAGTATAGAAGCGTGATCAACGAGGCGCTGACGCCACCAACCAGCAATGCCGAAAACAGGCCCACAGCCAAAGGCTTCATACCAATACTTCTCAGCGCTTTGATGCTGGTGCCAAGACCGACCGATGCCATCGCAATAGCAAGACAGATCTCTGCCGTTTTCTTGGTATAGCCAACAATCGCGTGCCATTGATCAGGCGCAATGAAGCCGAACGCGAGCTCACCCTGGTCGCCAACGGTTCGCAGCAAGCTCATGCCGGCGAAGCCAACGACAAACAATGGAATCATGGTCCACCATTTCGGCGCAGTGCCGGCCTCGGCTGACCTGCGGTGATAAACGATACTCATCAACGGAATGATAATGAGCATGCCAAGATTTCGAACGAGTTTCGTCACGGTTGCGACGTCCAGCGCCTGCGGATCATTGTAGAACTGTTGATAGACCAGGCCGGCGCCTGCAACCTGCGCCGTTTCGTGCACGGCCGTGCCAAGAAACAAACCCACCGCAAACGGATCCGCCGCAAACATCCAGTGCGCTGCGAACGGATACACCAGCATGGCGATCACGCCGAACATCGTAATGCAGGCTACGGAGTAACTAACTTCATCGTCATGTGCGCCAATTGCAGGCGCTGTCGCGACTATCGCCGTTGCGCCACAGATGCTGGTGCCGACAGCGATCAACGTTCCCAGTCTGCCACTCAAACCGAGTTTCCGGCCGACGTACGTAACAATTAAGAGGGCCGCCAAAACCGCAGCAAAAATAACAGGGAGGCTCTTCAAGCCGATCGCGCCAACCTCGCCGAGGCTCAACCGAATACCCAATAGCACTATGCCAAGCCTCAATACTCGGACGAGCCCGAAGCGAATGCCGGGCTGGAATTTCTCTGGCAACGTAATTGTGTTGCGAATAAGAATACCGAGCAAAATCGCAATCATTATGGCGCTTATCGGGCTTTTCGGCAGACCCATCCAGTTGATGCCAATCAGCTCAGATAGAAATTTTCCGGCGATAGCCAGACTCAGTGCCAAGAGGAATCCCGGCAGAATTTTACTCACACGTTTTCGCCCTTGGCAAACCATGAAAGTTTGTCTCGCAACGTCACTACACTGCCGATGATAATTAAAGCGGGACTCTTGATTTCTGCGGCACTGGCCTGATCGGAAATAGTCGCCAGAGTGCCGGTGATCACTCGTTGATTATCACGCGTCCCATTTTCGATAACGGCAACAGGAATGGTGGAATCTGCGCCATGACTCAAAAATCCGTCTGTGATCAATCTGAGCGAGGTAACACCCATGTAGACAACGACTGTTTGCCGAGGCTGAATAAGGCTGTCCCAGTTCAAATTGAGCTGGCCGTCTTTTTCGTGCCCCGTGACGACGATGTATCCCTGTGCATGGTCGCGGTGCGTTAGTGGTATGCCGGCATAAGTGGCACAACCGCTGGCCGCGGTAATTCCCGGTATGACCTGAAAACTGATCCCATTGTCGGCCAGGGTAGCGATCTCTTCGCCGCCACGACCAAACACAAACGGATCGCCGCCTTTGAGGCGCAATACTCTCGATCCCTCTCGTGCCAGCCTGACCATCATTTCGCTGATTTCTTCTTGCGGTACAACGTGGTCCTTTTTCATTTTGCCGACATAAATTCGAAGGGCGTCACGACGTACCAGGTTGAGAATGCCGTCGCCGATCAGACGATCGTACAACACCACATCGGCCTGCTGCATCAGGCGCAGTGCACGAAACGTCAGCAGATCCGGATCGCCGGGCCCGGTTCCAACGAGGTAGACTTCGCCGTGCGGCGTTTTGTCACCATCTACCGCTGCCTCTTCTAAAAGCGCGTCCATCAAGGTTTTCGCCTCAAGCTCCTGTCCGGAAAAAAGATGTTCGGCGACAGGTCCTTCGAACATTGTTTCCCAAAAACGGCGGCGCCGGGTCGTGTCTGGAATTGATTCTTTTACCCGTTCCCGGTACCTGCCGGCAAAACCGGCCAAGCGACCATATGCCGCCGGAACGTTGGTTTCGATACGGGCCTTGAGCGTTCGAGTCAACAAGGGTGCGGCGCCGCTGCTTGCAATTGCTATCAGCAATGGCGATCGATCCACTATTGCCGGCATGATGAAATCACAAAGATCCGAGGTATCGCTAATGTTGACCAGAATTCCCGCTGCGCTCGCCAGATCGTGCAGTTTCCGGTTTATTGAGTCGTCTTCGGACGCGCCAAAGACGATCAAGCAGCCTTCGACGTCGTCGGCGTTCAACTCCGTTTTTTTGTGATTGACCGGGTAATCCTGAACCAGACTGGCCAGGTCGTCGTTTAGTTTCGGCGCGATCACGGTCAGATCACACCCTGCACGAACCAGCATGTCCGCTTTGCGCGCAGCCAGGGTACCGCCACCCACAACCAATACGCGCTTTCCTTTTACATCAAGAAAAATGGGCAGGTGTTCCAATACGATTCCTGCTACACGGCTTTGTTGGATCGGGCGGTCATGGCTGTTTCGAGCCGGCGGTTCCGTCCATCAGCGCTCGTGTATCCAGCCGTGAACGCATCGGTGCCAGGTCGTAGCCGGCACGCCTCGCGGCCGACAAGATACTGTCTACATCCAGATTTTGTGCAGACGCCAAAGCCCATAAGGAAATCGATCGGGCTCCGGATCGGCAATACGCGAGAACAGGTCCCCGAGCGTCATGCCGGGCGCGTTCGAAGTCGTCGATATCATCGTCGGTAATCAACCCCGGCTCGATTGGGAGGTCAACGAATGAAATGCCTATACGTTGGGCCGCCGCAGCGATCTCACTCGAAGCAGGCTGTCCCGGCGATTCATTGCCCGGCCTGTTGCAAATGATTGTCATCACTCCCTGGGCAGCGATAGCGCCAACATCTGCGCTTGATATTTGTTCGGACACATAGAATTGAGGCGATATTTTTCGGATAGTCATGATTGCTGGTTGCTACAGCTGATTCAACGGAATTTTCAGGTAACTGACACCGTTGTCTTCCGGCGGTGGACTGTCGCCCGCCCGAATATTGACCTGAATCGAAGGGATGATCAATTTCGGCACGCCCAATGTTGCGTCACGTTGGCTACGAAACTTAACAAACTCGTCTCTGGAGGTTCCATCGCGGATGTGAATGTTATTTGCGCGTTGCTCCGCAACGCTTGTCTCCCACGCGAATTCGTCACGGCCTGGCGCTTTATAGTCATGGCACATGAACAGGCGGGTATCGTCTGGCAAAGCAAGAATTTTTTGAATCGAGTCGTATAGAGTTCCCGCATCGCCGCCCGGAAAGTCACAACGTGCTGTACCGAAGTCAGGCATAAACAGCGTATCGCCGACGAAGGCCGCATTCCCTATAACGATTGTTACGCAGGCCGGCGTGTGTCCCGGCGTATGCATTACGTGCCCGCTTATCTCACCCAGTTGGAACTCATCGCCGTCGCGGAGCAGCCGATCAAACTGGCTGCCGTCCGCAACCAGGTCCTGTATGTTGAAGAATTTTTTGAATACGCTCTGAACGGCCGATATGCCCGAACCAACCGCTATCTTCGCACCTGTCGCAGCCTTAAGCGCCGGCGCAGCCGACAAATGGTCCGCATGTATATGCGTCTCCAGGACCCACTCAAGCAATAGATTCTCTTGCTTGATAAAGTCGATGACGGCATCGACAGAATCAGTCGATATCCGGCCGGCGACGGCATCGTAGTCAAGCACGGGATCGATTACTACGCACTTGTTCGAAGCCGGATCCGCTACGACGTATGTGACCGTATTGGTCGTTTCATCAAAAAAAGCCGTAACATTTGGCGTACTCATATTATTCTCCAGGGATCCGGACATGCCCGAATCAAACAAACACCAGACTAAAACCCTTGCATGTGGACTGGTCCGTATATTAGCATAATGTAATATTAAGATGTCGAAGTCATTATTAAAAACAGCCTTTGTCCTGTATCTGCTGACGAGCAGTATCATCGCCCGCGGCGACCAGTCTATTGCGGACCAGTACCCGGATTCCATTTTGTACTCCAAGCCAATCGAAGTCATCCCCGATGTTTGGTCAGCCATAGGCGCGACCGCGCCTCCTGACTATGAAAACTCCGGCCATAACAACAATTATTCTTTCGTGATTACAGGCAGCGGTGTTGTAGTCGTCAATAGCGGAAGCTATTTGCTTGCGAAGGCATTGCATGACGAAATCAAGGCCATAACCGATCAACCGGTCAGGCTCGTCATCAATGAAAACGGCCAGGGACACGCCATGCTCGGCAACGGCTACTGGCGTGATCAAAATATCACCGTACTCGCGCACGCCGATGCCGCCGCCGAGTTCGAACGTAGTGGCTACGGTTCTCTCGCTAATCTGAAGCGATTTGCTAAAGAAAAATCAGCCGAATCACGAGTGCAGCCGCCGTCGGAAACCATGACCGACAGCCTAACGGTCGAATTTGGGGATAAGCGCATCGAAGTGATGTGGCTAGGGACATCACATTCCACGGGAGATGTCGTGGTGTGGTTACCCGATGAACGCCTGGTAATCGCAGGGGATATGGCGTTTCATGAGCGGCTTTTACCAATTTTCGAAGACGCCGATACTCTCGCCTGGCTGGACAGCTGGGAGCGATTTGAAGCGCTTGAAGCGTTATACGTCATTCCCGGACACGGCCACCCGACCAACATGGACCAGGTGCGCCGCTATACCAGAGACTACTTGCTCTTTATCCGAGGTGAAGTGCAAAAGCTGCTGGATGACGGCGAAGATCTCGAGGCGGCATACAACATTGACCAGTCGCGATACGCGCACCTCGATACTTTCAAGGAACTGGCCAACATTAACGCGGGCCGTGTATTTGAGCAGATGGAATTCGAATAAGTAAATCGTAAATATTTGTGTATTACCTTATATACAAAAATGCTAATATACGATCTCGGTAGGTACCGTAAAGGAGATGAGACATGCAGAACGAACCTGTTCTATCGTGGAAAATGACGGGTCTGTTGATCGGGCTGTTACTGATCGTTGCAACAGCACTGGTCAAGCCACTGGGCGTTTCCACACAATATACGGTCACCAATGCGACTGTCCTTCACAGCATTGCGCCTGCAGTGGCTGAATCCAACGAATATCTGAGCAAGTATGGCGAAAAACTGGACTGGGGCATTGGTTATGGCTGGATGCTGGTGCTGGGCATGTTCATTGGCGGCTCACTGGCGGCCCTTGTCACGCGACGCTTCAACAGGCGAAGCAATCCATCCATACCGTCAATGTGGCAGTCGAAATTCGGCTCATCGTCTCCTAAACGCATGCTGCACGCCTTTACCGGCGGTCTGTTGCTCCTGTTTGGCGCGCGCCTTGCCGGCGGCTGCACCAGCGGTCACGTAATCAGCGGAATATCCCAGCTGACGATTGGCTCTTTCATATTCGGGATTGCAATTTTCGCGTCTGGAATCGTCACGGCGAAGATGCTTTACAGAGGGAGTCTCGCATCATGAAACTTGTAATCGGACTGACTATCGGTATTGCATTCGGCGCAATCCTTCAATTGGGTGGTGCTTCAAGCTACAAGAAGATAATGGGCAGTCTGTTGCTCAAGGATCTGGACGTCATAAAGATCATCATGCTGGCCATTGCAGTCGGCACAGTTGGTATATACGCGCTCGACCTGGTTGACATGGCAAACATGAGCATCAAACCAACCTACGTCGTCGGCATTACGATTGCCGGCCTTATATTCGGTGTTGGCTTCGCCCTGTCAGGCTATTGTCCCGGAACGTGTATCGTCGCAGCCGGCGAAGGAAAGACGGATGCATTTGTTGTCATTCTTGGCGGACTTGCAGGCGCGGCACTGTACGCAGTGGCCTATCCGTTTTTCGGTAGTCTGATCGGCATGACAAACTATGGAGAAGTAACGCTTGCAAGTGCATTCGGCGTCAACGGATTGTGGATTGCCATACCCTTCAGCGCAATCTTGCTCGTGTTGACATTCAAGGTTCTGAAAGACCGATACGATTAATAAAAGGGGTCGGATCCCTCTTTATTCCAGAATTCCTGAATAGTCTGACAGGCCCGGATTACTGGATACGTTTTTCAATTTCGGCGTGTTGATCTTATCGACGCTTATCGTTTTGTTTGCTCGTAAATACTCCGCAACAACTTCCCACACCGGTGGGCCCGGAGATTTCGCATTTACTGTTGCCCAACCCGCTACTTTGTATTTCTTGCCGGGATCGAGGCTCTTGCCGTTGTCGAGTGTCATGTCTGAAATTCGTGAACCCATGGTCGCATGCGGATCACAGGCGTAGTTCAACCCGCCCAGTCGCACCATATCACCGCCCTGCTGGTAATAGGGATCGGTGTGAAACAAATTGTCGGCAACGCTTTCCAGAATCGTCTTTAATTCAGTACCTGGCATTTCACGTATGTAGGTTTCCGGATACGTCATGGCCGTCTGATCCATCAATCGCTCCATGGT
>Ga0114950_10000425_pt1 | contig 28440 bp, 25 predicted proteins | sample N075metaG_FD_83503 | JGI IMG/M metagenome (GOLD analysis project Ga0114950, IMG submission 83503) | Deep subsurface microbial communities from Kermadec Trench to uncover new lineages of life (NeLLi) - N075 metaG | ecosystem: Environmental > Aquatic > Marine > Ocean trench > Sediment | place... | reverse complement strand
CCTTGCGCTCCGTGAACATGGCCCTGGTGCCGAGGGCGCGCGCCATCTCGTGCGCCCAGGTCACGGCGCCGAGCGCCGGTCCCACGACCACGTCGATGCCCTCCGTCCGCGTGCGAACCTTCGCCGCGAGGGCGCGCGCCGTGAGCTCCGCGCGCGGCGGGTCCATCAGGAGCCGCGCGCACTGGAAGTACCGATCGCTGTGCAGACCGGAGGAGAGCTCGAAGTGGCCTTCGAGCATCGCTCCGCTCCCGCGGAAGAGATCGAGCACGGCGCTCTCGTCCATCGTCAGCCGTCGATGATCGACGTCGTGGAGCCCAGGCGGTTCAACACGTGGATCGCCACCGCGGAGACGAGGAAGACCCCCGCGATGACCCCGGTGAAGCGCTGCACGCCCGACGCTTTGACGCCGAAGGTCTGCTGGCCGGCCGTGCCGAGCGCGCCGCCGAAGCCGCCGCCCTTGCCCTCCTGGAGAAGGATGACGACGACCAGGATGACCGCCGACAGGACGAAGACGATATAGATCAGTGTGATGAGGAGACTCATCGTGTCAGTTTCCGAAGTCTACGATTGGGATGAAGGTCTCGAGCTCGAGTGACGCGCCCCCGACGAGGGCGCCGTCGATGTCCGGTACGGCCATGAGTTCGCGGACATTGTCCGGCTTGACGCTGCCGCCGTATAGGATTCTGATCCGTTCCGCGGCCGCGTCCGTCGTGAGGCCGGCGAATACGCCCCGGACGTAGGCGTGGACCGCGCCGGCCTGGGCGGGCGACGCGGTGAGCCCCGTACCGATGGCCCACACGGGCTCGTAGGCGATCGTGAGGCGTCCGAGATCCGCTGGGGCGACCCCTTGGATCCCGGCGGTGAGCTGGCGCGCGTTCGTGGCCTCGGTCTCGCCGGCCTCGCGCTGCTCGATCGTCTCGCCGATGCAGAGGATGACGTCGAGCCCGCGGGCGAGCGCCGCGTGAACCTTGCGGTTCACGAGCTCGTCGCTCTCGCCGTACACGTGGCGTCGCTCGGAGTGCCCGACGAGGACGACCCGCGCCCCGACGTCGGCCAGCATCCCGGTGCTGATCTCGCCCGTGAAGGCGCCCTCGTCCTCATCGCAGCAGTTCTGGCCACCCACGAGCACGGGCGATCCGGAGACCGCGCGCACGACCTCGTCGAGGTACACGAAGGGCGGAAAGAGGCCGACCTGGACGTCGTCGCGCGCACCGAGGTGCTCGCGGATCCCGGACGCGAGCTCGCGCGCCGAGCGCCGGTCCAGGTTCATCTTCCAGTTGCCGGCGATGTACGGCTGCCTCATTGGAAGCCCCCGTTGGCCGGCGATTCGCTGAGCTGCGACGTGACGAGCGTGCGGCCGTCGATCGCGCAGAGCGCCCGGACGTCGGCGACGATGCGGGCGAAGGCGTCCAGGCCCACGGCCTGGGCCCCGTCGGAGTGGACCTCACCGGGGGCGGGGTGCACCTCGATGAGCAGTCCGTCCGCGCCCGCCGCGATCCCGGCGCGCGCCAGCGGTCGGACGAGGTCCGCGCGCCCGGCGGCATGCGACGGATCGACGATCACGGGCAGGTGCGTGGCACCCTTCAGGTGGGCGACGGCGCCGACGTCGAGCAGGTTGCGCGTCACGCTGTCGAAGCCGCGGACGCCGCGCTCGCAGAGCACGACCTGCTCGTTCCCGCCCGAGAGAACATATTCGGCCGCGAGCAACAGCTCGCGCACGGTGGCCGCGAACCCGCGCTTCAGGAGCACGGGTATCCGGGTTCGGCCGACCTCGCGCAGCAGGGCGAAGTTGGTCATGCTGCGCGCGCCGATCTGGAACGCGTCGGCGACCTCGCCGACGGCTTCCACGTCGCGGGGATCGAGCACTTCCGTCACGACGCCGAGCCCCGTCAGCGCCTTGACGCGCCCGAGGATCGCGAGCCCCTCGGCGCCCAGGCCCTGGAACGAGTAGGGCGAGCTGCGCGGCTTGAACGCCCCGCCCCGCAGGGCGGTCGCCCCGGCCCGGCGCACGGCGTTCGCGATCTCGGCCAAGCGACCCTCGTCCTCGACCGCGCAGGGTCCCGCGATGATCGATACGTTCCCGCCACCGATGACCGCGTCGCCGATCCGCACGATCGTGTCGGGCCGGGTGTCCCCGCTTCCCGTCGCGCGCTCGTGGAGTTCGCGCGCCGCGCCCACGTCGAGCACGCGCACGACCCCCGCGAGGTCCGCGAGGCGCGAGCGGTGGTCCGGAGCTCCCGGTCCGGAGAGCTCGAGCAGCTCCTGACGCCCGCCGAGAAATCGGGTCGTGTAACCCAACTCCTTGCACAGCAACAAGATAGAATCGCGATCTGACCGCGGGAGGGTCGACTCGAGGCGGAGTAGCATGGCGGTGGAGGGCACTCGACGCGTCGCGTGCCCGGTCGAGAACTGGGAGAGTATAGGGCTGCGGTCCGGTGCGGGCAATCCGCTGCGCCCCTCCTCTGACCCGCCCTGGCCCGTCCTTGGTCCCTCGATTCCCTAATTTGCCCCCCCCAGCCTGGCGACATCGCATTCATGGCCATCCTCGAACCGATCCTCGGCCTCCTCCCTCTCGACGACCTGCCACGCACCGGGTGGATCCAACGCGGCGTCCCGGCCCCGGAGTCGATCGCCGGGCACATTCTGTCGACCGCCTACGTCGCGCTCGCCCTCGCGCCGCGGGTGACGCCGGAGCTCGACCTCGGCCGCGTGCTCGCCATGGCCCTCGTCCACGACGCCCCCGAGGCCCTCACGGGCGACCTCCCGCGGGTCGCGGCGGACCTGCTGCCCGAGGGCGCCAAGGCGCGGCTCGAGCAGGGGGCGGCGGAGCGGCTGCTGGCACCGCTCGCTCCGGTCGCGGCGGAGGCGTTCGCCGAGTACCAGTCCCAGGCGACGCGCGAGGCCCGGTTCACCCGCCTCTGCGACAAACTGCAGCTCGGGGCCCGGCACGTGGCCTACGTGCGGGCGGGCCAGCACGGGCTCGGGGAGTTCGGGGCTGTGGCGCGCGAGCTCGACTGCGGCGAGTTTCCCCCGGCCGAGGCGCTCCGACTCGAGATCCTCGCGGCGCTCGACGGGTGAAAAGCGGCGCGCGCGACCCTACCTTGCCGGAGGACACCCCGGCGCACTCGCCGGCGGGGCCGGCCATGCGCGTCTTCGCCTATCTCCCCATCGTGTTCCTCGTCGTCCTGGGCCTCCTCGCCTGGATCGCGCTCAGGACCGACGTCCCGCTGAACTTCCCGTTCATCGAGCCGCCCGCGCGCGCGCCGCTCCCGGAGCCCGAGCTCGAGCTGGGAGAGGCCGTGCTCGAAGGCCGGCTCGTCGGCGGCGAGCGCGAAACGCCCCTCGAACAGGCGCTCGTAAGTGTCATGGACGGTCCGCGGCTGCTCTGGACGTTCACCGACGAGGAGGGTCGCTTTCGGCTCGAGCAGATGGCGCCCGGGGAGTGCGAGGTCTCGGTGCTCGCGCGCGACTACCCACCCGCCGTCCGCAGCGTCGTCGCGGGCTCGGGACCGGTCGTCCTGCACCTCCCCGCGCGCCACGGCGAGCCGCCGCTCGTGCGCGACATCGAGCGCTCCGATCTCGTTGGGACCGTCAGCGTACCGGGGGAGGCGAGCGGGCTCGGGGGATTCGAGCTCGCCTTCCTCCCGGACCGCGAGCCCAACCTTCCCGGGGCGTCGGTGCCTGTCCGACTCCGGCTCGACGCGTCCGGCGGGTTCGTGGCGCGCGAGCTGGCGCACGGCACGTACCGCGTCCTGCTCCTGCCCGACTGGGCGCGCGGCGGCTCGTGGCCGGACCTCCTGGCCGCGAGCGGTGGCGAGCCGTTCATCGTCGTCCATCCACGGGCGCAATCCGCGGAGCCCCTCGCGCTCCCGGCCAGGAGCGGCGTGATCCGCGGCGTGGTCACCGAGCGGCACGACACGCCAGGAGCAGCGGGCGTGCGCGTCGGCTTCGTCGAGGGCGCGATGGTCATCGTGCAGGCGCTGGCCGCGGAACGCGCGCCGCCGGCGAGCGTGCGGGTCTGGCCGCCCGCGATGACCGACGTGACCGGCGCGTTCGAGATCCGACACCTGCCGCCCGGGCGCTATCGCCTCATCGTCCGCTCGGGAGCCGGCCGGATCGAGCAGGCGGTGACCGTGCGACCACAGTCGATCATCACCGTCGATCTGCCCACCCTCGGGGAGCGCTGAACGGGTCCGTGGCGGCCGGGTTATGCTCTGGGGCTCGCGCCGGGCGAAGGCCCCGATTGCCCCGAGGGCCCCTACGGCGCGGCGCACTCGCCCCGTGACCACCATCTACCTCGACAACGCGGCGACGACCCCGGTCGCTCCCGCCGTGCGGACGGCGATGGCGCCGTTCCTCGAGGCCGAGTTCGGCAACCCCTCGACGCGCTATGCGCTGGGCGTGCGCGCCGCGGAAGCGATCGACCGCGCGCGCGAGCTCGTCGCCAGGGCGGTGGGCGCGCGGGCGCGGGAGGTCACCTTCACCTCGGGCGGGACCGAAGCGAACAACCTGGCCGTGCTCGGTCTGGCGCGGCAGCGGGGCTTCCACCGGTCGCGGCGTCGGAATCAGCTCGTGATCGGTCCAACGGAGCACCCCTCGGTCCGCGCCTCGGCCTTCGCCCTGCGGGACGAGGGCTTCGAAGTGCGCGAAGCGCGGCTGCTGCCCGACGGGGGGCTCGATCTCGAAGCCTTCGAGGAGCTGCTCACGGAGGACACGGTGCTCGTGGCGCAAATGCTCGTGAACAACGAGGTCGGCAGCGTGTACCCGGTGTCCGAGCTCGCGCGCATCGTGCGCCGCAGTGCGCCGAACGCGGCGCTGCACGTCGACGCCGTCCAGGGCCTCGGCAAGCTCGAGCTCTCCATCGAGGAGCTCGGGGCCGACACGCTCGCCATCTCGGCCCACAAGGTCCACGCGCCGAAGGGCACCGGGGCGCTCGTGACGCGCGGAAAGGTCGACTTGCGCCCGCTCGTATTCGGGGGCGGGCAGGAGTCCGGGCGGCGCCCGGGGACCGAGAACGTGGCGGGCATCGTGGCGTTCGGCGAGGCCGCGCGGCTCGCGGACACGGGGCGCGAAGAAGGTGTGCGCGCCATGGCGGCGGCGCGCGATGCGTTCGTGCGGGGACTCGAGCGCGTCCCCGGCGCGCGCCTCCTGATCGACGGCTCGCCCGTCGTCCCGTCGATCTGCGCCATCGCGCTCGCGGGTGCGCCGGCCGAGGTCTGGCTGCACCACCTCGAGGCGCGCGGCGTGTGCGCGAGCGCCGGGAGTGCCTGCAACGCGGGCAAGAAGGAGCTCAGTCCGGTGGCGCTCGCCCTCGGCCTCACACCCGATGAAGCCCGGCGGGTCATGCGCTTCTCCTTCGCAGCCGCGACGACCGTGGCGGAGGCCGAGCGCGCCGCGGCCCTGCTCGCCGAGCTCGCGACCGAGCTCGAGGCCGTCCAGTCATGACGCCCGGGCTGCCGCCGCCGGAGCTCCTGCTCGTGCGCTACGGGGAGCTCGCGCTCAAGGGCGGCAACCGCGCCGTCTTCGAGCGCGCGCTCGTTCGAAACATTCAGCACGCGACGCGCGACGTCTCGCCCGTGACCATCGCCCGGACCACGGGACGCATCACCGTGACCCCCGAGCGGCGCGCGCTCGAGGTGGCGCGGCGCATCCAGGACGTCTTCGGGATCAAGTCCGTCTCCCCGGCCTGGGGTGCGCCGCTCGAGCCGGAGGCGATCGCGGAGGTCGCCGGCGCCGTGTTCGACGACGCGCTCGCCGACGTCCCGCCCGGACGCATCGTGACCGCCCGAGTCCGGACGAACCGGGCGGAGAAGCGCTTCCCCATGACCTCCACCGAGCTCGACCGCTTCGTGGCCGAGCGCATCCTGCCCGGGCCGGAACGGGTGCGGGTGAAACTGAAGGACCCGGAGCTGCAGCTCGAGATCGACGTGCGATCGGAGCGCGCCTACGTGTTCCTGAAGCGGCTCCCCGGGCCCGGGGGTCTCCCGGTCGGGACGCTCGGGCGGGCGCTCTGCCTCCTGTCGGGCGGGATCGACTCGCCCGTCGCCGCGTGGATGGCGATGAAGCGCGGTTGTCGCGTCGGCTTCGTGACGTACCACTCCGCGCCGTACATCGGCGAGGGCTCGAAGAAGAAAGTGCTCGACCTCGCGCGCGCGCTCGGGCGGTACCAGTTGCGGAGTCGCCTCTACGTCGTGCCCTTCACGGAGATCCAGGTCGCGATCCGCGACTCCGCGCCCGAGAGCTACCGCACGGTCCTCTACCGCCGGATGATGCAGCGGATCGCCGCCAGGCTCGCGCGGGTGGACGGCTACAAGGCGCTCGTCACGGGCGAGTGCATGGGTCAGGTCGCGAGCCAGACGCTCGAGAACCTGATCTGTATCGGCGCGGCGACCGAGATGCACGTGCTCCGCCCCCTGATCGCGTTCGACAAGGAGGAGACGATCGTGATCGCGCGCAGGATCGGCACGTTCGACATCTCGAACCGGCCCGACCCGGACTGCTGTACCGTCTTCCAACCCGCGCGGCCGATGATCCGCGGCAAGCTCGCCGAGTGCCTCGCGGCCGAGGACCAGATGGACGTCGAGGGGCTCATCGACCGCGCCTGCGCCGGGGTCGAGACCACGGCGATCGATTGAGCACGTTGCACGCAAGCAGTGCGTTGGTACCTTGCCCGGGCCTGCTCCCGGTGGGGCGTCGGCGACGATGAACCGCGGAACCGCTCTGCTCCTCGCCATGGCTGCGCTGCTCGCGCACGCCCTCTACATCCACCAGGGCAGCGGTCTCGACTTCGCTCCGCCGTACGACTCGGCGCACGTCGCCTATCGACTGGGGCGCAACCTCGTTCACAGCGGCGAGCTCGCCTGGATGCTCGATCCGACCGTCGGCGGGCTGGACAGCTATCCGTCGCCGGCGTTCGTGGGCCTCGCCGCCATCGCGGAACGGCTCTTCCTGCCGGTCACTCAGTTCACCCAGACGTTCGGGATGCTCGCGGCGCTCTTGACGGTGGGCCTCATCGCGAGCTTCGCCACGAACCAGGTGGCCGGCGTGATCCCTCCGGTCCTGCTCGTGGCCAGCGGCGGCATGGCGGCCGCCGCGGCGAGCGGCACGGAGATGCCGTTCGTCTGCCTGTGCCTGGCGGCGTCCTTCGTCGCCTTCGAGCACCGCTGGTGGAAGCGCTTCGCCATCGCGCTCGCGGTGCTCGTGGCGTTCCGGGCGGAGGGCGTCGTGCTCGCCGCCGTCTTCTTCTTGTTCGCCCTGCTCGAACGGGCGATCCCCCGCCGTGACGGCGCGCCGGCGATGCCGCTCCGCGCGCTCATCCCGGCGGCGCTCACGGCGGCGCTCCTCCTGCTCCCGCTCGGACGAAGTGGCTCGGTCTACGGGCCCACGCTCCTCCAACTCTTCACGCCCGACGCCGAGCGCGCGACCGCGGGCTGGGCGTACGTGCTCGACTTCATGGTCGCGGCCATCTCACCGCTCCTCGTGGGGATCCCGCTCGTCTTCCTCGCCTTGCGCCGGCTGTCGGGGGCCGGCACCAGAGCGCTCGGACTCGCGGCCGTGTGGGGTCTGCTCGTGATCCTCGAAGGCGGCGGCCCCCTGCCCTTCTCCGCCGCGATGGTCCCCGCGCTCCCGCTCGTATTCGTCGCCGTCCAGCAGGGGGTGCTCGCAGCCCAGGACATCCGCATGAAGACCGTCGAGCGGATGAGCTGGGCGGCGCTCGTCGTGGCCGTCGCGTTCTCGGCGATCGGGAGCAAGTTTCCCGGCGCCCTCGGACCGATCCCCGCCGAAGCATGGCACCGCCGTTGGATGACCGCCTCGAGCCCGACACCGACCGGCAAGCGCCCCGTGCTCGGTCGACTCGCGCTCGCGGACGAGATCGAGCTGACGCGGACGCTCCGCGACCTGGCAAACTTCCTGCGCGAGAACATCGAAGCGGGGCGCACGTTGCTGACCCCGTGGCCGGGCGCGCTCGGATACCTCTCGGGCATGCGCGTGCTCGACTTCTACGACCGGACGGCGGCACCCACCGGCGCATCGAAGAACGAGTGGTTCCCGCCGACCCCGTCCGTCGACGTGTTGAGCGCGCTGGCCCAGGAACCCGACTTCATCCTGCCGGGGCTCGTCACGGACCCGCTCTACGGCAGGGGCGTCGCGGGTCGGCTCTTCGGCATCTTCCTCGACCAGTCCCCAGACCTCGAAGTGGAGATCCGCAAAGTACTCGATGCCTACGAGCTCGTGACCCTGCCCGTCGTGAGCTCGCGCGGCGCCGACCTGAAACCGTTCTACCTCCTGCGCCGGCGCGACCTCGGCCTCGCGCCGCGCCTCGTCGTCTACCTGGAGGAAGGTCGCGTCGTCGTGGACACGGAGCGCAGGCCCGAGGACGAGCCCCTCCGCGGTCACCCGCAGCTCGCCCAGCTCCAGGTCCAGGCGATCGACCGGAACGGCGCGAAGTTCTGGTTCCGGCCGACGGGCGAGCTCGAGCACGATCCCCGGGTGTGCGCACGGACCGGCCTGATCCTGCGCCCCGGCGGCGACCGCCCCGTGCGCCTCTTCGACGCGCCGGTGCCGCCGTCCCCCAGCGGAGTTCCCTTGGTCGAGATCCGCGCCTGGCTCCTCAACCCCGGCACGATCGGGCATGACCAGTACACCAGGGTCAGCGAAAAGGCCAGCCTCGCCCTCGAGTAGCCCACGGTTCTCCCTTCCGTTCCTCTCCGTTCCTGCTCCGATGTTGCCGCGCTCACGATCGTCGCGCATCGCCCCGGAACGCCTCGCCAGTGGGGTACGATGGGATTCTCGGCATCCACAGAGGGGGCCGAGGCGAGTTTGATTGACAATACCCCGGTCTGGATTGTCAATAATCAAGGTATGGTTGACAATAGCTCCCCACGAGACCCGTCGAAGGCGAACGGGGCCACACGCGACGATGTGGATTGGACCATCCTCGAGAGCGTCTCGCCCCACCCAGGGGACCTGGTCCGCTTTGTCGTCGAGAAGACGGGGCTCTCTCGGCAAGCCGTCAACAAGCGCGTCTCGGCGCTCGTCGAGGAGGGACTGCTCGAAGCGTCGGGTGCCACGAAGGCCCGCCAGTACCGCTGGCGTCCGCTCGTGCGCGTTCCGCTCTCGGAGGGGCTCTCGGAGGACCGCATCTGGCGCGAGAGTCTTGCACCCCGGCTCGGTGACGTGTCGGCGAATGTGCGAGCAATCCTGCAGTACGGCACCACCGAGATGATCAACAACGTGATCGATCATTCGGACGCCTCGGAGCTGGTCGTTCTTCTGAAGCCGCTCGAGGACGACATCGAGATCTACATCGAAGACAACGGAGAGGGCTTCACGCAGAAGCTCGTGCGCGAGCTCCGGCTCGAGAATGCGCAGCACGCTCTGCTCGAGCTATCGAAGGGCAAATTGACGACGGACCCCGACAATCACACGGGCGAAGGCATCTTCTTCACTTGCCGGATGTGTGACAAGTTCATGATTTGGTCCCGGGACATCTGTCTCATGAGGATCGAGGGGTCGGGCTTCTTCGTGCTGGATGCGCCCGAGTCAAGACCGGGCACCACCGTCCGCATGATCGTCCGTCGAGATACGGAGCGGACACCCGGTGACGTCTTCGATCAGTTCGCGAGTGCAGAGGACGACTATGGCTTCACACGCACCGCGGTGTCGGTCGTTCTTGCTCGCTACGAGGGAGAGACCTTGGTCTCTCGCTCACAGGCCCGCCGTCTGCTCGCCAGAGGCGACCAGTTCAGGGAGATTCACCTCGATTTCCGAGGCCTCGAGGTCATCGGCCCCGCGTTCGCGGACGAGGTCTTCCGCGTCTACCAGCGCGAGCATCCGAGGATCTCACTGAGCTGGGACAACGCCACGGATGAGGTCACCAAGATGATCAGGAAGGTGGAGCGGGCGTTCGCCTCCGAGAGCGGCTCGGACTGAAGAGCGCGAGAGCCGCGGGGACCACGCGCAGCGGACTCAGGCCTCGATCTCGAACTGCGGCGCGTTCGTGAGGCCGGTCGTGCTCGCGCTGGTAGCACTGCAGGCTTCGCGGGTCACGCGACGTGCACGCCGACGATCAAGAGCCCGGTCGCGAGCGCGACTGCGCACAGTGCGTAGATCGAACGCGTGACCGACGAATCGGAGGGCAAGCCCAGCGGCCACAACAGGCACGCGTTGCCGGCGACCATCAGCGCGGCCGCGAAACCCAGGGCGGGGACGTCGGTCAAGAGCTCGTACACGCAATGGTGGTAGGGCAACTGCAGCACGCGCGGCGCGACGTCCTCCAGCCAGATCCAGCGCGTCAGTACAAGGTTGGCGAGACCGCCCAGAGCCAGCAGCGACGGCACGATGACGCGCAACGGGAAGCCGCTGCGCAGGCTCGTTACCCCGCGCGCGCGGGGCCGCGCGAGGAGCATGCAGGTCGCGATAAGCAGCAGGTTCCAACCGGCGTAGAGCCTCCAATCCGCGCTCCAATTCACGCCGGACAGGCCGGGGAGTGCGGCAACCGGCTGGGACGCACCTTGCGCCGCGTCGGTGTCCAGGAACTGCGTGCAACAGGTGACCGGGCTGCCGATCTTCTCGCGTGTGAGGTACGTCACCTCGACGCCGCTGTCGAGGAGCGCAAGGAGGGCCAGCAACAGCGCCAGCGCGTACCGCGCAAAATACGGCTGCGTCGTTTGGCGTTGAACGGCGACCCCGTGCACCAGCCAGAACCCGAGACACGTCAGGAGTACCGGCTTGATCCATTGCGCCGCGAGCACGAGCTCGGGTTCGATGCGCGTCACACCGAACGCGCACATCACGCCGTAGCTCGAGAGCTCCGGCACGTAGCTCTTCAGGAGCAAGTAGAAGTGCGGCCAGGCCAGGAGCCGCACGCCGGCCAGGACACCGAGCACGAGTGCCAATAGGTGCAGGCGATCCTCGTTCGTGCCGGCCCCGGACCGCTCCGGGTGCGCACGCGCTGAGCTCGCAAGGCCCTGGATCGCGATCCACGCGGCGGCCGCGGCGAGCAGCGCGCCGACGCCTGCGAGGAAGAACGCGGTCACGGTCCAGACGTTGAGGATCATGGTTCCAGGCGCCCGCCGGACAGCACGTGCTGCCGATCGGCAGCCTCCACCATGGCCCGGTCGTGGGAGCTGATGACGAGCGCCGTCCCCCGCTCCTGCCAGCTCTTCATGTAGCTCAGAATCACCTCGCCCGTCTCGGAATCCACGTTCGACGTCGGCTCGTCGGCGATCAACACGTCCGGCGCACCGATCACCGCGCGTGCCAGGGCCACGCGCTGGCGCTCGCCACCGGACAGGGCGCGTGGCAGCCGGTCGAGGGTCCCCTGGATCAAGAGTTCGCTCAGGACGTCGGCCGCCCGCTCGCGGCGCGACCTGCTCGAGACGCCCGCGGGCACGAGGCGGCAGCTGACGTTCTGCCATACGGGGAGGTGGTCGATGAAATGGAACTCCTGGTGCACGACCCCGAGGCGCGCGCGGCGGATCATCGCCAAGGCGCCTTCCGATGCGTGCGTGATGTCGTTCCCGAACATGAAGACGCTGCCTGAATCGGGCCGATCGAGACCCGCGAGGAGGTACAAGAGCGTCGTCTTCCCCGCACCCGAGCGGCCCGTGACGACCGTCCACGTGCCGGGCCGGATCTCGAGCGAGACCGGTCCCAGGGCGAAGCTCCCCGCTGCAGCCGGCGTGTAGCGTCGCGTCACCTCCACCAGGCGCAGCACGGGCGGGGCCGAGCTCAACTCAGCACCTCGACCGGCCGGGTGATCGCCGTGCGCCAGGTCGTGTAGATGCTGCCCGACATCGTGACGGTCAGGCTGAACACGAGCGCCAGGAGCGGCGGCAGGGGCGTGAAGCGCGCGGGCACGTCCATGGCCGGAAACAGCGGCAGATCCGGCAGGAAGAACGCGGTGATCCCTGGTGCGCGCAGCCAATGGACCCAGATCATCGCCAGGAAGAGCGACCCACCGGCCGCCAGCAGGCTGACGATCACGTTCTCCAGCGCGACCATTTCCAGCACGTCACTCGTGCGCCAGCCCTCCGCCTTGAGGAGGCCGATCTCGCGCCGGCGCGGTGTGTGCCCGAGCCAGGTCATGACGGCGAAGGACGGGATCGCGAGTGCCAGGGCCAGCGCGAACAAGACGGTGAAGATACCCTCGCGCAGGGTCATGCCGCGCATGACGTATTCGCTCACCAACTGCTTGGTCTGGACCCGGAAGCGCGGGTTCAAGCGCTCGACGGCCTCAGCCACGATGTTCTCGTAGCCCGCGCGCGTGTAGATGCAGACGTCGCTCACCGTGCCGTCCGCGCCGAAGACCGCCGCCGCCTCGTCCAGGTCGCAGACCACGGCTTTCGCGCTCCACAGGGACGAGGTCGAGCGCACGATGCCGGCGATTTCGAACAGACGGATCGTTTCGCCCTCGAGCCCCACACGCTGGCCCGGAACGAGGCCGAGTGTGCGCGCCAACTCATGGCCGACCAGAACCTCCGCGTTCGATTGCGGGAGCCGGCCGTCGACCTCGAGCGCCTGGCCACGAAGCTCGGAGAAGGGCACGCCGATCACGACCACCAGCGCATCGCCGAGGCGGATGCGACCGATGATGCGCGGCACGACGCGTTCGACGCCGCTGAGCTCGGCCAGCGGCGCGATCGCGTCCACCGGCACCGGTGCGTCGCGCCCGAAGGCGTCCCAGGTACAGTAGACGTCGGCTCCCGACTGCACGGAAGCCAGGGCTTCGGCCTTCAGCCCTTCACTGATCGCGACGCCGCTCAATAGCAGGGTCAGCCCGAGCACGAGGCCGAGTGCGGCCACCAGGTACCCGCGCGCGTTGCGCGCAACGTTCTCGGCCGCCGCCAGCGCCAGGTTCCGGTGGCGAGCGAACATGCCCTCGGCCTTCATTTGCGGAGGCCGAGCGGCGGGAAGTCGGCGAGGGCTGCGCCGTGACTCGGGTTCGGGCAGGCGAGGCCCGGAATCGGGAAGAGCTCGTTCTCACACGTGGCCGAGAGGCGCGGGTCGAGCGCAAAGAAGCTCCAGGCCGGCGAGACGGAGGAGCCCAGACCGAGACCCCCGACCGCGACCTGGAACGGCTGGTTTGCGGTCTCCGTATCCACGTGGGCTCCCTGCACCCACAGCAGCAAAGTGACATCCGTAGCGAGCAGACTCGCGATCGCGAGCAGGAGCAGTCCGCCCCTACTCCTGGACAATTTCGATCCGCTGGTTCGCGGCCGGCGCATGGACGACCTGTGGCTCGTCGGTCCCGAGCCAGTAGACCTCGACGGTATCGATGCTCGTCACGGAGCCCAGACCCACGTGCACCACCGTGCTGCTTTGCGTCAGGTAGCCCTCCGCCCCGGTCACCCTGCGGTGCCAGGTCTTCCCGCCCGCCTTCACGACCACGCGCGCGCCGAACGCCGGGCGTCGCGAACCGGCCAGGCGCAGGTCGAGCTGCAGCCAGTTGCCCCCGGATGTCCGGGGGGAGTCGTTGCGCAGGAGATACGGCTCGTGATTGAAGTTGTTCACCACGATGTCGAGGTCGCCGTCCCGATCGAAGTCGGCCGTCGCTGCCGTACGCGAGCTGCGCGTGAACTCCCGACCGTTGATCGCCGCACCCGCGAGGATCTCGCCGAGCCGCGGAGGCTCGACCCCCGCCGCCGCGGCGACCTCGTAGAACCGGCCCTTGCCGTTTCCCAGGTACAGGTGGTTTGGCCAATAGACGAACGGGAAGCCCATGCCCCCGGTGACGAACACGTCCTGTGCGCCGTCGTTGTTGTAGTCGCCAACGGTGATGCCCCACGGCCACCAGTTCTCGAGCCCGGCCTCCGCGGAGCGCTCGGTGAACGTCCCGTCGCCTTCGTTGACGAAGAACGTGTTGCCGAAGAGCACCGACTTGGCTTGCGTGTCTTCGGGCTTCTCGATGATCTTGCCGCCGCCGACGATGGCGCCGAGCGGCGTGTTGAACTTCTGGTCGGGTTCCCAGCCCTTCGCGCCCTCCTTGGGATCGATCCACATGTCGGAGTGCATGTCGACGACGTACAAGTCGGGGTAGGCATCCCCGTTGGCGTCGAAGAACCGGGCGCCCATCCCCCCCCAGCTGGTGCGACCCAGCGCGGAGCGCGTGACGTCCTCGAACGTCCCGTCGCCATTGTTGAGATACAGGTGGTTGGCCCCGAACATGTTGGACGTATAGAAGTCCAGGTCGCCATCCAGATCGATGTCCGCGACGGCGATGTCCCCGTTCCACTCCGCGGAAGCGATGCCCGCCGCGGCAGTCACGTCTGTGAACTTGCCGCCGCCATCGTTTCGGAAGAGAACGTCCGCCTCTCCGGGAACGCGCCGGTCGGGGGTCTTGGCGACTTCGGTGAAGGGCAGCGCCTCGCCTTTGTAGAAGTAGTTCGCCTCGCGACTGATCGTCCCAGTCGTGAAGATCCCGATGTTGCAGAGGTACAGATCGAGGTCCCCGTCGCCGTCGTAGTCGAACCAGGTGGCCGAGTTGGAGTGCCCGGTATAACCCGTGTTGCTGGTCTCGGTGACGTCTTCGAAGGTGCCGTCACCATTGCTTCGGAACAGGTGATTGCCGCCGCGGTAGGTCGTGACGTAGAGGTCGGCGTCTCCATCGTCGTCGTAGTCTCCGAAAGCCGCTCCCACGCTGAGAGCCCGCGGGACGTCCACGCCGGAACCGGCGGTCGCGTCCTCGAACCGCATGCCCCCCTTGTTGATGTACAGCGCGTTCGGCCCGAGAAAGTCGAGGAAGTAGATGTCGTCGAGCCCGTCTCCGTTCACGTCGACGGCGTAGACTCCGCTGCCGTGGTCGTAGGGATTGATCTTGTAGGTCGAGCCCGTCTCCGTATCGAGGAAGTGGTGCGTGAAGGTGATGCCCGATTCGTGCAGCACATCTTTGAACACCGGTAGCTCCGGCGCATCGGCCGGAGGCGGGCCGCTGCGGAGCCCCGCCGTACCCGCAGCATCGTCCTTGGAATCACCGCAGGCGCAGAGAGCGAGACCCGAGGCGATCATGAGCAAGGGAATGCGGTTCATTGTGCTACTCGTTTTTTCTCGACTCGTCGTCGGAAGGCTCACCCTGGAAAGTGCGAGAGGCCAGTGGTTGATCGATGCGTTCGCCGCCGAACTCCGCGACGTGGGACAACGCGTCGGCCCAGCTGGCGAAGACGTGCACATGATCCTGGCGCGAAGGGACCGTGACGACGCCGCTCTCGACGAAGCAGGCCTCGTTCGCGTCCAACACCTCGCCCGTGAGCTCGTCGCGCACGCGCCAGTACGAGCCGTCCCGCACGTCCGGCCACTCGGACGCGCAGCGCACGCAGCAGAAGCTCGCCAGCACCTCGCGCTCGGCCATCAAGTCCACCCGGTGCACCGGGGCGATTCGGTTTCCGTCGAGGCTGCAGCGCTGGGCGCGCCGCTCGAACACGTCCCAGCGGCTGAGCATGGAAAGCGCGAAGACCGTTCCGAACCAGAGGATCAGGAGCTTGTACGTCATGCGCGGCTCCCGCCGACGGAAGGCCACTATAGCAGAGGCGGCCGGGGGCCTTCAGGGCGAATCCCGGCGTAGAACCTGGCGGTTCCCGACAGCCTCGTATGCCCCCGCCAGAGCGCTGGATTCCTCATCGAAGCGCGGATCGGGAACGTCGAATCCGTTGCGGGTTCGGTCGATCGCGCCGCGCAGGTCCTGTTGCCCGCCGAACTTGTATCCGACGACGCCACCACTGGGGAGGACGTCGAGCTGGCAGCGAGCTCCCGGAGGTATCCCATCGCTCTTCGAGCTCTCCCAGAAGATCGGGTCGACGTGCGCGTTGTCCCGGCCCTTGTCGTCGGCGCCGTTCCAGGTCCCTGTGCTCGTGCAGCGGGTCATGGCGACCGAGGATTCCTTGAACACGCTCAGCGCTCCGGATCCATGTTCGGCGTCGTGCCTCCCACCGCGCGAGCCCATGTGGTCCTCGCCCGTGTGCGAGACGTCGCCGACGAAGAGGCCGTTCTCGAGCACGGCCGGGCAGCCGGACAGCACGTCGCTGGCCGAGCCGGTGGGCTGGCGTGGTTGTCGTGCACGACCCGGGTATACTGGCCCGACGGCGAGCAGGAGGTCTTTCCCCGAAGGGCCGGCTCGCCAGATTCGTGAACCAGGCAAGTACAGCGGTCGATGAAGAGAGCCGATAGAGCATTCGCCGTCCTGTTGATACCAGGCCTCCTTGGCCTGGCCAGCTGCAGCGACGACGCGGCGGAAACGAGAGCAGGTGCCGTCCCCGACCCCGCGCTGGTACTGCCTCAGACCGACTACGAAGGCATGGAACCCCCGCTGGCGGAGCGGCTTCGCTTGCGCACGGCGGCCGTCGAAGCCGATCCCGGTTCGGCGGAAGCCTGGGGCCAGCTGGGCATTTCCTACGACGTCCATGGCCTGTTCGCCGAGGGCATCGCTTGCTACGAGCAGGCGCAGGCGCTCGACCCCGACGAGTTTCGGTGGCCCTACTTCCTCGGTATCTCCAAGATGCTCGGCGACCGCGAAGCGTCGCTGGCCCACTTCGAGCGGGCCGGCGAGATCCGCAGCGACCACGCGCCGCTCTTCTTCTACCTCGGCAACGGACATCTCCAGCTGGAGCGGCTCGAGCGGGCGCGCGGGGACTTCGAACGCGCGCTCGAGGCCGATCCGGATCAGATTGCCGCGCACATCGGTCTGGGCAAGGTCGCCCTGGCCATGGCGGAGACCGATGCGGCGCTCTCGCACCTCGAGCAAGCCGAGTCGCTCGGACCGCGGACCGATGAGATTCACGCGCTCCTGGCCGAAGCGCACCGCCGCGCGGGCAACACGGCGGAGGCGGAACGGCACGCCGCCCTCAACCAGGGCGGCCTGGAGCTCGAATCGGTGCAGGACCCGCTCCGTGAAGAGCTCCTGTGGCGCGAGAGGGTGACCTTGCGCTGGCGGCGGGACCGCGCCGAGTACTACCTCGCACAGGGTCACGCCGCGGACGCATGGCGCGAGATGGAAGAAGCGGTCGGTGAGAACCCCGGCTCGCTCGAGGCCAACCTCGGCCTGGCCCATGTGCTGGTGCGCAGCGGTCGCATCGTGGATGCCGAGGAGGCCTACCGCAACGCTCTCGACATCGATCCGGAAAACTCGCAAGCCCTTCTCGGTCTCGCCAACGCGCTGTCCTCGGGCCACCATCTGAACGAAGCCGTGGTGGTCCTGCGGCAGGCGCTCCAGTTGAATCCGGATTTCCACATGTCGAGGAACACGCTCGGCACCGTGCTCGTGCAACTCGGGGACGTCGAGAACGGCCTCGAGCTCCTGCGGGATTCCTGCGACGCGATGCCGGACAACGCCGACGCCTTGATGAACTGGGCCCTGGCGGCCAAGAGCGTCAACCACAATCCGCAGGCGATCGAGGCCTTCTCGCGCGCGGTGGCCGCCGACCCGAAGCACGCACGCGCCCACTTCGAGCTCGCTCTCATGCTGGCTATCGACGGCCGTACCGACGAGGCGCTTGCGGGATTCCGGGAAGTGACGCGGATCCAGCCGGACCACCAGCCGGCGTGGACCAACCTGCACTTCGGCCTGAAGATCCAGAAGCGCTACAGCGAGGCGATCGACGTGTCGCACGCCGGATTGAGCGCGCTACCCGACAACAAAGCGATCCTGCAGCAGCTCTTATTGCTCCTCACCCTCTGCCCCGATCCGGCGCTACGCAACGCGGCCGAAGCCCGCGTGCTCGCGGATCGGCTATTGGCCCAGCTCACGGGCGACGACCCGGTCGCGGTCCACGCCTGTGCCGCTGCCCATGCCGCGGCAGGGGAATACGAGCGCGCGATCGAGTTGATCGACCGGGCCATCATGGAGGTCGAGCGCGTGAACAACGACCCGCGACTCCCGCCCAGCGTGCGCACCAAGCTCTCCCAGGAATGGCAGCAGGAGCGCGTTCAGTTCTCCAGCGGAAGGGCCGATTGAGCCGGGCCGCGCTCGTGGCGGCCGTCGCGTTCCAGGCCTGGCCCCTCAACTCCGGCACGATCGGGCCTGACCCGTACACGAGGGTCAGCGACCACAGAAAGGCGGGAACGGAGAGGCAAGGGGGGAAGCCGTACGCCTATCGGATCTGGAACTTGCTCAGCTTGCGATACAGCGTGCTCTTGCCGACCTTGAGGAGCCGCGCCGCCGCCAGCCTGTCGCCGCCACAGACGTGGAGCGCGCGCAGCAACACCTTGCGCTCGTAGAGGTCGAGGCTGACGGGGTCCTGCTCGGAGATCTCCCAATCGGCGGGGATGCGCTCGTTCCGATCCCGTGTGCCCCTGGCGGTTGTCCCGACGGGGCGCGACGCGGGGATGAGGTCCTTGTCGGGCAGCTCCTCGTAGAGCTCGCGCAGGGGCAGCGTCAGGTGCTCGACCTCGATGATGCCGTCCGTCGTGGCCGAGCAGGCGTGCTCGATGCACGACTCCAGCTCGACGGTGTTGCCGGGCCAGGGATACTGCTGCATCGTCCACATCGCGGCGTCGCTGAGCGCGTGGACCTGCTTGCAGCAGGCGAACCGCGCGATGTAGTCGCGGGTGATCGCGGGCAGATCCTTGATGCGCTCTCTGAGCGGCGGGACGTCGAGCACGTTGTCCGCGAACTCCGCGAGGAGCGCGCGCAGAAAGAGCCCCGCCTCCGCCAGCTTCCACAGGTCCCGATGCGTCGAGGCGACGACCCTCAGGCGAACCGCTTCGGGATGCTGGGCGCCCGCGCGGAGGACGCGTCCGGTCTTCAGCACGGAGAGCAGTCGCTCCTGACTGTGGAGCGGGAGCTCGCCGATCTCGGCCAGGAAGAGCGTCCCCTCCTGCGCCAGCTTGACGAGACCCTGCCGGTCCGTGACCGCTCCGGGGAAGGCCCCTGCGGCATACCCGAAGATCTCGCGGTCGAGCGACTCGGGGCTGAGGGCCCCGCAGCGCAGGTGAAGGAATGAACCGCTCGCATTGCCGGAGTAGTGGAGGACGCGCGCGGCAAACACCTTCCCTGTGCCTCGTTCGCCGCGGAGCAAGACGGGTCGCGAGCCCGCACTCATCTCGGTGACCGCCGAGCGATAGGCGGCGGTACGGTCGCTCGTCCCGACGATGGTCTTCGGGCTGAAGACCTTGCGTGCCGCTTCCATCAGCGTCCCGAGCTGGTGGTGCGGGATCATCGCGTCGGTCGTGCGCATCACCTGCTCGGCCCACCGCCTCCGCCCCAGGTCGAAGAGGAGCACGACGCGCAGGCCGTCCGACCCGCTCCGTCCGTCGCTCGTCATCGGCGTGACGGACGCCATGAGGGCCCGGCTGGAGCGACCCGTTCGCGCGGCGACGTCGAACCGGAATCCATCCCGCGCATCATTGCGAGCGTCGCGCACGAACGCTTCCAGCCCGGTCGCCGGGACCAGGCTGCCCAGTGTCTTCCCGAGGAGGCCGGGACCCAGGAGCTCGTGTCCGCCGCGATCCGCCTGGTGTACGCGGCCCTCGCGATCGACCACGAGGAGACCGTCCGGGCGACCAGGAATGGGCTCGCGAGCGACCGGTGATCGGCGCGCATTCCCCTGCTTCGACGCGCGATCCTTACCGCGACACTCATCCAGGAGCCTGGAGTTCTCGCCCGCTAGCTGTTTGTGTTGATCGGTGAGCTCCTTGCTCCGCGCCTTGATGCGCAGGAGCACCAGCGCGACGCGGTCGATCGCCGGCATCTGGGGCCGCGAGAGGAAGGAGTCGCATCCGTTCGCGTACGCCCGCTCCTGGAGCTCCACGGCCGAGGGCTCGCCGCCGTAGATCATCACCGGGACAGAGGACATGTCCGGGAGCGCCTTCATCTGACGGCAGAGATCGGGACCATCGTGACCCTCCCCGAGCTCCGAGGCGATGAGCACCAGATCGAAGGGCCGCGAGCGAAGCTCCTGCAGACCTTCGGCGCTCGTCTCCGCGCTCACGACATCGAGGTCTTGGGCTTCCAGGCGATTCGCCAGCACCAGCCGCTCACCGCGGTCCGGTTCAACGATCAATACGCGCCTCATGGTCTCTCTCTCCTCGGCCATAGGGGTCGAATGGGGACGGCCGTGCGCGGCGGGCGCTGACGGGGAAGCTCATCGGGGGGATCACCCGGCCACGTGGGGGCAATCATGGGTCACGGCGCACACCCTTGGGTACTTACAGGCCTGTAATCCGCGCCCGGCCCCCCCGGCGGATCAGCTCGACTCGGGCTTCGCGGCGACGAGCCGATAGCCCTTGCCGACGAGCGTCTCGATCATCGGAGGCCCACAGGCGTCGATCTTCCGGCGCAGGCGGGAGATCTGGACCTCGACGACGTTCGTGCCCGGATCGAACTCGATGCCCCAGACGGTCTGCAAGAGGTCCTTGCGGGAGAGGGCCCGGCCCGGGGACTCAGCGAGCGCACGTAGGAGATCGAATTCGCGGGGGCTCGTCTCGATCCGTCGCTCACCGCGCTCGACCACTCGCCGACCCAGGTCGATTCGCAGGTCGCCGACTTCGATCGCGGGGAGGGAGCGTCGACGCCGGACCACCGCCTCCATGCGGGCGATGAGCTCGGCCGAATCGAAAGGCTTGGCCACGTAGTCGTCCGCCCCGAGCCGGAGACCCTTGACGCGCTCCTCCACGGTCTGGCGGGCGGTCAGGAAGATCACCGGTGTCTCGTCGCCGGCTTGACGCAACTCGTCGAGAAGATCCCAACCGGACTGCACCGGCATCATGACATCGAGCAGGATGACGTCGAAGTACCCTCGGTCGCGCTCCTTCAGGAGCGCCAGCGCCGCGCTCGAATCCTCTGCCGTCGCGCACTCCATCCCGTTCCGTTCCAGGAGCCGCTGGACGAACACGCGCACGTCCTCATCGTCGTCGACGACCAGTATCTTCACGTCCCTATTCCGCGATCCAACGCGGTTGCCCTGCTCCCGGGCACGGTTCACGCCTGTGAGGGAACGACCGCGGAACCGAGCACGGTGCGGGGCCCCAGTATAGCACCTCCGACCCCGCAGGAGGAACGAACGCCCGTTCGGCCCGCGCGCGAATCACCCGCGGAATTGTCGGAACTTCGTAACTCAGGATATCCCGAAGCGCTTCAACTTGCGGTACAGAGTGCTCTTGCCGACGTTGAGGAGCCGTGCGGTCGCGAGCTTGTCGCCGCCGCAGCAGTCGAGCGCCCGGAGGAGGGCCTTCTTCTCGTAGACGTCGAAGCTGATCGGGTCGTCCTGCGTGATGGTCCACGATTGGACCTCCAGCCGGTCAGCGGCGGGCCGTGTCTCGGACAGGACCCTTGCCTGCGACCCGTTGGAGCCCGGGTCCGTCGCGCACAGGGCGGTCGGACGCAGGGCCGGGATGAGGTCCTGCGCGGGGAGCTCGGCGTGCAGATCCCGGAGCGGCCGAGTGAGGTGCTCGATCCGGACCAGCCCCTGCTCCGCGCGGCGGCATGCCTGCTCGATGCAATCCTCCAACTCCGCGACGTTGCCCGGCCAGTCATACTGCGCCATCACCCAGAGGGCGTCGCGTTCGATGCTCTCCACCTCGAAGCGGCTTCCGAACCGGGCGAGGAAACTGTCGACGAGGGGCGCGACGTCGGCGATGCGCGCCCTCAAGGGTGCGACGTCGAGGACGTTCGTCGAGAGCTTAGCCAGGAGGGCGGGCAGGAACTTGCCCTCGCGGGCGAGCACACGGAGGTCGCGGCTGGTCGAGGCGACGATTCGCACGTCGACCCGCTCCCGCCGGCGCTTGCCCATGCGCTGCACGGTTCCCTGCTCGAGGACCTCGAGCAGCTTCACCTGGAGTTCGTGCGGGAGGTCACCGATCTCGGAGAGGAACAAGGTCCCGTCGTTGCTGAGCAGGACCAGCCCCGGACGATCGGCCACGGCCCCTTCGAATGCGCCCTTGAAGTAGCCGAAGAGCTCCTTGTCCAGGCTGCCCGGCGTGAGCGCGCCGACTCGGATCTGGAGGAACGAGCCCGTCGCGTTCCCGTTGTAGTGGATGATGCGGGCGACGAACTCCTTGCCCGCGCCCCGTTCGCCTCGGATGAGGACGGGGCCCGGCCGGTTGTTGAGAGCGATGATCTGCTTCCGCGTCGACACGGCATCGTCGGTGGTACCGATGAAGGACGAGGGCCGGAAGATGGTCCGCGCCGCTTCGAGCAGCGCCCCCAACTGCTGGCGCGTCACGGCAGGCTCGAGTCCGCCGAGCATCTCATCCGAGAGCTTGCGCTTGCCGACATCCAGCAGGAGCACCACGCGCCGTCCACACTCGATCGCGGTGTCGCGCGTGGTCACCGGCATGACCGAGGCGAGGAGCGCACGACCCTGGCGACCGCCCCGCCCGGGCAGGTCGAATCGGAAGCCGTCGCGCGGCTCGTTCCTGGCGTCCCGCACGAAGGCTTCGAGCCCGCTGTTCGGCGCCAGGGTCCCGAGGCTTCGGCCTTCGAGCTGGCCGCCGAGCAGCTCGCAGGCGCCCCTGTCGGCCTGGCGCACCTGGCCCTGGCCGTCGACGACGAGGACGCCGTCCGGTCGCCCGGCCCCGACCGCCGCAGCGACGTTGGGTCGACCGAGCTGTCGCTCCATATCCGCGAGCGCCCGCGACTCTTCCTCGAGCCGGCGATTCTCGTTCTCGAGCGCCCTGTTCTGCTCCGCCACCTCGTCGTTGCGCGCCTTGATGCGCATCATCACGCTGATGACGCGCTCGATCGCGGGCACCTGGGTCTTGGTGAGGAACGCCTCGCACCCGGCGTCGTAGGCCCGGTCACACAGCTCCGTCGAGCAATTCGTCCGGCAGTACATGAGGATCGGCACCGAGACGAGGCGCGGGATCGCCTTCAGTCGCCGGCAGACCTCCGTGCCCTCGACGCCCGCACCCAGATTGGCTGCGAGGAGGATGAGGTCGACGTCGTTCGTGCGCGCCTCCACGATCCCGGCGGCCCCCGTCTCCGCGCAGACGACATCGTGCCCCAGGTTCGCGATGCGACTCTGGATGATCCTGAGCTCGGCCAGGTCGGCTTCGATGACTAGAATGTGACTCACTCTTCCTACCTCCTCGCCGGTGCGGCCGCTGTGCTCAGCGCCCCGCGCGACGAATCTCGACTTTTGGGTTTCATTGAGGTCCCGAGCCGGAAGCTGGACGTGCCTTGAATCCGGAAATCGAGACTAGCAGCCTTCCGGATCGGGAAAAAGTGGCCGATGCAGAGGTCTTTTGTTCGCATCCGTGCGAGTTCGTGACAAGAAATGCCACCTGACCCCATCTTTGGGAAAGAAGTTGCGCTCGCCCTGGAGGCGATTCCCGGAACTGCGACCACGCTCCAGATCGCGACTTTCCTGCGTACCAGGCTGGATCCCGAGCTGGCCCGACGCGCCGCGGAACTGCACGACCTCAGAATTCGGAAGAAAGGGCGGTTCGATCCGAACTACCTTGCGTTTGTCACCAAGCGAGGGCTCGAGCAGGCGACCCCGCAGCTCGTCGCGGAAGCGCGCGCAAAACAAATTGCGAATTGCGCACGGGGCGCACTCGTCTGGGACGCGACGTGCGGCATCGGCGCGGACAGCGTCGCGATCGCCCTGTCCGGTTCGACCGGCGGCACGGCCCTCGTCGCCTCGGATCGCGACCTGCACACCCTGCGGTACGCCCGGGCGAACCTCGAACACCACGGCGTGAATGCACGCGTGGTGGTGGCGGACGCCGGCCGCCCGCCCGTCGTTCGCGCCGACGTGGTGGTCCTCGATCCCGACCGCCGCGCGTCCGGCGCCCGCTCGCTCGATCCCGAGCGGTGGTCGCCGCGGTTCAGTCTCACGCTCCGTGTGGCGCGGTCATTCGACGGAGCCTGCGTCAAGCTCGCGCCCGCGTTCGATCCCGCGCGTGTCGGGGAGGGGCTCGAGGCCGTCGGCGCGTGGGTCTGGGTCAGCCTGCGGGGCTCGCTCTGTGAGGTGTCGCTCTGGCTCGGCGCGCTCGCCGACGGCCGGCCGGGCCGGTCCGTGCTCGCGCTCGATGGACGCGGGGGAGTCGCCACGCTCGCAGGTGAGCCGGAAGACGTGCCCGCGCTCTCGCCCGCGGCAGCGCGCGAGGTGCGCTGGCTCGCGGAGCCGGATCCCGCCGTCATCCGCTCAGGGCTCCTCGGCAACCTCGCACGCGCGGAGGCGCTCGCGCCGCTGGCGCCGCGGATCGCCTACCTGGGCGGAGCGGAGCGGCCCGCCTCGCGACTCCTCGCCGCCTGGCGCGTCCTCGGCACGGCATCGCTCGACCGCCGCCGGGTACGAGCGCTCCTCGGGCGGCACGACATCGGTCCAGTCGTGGTCAAGAAGCGCGGCCACCCCGAGTCCGCGGATGAGCTCGCCCGGCGGTTCCGGGGTCCGGGGACGCGCCGCGGCCTGCTCGTCGTCACCCGACTCGAGCACACCCACCTGGCTCTGCTCTGCGATCCAACCCCAGGCGTGGTCGCCCCTGGGGTCGACTCGTAGGGTCCGCAGTGGGCGGTGTGGTGGGCGGTGTGGTGGGCGATAAGGGATTCGAACCCCCGACTTCCTCCTTGTAAGGGAGGCACTCTAGCCACTGAGTTAATCGCCCGGTTGCGCTTGGGCCCGAGAAGGTATCCTGCCGAGTTCTCCCACTCCAGGGCACTCTTCCGGAGCCCCCGCCAGACCCTCAGGGTCGCCCCCCCGCGGACAAGAAGGTCAATGCGCATCGCCGTCATAGGAACCGGATACGTCGGCCTCGTCGCCGGCACGTGCTTCGCTGAACTCGGAAACAGCGTCACGTGCATCGATATCGACGAGGACAAGATCGCCAAGCTGAAGCAGGGCATCGTCCCGATCTACGAGCCCGGCTTGGAGGAGCTCGTGAAACGCAACGTCCACGACGGGCGCCTGCGCTTCACGACCGACTACACGGTCGGGATGGACCGCGCCCAGATCGCCTTCATCGCGGTCGGCACGCCCCCGGGTGAGAACGGCAGCGCGGACGTCAAGTACGTCCTCGCCGCAGCGCGCTCCATCGCCGCGGAGATGAAGGGCTACACCGTCATCGTCGACAAGTCGACGGTTCCAGTGGGAACCGCGGCGAAGGTCCGGGAGGCGATCGAGGCGATCACGGGCTGCGAGTTCGACGTGGTCAGCAACCCCGAGTTCCTCAAGGAGGGCGCAGCCATCGACGACTTCTTGAAGCCCAACCGGGTCGTCATCGGCGCGGACTCCGAACGGGCGGCGCGCATCATGGACGAGCTCTACGAGCCGTTCGTGCGCACGGGGAACCCGATCATCCACATGGACGTGGCGTCGGCCGAGCTGACGAAGTACGCGGCGAACGCCATGCTCGCGACGCGGATCTCGTTCATGAACGAGATCGCCAACATCTGCACGCGCGTCGGGGCCAACATCGATGCCGTCCGGAAGGGGATCGGATCGGACGATCGCATCGGTTCACGCTTCCTCTTCTCCGGCGTCGGATACGGCGGCTCCTGCTTCCCCAAGGACGTGCAGGCCATCTGGAGCACGGCTGAGGAGCATGGCTACGACTTCCGAATCATCCGCGCGGTCGAGGAAGTCAATGAGCGCCAGAAGCGCATGCTCTTCGACATGGTATGCGACGAGTTCGGCGACGACTTGTCGGGCCTCCACTTCGCGGTCTGGGGCCTCGCATTCAAGCCGAACACGGACGACATGCGCGAGGCCCCCTCCATCGTGGTGATCGAGGCCCTCCTCCAGGCCGGAGCGACCGTCTGCGCCTACGATCCGGAGGCGATGGAGGAGTGCAAGCAGCACTATTTCAGCGACAAGATCGAGTACGCGGCCGTGCCGATGGAGGCCTTGTCGGACGCCGACGCCCTCATCCTCGTCACGGAGTGGAACGAGTTCCGGAGGCCCGATCTCGACGAGGTGAAGGCCGCCTTGAAGCAACCCGTGATCTTCGACGGTAGAAACGTGTACCCCAGGAAGACCCTCCTGGAGATGGGCTTCAAGTACCGGGGCATCGGCCGCTGACCCGACGCCGTTCCTCGGGCGCCGTCACGGGGTCCTCGCCCGAGCCCGAGCCCGATTCCGTTCCGGTTCCGGCATCCCGGCCCCAAGCCTGACGGGCCGCCGCCGCGAGCAACCTCGGGCACGCCCACGGGCTCGACGGAATCGGCGCGTGAATCCCAACGACAGGGCGGCCCACCCCGAAAGGATGAAGCCGCCCTTTCTGATGTCGTGGTAGCTCGAGGATGCCCGGAGATGCGTCACGGCGACGACATGCACGCCTTCGCCATGCGCGTCCCGTTCATCTTCGCGCGCATTCTTACTCGAACCGGCGGTGACTTGGGAACACCCGAGCGCCAGGTTGTTGAAAAAAATTTCGGGCGGCGGCCGGCGCGGCGGCCGATTTCGGGCGGCTCGCGCGAGGTCATCACGAGAGAGAGCTTCGTTTCCATTCCAGGCAACGGGCCCTCGACCGGGTCGCCAGCCCGGATTATTGACGACGATGCACCCGAAGCGCTCCTACTTCGGACCCTGCCGGCACTTCAGGTGCGCCGCCGTCATCGACGACCGGCAGAGGTCGCCTGCGGGGCCGTCACACCCGAAGTGAGGGTCGGAACCCAGTTGCAACGCTTCGGGTGCAGCGGCCTGAATAATTCGGGCTAGCCATCCGATCCCGTTCCCCACCTTGCCTTTACGGCGGCTCGCAGTCGCGCGAACGACCGCATGCCCTCCACGGCGTCGCGCAGTCGCGCGCCCGATTTGGACTGCTCGCGCATCAGGTCCGAGAGCTCGCGGCGGCAGTGATGCAGTGCGCCCGCCGCCGCCTCGAGATCTCCCGCTTCGATCCAGCTCTCCGCGATCCGGTCGAACGCCCGGACCCGGTCGACCGGATCGAGTGCCGTGCGGGCGACGCGCTCCAGTAGCCTCCGCGCGTCGGCCCCCCGTCCGAGGTCGCCCTGGCTACGCGCGTACCAGAGCATCGCCTCGTCGCGAACGCCACGGGGCGTGTCGAGGTCGAGCAGGGCCTGCTCGAAGTGTCCGAGGGCCGCCGCCGGGTCGTCCTCCCGCACGAGCCTCCCGAGCGCGATCGCCGCGCGTCCGCGGAACGGGGTTCCCGCCCCTCGCGCCCAGGCGTCCTGGAATGACGCCGTCGCCGCGGCCCTGGCTCCGCCCGCGCGGGAGAGCTCGCCGGCGCGGAACGCGGCTTCCGCGCTGATCGCCCGGTCGCCGGGGAAGTACTCGATCACAGCTCCGTAGGCCCGCACCGCCCTACGGCGTGCCGCAGCGAGCGCGGAGCCCGCGAGGCCGCGCAGGTCCAGTTTCCGGTCCTTCGCGAAGCGGAGCTGATGCGCCGCGCTCGCGAGTCGCGGCGCCTCGTCGCGCACGAGCCTCTCGGTCGCGGTCCCGTCGGTCTCGAGCCCGGAGGACGCGGCGTCCGCACGGGCAGACCCCACGCGCGACCACGGCGCCCCCCGCCGCTCCGTCCGCGGCGAAGGCCACGCCGCGAGGAGCACGAGCGCGCCGACGAGCAGGTGCCGCGGGCGCCTCAAACCGCCACCAGCCTTCGGACCCTGGCCGCCGAAGCGTTGCGCTTGACGCTCTGCTCGAGCCGCCGGCGAGCGCGGAAGAGGCGCACCTTCACCAGTGCGGGCGAGATCCCACACTCGCGCGCGGTGGCAGCGCAGCTCTCCTCGCCCCCGTAGTAGGAGGCGAGTACGCGCTGGTCCCTCGCCCTCAAGCCGCGGTAAGCCGAGCGCAGGTGGAGCATCGCCGTGTCCCGATCCACCTCCTCGCCGTCGAGGTCCACCCATCCATCATCGGCCTGCTCGCACGATGTCGGCGCGAGGCCGTCGGCGAGTTCGGCCGATGCCTCGAGACTCACGCAAGCGTGGCGGGACGCGCGCTTCTTGGTGTCGCGCAGGACGTTCGACGCGATGCGCAGCAGCCAGGCCTTGAGCCGCGCCGGTTGCGCGAGTCCGGCGCGGTAGCGCGCCGCCCGGATGAAGGTCTCCTGGATGATGTCCTGCACCTCGTTGTCGTCGCGGCATCTGCTGCCGAGGAAGCTGTGCAGAACCGGACGCAAGGGCTCCAGCCCACTCCAATCTCCGAGGTCTTCGACCGTTTGCACGGGTCTCTCCTCCGCCAGTCGCCGGGAATCCGCGGCCGGGCACGCGCCGGGCCGATCGGTCGTGGAGAGGAGACCGGAGCTGGAGACCGAGGTGGCGCGCGACTTCTCGTGTGGATAAAAGCCATGCGAATCGTCGACCGCCGATTCACCGAACCCTGGTTATCCGGCACGAACGGGCCCTGATCGTCGGCGTCCCGCGCCGCGAGGGAGACCGGGCCGAGGGCCTGAGCGACGCGCGCGCGGCCACCCCTACGAAGAGAGGCGGCCGCGCGCACGATCCGTCGGTGGGTTCGGCTACTTCCGGAATCCGCGGGCCTCGTTGGCCCATTTCGTGCCCTTGAAGTTCCTCAGCACGCCCACGTACAGCCTCTGGGCCCGGTCCTG
>Ga0114950_10000424_pt1 | contig 28447 bp, 28 predicted proteins | sample N075metaG_FD_83503 | JGI IMG/M metagenome (GOLD analysis project Ga0114950, IMG submission 83503) | Deep subsurface microbial communities from Kermadec Trench to uncover new lineages of life (NeLLi) - N075 metaG | ecosystem: Environmental > Aquatic > Marine > Ocean trench > Sediment | place... | reverse complement strand
GCCATCGCCACGTTGGCGACCGCCAACGCGATGGTAGCGGCGAGAACCGACCGTATTAGCCACAGTGTCGTTCGCGATATCAGCATGCCTTCAGGCTATCATGGCGCGACACAGAATCTGAAGTGCTGTCTCACCTGCGCGGCAAACATCGACGAAACGGGCCGGAATAGTTTCGCGCCGTCAAATGCACACATGACGACACTAGAAGACACTTCTACGCAGATAAGCGTCGTGGTGCCACTGTTCAACGAAGAAGACAACGTCGAGCCGATGCTCGACGAGCTGTTCGCGGTGCTCGATGGGTTGGAGCCGGCCAGCGAGGTGATCTGCATCGACGACGGCAGCAGCGACGGGACCTTCGACAAACTGCGCGGCGTCGCCGCCCGGCGGCCCGGCATGTCGGTGCTGCGCCTGGCCAAGAACTACGGTCAAACGGCCGCCCTTTCGGCCGGTTTTCATGCCGCCGTCGGTGAGGTCGTGATCACCATCGACGGTGACATGCAGAACGACCCCGCCGACATCCCCCGGCTCCTCGAGGTCTTCCACAGCGGCTACGACATCGTCAGCGGCTGGCGCAAGCACCGAAAAGACGGCTTTCTCCTGCGCACCCTTCCGTCGCGCATCGCCAACTTGTTGATCTCACGCATCACCGGCGTTCATCTGCACGACTACGGCTGCACGCTCAAGGCCTACCGGCGCACGGTGCTGCAGCGCTTCGAGTTATACGGGCAGCTGCACCGATTCATTCCGGCGCTCGGCGCCTGGGCCGGCGGCACGGTCACCGAGATCGAAGTCAACCACCGGGCCCGGGAGCGCGGCACCTCGAAATATGGCATCGGGCGGACCGTCACCGTTCTGCTGGACCTGGTGATCGTGAAGTTTCTGATGAGCTACGGCTCCCACCCGATCCGCGTGTTCGGCATGACGGCGATGGGCTCGTGGCTGTTCGCCTTCGCCGCGCTGGGCGCCGTCATCTACATGAAGTTGGTGTCCGAGCCTGCGGTCGACATGACGGGAAACCCGATGTTGTATCTGGCGATGCTGGGCCTACTCGTGGGCGTGCAGTTCCTGCTGATGGGGGTGCTCGCAGAGATGCAGATGCGCACCTACCACGAGGCACAGGGCAAGCGACCCTATGTAGTCGTCGAACGCCTCAACGGAGGCTAGGCTACTGCTCCTCAGCTACCCGACGTCGATCGGCGGACGCGATCGCCGACCCGAACGCCGAGATCGCCCTCGACAATCAAGACGGCGGCCGCCTCGTCGCCGACGGCAACGACGACGCCGATGGCGATCAGCAGGGGCGTAAAGTCCGACACACCGCTCCAGGTCCCGAGCACGCTCTTGCCACGGTACAGGTCGACGATCTCCCCCCCGGACCATCCGTCGAGGGATCCCTGATCGATGATCACGACGTCGCGCTGCCCGTAGGCGAGGCGTCCCGCGGTAGCAACCCCGCGCCCCGTGGAGCCGGCCGCCACCGACTCCAGATCACCGAGGATGATCACGGCGTCGGCGTCATCGGGGGTGACGAGCCGCAAGGGGACGAAATCCGGAACGCTGTCGACCTGCACGAGCGGCCGAAGTTGCGGCTCGACTAACAGCTCACCTATCTCGATCTCGCGACACGACATGGTGACGCGGACGATGGCACGGTCGGCGCTGACTTCCACAACCTCGGCGAATCCGATCCAGGCAATGGCCTCGGCGATGACGTCGTTGGTATCCGGGTGCCGGACCGCCCCGAAGTGATGAACGAACTGAAGCTGCTGCCCGACGGTAAACTCCGCGACGCCCGCTCCGCCGACAAACAGCTCGTCGCCCTTGCCGTAAGACTCTCTCCCGGGCTCGCGGCTGCCCAGCACGCGCGGGGCATCTTCGGGCACCGAGCCGGTAACCACCAGGCACTGCGTCCCGGTGGCCGGCACGAAGGCGCGCTGCGCTTCGGCATCTGCTACGAAAAACGAAAGCGCGGCTGCCGCGATGGCAAAGACCGCCACCGAGATGATTTTCTGGGTCGCAGTACGGCTCATGACCGAATGTCTCCTGACGAACGGTTTCGGGAAACCCGCCCACCCCCAAGTGCAGCGGGTTACACCCCGTTGATCTCGCGAATGCGCTTCTGGGCGTTTTCTACGAGCTCACAATCCGGATAGTCGTTCGTAACCTGTTCATAATACCGAATTGCGTCCTCAAATTGCTCCCCCTCTTCGTATGCCCGCGCCATCGTGAAGAAAAGGTCGCATTTGAGCGTCGTGTCGGGGTAGGCCTCGAGGGCGAACGTCACCCGGTCGATGGCCGCGTCCCAGTCGAACTCGCGGGTGGCCTGCCAGCGAGCCACCTGGAGCTCGTGCGAAGCCAGATTGTCGATGGCGTTTTTCCGCTCCTGGACAACGGCTCCACGCAAGGGACTGTCCGTGTAGGTGTCGAGAAAGAACTCGAAGGCAACGATGGCGCTCCGGGTGGGCGCCTGATCTCGGTCCGGGGTCAGCATCTGCTTCACGTACGTCATCCCGATCATGTACTGGGCATAATCGACGAACTGGTGGGTGGGGTGATACGTCAGGAAGCCCTGGAACGCGTCGATCGCCATGATCAGGTCCTCGACCCGGCCCTGCTCGTAGTGGGCGCGACCGAGGCCCAGTCGGGCCTCGGCCAGGTAGGGGCTGGAGGGATAATTGCGCAAAAGAGTGTCGAAAGCGTTGATCCCGTCGCGCCAGTGGGCGGAGACCAGGGCATCCTGGCCCTGCTCGAATAGAGGGGTTCCAGCGGGATCGGAGGTCAGCAGCGCGGAGGCACCGGCGCACCCGGTGGCGACCACCAGCACGGAGAGGCCGCAGACAAGTCTTAGCAACGAAGATGACGAAGATGAATTCATATCAAGACCCAGAGTCCGCCGACGTCAGCCACTGCCAATGTCTGGCGAGACCCTCTTCCAAAGACGTCTTGGGGACGAAATCGAGTACATCTTGCGCGAGCCGACAATCCGCCTCGGTCGACCGCACGTCGCCCGGCTTGCCCGCCTCGCGACTCACCTGCAAGTCGACGCCGGAAACCGTCTCGATCAATGCGATCAGCCGGTTGACCGACACGCGGCTCCCTCCTCCAACATTGTATACGGCACCGACCCGGCCCGTCTCGGCGGCGCGACGGGTGCCTTCGACAATATCGTCGACGTAGGTGAAGTCGCGGCTATGCAAACCATCGCCGAATACCCGGATCGGGGTACCGTCGCGCGCTGCCTGCAAGAAGCGCTGGATGGCCATGTCGGGTCGCTGCCGCGGCCCGTAGACGGTGAAGTACCGCACGCTGACGGTCGGCACACCGAAGTTGCGATGGTACAGGCGCACCATGTGCTCGGCCGCCAGCTTGGTGACGCCATAGGGGGAATAGGGCCGGGTCGCGGCATCTTCACGCATCGGCAGCACGTCCGTGTCCCCGTACACCGACGACGACGAAGCGTAGACGAATCGCTGTATGGGGGCATCTTTGCACGCCTCGAGCAACGCCTGGGTCGACATGACGTTGTACGACAGGTAGTCGGCGAAGGTGCGGCCCCACGAGGGGCGCACGCCGGGAAGCGCCGCAAGATGGAAGACGCGGTCGACACCGTCCAGGAGCCGTGCGAGGTCGGCGTCGAGGATCGCCGCCTCGACCAATTCAAATCTCGCCTCTCCGGCAAGCCCGGTGAGATGCTCCTCCTTGAGCGCGCGGTCGTAGTTGTCGAGGAAGCAGTCGAGGCCGACAACGGTGTCGCCGCGGCGAACGAGATCTTCGCACAGGTGGGAACCGACGAAACCGGCCGCCCCCGTCACCAGCGTCTTCATGACCGAGTAGCCAAGCGGCCGACGCGCCTCATCGCCCTCACAGGCCGGAGCGGGCTTCGGCAAGAAGCTGCTCGACGGCCTGACGCGGATCCTCCGCCCGGTACACCGACGCTCCAGCCACCAGGACGTCGGCCCCGGCACGAACGATGTCCGCCGCGTTGCCCGCATCGACGCCACCGTCGATCTCGAGCTGCACCGACGAGAGCCCCTTGTCGTCGAGGCTCGCCCGCAAGGCGGCAAGCTTCTTCAAGCTCGAGGCCAAGAAGCTCTGCCCGCCGAAGCCCGGATTCACCGACATCACGACGACGAAATCGGTGTCGGCGAGAACGTATTCGAGACCGTCCGGGTAGCTACCCGGGTTGAGGGCGACGGCGGCGCGCGCCCCCGATTTGCGGATACAGCTCAACGTTCGCTCGAGGTGCGGTGCTGTTTCGTAGTGAACGCTGATCCAATCGGCCCCGGCGTCGCGGTAGGGGCCGATCCAGTCGTCGGGATTCGCGACCATCAGATGGACGTCGAAGACGGCCTCGGTGTCGGGACGGAGGGACTCGACCACCTTCGCCCCCATCGCGATGTTAGGCACGAAGTGCCCATCCATGACGTCGATGTGGAAGATGCCGACGACGTCGTCGAGCAGCTTCACGGCACCGCGCAGATCGCCGAAATCAGCCGCCAAAAGCGAAGGAGCGAGCTGGATGTCGCGCCGACCGCTCATTGATTCCGGTACAGGGTTATCGGCGCGCCCATCAAGATCGGAAAGCCTGGAGACGGCATGTGCCGGATGATCGTGTCCGCCGAAAGACCGCGGACCACGGCGCCGTGGTTGCGCACGAGAACCTGGAACCCGAGCCTCTGGAGCTGCATCCGCATCTCCCCGACGCTCCGGTACGTTAGATCGGGCATGACGTACTTCGTCGGCTGCGGCCCCAGCGACACCAGCAAGCGGGCCTCCACGGCCTCACCCGCGGAAAGGTCGGTAGTGATCGGCTGCTGGGCGATGACCTGATCCTTGGCAAACTCGGAGGAATAGACGCGGGCGACGTAGTCGACCCCGACGTTCTGCTGCTGCAGCGATATCCGGGCGTGCTGCAAGGCGTTGCCGACCGTCATCGGCACGACGCGGGGAGGCGACCCCGACGACAGGGTCAAACGAATGCCGCGTTGGCGCTTGATGGCGGTGCCCGCCAAGGGGTTCTGCAGGAGCACGTGGCCCCGGGGAACAACCTGGTCGGTCAACTCGTCCGGGTCGATGTCGACGATCAACCCGTTCCGGGTGAGCATATCCAGGGCCTCGTCGAGCTCCATTCCCTTGACGTCGGGAACGTCGAATTCTTCGGCACTGAGGGCCCAGTGAACGCCCACGTAGCCACTGAGGACGAACAGTGTGCCGAGGAAACCCAGCACCAGACCGATCTTCAGCAGGGATAACAGAGTTGAAAGAAAGCCGGACATGGGCGGTAGCGGAAAAGTGGAAGCACCAGCTTCATTTATAGCACGCCAGGCCCACCCGGCCGTGGCGGTCGGGTGCGGGTCCGGCGCCTACCTCCTACTGTCTTTTGGTCAGCAGGGCGGCAAAAAAACCGTCCAGATCTTCGAAGAGCGGGTAGGTGCGAAAGTACCCGTCATCGGCGACGAAACGGGCGTCGGTCCCGGGCGGCAGCGGTACCGGACGACGCTCGAGATCGGTACGAGCGGCGAGAATGGCGTCGACGACATGCTCGTTTTCTTCCGGCTCGGTGGAGCAGGTGGCGTAGAGCAGGCGACCTCCGGGAGCCAGAGTATCGGCGGCATGATCGAGGATCCGGCGCTGAAGCTCGGCGAGTCGGCGCAACCGTTTGACGTCGTTGCGCCATTTCAGCTCGGGCCGGCGCCGAACCGTACCCAGGCCGCTGCACGGCACATCGACGAGAACGGCCGAGAAGCTGCGAGCGAACGGCGCCGGCACCGACAGGTCGGCGACCACGTGGTGGATCTCTGGAACCTGGGCGGCGATTGCCTCGCGGCGGGCCGCCGCGGTGCGCCAGGGGCTGATGTCGCTGCCGACGATGAGCTCGGGCGTGGCGTCCTCGGCGATCTGCAGGGTCTTGCCACCGCGCCCGGCACAGGCGTCCAGGACACGGTCCGCCGGCTGGATGGACAGCAGCGCGGCCACCAACTGGCTCGCTTCCCCCCGCAGGGCGAAGGCGCCCTCACGCAGCAGGGGTGAGGCCACCGGGTGGCCCGCCACAACGCGCAGCGCACCGGGGGCATGAGGCGCGCCCTCGATCTCGATGCCTTCGGCGGCTAGCCGTTGGAGAAGATCTTCGGGGGCTACGCGAGGGTGTGGCCGCAGCACCATCGGGCTCGGCTCCAACGTCGAGGCGAACCAATCGCCGGCAACCTCATCGCCGTATCGTTGCCGCCAACGAGCCGCCCACCACGCCGGAACGTCAGCGAACGCGGCGGATAGCGCCTCCCCGCCCGCCGCGGCCCGCCCTTCGGACCCTGGTGCTCGCCCTTCGCGCAAGAGGGTGCGCAACACCGCGTTGACGAAGCCGGCCGCCCCGCGCCCATGTGCCTTGACCGCGTTGACGGTCGCGTCGACGGCGGCGTGCGGGGGCACGCGGTCGAGGTGCGTCAACTGGTAAGCCCCGAGGCGGAGCGCTTCCAGCACCGGGGCGTCGAGCTCGGCCAACGGCCGCCTGCTGTGCGGCGCGATCCGCCGGTCGAGGCTGAGGCGACGACGCAACACGCCGTAGACGAGCTCGGTGGCCAGGGCGCGGTCGCGCTGATTCAGCCGGCTTGCCTGCAGGCCGCGATCGAGGGCCCGATCGCTGGCCATCCCACGGTCGACGCGAAGCAGAACATCCAGCGCCGTGTGCCGCGCGTCGCCTGGACTCAAGCCGGGCTTGGCCCCCACTGCTCGCCGACCACTACCGGTCTGCCGCGCAGGAAGTCAGCCGTTGCCTGGCGGCGGCCGCCGGAACGCTGCATTTCGAAGACCTCCACGGCCTCCCCGGGCGCGCAGGCTACCCGCACGGCAGCCTTGCCAACCGCCAGGACAGCCCCTGGAGGGGCGGTGTGCGAACCTCCTTCGGGGAGCGGCTCCACCCGCCACAGGGTCAAGCGCTCATCCCGGCGAAACGTGAAGCTGCCGGGCCAGGGCTGCAGCGCCCGCACGCGCGCGTCGATGGCCGTCGCCGACCGACCCCAATCGAGCGCCCCATCGTCCTTCTTGAAGCTCGGCGCCAACGTCACCCCGTCTTGCGGCTGGGCCTCGGGGACGAGGTTTCCGGCTTCCAGCACGCCGAGGGTCTCGACGAGCAACTCCGCACCGATTGCGGCGAGCTTCTCGGTGACCTCCGGGGTGGTATCGCGCGGCGCGAGATCGAGCGCACGCCGCAACAGCATCGGGCCGGTATCGAGACCCTCGTCCATCAGCATCGTGGTGACACCGGTTTGCGCGTCGCCCTCGAGAATCGCCCAAGCGATCGGTGCCGCGCCTCGATGCCGCGGCAATAAGGAAGGATGGACGTTGACGCAGCCCAGCGGCGGCGTCTGGAGGATCTCTTCGGGAAGGATCAACCCATAGGCGACGACGACGATCGCGTCGGCGCCGTAGCCCGCCAGCCGGGCCTGGACCCCGGTGTCGCGCAGCGTCGTCGGCTGCTCTATCGGCAAACCGGCCTCGACGGCCCACTCCTTGACCACCGAGAAAGCCCTCTCTCGCCCCCTCCCCCGGCGCTTGTCGGGGCGCGTCACGACCGCCGCTATTTCGTGCGACGCCGCCACCGCGCGCAGCGTAGGTACGGCAAACGCCGGTGTCCCCATGAACAGGACGCGCACCGCCTACCAGTCTCCCGCGCGAATCCGCTTGGCGATCCTGCGTCGCGTCATGTCGCGCTTCAGGGGGCTGACCCGGTCGATGAACAAGACCCCGTCGAGATGGTCGATCTCGTGGTGCAGGCAGCGCGCCAGCAGCCCCTCGGCCTCCAACGAGACCGGGCTTCCTTCGATGTTCTGGCCCGAGATCACGACGCGGGCCGGACGCTTCACCGTCAGGATGATCTCCGGAAACGACAGGCAGCCCTCTTCGTCGCGGCTCTCGCCCTCCTCGAGCTCGACTTTCGGGTTGACCAGCACGATCAGCGCCGCAGGATCGGAGCCGCCCGTCACGTCGATAACGGTCAGCCTTACCGCCTCGCCGACCTGCGGCGCGGCGAGGCCGATCCCTGCCTCGACGCGCATTGTCTCGACCATGTCGTCGGCGAGCTGACGTAGATCGTCGTCGAAGGACTCGACGGTTTCACTAGGCTCCTGAAGGCCGGGATCCGGGTATTTGACCAGAGTTCGTGGAGCCATCGTTGAAGGATAGCGTCCGCGAAACATGCCCGCATCCTGCCGCGGTAGCATGAGCGCCCCATGCGCATCCGACTCACCGTTTCGTACCGCGGCACGCGCTACGCCGGGTGGCAGGTGCAGCCCGAGGCCCCCAGCGTTCAGGGCGAGCTGCAGGCCGTCGTGGCTCGTCTCACGGAGCGCGAAGCCAAGGTCACGGGGGCGAGCCGCACCGACGCCGGCGTCCACGCGCTGGGCCAGGTCTGCCACTTCGACACTCGGCGCTCGATATCGACGCAACGATGGCTGCGGGCCTTCGAACGGCTCCTACCCGAAGACATCCGGGTGGTCGCCTGCGAGGAAGTCGACAGCGGCTTCCACGCCCGCTTCGACGCCCGTCAGAAGGTCTATCGCTATTACGTCGACCCGGCTCCGATCGCCTCGCCGTTTCTGTCGCCGTTCGCCTGGCACCGGCCCCGTCTGGAGCACTTCGATGCGATGCGCGAGGCTGCCGGACACCTGCACGGCGACATCTGCGAGCGTGTGTTTGCCGCCCGCCCCCGGGGCGAGCGCGACATTCGCACGATCGATCACTTCTCGGTCGAGCGGGATCGGCTCGTGGTCTTCACGGTGAAGAGCCGTAGCTTCATGCGTCACGCCGTGCGGGGCATGGTCGGCAGCCTGCTCGAGGTCGGCTACGGCCGCCGCCAAGCGGGCGAAATCGAGGCCATGGCGCAGACCACCCCGGGACACCCGGCGATGGTCAAAGCCCCGGCCCAGGGGCTGTTCCTGGTGAGCGTCGACTACGAGTAGCGCATCGACCGCGTGATAGACTGCGCTCCTTCCAGCTGGGTACGGGAGACTCCCCCGAGGGAACTTCCAGCACCCCGCTGACGGGTTTTCTCGAAGCCTCTCTTCGCCTATGCACATCCTCGTCACCGGTGGCGCGGGTTATATCGGCAGCCACCTCGTGCGCGCCCTGGTGGACCAAGGCCATGCCGTCACCGTCGTCGACGACCTCTCCTCCGGGCACCGCGAAACGCTTCCTGCCGGGGTCGAGCTGCAGCTCGGCGACTGTGGCGACGCGACCACCCTCGACGCCGCCGCCGCCGACCACGGCTTCGACGCCGTCATGCACATGGCGGCCAAATGTTCGGTGGAGGAATCGGTTCGGGATCCCCGTCTGTACTACCGAACCAACCTGGGCTGCAGCCTCGACCTCATGGACTGGATGGTGGCGCGCGCGATTCCGTGTCTCGTTCACTCCTCGACCTGCGCCGTCTATGGCTGCCCCGACACAGCTACGATCGACGAGAAGGTCTGCGCCGAGCCGGCCAACCCTTACGGCGCCAGCAAGCTGGCCGTCGACCTGGCCATGCAGGCGTACGAATCCGCCTACCCGATTCGGACGATCGCGTTGCGCTACTTCAACGCCGCCGGAGCACATCCGGACGGCTCACTCGGTGAGGACAAAACACCGGCCAGCAACTTGGTCCCGATCCTCTTCGATGCCGCGCTCGGCCTCCGCGACCGCGTCTCGGTGTTCGGGACCGACTACCCGACCCCGGACGGCACCGGGGTTCGCGACTACATCCACGTCATGGATCTTGCCGCCGCCCATATCGCCGCTCTCGAGCATTTGGCGGCGGGCAAACGTGGTGGCGTGTACAACCTCGGAACGGGCACCGGCCACAGCGTCTTGGAGATGATCGACCTGGCACGAGAGGTCACGGGCGCATCGATTCCGTCGGAGCTCGTCGGCCGCCGCCCCGGCGACCCGGCGCGTCTGGTCGCCGACCCGACCCGCGCCGCCGCCGAGCTCGGTTGGCGCACCTCCGTCGACATCACCGCAATCCTCTCGGACGCGTGGCGCTGGCGCGCGGCCCACCCGGGCGGCTATGCCACCGAGGAGGCCCGGTGAGCTCGCGTATCGAGGCCGCATCCGTGCCGAGCGATCTGCTCGAGTACATCGGCTCGACCGACGATGCGATCGAGCTGGCGGACCAGATCGATTGGACCCGGCTGCCGCGCCATATCGCCGTCATCATGGACGGCAACGGACGATGGGCCGGTCAGCGCGACCTGCCCCGGATCGAAGGTCACCGCGCCGGCATCAGCGCGGTGCGCGAGGTCGTAGAAACGGCGGCACGTTGCGGCATCGGCGCCCTGACCCTCTACGCCTTCTCGGTCGAGAATTGGAAGCGGCCGCAATCCGAGATCGATGCCCTCATGGAGCTGCTGAAGGAATACTTGGCGCGCGAGCTACCGATGTTGCTGAAGCACTCGATCCGCTTCAACGCCATCGGGCGGCTGGAGGGGCTGCCGCTAAAGGTCCAACGCGACGTTCACGCCGCCGCCGCGGCGACGGCGGCAAACACCGGGATGCGCTTCGTCATCGCCCTGAACTACGGCGGCCGCTCGGAAATCGTCGACGCCCTACGCGGCGTGATGGCCGACGTCGCGACCGGCAAGATCGAAGCCGCCGAGATCGACGAGGACAAGCTCACCGAGTACCTCTACACCCACGACCTTCCGGTGCTCGACCTGTTGATCCGTACAAGTGGGGAGTTGCGGGTCTCGAATTTCCTCCTCTACCAAATCGCATACGCGGAAATCTGGGTCACAGAGAAGCTGTGGCCGGACTTCCGCCGCCTCGATCTGCTGCGGGCGATCGTCGATTTTCAACGCCGGGAGCGACGTTACGGAAGCGTCGATACGATGCCTGAACCCACCGAGCCTTGATCCGAATCCTGACCGCGATCGTCTTGCTGTCGATCCTGGCGGGCACGCTGTGGCTGCCGCCGTACGCCTTCGTGGTTGTCCTCGCCGTATTCCTCGCCGTCGCCTGGAGGGAATACGCGGGCTTGGCTGCCGCGGCCGGGGCGAGCCCGCTGAACGGCTTCGGGGCTCCGTTGTCCATCGCCTGCGCCGCCTCGTTCGCTGCCGACGATCTGCGCACACCGATCGTCGTCACCGGCGTCGCATTCCTGTTGTCCGCCGTGTTGTCGCTGGCGGCCGGACGCCAACACCCCACCCTCGCCATACGCCGCACGATCGGCACGGTCGGGGGAATTTGCTGGCTGGGTGTGCTGCCGGGCTTCTGTGTTGCCCTGCGCTACGAACCCCGGGGGGTCGCGCTGATCGTCCTGCTGTTCGCGGCCGTGAGCAGCGGCGACATCGCCGCCTACTATGGCGGCAGCCAATTCGGCCGCCGCCCGTTGGCCCCGAATCTGTCGCCCCAAAAAACCATTGAAGGCACGTTGTTCGGGCTCGCCGGGAGCGGCGTGGGCGCGGCGCTCGTCGTTCATTTCTGGATCGACGGCGCCGCCTGGCCCGTCGGGCTCGCCGTCGGGCTGGTGCTGGGCGCCGTCGGCCAGGCCGGTGATCTGTTCGAGTCGGCGCTCAAGCGCTCCGCCGATGCCAAGGACTCCTCCGGCATCCTGCCGGGACACGGCGGCATCCTCGACCGTCTCGACGGATTGCTGTTCGGCGGCGTGATGCTCTACGCGGCCGTGTACCTCGGACTTCTGTGATCTCCCGCAAGCGTGTCGCCGTTCTCGGCTCGACAGGATCGGTTGGCGTGCAGGCGCTCGATGTCGTCGCCCGGCACCCGGATCGCCTCGAGGTTGCCGCCCTCGCCGCCGGCTCCAACCACGCGCTGCTCGCCGAGCAGGCCAAACAATGGAAACCCGACGTGGTCTCGCTGGCGACGGAATCCTCGGCGCAGGCGCTCCGGGATCTCCTCGGTGCGGAAGGCCCCGAGGTCGTTTGGGGAGACGACGGACTGATGCTGGCAACCACCGGCGTCGACGCCGACATCGTCCTGAACGCGGTGGTCGGTGCCGCTGGCCTAGCAGCAACCCACGAGGCGGTGTCGTGCGGCATCGATGTGGCGCTGGCCAACAAGGAGTCGCTGGTCATGGCGGGAGAGTTGATCATGGCGGCGGCGCGGGCCAATGGGGCGGCGGTCCTTCCCGTCGACTCGGAGCCCAACGCCCTGCACCAGTGCCTTCGCGGCACCGAGGCTGCCGAGGTGCGGCGCCTCGTGTTGACTGCTAGCGGCGGCCCGTTCCGCGGTTGGAGCGCCGACGAGCTCGCCGGTGTCACCCCCGAGCGGGCCCTCCAGCACCCGACCTGGAAGATGGGCCCGCGCGTCACGATCGACTCCGCCACGCTCATGAACAAAGGCTTCGAGGTCATCGAGACCCATTGGCTGTTCGACCTGCCGGCCGAGAAGATCGACGTCGTCATTCACCCGCAGAGCATCGTTCATTCGCTCATCGAGCTGGTCGACGGTTCGATGATCGCCCACGCCGGCCCCACCGACATGCGGCTGCCGATCCAAGACGCCTTGTCGTACCCGGCCCGGTGGAGCGCCGCGGTCAAGCCGCTCGACCTGGTCGCCAGCGCGCCGTGGACCTTCGAGGCGGCCGAACCCGAGCGCTATCCGGCGCTCGGGCTGGCTCGGCGGGCGTTGGACGCGGGCGGTACGGCAGCCGCAATCCTCAACGCGGCCGACGAAGTAGCGGTGGCCGCGTTTCTCGAAAGCCGACTCGCCTTCGACCGCATCGTTCCGCTCGTCGCCGAGGTCCTCGACGCCTGCGACGCCACCGCCGCCACCAGCATCGAGACCATCTTCGCGGCCGACGCAGCCGCTCGCTCTGAGGCACAACGTCGCCTGGGTGACTAAGAAAACCCAACGGCCCGTGGGTACGGTCCTCATCGATCAGCATGCTACCGGCGAGTTTCCGAGTTAGCCGCCCCACCACACCCCCTGTTACAGTTAGGAAACCATGTTCGACATTCTGACTAATATACTTGCCCTTATTTTCGTGCTCGGCGTGATGATCTTCGTGCACGAATTCGGCCACTTCGCTACCGCCAAGTTCTTCGGCATCCGGGTCGATATCTTCGCCCTCGGCTTCGGCCCCCGCCTGTTCGGCTTCCGCCGCGGCGACACCGACTACCGGGTGTGCGCCCTACCGCTCGGCGGCTACGTCAAGATGAAGGGCGAGAACCCCGACGAAGAGCTCACCGGCGAGCCCGACGAGTTTCTGTCGCGCCCCAAGTACCAGCGCTTCTTCGTGCTGGTGAACGGGCCGGTGATGAACGTCGTGCTCTCGTTCGTGCTCCTGACGATGGTGTACACGCGTGGGATCCAGGTCGAGACCTGGCGCGGTGAGCCGGTTGTGATCGGGTCGATCGCACCGGGCACGCCGGCGGCCACGACCGATCTCGCGCCCGGCGACCTGATCGTCGCCGTGGACGGCGACGCGATGGAAAACTGGCAGGAGTTCGAGCTTCAGGTGCTGATCTCCGGCGGCCAGGAGATCGAGCTCACGGTGCAAAACGACGTCGGAACCCGGGTGATTGCCGTAACCCTGGAGCGCGTCGGACCGTCCGCCCAGGGAATGTTGGGTGCCGCGGCGCGCTTCGCTCCCATCGTGGAGTCGTTTCTCGCCGGCAGCCCGGCCGAAGATTCCGACCTCGAGGTGGGTGACCGCTTTGTCGAGATCAACGGCACGCCGGTGACCCACTGGGCCGAGCTCCAGGAGATCGTCATCGCCAGCGCCGGAATCCCGCTAGACTTCGTTGTCGACCGCGACGGCACGCTGAAGGAATTCACGATCACGCCGGCGACCTTTCCCGAGGACCAGGGCGGCGGTGGCTCGCTGGGCGTTTTTCGCCTGCGTGAAACCGAGCTGCACCGCTTCGGCTTCGTCGCGGCGATGGGGCAATCGGCCACGGAAATTCGCCGCCAGACGGCGCTGATCGGGGAAATCCTGTCGCGCCTGTTTACCGGCCGCATGTCGATCCGGACCCTTTCGGGCCCGATCGAGATCGCCCGCTACTCCGGCGCCGCCGCCCGCACTCGGGACCCGTTCATGCTCTTCTGGTTCATGGGGATCGTGTCGTTGCAGCTCGGCCTCTTGAACCTGATGCCGATTCCGGTGCTCGACGGCGGCCACATCGCGGTGCTCGCCTTCGAAGGGATCACCCGGCACGACCTGAGCCTGAAGGTCAAAGAACGGATGATGACGATTGGCGTTGTGTTGCTCGTGACGCTGATGCTGGTGGTCATCACGTTCGATATTCTGAAGAGCTTCGGGGCGTAGTCTCCCCTAATCTCCGCCACCCAGCCCCGGCCTGTTGGCGGCTGCGGCCCTTCCCTGCCCGCTTTGCGCACGGTGTCAGATCGGCGCCGTTCCAAGCAGGCGCCCATAGCCCGGAGATCTCAACGGGCCACGGCTGCGCGAGCGGATGGCCCACGAGTCCGGGCTCTAGCCGGGCGGCCGGGACTGGAGAGGCGTTCGTCCACCGTTCCGCGCTTGCAATGCCGGTGTAGAGGGTGGCCGGGGAGTCGGGAGCCACGACTCGCAGGGACTCGCCAAGCACCATGTCCGGACGACCGAACCCGGGTTCGTGGGCAAGCCGATTTTCCTTACCTGCAAGGTTCGACCGGCGGCCCCCCCTGCGATCGTGGGTCACGACTCCCCGCCCACCCGGCTTGCGCGCGCCGGCCCCGTGCGACCGTGGCTCCGGCTCTAGGCGAGCAGCTCCCGCTCGCCAAAGAAAAACGCGATCTCGACCGCCGCCGTCTCCGGGGCATCCGACCCATGCACGCTGTTGGCTTCCAGGCTTTCGGCGTACAGCGCGCGGATCGTGCCCTCGGCAGCTTCTTCCGGGTTGGTCGCGCCCATCACCTGGCGCAGGTGGGCGATGGCGTTGTCACGCTCGAGAACGAGGACGCAGATCGGACCCGAGCTCATGAACTCGGTGAGGCTCTCGTAGAACGGGCGCTCGGCGTGCACCGCGTAGAAGGCGCGGGCATCATCAAGGCTCAGGTGCAGCTTCTTGAGGCCAACGACCTCGAAGCCTTCGTTCTCGTAGTGGGCAACGATTTTACCGATCAAGTTCCGGCGCACGGCGTCGGGCTTGATCATGGCGAGGGTGCGTTCGGCAGCCATGGTTTCCTCTGGTCGTTATGTAGAGCAGACCGCTGGGCGCAACCCAGCACCTACTGGTTCGAACCCAGTCAGAGATCCAGCTTGGCGATCGAGTCCTTGACCTCGGCGACCGAGTCTTCGAAGGCGGTGCGCTCGGTGTCGGACAGATCGATCTCGAAGACCTTCTCCATGCCGCCGACGCCGAGCTGTACCGGCACGCCGACGTAGGCGTCCGAAACGCCGTACTCGCCCTCCAGGTATGCAGCGCACGGCAGGATCTCTTTGCGGTCGAGCAGGATGGCCTCGACCATCTGGACCACCGACCAAGCGGGGGCGAAGTAGGCGCTGCCGGTGCCGAGCAGGTTGACAATCTCGGCGCCACCGTCGCGGGTGCGCTGGACGATGCGATTGACCTGCTCCTCGCTCATCAGCTCGGTGATCGGTACCCCGGCGACGGTCGAGTAGCGCGGCAGGGGGACCATCGAGTCGCCGTGGCCGCCAAGCACGAAGGCGTGGGTGTTGTCGACCGAGACGCCGAGCTCCATGGCGATGAACGTACGGAACCGGGCCGAGTCGAGCACGCCGGCCATGCCGAGCACACGCTGGCGCGGAAAACCCGACTTTTTGTAGGCCAGGTAAGCCATGATGTCGAGCGGGTTGGTGACCATGATGATGATGCCGTCGGGCGAGTACTTGACGATCTCGCCGACCACGCCGCCGATGATCTCGGCGTTCTTGAACAACAGATCGTCGCGGCTCATGCCAGGCTTGCGCGCCAGTCCGGCGGTGATGACGACGATATCGGAGCCCTGTGTATCGACGTAGTTGTTGGTGCCGGTGATCTGGGCATCGTGACCGATCAGCGGCATCGCCTCCATCATGTCGAGCGCCTTGCCCTGCGGCATACCCTCGATGATGTCGGTCAGCACGACGTCGGCTAAACCCTTGTTGACGATGGCCAGTGCGGTGGTGGCGCCGACGTGTCCGGCACCGACGACGGTTATTTTCTTGCGGCCCATGGTCCTACTCCATGTTGAAGACGATGGCTTCGCTGAATTCCGAGCACTTCAAGATCGTTGCCCCATCCATGAGGCGCGCGGGCGCGTTTTCGGATACTCGGAAGCGGTCGAATCGAGCCCGGCGCGCGGTGCCAGAGAAGGCCTGAAAGCGGCTTGCCGGACGGTAACAATTTTGCCACGACACACCCATACGAGCAAGAAAATGGTTAGGAGATGGGCGCCGATCCGGCGTCAGAGTTCCAAGTAACGCGCCCATCGGATGACCGGCAGGGCTTCGAACTCACGGAGCGTGTCGCCGTCCATCGCCTCGTCCAGGGTGATCACCGCGATCGCCGTGTCGGAGTCCTCGGTCCGGGCGAGCCGTATTTCGGCGATGTTGATGTCGCGCTCGCCGAGGAAGGCTCCCACGACGCCTACGACACCGGGGCGGTCGTCGTTGGCGAACATCAGCAGGCGACCCTCGGGGGAGAGCTCGATGGGAAGGCCCTCGAGCTCGACGACGCGGGGGCGCTCCTGATCGAAGACAGTCCCGGCGACGACGTGCTCTCCGTCCGCGGTCCGACCGCTGACGCGGAGCAGGCTCGAGTACCCGCGCGGCGCATTGCTGGTGGATTCCTCGACCTCGATGCCACGATCCCGGGCGACGTTCCAGACGTTGACCGCGTTGACCTGCTCGGCGAGATGGGGCTCGAAGAAACCGACCAACAGCGAGGCGCTCACCGGCTTTACCGTGTACTGGGTGATCTCGCCGAAGTACTCGATACGCAGCCTGTCGATGCCGGAGAAGCATTGCGACAGCATCGACCCGAGGCGCCGGGCAAGATCTATGTAGGGCAACATCGGACGCTGCTCTTCCGGCGGCAACGCCTGGACGTTGATGGCGTGGTGGATGGTGCCATCGTGCAGGAAGTCCGCCAGTTGCCGGGCAATCCCTTCGCCGATCTTCTCCTGCGCTTCCAACGTCGCGCCACCGAGATGTGGTGTGCCGATGAAATGTGGGTGGGCGAGCAGATCGGGATTGGCGTCGGGCTCGTTCTCGAAGACGTCGAACGCCGCGCCGGCGATGTGTCCCGACTCGAGGCTGGCCAGCAACGCCTTCTCGTCGACCAGGCCGCCGCGGGCGCAATTGATGATCCGTGCGCCGGGCTTCATCGCGGCCAGCGCATCGGCATCGATCAGATGGCGGGTCTCGCTGCTGAGCGGGACGTGGAGGGTGAGCACATCGAGGCGCGCGATCAGCTCGTCGAGCGGTACCAGCTCGATTCCCAGATCGGCGGCAACACGCTCGGACATATAGGGATCGGAGGCAATCACTCTCATCTCGAGCCCGTGGGCGCGGCGGGCGACCTCGCGGCCGATGCGCCCGAAGCCGACGATCCCGAGCGTCTTTCCCTCGAGCTCGACGCCAAGGAAAGGCTTGCGATCCCATATGCCGGCGCGCAGCGCCGCCGAAGCCTGCGGCACATTGCGGGCCAGGGCGAGCATGAGAGCGACGGTATGCTCCGCGGCGGTAACGGTATTTCCCCACGGCAGGTTCATGACCAGCACCCCGGCCTCGGTCGCCGCCTCGACATCGATGTTGTCGACGCCGACACCGGCCCGTCCGACCACCCGGAGGTTGGTTCCGGCTTTCATCGCGGCAGCATCGACCAGATGTCCCGAATGCACGATGACACCGGCGAAGGGCTCGATGACGTCGGCGAGCGAACCGGACGTGCGCTCGAGCTGATGATCCACATCGCACCCGGCTGCCTCGAGGATTTCGAGGCCGCGGCCCTTCAGCGTGCCGCATACGAGAATCTTCGGTCTCGGCGTCATCCCGCGGATCCTGCAGATCCTTTGGACCCTCGCGTCGCCGACAGGCTGGCGGCCGCAGCGGCCACTCCGGCACCCGGGGACACAGCGTGCCCGCCATCGGCCAGCACTCCCTCGAGCGCGGCGAGGACGCCGAGAAGGTCGAGGTCGTCGACGTAGCCAATGTGGCCGATGCGGAAAATATGCGGCTTGAGCTCGCCCTGCCCCCCCGAAAGCTGTGCCCCGTGACGGTCGAGCATCGCGGCGACGATCTCCGGGCCGGTCCCGGGAACCGGCGCCTTGATCGCCGTGACCGCCGGGCTTGGCGCCGCCGAGAGCAACTCGAGATCGAGCGCCGCAACGGCGGCGCGACAGGCGGTCGCCAACCGATCGGCGTTGTCTTCGAGCGCCCCGATGCCGCCCGCTTCGTCGATCGCGTCGAGCGACGCCTCGAGCGCCAACAGCAGGCCGATTCCCGGGGTGAACGGCGTTTGCGACTTCTTCGCCGAGGCGGCGTACTTGCGCAGGTCGAGGTAGTAGCGAGGGGTCGCAGATTCGTTGCCGACCAACTCCCAGCCGCGCGGGGAGCAGGCGACAAAAGCCAGCCCCGGCGGCACCATGAAGGCCTTTTGTGCCCCGCCGATGACGGCGTCGAGACCCCACTCGTCGGTGCCGATGGGCAATGCCCCGACCGACGTGATGGCGGCGACGACGGTGACCACCTCGGGCTCGATGTCGCGCACCGCGTCGGCGATCGAACGAACGTCGTAGATTGTTCCGGTGGACGTTTCGCTGGCGGTCAGAAACAGGCCGCGCACCGGCTCCGAACGCTCGACCAGCGTTGCCACCTCCGCCGGCGTCACCGGCTGCCCCGGCTCGATAATCATCTCGACGACATCGAGACCGTAGGCCGCGCCGATCTCGCCCCAGCGAGCGCCGAACTTGCCGCCGGCCACCACGACGACGCGATCGCCGGATACGAACAAGCTGGCGAGTGCCGCCTCCATCGCACCGGTTCCGGAGGTGGTCAGCACAGCGACCGGACCTTGTGTACGAAACGCTGACCGCAGGCCGTCCTGAACGTGGTCGAAACGCGCCGCGAACTCCACGCTACGGTGATACGGTATCGGTCCTGCCGCGGCGCGGATCGCCTCCGGATGCAGCGGCGTCGGGCCCGCGGTAAACAGGCGGGGCTTCTTGAGCATGGGCGTATTGTTGCAGAGGACCCATGCGCGTGCTATTCGCATCCCGTGGACACCGACTTCGTTTGTGAGCATTGCGGCCAAACCACCCCGGCCCTCGAGCCGAGCGGCTGGAGGTGTGATTGCGGCGGCCCGTGGGCCCTGCCGCCCGGCCCGCCCTTCGACCCCGACGCCATCACCACCGACGCCAGCGGTGTCTGGCGGTTCCAGCACCAGATTCGTCTTCCCCCCGGCCACTACCCGACGCTGGGCGAAGGCTGCGGTCGTTGGCTGCGCGCTGCCGGAGGGCCCTCGATCGCGCTGGCGCACCTCGAGCCGACACTGTCGTTCAAGGACCGCGGCGTGGCGACGCTGGTGGCGTGGGCCAGCCTGGCCGCGAAGCCGCCGCTGATCGAAGACTCGTCGGGAAACGCCGGCGGATCGTTCGCTGCCTACGCCGCCGCCGCCGGTCTTCCGTGCCGTGTCTACGTCCCGTCGTCGGCGCCCGCCGGCAAGGTCGCGATGCTGCACGCCTTCGGCGCCGAGGTCATCGAGGTCGACGGCCCGCGGCAACGCGCCACCGCCGCCGCCATCGCCGACAATGACGGAACCTATTGCAGCCATGCCTGGAACCCGATGTTCCTCGAAGGGACCAAAACGCTGGCCTTCCAGTGGTGGCAGGAGCACGGCCCCCAGCTTCCGGAACGGATCTACGTTCCCGCCGGCCAAGGCTCGCTCGTACTCGGCTTGTTCTATGGCTTCACTGAAATCCGTGCCGCTCTCGCCGATTTTCAGATCCCGGCGATCATTGCCGTGCAACACCGCACCGCCGCCCCGCTATGGGCGGCGACCGGCATGGAAGGGCGGCCACCGGCGCCCGACGCCGGCGACCAGCCGTCGATCGCCGACGGGATAGCCATCGCCGTGCCGGTTCGCAGGCGCGCGCTCGCCGCGGCGGTGGTGAGCACGGGTGGCCGCGTGGTCGTCGTCGGTAACGAGGAGATCCGCGCCGCCCGCCGAAGGCTGGCGGCCATGGGCGTTTGGACGGAGCCGACCGGCGCGGTGGCAATGGCTGGACACATGCAAACGGGTGACGGCGCCGAGGGGCTCGTCGTCGTCACCGGCCACGGCCTGAAAGCGCCCCGGGCATGAGCCTCCCGGAGGTGATGGGGGCGTTGCTCGCCGGCGGTTCCAGCACCCGGATGGGCCGTCCGAAAGCAGACGTCAAACTCGGCGGCTGCTCGCTCGCGCAGCGCGCCTGCCAGACCCTAGCCCCATTCACCGTCGAGGTCGTTCAGGTCGGTGGCGAGCCGATCGCCGATCTACGGCGCCGCCATCTGCCCGACGCTCGGTCCGGCGCCGGACCTGCTGCGGGCATCGAAGCAGCGCTGAGCGACGCCGGCATTCACGTCGTCGCGCTCGCCCTCGATTTGCCGTTCGTCCCACCGGCGCTGCTGCTGGCAACGCTCGCCGTCGTCGACCAAGGCGCGCCCATCTGCGCGCCGCGATGGGAACACCGATGGCATCCACTGTGCGCCGCCTACTCGGCCACGGCGCTGATTCCTCTGCAGGAGCGCCTCGATCGCGGTGCCCTGGATCTGCAGGGTCTGCTCGACGAGATCGGCACGCCCCTCGAGGGGTCGGAGCTCGACAAGTTCGGCGACCCGACCGAGATGTTGCTGAACATCAACACGCCCGAAGATCTGGCCAGGGCGGAGAAACTGCTGACCGACAGGAGCGGAGGGCGTGAGGACTAGCTCGGATATCTCAGCAGGTCGCCCGCTACGCGCCGTACTTCCTTATCCTGCCCGCCTGCGCCAGCACCAGCGGCAGCACGTCCATGCCGCGCAGTGGTCCCAGCGCGCCGGCAATGCAGGCCGTTTCACCGAACCCGCCTTGACTCGCGTTGACCCGGCAGTGCGGGCCATGAATCAGCACCGGGATCGGGTGCCAGGAGTGAGCCCTGCAGGTCGCCGGCGTCGAATGGTCACCGGTCACCATCACGACGTCGAAGTCGAGCTCGAGCAAGCGGGCCAGAGTCTGGTCGGCGATCTCGACCTGCTCGACCTTGGCGTCGAAATCGCCATCCTCGCCGCAGCTGTCGGTGGCCTTGAAGTGCACGAACGCAAAGTCGTGGTCCCGCATCGCCTTTCGGGTCAGATCGACACGGCTTTCGACCGTATCCTCCGACGCGAACACGGTCATGCCGACGGCGCGGGCAACGCCACGGTACATCGGGTAGGCGGCTACGGCGGCCGGCTTGACGCCGTAAAGATCGGCCAACGACGGTAACGGTGCGTAGGTGTCGAAGCCTCGCAAGAGAACCCCGTTGGCGTCCTCTTCTCCGGCGAGCAACGCCACCGCCTCGGCAACAAACGTGCGCGCCAACCCGGCGGTGGTATCGGCGGCCGGATCCAGCGCCCGCGGCGCCAGAGGCGCGACCCCGATGGCCTGGGGGTCGGTGTCGGTGACGCGGCCGTCGAGATCGTCGCCGCGAAACACCACGCAAGCGCGGTACTCCTTGACATGCCGCACGATGCACTCGACGCCGGAGCCGAGATCGATGTCGTCGAGGCGTTCGGCGAGCGCTGCCCCGACGTCCGATCCGATGCGCCCGGCGCGGCGATCCGCAACGTTGCCGTCCCCGTCGAGGGTGCAGAAGTTGATCCGCGCTGCCACGTCGCTCGGCTGCAGGTCGAAGCCAACGCCGAGGGCCGCGAGCACGCCGCGGCCCACCGTCGTCTCGAGCGGGTCAAATCCGAACAGCGCGAGATGCCCGGGTCCGGAGCCCGGGGCAACACCTGGAGCCACCGGCGTCACCAGCCCGGTCGAACCCTCGTTCGCCAGACGATCGAACGTCGGCGTCGCGGCCGTCTCTAGCTCGGTCTTGCCGCCGGGGCTCGGCGGCAGACCGCCGATGCCATCGACGATGTAGTACAGGATCCGGGTATCGGCCGGGCGCGCCAGGCTACGGTACAGGTTCAATCGATCCATGTTCTCTCCGCCGCTCCTGCCACGCGGGAAAGACCTTCAACGCGATGATCGTCCAGATGATCAGGCCCCCTGCGAGCACCGTCCCCTTGACGGTGCCGCTGATCTTGGATCGGCCGACGCGTCGTCGATAGCGGACCGGAACCTCGACGACGCGCAGTCCACGTTGCAACGCCTTGACCTGCATCTCGGCGTTCCATCCGTAGGTAGGATCGCACATTTCTAGCCGCCCGAGGGCCTCCCAGCGGATGGCACGAAACGGTCCCATGTCGGCGTACGCGAAACCGTGGAAAACGCGGATCAGAAACGTCGCCAGGGTGTTGCCGTAGCGAACCTGCGGCGCCAGAGCGCCAGCCTCGGCGAGCTCGATCCTGCTGCCGCAAACCAAGTCGGCGTCACCGGCCAGGATCGGTGCCAACAGCGCGCCGAGGTCCTCCGGATAGTCGCTGTGATCCGCGTCCAGGACCACCACGACGTCGGGAGGCGTCGCTGCCAGGTGAGCGAACCCCGCCAGACAGGCCCGCCCGTAGCCACGCCGCGGCTGCGAGACAACTTCAGCCCCCGCCCGGCGCGCCACGTCCGCCGTGCCGTCGCTGCTGCCGTTGTCGATCACCACGACCCTTGTCGGGTAGGTGCGGGGGATCTCGGAGATGACGTCGAGCAGCGAGCTCTCTTCATTCAAGGCGGGGATAATGATGGCTACGTTGTCTTGCACGGGCGGGATTAAAGCAGGTTGTTTTTTTGAATGCCCGCCACCCGCCCCCTCCACTCGGCGCCTCCGGCGCCTTCGTTGCCCGCTTGGCGCGTCGGGGGCGGGTGGCGGGCATTCAAGAAAACGGGCGACAGCCGGCTCCGGGTTTCCTTGCTAGACTTCCCCCATGCTCGCCGCTGTTTCCATTCTGATGGTCCATGCTGCCGTCGGCATGCTCATATGCGCCGCCATCGCCCGCTCCCCCGCGGGACCGGGCTTCTACCGGATGACCTTGCTGATCATCCTCGCCTGTCTGGCGACGGGTCTCGGCTTGCGCTTCGGACCGGCCGCCGAAATGATGCCCCGGCTGACGATTCCTTCGCTGGCGGGCTACGGGATCGCCGTGGCGGCAACGATCGCCTTCGGCGTCGTCTTGCGGCCCGGAACCCAGCAGTCTTTCGCGACCCTGACGGTGGCGGCCACCAGCGGCGCGCTCGCCATACTGGCCGACCCGGCCGTCCTCAGCGGCGCCGCATCGATCGAACCGGCCGGGCGGGCGCTCTATCGCGCCGGGCTCATCGGCGTCGCGCCGGCGGTGGGCTCGGTCCTGTTCGCCATGCTGTTGGCACATTGGTATCTCATCGAGCCACGTATGCCGCTCGAGCCGCTGAAACGGGTGCTGATCGTGTTCGTCGTCACTCAGTTCTTTATCCTCATCTCGCTCGCCGCCGTGATCGCTTACCACTGGACGGAGTGGACGACGATGGACGGTGGATTGTTGCGCGCCTTCACCCTCGGTAACGCGCTGTTCGTCTTCATGCGCGCCTTCCTCGGTGTGCTCGCCCCGATCGGCCTCGCCTGGATGACCTGGAAGACGGTCGAGATCCGGTCGATCCAGTCGGCCACCGGCATCCTGTACGCTGCCGTCGTCTTCGTACTGTTCGGCGAGACCATTTCGATCTACCTGTCGCTGGCGACCGGCCAACCCTACTGAGACACGCCGATGAGCCACAGCTTCGATTGGCGGTGCGACGCCTGCGAGAGGCGCAACCAGCACGACTTTCCGGCGACGCTTGGCGACGGACCCGTGGCGAACGCAGCAGGCGTGAGCACCGCGCCAGGCGAACCCTCCGGAGAAGAAGCGGTCGCGGGTGCCGCGACCGCCGCAGGGGCTGAGAGACGGGAATCGGGGGGAACCCTGGAGTGCACGAGTTGCCACCACCGGCAGCCCATGGCGGTGGAAGGGTTCGACGATGCCGACGATCCGCGCGACCCGATCGAGGTTTGCCTGGCGTGCGGCAGCAATCGTCTGTATTCGCAGAAGGATTTCAACCGCATGCTCGGCCTGGCGATCGTCATCGTCGGGGCCGCCTTCTCGCCATGGACCTACGGGTTCAGCCTCATCGTTTGCATGGGCCTCGACTACGGCCTCTACTTTTTCGTCCCCGAGATCACCGTCTGCTACGCTTGCGACGCCATCCACCGGGGCTTCGAACACAACCCGGCGCACCGGGCGCACGACCCGCTCTTGGCGGAGAGATTCCGTCGCGAGGCGCGCCAGGAACTGGGGCTCGAGGAGCTTGAAACTGAGGCTGAATCGGATGAAGCTTAGCGAGCCGGGAAGGGGTCGAAAACGCCCGTTTCTCGCGCTACAGAGCAGATTGACAGCAGCCAGGGTGTCCAGTAGCTTTCCCCGTGGGCAGGGGGGGATTCCCAGGCGACAATGAACGAGACCAGTGCGCTGGATGATACCGAGCGTCCGGAAGATTCGGCGAAACCGAGTGGGCTGCAGGTCGCCCTCGGTTTCTTTATTCTCCCGATGTTGCTGGTTTTCGGCGGCATCGCCGTTTTCATGCTTTTCGGCCTCATCGCCCATGAGGACAAGACCGTCGAAGAGTACCTCGCCGAAGTCACCGGCGGGGGTATCAACGAACCGTGGCAGGGGGCCTTCGGCCTTGCCAACAAGCTGGCCCGAGACGAAAGCCTGCAGAATGATCCGAACGTCGCGCGCCAAATCGCCGGCGCCCTTGGACGGCCCTCTGCGGAGGAGTACATCCCGCGGGACCCACAAGTGCGCACCTACTTGCTCTTGGCCCTCGGCCTCGTCGGACATGAATCCTCGATTCCGATCGCCGTCGAATACCTGGACGACCCCGATGCCGACGTTCGGCTCAATGCCGTCGTGTCGATCAGCAACATCGGGGTTCCCGCCGCCACCGCCGCCGCGGCGCAGGTCGCCGCACGCCTCGGCGACGACGACGAGGCGATTCGCGGCTACTCGGCGTATGTGCTCGGCACCTTGGACAACCCGGAAGCCATCAAACCCCTCGAGGTGGCGCTCAACGACCAGGTGGGCCAGGTGCGCTGGAACGCCGCCGTGGCTCTGGCGCGCCTCGGTAACAACGCTGGACGGGCGCAGTTGCTCCTCATGATCGATCGGGACTATTTGGCAGCAACCGGCGACCTCGACCTGCAGCAGCAACAGGACGCGATGCTGGCGGCAATCCAGGCTTTCGTTATGATCGGCGTCGACAACGCCCTGGGCAAGTTCGGCGATATCCGCGACAACGACCCCGACCTGCGCGTGCGCGCAGCGGCGCGCGCCGCATTGAATTCCATGTACCGACCGTCTCTGCCATGACGGGCCGGCGGCGTTAAACCGACCGAGACGAGAAAATGGCCGACAATACGGGCGAAGCCACCGTCGACGAGACTGTCGCTCCGGAGAACCCTGAACGCCGGGAGTTCCTCAAGAACATCCCCGTGCTGGGGATCGCTTGGGGTGCTTTTGCGGCGTCGATCGGCGTCGTTTTGGCGGGCTCGCTTCGATTCCTCTTTCCCAACGTTCTGTTCGAGCCGCCGCAGCAGTTCAAGATCGGCTTTCCGGACGATTTCCAGGTGGGTGTGGTTTCGACCGCGTTCAAGGACAAGTTCGGCGTCTGGGTCGTTCGCAACGATGAGGGCTTCTACGCCCTCATCTCCGTATGCACGCACCTCGGCTGCACACCCAATTGGCTGTCGAGCGAGAACAAGTTCAAGTGCCCCTGTCACGGCAGTGGCTTCTATATGACCGGTATCAACTTCGAGGGTCCGGCACCCCGCCCGCTGGAGCGGGCCGCGATCTCGCTTGCCGACGACGGCCAGATCCTGGTCGACAAGTCCCAGAAGTTCCTGTACGAGCAGGGCGGCTGGGACGACCCCACGTCTTTTCTCCCTTTCGCGTGAGGCACCGACGGAGTAATCACCAATGATGGGTCGCCTGAAGGGCTGGTTCTCAGACATCACCCGCACGCCGGTGTGGAAGTCGGTGTTCCGCCACAAGATGCCCAAGGACCCGAAGAACAGGGCCTTGGCGGTGCTGACCAATGTTTTTCTGCACCTCCACCCGGTTCGCATGCGTAAGCAGGGGCTGCGAATCTCCTACACATGGTGCATGGGAGGCCTGTCGTTCTTCCTCTTTCTGTCGCTGACGGTCACCGGCATCCTGCTGATGTTCTACTACCGTCCGACGGCACAGCATGCCTACCCCGACATGCTCGACCTGACCGAGTCCGCGACCCTCGGCTTGATGCGCGAGATGCATCGCTGGGCGGCCCACCTGATGGTCATCACCGTGTGGCTGCACATGCTGCGCGTCTTCCTGACCGGCTCGTACAAGCCGCCGCGGGAGTTCAACTGGGTGATCGGCGTGGTCTTGTTGGTGCTGACCCTGCTGTTCTCGTTTACCGGCTACCTGCTGCCCTGGGACCAGCTGGCGATGTGGGCCGTCACCGTCGGCAGCAACATGGCGCGCGCCTCACCGGGCCTGGGAGTCGAAGGCCCCGGCTCCGCACTGGTGGCGATCGGCAACGTGCCGCTGATCACCGCCGGCTCCGACGTGCGGTTCGTTTTGCTCGGCGGTCGTTTCGTCGGCGAGGGCGCGCTGCTGCGCTTTTACGTCCTGCACTGCATCGGCATTCCGTTCATCTTCGTCATGCTGCTGGCCACCCACTTCTGGCGGGTCCGGCGTGACGGAGGGATCTCCGGACCCGGCAAGGGCGGCCGGCTGGCGCTCTAAAGGGGGCCGCTGTGGATACCATCCAAAGCTGGATCAACGTCCTCTTCCGGCCCGAGCTGTTGCTTGCCATCACGGCCCTGGCGTTGTTCTTGTTCTGCAAGTACCGCAAGTTCTGTACGCAGAACAAGTTCATGTCCGCCGCCATCCTCGGCTTCCCGATCGCCTTCTTCGCGCTCTCGGCGTTGGAGGAAAACTTCTGGATCCAGTTCAAACGGGCCGACAACGTGCCGATCTCGTTCATGCTCTGGGCCGTCGTCTTTTTCATCTGGCTGGCGATGAAGAAGGGGGTCGCGAACGACGATCGCGTCGCCGAGGGCCGACCCGTTTATGAGGCCGAGCCCGAGGAAGAAGAGAAGGTCTTCGTATGGCCCGACCTGGTGTACACGGAACTGCTCTGCGTGCTGCTGATCAGCATCGTCCTGGTGGCATGGTCGATCTTGATCCCGGCGCCGCTCGAGGAACCGGCCAACCCGCAGCTGACACCAAACCCGTCGAAGGCGCCCTGGTACTTCCTCGGCTTGCAGGAAATCCTCGTCTACTTCGATCCGTGGTTGGCAGGCGTGTTGATTCCGACGTTCATCGTCATCGGCTTGATGGCGATCCCGTACATCGACCCCAACCCGCGGGGCAACGGCTACTACACGTTCGCCGAGCGCCGCTACGAGATCTTCATCTTCTTGTTCGGTTTCGTGATTCTGTGGGTGCTGCTGATATTTCAGGGAACGTTCCTGCGGGGTCCTAACTGGAACTTCTACGGTCCGTACGAGTACTGGGACGTCCACAAGGTGGTGCCGCTGACCAACGTGAACCTCTCCGAGTTCATCTGGGCACGCCTGTTGGGTGTCGGCATGCCGGGCTTCTGGCTGGTGCGGGAGATCTTCGGCCTGCTGCTGGTGGGCCTGTACTTCCTCGCCTTGCCGGTCGTGCTGGCCAAGACGCTATGGAAGAAATTTTACCTCCAGATGGGTCTGATTCCCTACGTGATCGGCTCGGACCTGATGCTGTGGATGCTGCTGGTGCCGCTCAAGATGTACCTACGCTGGACGGTGAACCTGAAGTACTTCGTCGCCATTCCCGAATTCTTCTTCAACATCTGATGCAACATCTGACATGAGCCAAGATCTCAAAGCACGCAACGAGGCCACCGATGGCTAAGCGCAAGGGCATCTACGCGCGCGACATCGACAAGCTCAACACCATCTTCGCCGTGGTGGCGGTGGCCTCCCTGCTGAGCGTCCTGTGGATGATCTGGGACGACTACGCGCGCGAGTGGAAGAGCTACCAACGCGAGTTCCAGGTCATCGAGCGGGAGGTGACACAACAGCAGCTCGCCAGCGAGCAGGCCGGCATCGACCAGACCGGGCGTGCCCAGTTGGAGCAGCAGCGTGACACCGCCGAGCAGACCCTTGCCGGCCAACAGGAGCAGATCGCCGCCCTCGAGACCGAGCTCGGGAACGCACAGACCGTGCTGGACCTGGCCACACAGGAGTTTCGTTTCGCCCGATCGATCTTCGATTCCCTGCGGTGGAACTACGAGGAAGCGGTCCAGAAGGGTGGCGACTCGAGCAGTGAGCAGGCGGCTTGGGAGCAGGCCGATGCGCGTTTGGCGATGACCCAGGCGCG
>Ga0114950_10000422_pt1 | contig 28517 bp, 20 predicted proteins | sample N075metaG_FD_83503 | JGI IMG/M metagenome (GOLD analysis project Ga0114950, IMG submission 83503) | Deep subsurface microbial communities from Kermadec Trench to uncover new lineages of life (NeLLi) - N075 metaG | ecosystem: Environmental > Aquatic > Marine > Ocean trench > Sediment | place... | reverse complement strand
GTTTCATCGCGAATGTCGAGCGGTTTAGAGAGGGATATAGGCCCATGGGTGACCCCCGTCAGATACATCTCGGCGCTTTCATGCGCCCGGCGACCATCCATACCGGCGGCTGGCGCTTCCCCGGCGCCTACCCGGACGCTAATTTCAATTTTGCCCACATCAAGCGCTTCGCTCAGCAATTGGAGGCCGCGCGTTTCGACGCCTTTTTCATGGCCGACCATCTGGCGGTGCTCAACATGCCCCTGGAGGCGCTCAAACGCAGCGCCACGCCGACCTCGTTCGAGCCGTTCACGCTGTTGCCGGCCCTGGCCGCGGTGACCGAACGCATCGGCCTGGTCGCCACCGGCTCGACCACCTACGACCAGCCGTATCACCTCGCCCGCCGGTTCGCCTCGCTCGACCATATCAGCGGCGGCCGCGCCGGCTGGAACATCGTCACCACCTCGAACCCCGACGCGTCGCTGAACTTCGGCCTCGAGGAAGCCCTCGATCACGCCGACCGCTATGCCCGCGCGCGCGAATTCCACGACGTGGTCACCGGCCTGTGGGACAGTTGGGCCGACGACGCCTTCATCCAGGACCCTGTCAGCGGCATCTATTCCGATCCCGAAAAAATGCACGTGCTCAACCACAAGGGAAAGTACTTCTCGGTGCGCGGGCCGCTCAATATCGCGCGCCCGGTGCAGGGCTGGCCGGTGATCGTGCAGGCCGGCGCGTCCGACGCCGGCCGCCAGCTTGCCGCCGAAACGGCGGAAGCGGTGTTTACCTCGAACACCGACCTCGCCGCCGGGCAGGCGTTCTATGCCGACGTCAAGGCGCGCACCGAAGCGGCCGGGCGCAACCCCGACCACATCAAAATTCTGCCGGCCTGTTTCGTGGTGATCGGCGACACAGTGGAAGAGGCGCAGGCGAAACGCGACATGCTCGATAGCCTGGTGCACGCCGACAGCGCCATCGCCTCGCTGTCGATCGCACTGGGCCACGACGCCTCGAAATTCGATCCCGACGGCCCGCTGCCGGACATCCCCGAGAGCAACGCCACCAAGAGCGGGCGCGAGCGGGCGATAACCCTGGCCCGGCGCGATAATCTAACCGTGCGCCAGCTCGCCCAGCGTCTCGGCGGCTATTCCGGGCTGGCGCTGGTGGGCACGCCGGAGACCATCGCCGACGGCATGGAAGAATGGTTCGAGACCCGTGGCAGCGACGGCTTCACCGTGATGTTTTCGCACTTGCCCGGCGGGCTCGACGATTTCTGCGCCAAGGTGGTGCCCGAGTTGCAGCGGCGCGGGTTGTTCCGGCGCGAATACGAGGGCGCGACCCTGCGCGAAAACCTCGGCCTGCCGCGCCCGGAGAACCAGTTCTTTTAGGAAGTTGCCACCCGGCATCCACCGGCAACGCCGGACCAAGTCAATGATCCGCGTTTGCGCTATTGTAAATACGGTTAATGCATTGTTAATCGGGGCAGGGATAATGCAGGCCCATGGCTATTGAAGTGCAGGAGGGGACACCGACGCCCGCGTCGACGCCCGAACCGCCGAGCGTCGCGCTGGTCGTCGATCTCGATGGCACGCTGACGCCGGCCGATACGCTGCACGAGGGTTTGGTCAAGCTTCTCAAGGCTTACCCGTTCGACGCGCTGCGCCTGCCGGCCTGGCTGGGTTCCGGGAAGGCGCGCTTCAAGCGCGAAGTCGCCGCCCGCGCGCCCTTAGATGTGTCGCTGCTACCCTATGACGGGCTGGTGCTCGACCGCCTGCGCGCGGCGCGCGCGGCGGGCCGCCGCACCGTGCTGGCGACGGCCTCGGATGCCGCTGTCGCCCACGCCATCGCCGAACATCTCGGCCTGTTCGATGAGGTGATCGCCAGCGATGGTGATAACAATCTATCGGGCGTCCGTAAGCGCGATGCGTTGGTGGCGCGCTTCGGGGAGCGCGGCTTCGACTATATGGCCAATGCGGCGGCCGATAAGCCGGTGTGGTCGGCGGCGCGCACGGCCATCCTGATAAACGCCTCGCCGGCGCTCTCTGCCGACATGCGGAACGGCCACGAAGATGTTGAGAACGCATCGCAATCGGCTGGATTTTTCCGTACCCTGATCGAGGCGGCGCGGCTCTATCAGTGGGTCAAGAACGTCCTCATCTTCGTGCCCATCCTGGCGGCGCAGCAATTCAGCGGCGCTAGCCTGTTGCAGGCGGGTCTCGCTTTTCTGTTCTTCGGCATGGCCTCGTCATCGGTCTACCTGCTCAACGATGCGATGGATTTGGAGGCCGACCGCCGTCATCCGCGCAAGCGCCAGCGGCCCTTTGCCTCGGGGCGGCTGGCGTTGCTTCCCGGCCTCCTGTCCGCCGCCGTGTTGATGATCGCCTCGCTCATCGGTGCGTTCGCTGTCGGAGCGCAATTCGCAGTGGTGCTGGCCGCCTATCTCATCGTCACCAGTTCGTATTCGCTGTGGATCAAGCGCTACCCGTTGATCGACGTGATTGTTCTCGCCGGCCTCTACACCTTGCGCATTATCGCCGGCGGTGCGGCGACCGATACGCCGCTGTCGCTGTGGCTGCTCGCCTTCGCGATGTTCCTGTTTGCCAGCCTGGCTTTCGCCAAGCGCTATGCGGAACTTGCCGAAGTGTTCAGCCGCGACGAAAGCAGCATCGATGGGCGCGGCTACCAGGCCGGCGACCAGGACGTTCTGATGGCGTTGGGAACGGCGGCCGGGATGGCGTCGGTCGTCACCCTGGCATTGTTTGTGAACAACCCCACGGATCCCGATTTGTACGGCACGCCCGAGCTTTTGTGGGGCGTGTGTCCGGTGCTGCTGTTCTGGGTGGCGCACATTTGGCTGGCGGCGCAACGCGGCGTGCTGACCGATGATCCCATCGTTTTCGCCTTCAGCGACATGGCATCGCGCGCCGCGCTGGTTATCGCGTTGATCCCGGTTGGCCTGGCAATATGGCTGTGAATGGGCTGGCTGAGAATGAGCTGGCTGTGAACGGACGCCGCTACCAATCGTGGGGCAGGATCGATTTCGGGCCGCAGACCGGGGTGCGGTTCGACCACCGGTTAGCGCCGATACCCAAACCTGAACCCGCTAAAACCGTGCTGCCCTACGGCAACGGGCGCAGCTACGGCGATAGCTGCCTGAACACCGGCGGCGTGCTGATCGATTGCGGCGGTCTCGACCGGTTTATCTCCTTCGATGGCGACAGCGGCGTGCTGCGCTGCGAGGCCGGCGTGCTGCTGGCCGATATTCTCGATGTCGCCGTGCCGCGCGGCTGGTTTTTGCCGGTCAGCCCGGGCACCCGGCTGGTGACAGTCGGCGGCGCCATCGCCAACGATGTGCACGGCAAAAATCATCACCGGGCGGGCACCTTCGGCTGTCATGTCCGGTGCTTTGAACTGTTACGCTCCGACGGCGGGCGTCTGCTGTGCTCGGCGGACGAAAATCAGGAATATTTCCGGGCCACTATCGGCGGGCTTGGTCTGACCGGTCTGGTGACCTGGGCGGAAATTCAGCTCGCGCCGATTGCCAATGCCTTCGTCGATCAGGAGCGTATCCGGTTCCACGATCTGGCCGGGTTCTTTCGCCTGTCGCAGGAGTCCGACGCGGAATTCGAATACACCGTCGCCTGGATCGACTGCCTGGCCACGGGCCCGTCCCTGGGGCGCGGAATGTTCGTGCGCGGCAACCATGCGCCGGCAGTAGAGGGCGACCGGGCCGGCGAAGCTGCGAAATCGTCCGGCGTGAAAATTTCCGTACCATTCGTGCCGCCGCTGTCGCTGGTCAACGGGTTGAGCTTGCGTGCGTTCAACGCCCTCTATTTCCGCAAGCAGCGCGGCGACCGGGTTTCGAGCCAACTGCACTATCGGCCGTTCTTCTATCCGCTCGACGCCATCGCCAATTGGAACCGGTTGTACGGCCCGAAGGGGTTCTACCAATATCAATGCGTGCTGCCCCTGGCGCGCGGCGAGGCCGGCATGGGTGAGATGTTACAAACGATTGCCGCTGCCGGGATGGGGTCGTTCCTCGCCGTCCTCAAGGTGTTCGGCGACCGCGCGTCGCCGGGGATGATGTCTTTTCCTCGCTCCGGCGTGACGTTGGCGCTGGATTTTCCCAACAATGGCGGCAAGGTTCGCGGCCTGTTGGATCGCCTCGACGCGATCACCGGCGAACATGGCGGCGCGGTCTATCCGGCCAAGGACGCGCGCATGTCGCCGGCGCTGTTCCGGCAAAGCTTTCCGGCAATGGACGAATTTACCCAATATATCGACCCGGCTTTTTCATCGTCGTTTTGGCGGCGAATCGCCGGTGCGGATAAAGCTGTCGTTAGTCAGGATATTTGTTGATGACCAACATAGCGATTTTCGGCGCCTATTCGGCGATAGCGGAAGCCACGGCCCGCCAGCTTGCGGCGCCGGACTCCCGGTTCTTCCTGGTGGGCCGAGACCGCGCCAAGCTCGATCAGGTCGCTGCCGATTTGAAGGTTCGCGGCGCGAAGGAAGCGCATGTGTTCGCGTGCGATTTGGCCGGCACGGCAGGGCTTCGGGCGTCGTTCGAGGCGCTTTATGGCGAATTCGACACGGTCGATATTGCGCTGTTGGCGCACGGCACGCTGCCCGACCAAGCATTGTGCGAAGGCGATGCCGAGCAGACCCTGGCGGCGTTGCAGATCAACGGGCTTAGCCATATAGGCCTGCTGACCTTGCTCGCCGACCGGTTCGAGTTGCAGGGCAGGGGGACCCTGGCCGTGATTACCTCGGTCGCCGGCGACCGGGGACGCAAGAGCAACTATGTCTACGGCGCCGCCAAGCGCGCCGTCAGCACCTTCCTCGATGGCCTGCGCCACCGGTTGGCGGATACGGACGTGCGGGTGATCGATATCCGGCCCGGTTTCGTCGATACGCCGATGACCGCCGCGTTCGACAAAGGGCCATTATGGGCACAGCCGGAAAAGGTCGGCGGCGATATTGTGCGCGCCATTGAGAAGGGCCGGCCGGTCGTCTATACGCCGTGGTTCTGGCGCTACATCATGGCGATCATCCGCAACGTGCCGGCGTTCGTGTTCCACAAGACCAATCTGTAACAGACATGCTCGATGAGATCCTCACGCCGTGGCGGGTGAAATGGTATTCGCGCGGCGCGCTGTTCGCCCTGGCGGTGGCCTTCGTGGCGATACTGCTGTCGGGCTCGGGCACCACGAGTTTGACCGGGCGCATCGGCGGCGACTATCCGGCGTTCTACGCCGCCGGCCAGATTATCGCCGACGGCAAGGCCGATAGTCTCTACTCGCCGAGCCTGCAGCGCGACTATCAAAAACCCTTGCTCGGCGACGAGAGCGGTTTTCTGCCGTTCGTCTACCCGCCGCAATTCGCGATTGCGTACGTGCCGCTGTCGCAATTGCCGTTCCGGCTGTCCTACGCCGTCCACACACTGCTGATGATCGCGGCTCTGGCGCTGGCGTGTCTGTTGATCCGGCGCATCTATCCCCGGCTGATCGAAAAACCCGAACTGCTGTTTTTCCTGGCCTTGACCGCCTATCCGATCCTGCGTTCGATCATGGGCGCGCAGAACACGGCGCTCTCCCTGCTGCTGATTGTGCTGATCTGGTACAAGGTGTTGCACAACAAGCACTATCAGGCCGGGATTTTTCTCGGCCTGTTGTTTTTCAAGCCGCAATTCGCGTTGCCGCTTAGCGGGCTGTTTCTGCTTTCCGGCCGCTGGCGGGTGTGGGTCAGCGGCGGCGCTACCGTGGCGGTGCTGTACGCCGCCAGCACGGCGGTGATCGGCGTTGCCTGGGTCGGCGATTGGCTGGACCTCGCCACAACGTTTTCGCGCCTCGACGCGCAAGTCAATTTCGGCGAACTGGTGTCGTGGCAGGGCTTCACCCGGGCGCTCATGGGCGCGGGCAGCGGGTTGGCCGGCGGCCTGGGCTGGGGCCTCAGCGCGGCGACCGTTGTGGGCATATCGTGGATATGGTTCCGCGGCGGGCGCAAGGCGGATTTCAGTTCGCAACTGGCCTTGGCCAGCATCTGCATCCTCCTGATCTCGCCGCATACTTTGTATTACGACACCGGCATCGCATTGATCACCGTCGTCGTTGTCTTGAGCCGGATGGAGCCGGTGAGCCCCAGCCTCATTTTGGGGGTTTGGGCGGCGGGGTTGCTGCAGCTATTATCGCCGGCAGCCGGGGTCAGTTTGGTCTTCGCGCCAATGGTTCTGATCCTGATTGTTGCGATTGCCTATCTGTGGCCGAGCAGTGTTAAATCCACGGGGGCGCAAGCGGCCTGAACGAAGCTGCCAACGAATAGGCAGCGGCTTAAAATGGGGCCAAAAAGGGGGAGAATACCATGACGTCGAAATCGGAAACACCGTTCCGTCTCGAAGAGGCGACGATCGGCGACATGCACGCCGCGATCAAAGCGGGGCAGACCACCGTCGTTGATGTGGTGCAGCAATATATCGACCGCGCGCGCGCCTATAACGGCGTCGCCAGCATGCTGGTCACCGAGGACGGCATGCCGGTGCCGGAGGTTTCCGGCGTGGTGCGCGCCGGCGCGCCGATCGCGTTTCCCACCGAGACCCTCAAGGCGTCGGATATCCTGCCCGATCTCGACAAGTATAAGGGGCCGCCGCTGGAATATGGCCGCATGGAGGCGACTGCCTCGGACGCGCAAGTGCAGCAGCAGTTCGGCATGATCGCCGGCATCCCCAACGCCGGCCAGGTCAACGCATTGGCGACGTTGAACATTCGCGGCGAGCGCTCGGTCACCTGCCGGGGCGACTACGACAGGCATCCGTCGGAAGGGCCGCTGCCCGCCGACGCGCCGCCGGTGTGCGAGATGTTCCGCCAGCAGCCCGACGCGCTGGAACGCGCCGCCGAGCTCGACGCCGAATTCGGCACTAATCCCGACCTGGAGGCGATGCCCATGTACGGCGTCGCCTTCTCGTTCAAAGACCCGTTCGACACCAAGGATATGCGCTCGACCGGCGGTGGCGACGCCGCCTACGATATGGATTTCCCGGCGCGCGATCATGTGCTGGTCGATCAACTGCGCCGCAAAGGCGCAATCATCTATGCCAAGGCCATCAACACCGAATATAACGGCCGCGCCGGCGATCCCGGCGGCGCCCACCTGCCCGACAAGGTGCTACCGTCGGTGCTCGGCTATCAGCGCAGCACCTGGGGTGGCAATCCGTCCAACCCCTACGATACCACGCGCTCGGCCTCGCTGGGTTCGAGCTCGGGATCGGCCCTGTCGGTCAGCACCAATCTGGTGATGGCGAGCCTGGGCGAAGAGACCCGCGCCTCGACCCGCGGTCCGGCCAACCACAATGCGGTGGCGCTGATCCTGCCGCATAAGGCGATGCTGGGCTTCGACGGTGGCGCCATCGGCGCCGATATCTACTGCGACCGCAGCGGCGTGCTCTGCCGCACCATTGCCGATTGCGCCAAGGTGCTCGACGCCTTGAAGGACCCGGAGGAGGGGTATTACGATCCGCGCGATCCCTACACCACGGTGCCGCGCTCCTCGGTGCTCGATACGCCCTATGCCAGCCATGTGGGAGCGTCCGGCGTGGCGGGGTCGCTCGCCGGCATGCGCCTCGGCGTAGTGCGCGAATCCCTGATCTATCCACCGGGCTCGAAGACCGAGGAGCCGATCGTCTTCGCCGCGACGGCTGAAATCAAAGATGTATTAGGCGGCCATCTTGGCGCGACCCTGGTGGAATCCGTTGACCCGCTGTGGCAACCGGATCCTGAGATCGAACAAATGCAAACCGATTTCCGCCGCGCGCTGGCCTGGCTGGTGCCGGTGTTCATGCCCGATATCTTGTTCCGGCTGACGCCGGGCTGCCAGCCGCTGTTTCCCGACTTCGCGGCGGCGATCAAGCCGACCGAGTTTTTTCCCGGCAAGACCTTCGGCACCGGCGAGATGGACCCCATCGACTATTTGGTACAGATGGCCGATGGCCGTATCGCGCCGCCGTCGAACCTCGACATCGCCACTGTCCAGCAACAGGTGCTGGCCAACACCTTCCGTTTCCATATCAGCCAGTATCTGGCCGGCCGCGCCGCAGACTGGAAAGCGGCGGGCTTCGAGGAAACCCTGTCCGACTGGGCGGCGCTCAACGCGCGCTCGAAATTCTGGGGCGACGACCAGCGCTCGGCGTTCAAGAACTGGGAGGAAATCGCCGATCCGCGCAATCCGCTGGACGGCCGCCAGGGCGTCAACGAACGCATCATGCTGCGCGAGTTGCTGCGCCGGGCCGATATGATGGTGATCATAGAGAACAAGCTCGACGCCCTGGTGCGCCTGCACACGCCGTGGCCGCCGGCGATCATCGGCGGGCCGTCCCAGCACGACACGCCGCACAATCTGCGGCCCGAGAGCATGTACGGCCCCAATGCCGGCCTCACCGAAGTGCTGATCCCGGCGGGTTATGTGACCACGGTCTACGATCCAGTGTTCGCGCTTAACGGCGACGGCATCAAATATGTCTCCGCGCCGTCCGACTCGCCAACCACGATCCCTGAACCGGGCCTGCCATTCTCGCTGGTGTTTCGCACCGAGCCGGGCATGGAGGATGTTTTGCTCGAGGTCGCCTCGGCCTACGAAGCGGCCTCGCGGCGCCGCGTGCCGCCGCCCGATTTCGGCCCGCTGTAAGCGCGGGGGCGGGGAGGCGGATCATTCCTCGTTGTGATCTACCTGAACGTAGTCTGCCTCGGTCTTGCGGGTCAGGCTGAGTTTCCCCGGCGGGCCCTCGGGGCGCACGACTTGAACGGTGGGATCCGTCTGGACGATTTCCTGTTTGTTGTATAGCCGCTCGATATCCATTTGAGTGAGCTCGGAGCCGGCGGCGAGCAGCAGCGTTCCCTCGGTGGTCTTGATATCGCTTACCAGGAGGTCGCCTTCCCGCAACAGGTAGGTCTGGACCTCGATCGATTGTTTGATGGGCTCCTGGGATTTGCCATCTTCATCGAGAAGAAGCGCCGAGCGGGCGGCAGCCAATATTTCGGGATCGTACAGGGACGAATAGGTTTCGAGCACAGCGAAAGCGGCCTCGATCGTTCCCTCCCGCGCTTCGGCTTCGGTGAGGTCGTTGAGAATTTTCAGGAGTCTCGCTTCCTGTAAGATGGCGTCGCCCGCCACGTCGTCATCGGGGAACCCGCTGCCGTCAAACCCCTTATTCTGGTAATAAATTATCTCGGAAACTTTCTTCAAGCGAGGAATATTGGCGATCAGGTTCCGCCCCACTTCAGGCACGCGCGTGACGATGTCCTTTTCGGAATCGGAAAGCTCTCTGCCACCCTGGAGTTTCGACACGATCTCGCTCGGCAGCGCGATCTGCCCTATCGTCGACAACATGACGGCGATATTCAGCTCCCAGGAACGGCTGTCGCCCAAGGCCTCGGTGATGGAATGGGCGCGTTCCTGAATAACGCCTCTGTTGCTGAACGCGTCCGGGTCCAGAATTGACAGCACATCGATCAAAACCTTGACGCTGCCGGCAAGCGTGCGTTCGAGAAGCGTGCGTTCAGCCGTAATCAACTGGTGCTGCCGGATGGCCTTTTCGATGGCCTGAGAGAGTTCTTCGGTCGAACATGGTTTGTTGTGGAAGCTGAAAATATTGCCATTGTTGATGGCGTTAATCGCGGTTTCCTGATCGGTATTCCCGGTCAGCATGATGCGTACGGTATCCGGGGAGCGCGCCATAACTTCCTGGAGAAACTGGATACCGTCCATGCCGGGCATGCGCATGTCGGTCACCACCACGTCGCTGGGGTGGGTGGCCATATGCTCGAGAGCGGAGTCGCCGCTCTCGAGAAACGCCATGTCCCATTCGTCGCGCTTGTTTCTGAGATTGCGCTGGAGACCCAGCAATATATTGAGTTCGTCGTCGACGAATAGAATGGCGGGTTTCATTGTGCTGCGACCTGTTGTTGGGGGCTTTGTTCGAGCGGCAGGCTGATGGTGAACGTCGTGCCGTGGCCGACTTGCGAACTCACGGCGATGGAACCACTGTGCTTGTTGGCGATGATGTTGTGCGTGATGGAAAGTCCCTGACCGGCGCCCCGGCCTGGTTCCTTCGTCGTAAAGAAAAGGTCGAATATTTTTTCGATGGTCTCCGGGGCGATACCGCAACCGGTGTCGGACACCGCTATCTTGACATTGTCGTCGTCGAAACTCGTCGAAATAGTGATGCTTCCCTTGCTGTCGTCGGGCCGCTCGGCGTCTTCGATCGCGTGGGCGGCATTGACCAATAAGTTCAGAAACACCTGGTTAAGTTCTCCTGGCAGGCCCATGACGGACGGCAGCGTATCGTCGAGGTCCAGTTCCACGTCGGCGACGTACTTCCACTGATCGCGGGCGATGGCGACCGTGGTCTGGAGGGCGCGATTGATATCGACAACGGTTTTCTCCTTGGTATCGGGGTGCGAGAATTCCTTGATCGCCTGAACGATCTCGCTGATATGGGCGACCCCTTGCAGCGATTACTCGATTGCCAAGGGTATTTCGGTGAGAAGAAAGTCGATGTCGGCTTTCTTCGCGGCGTTACCGGCTTCAGCGAGCATGTCCGGCGTTATGCTCTCATCCGGGTCGATTTCGAGCAGTCTGTTGAATTCGCCATAGACCCGCTTCAGATCGGTGAACGAGCTTTCGAGAAAGCGGATATTGTCGCCAACATACTGAACCGGCGTGTTGATCTCGTGCGCGATGCCGCCGGACAGGACACCCAGCGATTCCATTTTTTGGGCTTGGCGCAGCTCCCGCTCAAGGTCCGCCCGCGCTTGCTCTGCTTTCTTCCGGGCCGTGATATCCCGGCACACGGCGACAAACCAGATTTCGTCGCCAACCTCCATCCAGGTGATCCAGATTTCTATGGGGAAGGTGGCGCCGTCTTTCCGCAGCGCGGTCATCTCGCGGGCATTCCCGATGACCGACGAAGCCCCCTTCTCGAGAAACAATGCCAGGTTCTGCTCGTGCTCCGCGCGGCTGTCCTCGGGCAGAAGCGATGTAAAGGACAGGCCATTCGCTTCGGCTACCGAATATTTGAAAATCCTTTCGGCGGAGGCGTTGAAAGACCGGATGACGCCATCGGCGTCGATGCCGATTATCGCCGAGGCGATAGCGTTCATGATGGTGTTGAGCCGCTGCTGGCTGGTGTGCAATGCGATCGCGGTTTTATGGCTTATGGTGATATCGCGCGCTATCGCGGAATATACGTGTTCGTCGGCCAGAGTGATTTCGCTCAGCGACATTTCCAAAATTCTGGGCGAGCCGTCTTTGCGCGTGGCCTCGATTTCCGTTCCGGCCGTCCCGAATCTGTTCTCGACCAGCCCGGCTGGATTAATCGACAGCAGGACACCATTCTCATCGAACGTGAAAATGCCCATCGGCGCCGTGGCGACGAACGCTTCCAACAGGCTCTGGCTTTGCTGCAGTGCCATATTCTTGTTCCTGCGCTGTCGCTTTGTTGGCGCTGGACAGGGTCAGCCCGGTGATGGCGAGGGCCACACCGCCGATGGCGGCCTGAACCAGCCATCCGTTGAGGGCGATTCCCTGAACCGCCCGCGGCTCTGCGTGCAGAACCAGGAATTGGGTGGCGCTCATCCCGGTGTAATGCATCAGGGTAATCGACAATCCCATGACCGCCGCGGTGGCCAGGAGGATCGCCGGATTCGCGGTCGTGCGTTTTTCGGCGCTGAAGAACATCAGCCGTAACACCAACGTCGCCAGCGCCACCGCGACGACGATAGAGATGCCGAACAACAGTGGCTCGAAGCGGATGGCGGCTTGGGTGCGCATGGCCAGCATGCCGGCATAGTGCATGAGGCCAATTCCGCCACCCAATACGGCGCCGGCGACAATAAGCCGCTGGATAGCGCGCGCGCCCTTGGCGACAAAATCGAAAGCGAAACCACTGGCGAGTATGGCGAAGACCAGCGACAGGATGGTCAGGAGGGGTTCGTAACGAACGTCGGCATCCATCCGGACCGCCAGCATGGCGACGAAGTGCATCGCCCAGATGCCGCACCCCATGGTGACCGCGCCGGTCGCCAACCAAGTGAGCCGCGCGCCCTGGTTCGGCGCGACGATAACCTGTTGCAAGGTGGTGAAAGCCGTGTACGAGGCAAATACGGCGATTAGGAAGGACAGGCCCACAAGCCAGTAATTGTGGGAATACTCCAAGGCGATTGCGGAACTGTGCAGGTCGGTCAGAAAAAAATCTGATAGCATTTTCCGCGTCCAGTCAGGGTTACGACTTCCTCAAGCTGACGTTGGCCTCGTATCGATTTCTCCGCGCCAGGAGTGCGTTGGGACTAACGGGCACTGTTTTCCGGAAAAATTCTCGGGGGCTATATTCGCTCGAAAAGCCAGAGAAATCGGGGGTTTTGAATAAGGGTTTTAAAATAGAGCAAACGAATTAATACAATGTTACTGCGTCTGTATTTGCGGGGATTTGCCGGATTATTAGCGGGATGGCATGTTGGGGTGCTTTTAGGTGCAGCCGAAAGGAACATGCCATGCCGGTCATCGTGCGTGGATCGGAGACGGTCGCGAAATCCGTTGGCGATGGGATTTCGGTTGCGATGCTGTTGTCGCCCGAGAACACCGGGTCCGACCATGTGCTGCTCGACCTGGTGACGTTGGCCGGCGGCGCGGCGCTCGAGATGGCGTTGGATGACGGTGCGATGGGCTGGCTGCAGGTGCTCGACGGTGTGGGCACGCTCGCTGGGTTCGACGCGCCGCTGGACGCCGAAGGCATAACCTACCTGCCGCTGGGCTATGCCGGCGCTTTCACCGCCACCGCGGAGGCGACCAGATTGTTGCGGGCCACCGTGCCGGCCGCGGTGCGCTTCGATGCCGATGTCGCGGCGACGCCGGACGTGCCGCGCACCGCCGACTGGACCCGCGAGCCCGTGTTGAAATCGGAACATGACGCGCGCAGCCGCATCTACATGGCGACGCGCGGGCTCACCGGCACCGAGGCCTATCGCGGCGAAATGATCCGCTACCCCGCCGGCACCGCCGCGCCGGCGCACCACCATGAGGGCGCGGAGCATTTTCAGTATGTGATGACCGGCACAGGCACTGCCGTGCTGGCCGGCGAGGAGCACAGTTTGAGCGCCGGCGACGTGCTCTACAATTATGAAAACGAGGTGCACTCGTTTTACAACGACCATGACGACGAATTTTCCTTCGTCGAATTCTTCGTCCCCGGCGGCTGCAAAACGGTGTGGGCCCCCGGCGCCGAGGTTTGCGCCTGGGTGCCGACCGGCGCCGACATCAAGGGCCGCCCGCCGGCGCGCGACATCGCCTATCATGTGCATGGCGAGGACGACGGGCTTTAGTGAAATTTCCGCATCCTGAGCTTGTCGAAGGATGAGGTGCTGGAGAATTCGTGCAGCGATGAGACATTCTGTGGCACACTTCGCTGGGAACCTGCGCCGGACTAGACGTCGTGATTAATTGTCCCGCGAACAATTGTCCTGCTAGGCGAACGCCCTAAACCGAAAGTTGATCCGATGAAAAAACTCCTCATAGGCATCCTGATTCTCGTGGTCGTCGTCATCGCGGCGGCGGTTATCGCGCCGTTCTTCATTCCGCTGGATTTCGTCAAGGAGAAGATAACCGCCGGCGCCGAGGATGAGACGGGGCGCAAGCCGATCATCGCCGGCGATTTCGATCTGTCGATCCTGCCGCGGGTGCGGATCAAGGCCGGCGATGTGACATTCGCCAACGCGCCCGGCGCCAAGCAGGCGAACATGCTGGAGCTGGCCGAACTGGAAATCGGCCTCTCGTTATTCCCCTTGCTCGGCGGCACCGTGGAGTTGACGTCGTTTGTCCTGATCGATCCGGTGATCAATCTGGAAGTCGACGCCAAGGGACGACCCAACTGGCGCTTCGATGGCAAACAATCTTCCGGTGACGCCGCCGGTAAAAGCGAGAAAAGTGGCAGTGACAGCGGCGGTTCCAAGGGGCTGCGCGAAATCAGCCTGGGCGACGTCCGGCTGGTCAACGGCACGGTGCGCTATTTCGATGCGCGGACCGGCGCCAGTCAGGAAATTAAAGCGATCAATGCCGAGATCAACCTGCCGAGCCTCGATCAGACTCTGACCGCCGCCGGTTCCCTGACCTGGAACGGCGAGACCATCGAATTGACGTTGCAGGTGGATAAGCCGCGCGCGTTAATGGAAGGCGGGCCGACCGGCGTGCAAACCGCGATCAAGGCGGCGCCGGTGACCCTCGAGTATAAGGGCACGGTCACCAACGCCAAGCCCCCTGCGGTCGCCGGCGATATTTCGCTGAACGTTCCCTCGATCCGCAAACTGGCGGCGTGGGTCGGCAACCCCATCGAGACCGCCGGCGGCGGCTTGGGGCCGCTCTCGATCAAGGGCGCGCTCGACATGGCCGGCAAGAGAATCGCCTTCAAGGGTGCCGAAATCTCCATCGATAATATGAACGCGAAGGGCGATTTCGAGGTCGATCTGGGAGGCCGCGTGCCGTCGATCGTGGCCTCGCTAGAAGTGGACAAGCTGGACCTGAACACCTACCTGCCGCTCGAAAGCGCCAAACCGGCGGCGTCCCCGGCGTCATCGGGCGGCTCCGCGCCGGCAGCGGCCCCATCGTCGGGTAGCAGCGCGGGCTCGGCGAAAAAATCGGCCGGCTGGAGCGACGATCCCATCGATTTCTCCGCCCTCAATTTGGTCAACGCAGACCTCAGCTTCGTGACCGGCGGCATCTTCGTCAAAGAGATCAAGGTTGGGCGCACCGCGCTGAAAACCGTGCTGAAGGGTGGCAAGCTGACCCTCGACCTGACTGAAATGGCGCTCTATGGCGGACAGGGAACCGGGCGCATCATCATCGAAGCCAGCCGCAATGCGATCACGCACAAGCTCAACCTCAAGGGCGTGCAAGCCGCGCCCTTGCTCACCGACGCCGCCGGGTTCGACCGGGTCGAGGGCACCGCCAACATCGTCGTCGACGTGACAACCCGCGGTAATTCGCAGCGCAAACTGGTGTCCGCGCTCAACGGCAAGGGCAGCATTCAGTTCCTCGATGGCGCGGTGCGCGGCATCAATATCGGCGCCATGGTGCGCGACATTTCCAGCGCCTTTCTCGATTCTTCGGCGCGCGAGACGCAGAAGACCGATTTCGCCGAACTGGCGGGCACCTACACTATTACCAAGGGCATCGTGAAGAACGACGATCTGTTCCTCAAATCGCCGCTGCTGCGCGTCGATGGCAAGGGGATGGTCGATCTGCCGAAACGCACCGTCGACTACCGCGTCACGCCTAAGGTGGTGGCGTCGGCCAAAGGTCAGGGCGGTATCGACCAACTGGCCGGACTGGCGGTGCCGGTGCTGATCACCGGGCCGTGGGACGATCTGTCGTATCAGCCGGACCTGGCCGGCGTGGTCGACGAACTGATCAAGGATCCGGAGAGCGTACTGGACACCATCAAAAACCTCATCCCCGGCCTCGGCGGCTCCAGCGATGGATCATCGTCATCGGATAACCCGTTGGATAGTTTAAGAAAACTGTTCGGAAGATAGGTTCGAAAAACCGGGGCCGTCATCCTCGACGATCCGAAATGCAAGCAACTCATGGACACCCTCATCGAGCGCTATCCAGCGGTATGGGCCGAGGATATCGGCGAGGATTGAGCGCTAGGCGGCGCCCTCCGCATCCTGGATCGCCTGCCAGATTCGCTGCGACGTTGCCGGCATGTCGATGTGGCGGACGCCCAGCGGGCGCAGCGCATCGCACACCGCATTCATCACCGCCGGCAGGGCGCCCACGGTGCCGGCCTCGCCGGCGCCCTTGAAGCCGAACGGATTGTTGGTCGACGGCACCTCGTGGCCGATGACGTCGAGCGACGGAAAATTATCGGCGCGCGGCATGGTGTAATCCATGAACGAACCGGTCAGCAGTTGGCCGCTGTCGCCGTCATAAACCACCTCTTCCATCAATGCCTGGCCGGCGCCCTGGGCGATGCCGCCATGGACCTGGCCCTTGACCAGCAGCGGGTTGAGCATGCGTCCGCAATCGTCGACGACGGTGTAGGCGACGATCTCGACGACGCCGGTGTCGCGGTCGATTTCGACCTCGCAGAGATGGCAGCCATTGGGATAGGTCGGCCCCGGCGGCAGCACGATGGCGGTCTCGGCCAGGCCGATCTCCATGCCGGCCGGCAGTTTTGCGGGCACATAGGCGGCCTTGGCGACCTCGATCAGGGTGATCGAGCGGTCGGTGCCTTCGACCAGAAACGTGCCGTCGTCGAAACGGATGTCGGCTTCGGCGGTCTCCAATAGATGGGCGGCGATTTGCCGTGCCCGGTCGATAATTTTTTCAGACGCCCGCAGCAGCGCCGCGCCGCCGACGCTGATCGAGCGCGAGCCGAACGTGCCCTTGCCGTGATGCACCACGTCGGTATCGCCGTAGACGATGCTGATCTGATCGAACTCCAGGCCGAGCAGTTCCTGGGTAATCTGGCGGAACGCGGTCTCGTGGCCCTGGCCGTGGCTGTGGGTGCCCATGGCCACGGTCACGTTGCCGTCGCTTTCAAAGCGCACGGCGGCGCTTTCCTCGTTGGGAATGGGCAGCGGCCCGCCGGCGATCTCGATGACGCAGGCCATGCCCAGGCCGCGCAGCTTGCCCTGCTCGCCCGCCGCCGTGCGCCTTGCCTCGAAGCCGGCGCGGTCGGCGGCATCGACCGCCATGTCCATGACCGTCTCGAAGTCGCCGGTGTCGTAGGTGAAGACAAACCCGGTGTCGTAGGGCAGGGCGTCGTTGGGGATCAGATTGCGCCGGCGCAGTTCGACCGGATCGATGCCCATCTCGTCGGCGGCCACGTCGATCAGCCGTTCGACCGCGTAGGACGCTTCGGGCCGTCCGGCACCGCGATAGGCGGTGGTGGGACTGGTGTGGGTATAGACCCCCCGCACCTCGGCGAAAATATGCGGCGTCGTATAGACCCCGGACAGGCCGCCCAGATTATTGGTCGGCGAATGGGGGCCGGCGAAACTCAAATAGCCGCCGAGGCTGGCCACGGTGGCGACCTTCAGGGCGAGGAACTTGCCGTCGCCGTCCAGCGCCAGGGCGCCGGAGGTTACATTGTCGCGGGCGTGGTAGTCGGTCGCCAGCGCTTCGCTGCGCGTCGCCGCCCAACGGACCGGGCGGTCCAGTCGCCGCGCCGCCCACAGGACCAGCGCATGCTCGGCGAACGGCGAGCCGCGCATGCCGAAGCCGCCGCCCATGTCCGGCGAGATGATCCGCAAGCGCGCCTCCGGCACGCGCAACACGTTCCTGGCCAATTCGCTGCGTATGCGGTGGGGCGACTGCACGCCGGCGTACAGCGTGTAGCGTTCGTCGCTGGGGTCGTAGAAACCGATGGCCGCGCGCGGCTCCATGGTATTGGCGGAGACGCGGCTGATGACGAAATCCAGCTCGACGGTGTGCGCGGCGGCGGCAAACGCGCTTTCCACCGCCGCCTGATCGCCGAGGGTGAAATAGAAGCTCTCATTATCGGCGACAGCGTCCCAGACTTGCGCCGTGCCGGGGTCGAGGGCGCTGCCGGTATCGGTCGCCGTCGGCAACACGTCGTAACTCACATCCACCGCCTCGGCGGCGTCGAGGGCCTGCATAAAGGTTTCGGCAACGACGATGGCGACCGGAACGCCAACCATATTGACGGCGTCGCGCGCCAGAATGGGAAAAGGCGGCTCGACCATGGGCTCGCCGTTGTGCTGGCGGCGCTTGACGCTGCACACGATGGTGCCGAGCCCATCGGTCTCCGCGTCGTCGGCGGTCAGGACCGCCAGGACGCCGGGCATGCTCCCGGCGGCGGCGCTGTCGATGGCGGTCACGCGCGCCGCGGCATGGGGCGAGCGCACCACGGCCATGTGCGCCGTGCCGGCGACTTTGCGGTCGTCGGTGTAGCGTCCCAGGCCGGTCAGCAGCCGGCGGTCTTCGACCCGCGGCACCGATTGGCCGATTCCGTATTCGCGCATTGATTTTTCCCCCTGAAATCCTGCGCCCTATTCAGCACAAATCCGCGGGCGGCGCTACCGGGGCCGCCATGGGGGACGCCACGGGGGCCGCCACGATGGTGCGCCTAAAAACGGGATGTCTTGACTTCGGCGCGTAGTGTTACGTTGACGGTTGCGAAATCGACAACAGGTATGAGGTCCCCATGCGGCGAACCCGCAACGTGAAAGTGCTGGCGACATTGGGTCCCGCCAGCGGCACGCCCGAAATTATCCGCCAACTTTTCGAGGCTGGCGCCGACATGTTCAGGCTGAACATGAGCCACGGCAGCTACGACGACGTGGCGGCGTGGCATGCGGCTATCCGCGCCGTCGAGCAGGATCTGGACCGGCCCATCGGCATCCTGGTCGATCTACAGGGGCCGAAGCTGCGGGTCGGTGAAATGGCCGACGGCGTGGTGCTGGAAGAGGGCAAGCGCTTCCGCCTCGACCTCGACGACGTGACCGGCGACGCCACGCGGGCGGCGCTGCCCCACAGGGAAGTTTTCGCCGCGCTCAATCCCGGCATGGCGCTGCTGCTCAACGATGGCAAAATTCGCCTGGAAGTCACCGATGTTTCGGACAGCGGCGCCGATACCCTGGTCAAAGTGGGCGGGCCGCTCACCTCGCACAAAGGCGTCAACGTGCCCGACGCCATCCTGCCGGTGACGGCGCTGTCGGCGAAGGACCGCGAGGACCTGGATTTCGCACTATCGCTGGGGGTCGATTGGGTGGCGCTGTCGTTCGTCCAACGGTCCGCCGATATACTCGAGGCGAAGGAAATCATCGATGGCCGCGCCTGGGTGATGGCGAAAATGGAAAAGCCCCGCGCGATGGACCATCTCGACGAGATACTGGAAGCGTGCGACGGCATTATGGTGGCGCGCGGCGATCTGGGCGTGGAACTGCCCATCGAACAGGTGCCGGGCCTGCAAAAGGCCATTACCCGCGCCGCCCGGCGGGCCGGCAAGCCGGTGGTAATCGCCACGCAGATGCTCGAATCGATGATCGAAGCGCCGGGCCCGACCCGCGCCGAGGTGACCGATGTGGCGACCGCGGTGTTCGAGGGCGCCGACGCGATGATGCTGTCGGCGGAATCGGCGGTCGGCGATTATCCGCTCGAGGCGGTGACCATGATGGACCGCGTCGCTCACTCGGTGGAGACCGACCCGCAATACCGCTCGATCCTCGAACGCGCCGAGACCCGGCCGGAGACCACCAGCGCCGACGCCATCATGCTGGCGGCGCGCCAGGTCGCCGAGACCATCGGGGTGGCGGCGATCGTGTGTTACACGACCTCGGGCTCGACCGGGCTGCGGGCGTCGCGCGAGCGGCCCGACGTCCCCATCATGGTGCTGACGCCGAGCCGCGATACGGCGCGCCGGTTGTCGATCGTGTGGGGCGTCCACTGCGTCCAGACCGAGGACGCGCACAGTTTCCGCGATATGGTCGACCGCGCCGCCGCGATCGCCGAGAGCGAAGGCTTCGCCAAAGCCGGCGAGCAGATCATCATCACCGCCGGGGTCCCGTTCGGCACCCCGGGCAGCACCAACGTCCTGCGCATCGCCACCATCGGGGCGCCTTAGCTCCGGCGGACCCACATTAGAAACGTGAAGCTGGCGAAGGCCAGGAACGCGGCGATGCATATCTGAGCGATAATCGGAAACGCTACGTCAGTGGGGATCATGCCGGCCAGTTGGGCAAAGCCGGCGCCGACCGACATTTGAATAAAGATCAGCAGTCCCGACGCCGAACCGGCGATGGTGGGGTTCACGCTGACGCCGCCAGCCTGCGCATTGGGCATCGACAAGCCGTGGCAAATCGCCATGACGGCGCCCGGTCCGAACAGCGACCAGGGCGAGGTATAGCCCAGCCAGAACAGCACGGGGATGGACATGCCGATGAGAAAGCTGACGCCGCTGGCCAGGCGGATCATGTTGTCGATACCCACCTTCGGGGTCAGCCGCGTGCTCAGGAATGTACCGATCAGGAACCCGGACATGATCATCATGATGAAAAGTCCGAAATCCGATGGCGGCCGGTCGAACAGATTAACCATCAGCAAGGGCAGGCCGCCAGAGAAGGTCATGAACATCCCGACGCCGAAACTGGCATAGCCGGTATAGGCCAGAAACGCGGGGTTTTTCAGCAGGATAGGAAACGCCGTGACCATCTCTCTGAACAGGCTGCCGCCGGCCGCTTTTCGCGTGGTCTCGTGGTATCCATATGCGCTGAAGGCGAGCGCGACGATGCCGGCCACGGTGGTGAACAGGAACACCGACCGCCAGCCAAAATATTCGGTGAGAAAGGCGCCGATCAAGGGCGCGAACAGGGGCGCCAGGATGATCATCGACATCATGTAGCCGATGATCCGCGCCGACTCTTCGCGGCTGTAGACATCGCGCACGATGGCCCGGCTGACGACCATGCCGGCCGCGCCACCGGCGGCCTGCACCACGCGGCCGACAATGAGCACCTCGATATTGGGCGACCAGAAGCACAGCAAGCTTCCGGCGATGAAGATAGCCAGGCCGAACAGCAGGACCGGTTTGCGACCAAACCGGTCGGAGGCGGGGCCGTAGGCGATCGTCGAGACCGCCATCGCGACCAGCCCCAGGGACAGGGTCAACTGGCTGATGCCGCTGCCGCGGCCGAAGGCGCGTTCGATTTCCGGCAATACGGGTAGCAGGATATGGATCGAAATCGGCGCCAGGCCGGACATCAACGCGAGCAAAGCGACAAATTTGAAATTACGGGGCATTAATCGCCAACACGCATGGAGTGGGGAAAGGGGGACCGGAAGAGGCTTTATCAACTAAATGACCAGTATAGGCTGCGTCACTCGGACGCGGCCTATAAATAAAGCCTTTTAAGCAATCGAGGCTCTGTTTCGCGGGGTTTTTCGGAGATTCGACCATAATCTACAAAAACCTTTCGCCAACCCCTATTTACATCGTCCGACTCAATCAGTTTATTGTTTACTTCAAGCGGGGAAACCGCACGTTATCGCCTGAAGGCGGTCGGAGGGGACGAGTAGGATGGCTGAATTAGCGGAGCCTTTAAACGTGGGCACGCAGAACGTGAAATTGCTGGCCTGGATCGATGAGATGGTCACGCTCACCGTGCCGGACAGCGTCTATTGGTGCGACGGTTCGAAGGACGAATACGACCGGTTGAGCGCCCTCATGGTCGAGGCCGGAACGCTGATCCCGCTGAACCCGGAAAAGCGTCCGGGGTGCTTCCTGGCCCGTTCCGACCCCAACGACGTGGCCCGGGTCGAGAACCGCACCTATATCTGCTCGCGCGAAGAAATCGACGCCGGTCCGACCAATAACTGGATCGATCCCGACGAAATGCGGGCGACCCTGAAAGGGCTGTTTACCGGATCCATGCGCGGCCGGCGTATGTATGTGGTGCCCTTCAGCATGGGGCCGCTGGGCTCGCATATTGCCCATATCGGCGTGCAACTTACGGATTCGCCCTATGTGGCGATGAGCATGCGCCTGATGACCCGCATGGGTCAGGCGGCGCTGGATGTGATGGGCGACGACGGCGATTTCGTGCCGTGCATGCATACTGTCGGCGCCCCCCTCGAAGCGGGGCAGGCGGATGTGCCGTGGCCGTGCAACGAGACCAAATACATCGTCCAGTTTCCCGAGGAACGCTCGATCTGGTCGTACGGCAGCGGCTATGGCGGCAATGCTCTGCTCGGTAAGAAATGCTTCTCGCTGCGCATCGCCTCGGTGATGGCGCGCGACGAGGGCTGGCTGGCCGAGCATATGCTCATCCTCGGGCTGGAATCGCCCAAGGGGGAGAAGACCTATGTCGCCGCGGCGTTCCCGAGCGCCTGCGGCAAGACCAATCTGGCCATGCTCATTCCGCCCGAAGGTTATGAAGGCTGGAAGGTGAGCACCGTCGGCGACGATATCGCCTGGATCAAACCCGGCGCCGACGGGCGCCTGTACGCCATCAACCCGGAAGCCGGTTATTTCGGCGTGGTGCCGGGGACATCCATGAAGACCAACCCCAACGCCATGGCGATGATGGAGAGCGACACCCTCTTCACCAATGTCGCCCTGACCGACGACGGCGACGTGTGGTGGGAAGGCAAGGACGGCGATACGCCCGACCATCTGATCGATTGGAAGGGTAACGACTGGACGCCCGATAGCGGCGTGCCGGCGGCCCATCCGAACGCCCGCTTCACCTGCGCGACCAGCCAGTGCCCGACCGCCGATCCGGCGTGGGACGATCCCAATGGGGTGCCGATCAGCGCCTTCATTTTTGGCGGCCGGCTGAGCACCACATTCCCGTTGGTCTATGAAGCCCGCGATTGGGAGCATGGCGTCTATATGGCGGCGACCATGGGCTCGGAAGCCACCGCCGCGGCGGTCGATCAGGCGGCGATCCGCCGCGATCCCATGGCGATGCTGCCTTTTTGCGGCTACAACATGGCCGACTATTGGCGCCATTGGCTTACGCTGGGCGGAAAGCTGGCCAACCCGCCGAAGATTTTCCGGGTGAACTGGTTCCGTAAAGACGTGGAGGGGAAATTCATCTGGCCGGGCTTCGGCGAGAATATGCGGGTGCTCGAATGGATCGTCGGCCGGGTCAATGGGCACGGCCACGCCGAGGAAACGCCGATCGGCATGATGCCGAACTACGACGATCTCAACTGGAACGGGTTGGAATTTTCGGCTGCCGAGTTCGACGACCTCATGACCGTCGATCCGCAGGCCGCGATGCGCGAAGCCGATGCCCAGAAATCCGCATTCGGCGACTATGGCGACCGTCTGCCGGCCGAGATGGAAATCCAGCGCCAGGCGTTCAAGACTCGATTGGAACAAGCGGGGTAGCCTCCGCGTCCGGTCTTATTTTTTCCCGCGGATAAAGATTCCCTGGTCCCACCCGAACCGGTGGCGGCGGCCTGTGCGCATTGCGGTGAATTTAGAAAACTGTCGCGAGTGAGATGACAGCTTGGTTTCGGCAGACTCGACAGGGCTGCCATTTTATCGCTATTTTGGAAATAAAGCGGTCTAAGCGGCAGTTGCCGAAAATTTGATCTCTACGACTATTGACGAATAGGCACGAGACTGTTGATCAATGGCCCCATACGCTAGGGTTGACCACCCATGGGGACTGAAACTAACAATCAAATACATAAACTGGGAGGAAACGATGTTTAAAATTAGAACTGGCTTAGTCGCGGCGGTCGCCGCGATTGGCCTCGCGGCCTCGAGCTTCGCGGCCAACGCCCAAGAGGAGCTTGTCGTTGCCGCGGCGAGTAATCCGGGCGGTCTCGCTGTGTTTGTCGCACAGGAAAAAGGATTTTTCGCCAAAAACGGCGTCGATGTGAAAGTTGAAATTCGCAACACCGGCTCGGAGCTCTCGAAGGGACTGCGCGCCGGCGAATTCGATTTTGCACCGGCGGCTTTCACCAACCTGCCCGCCGCCCTCGAGCGCGGTCTCGACGTTATCGGTATCGTCGGCTATGTCGGCGCCGCATTCGAGAAGACCACAGCCGATGCCGTTATGGCGCTTATCGCCGCGAAGGATTCCGGCATCAATTCGGTGGCCGACCTCAAAGGCAAGAAAGTTGGCGTGACCTTTGGGTCGACCGGCGATCTCTGGTTGCTGCAAGCCCTGAAAGAGGCCGGCCTGAACAGAAATGACGTCCAGCGCATCAACACCCGCCCGCCGAGTCTGGTATCGGTGATCGACACCGGCGGCGTCGATGCCATCGTGGCCTGGGAGCCCTACAACTTCCGGACGCTGAAGAAAGTGGCCGGGTCCAGAATCATCAAGCGTGGCGGCGATCTGGTCTGTTTCTGCGCCTACCTGCACGGTAATCCGGAGCGGGTCTACAAGGACGAGGCCAAGACGCAGAAATTTGTCGATGCCATTGCCGAAGCGGCGGCCTATGTACGCGATCCGGCCAACCGCGACGAAGTTGCCGAGATCGGTACTCGTTTCGTCAATATGACGAAAGAAGAAGTGCTAAGCGGGCTCGACTACTGGGTCTACGATCCGCGTATCGGCAAAAATACCGCCATCGCCTTCCGCAAGTCAGTCGATCTTCTGATTGAGCAGAAGAAAATGAAGACTAAGTTCGACCCGGCGCGTTATCTCGAATCGAAATTCATTCGGTCGACGATGAAGCGCCATCCGGAATGGTTCGCGGACTTGGGTAAGGGCGGCTGAGCCTTCACTACCGTTTGAGTGTTATTTTTGTTGCTTATGGCGGGCGCGGGCTAAGTTCCGTGCCCGCCCCTTACTTAACCCCGAGTTCTTGGAAGCGATATGTCAGGTGAAGCCAAGCTGATCATCCAGGATTTGTGTCACCACTATCCGGATGAGTATACGGGCGAGTCGGTCCATGCTTTGGAGGGGATCAATCTCCAAGTCTACGACAACGAATTCGTCGCCATCGTTGGCCCGAGCGGGTGCGGCAAGACGACGTTGCTGAATATCGTCGCCGGGCTGCTACCCTACCGCGAGGGCCGCGCCATGGTCGATGGCGTCGATATTCGCGGGCCTGGTCCCGACCGCGGGGTGGTATTTCAAGAACACGCGATTCTGCCCTGGCGCACCGTAGCCCGGAATATCGGGCATGGTCTGGAACTGCAGCGGGTGCCGAAAGAAGAAACCAGGCGCCGGGTGCAGGAATATATCGATCTGGTCGGCTTGACCGGCTTCGAAAATCGCTACCCCCACGAGCTGTCCGGTGGCATGAAGCAGCGCGTCGCGGTGGCGCGCACCTTGTGTGCGGATCCGGTCATTATGCTGATGGACGAGCCGTTTGCGGCGGTCGATGCGCAAACCCGCATCACGCTGCAGGACGAGCTAAACCGTATCGTTATGGCGACCCGCAAGACGATCCTGTTTATCACCCATTCGGTCGAGGAAGCCGCTTTTCTGGGCGATCGCTGTATCGTGTTTTCGCGCCGTCCGGGCCGTATCAAGACCGAGATCAAGATCGACATTCCGCGCGAGGAAAGGGTGTGGTCGAAAATGGCAACCAATCCGAAGTTCACGGAGGCGCGCGATGAAATTCTTCGTCTCGTGCGCCAGGAGGTGACCGTCGATGACGAGCATTGATTATCAGCAGACGCGCCGCTTCAAACTAAAGAAATTCGCCACCGAAGGCGCTGGCCGGCTGATCATTTTCTTGATCGGCTCGGTGGTTCTATGGGCCTTCATTTCGGCGTTCGTGGTCGAACGCCCCGACCGCTATCTGCCGTCGCCGCTGTCGGTCATATTGTCTTCGGCCGATATGCTCTACAAGGGCTCGCTGCTGAGTTTTTATTCGGACACGTTGTTCCGTCTGGTGTTCGGCGGCTCGATTGGCATCCTGATTGGAATTCCGGTCGGCTTGCTGCTCGGATTGAACCGGACCGTCGCCGACATGTTCTATCCGTTGTTGAATTTCTTCCAGTCGGTGTCCGGCATCGCCATCTTCCCGGTGATTGTCATCTGGTTCGGCAACAGCGACACCACGGTTCTGATCGTCATTCTGTACACCAGCTTTTTCCCGATTACCTTCAACGTGCTATCGGGGGTGCGGGCGGTGCCGGTGCGCTATATCCAGGCGGCGCGCACCCTGGGCGCATCGCGGATGCAGGTGGTGCGCGATGTACTGCTGCCGGGCGCCATGCCGTCAATCGCCGTTGGCACGCGCCTGTCCATCGGGTTCGCCTGGCGCGCGGTGATCGCCGGCGAAATGCTGGCCGGCCGTCCCGGTCTGGGAAACATGATTTTTTCCGGTCAGGAGTTCGACAACACCGCCCAGATCATTCTCGGCATGGTGATGATCGGGATCACCTGGATCGTGCTCGACCACTTTCTCTTGCGGCCGCTTGAGGCGGACACGATCGAGAGATGGGGGCTCGTCCAGCGATGACCACACTCTCCAAAGTCTCCATCGCCATCCAAAAGCGGTTTGGCCGTCAGCGCCTGCGCAAAACTATCCTCGGGTCGATCCCGTTCATCGTTCTGATCTCCCTGTGGGAACTCAACACCCATTTCGTCTGGTTCGAACCGATCGAAATTCCGCCGCTGTCCCATGTGTGGGAGGCCATCTTCTTTTTGCAGTCCGATTGTCCCGGTTTCGTGGCGGCATTCGAAGGGCATTACGAATGTCAACTTTCGAACCACATCCTGTCGTCGCTTGGCCGCGTGGTTCTGGCCGGTGTCGTGGGTATTCCTTGCGGTATCGCGTTCGGTATCCTCGCCGGCATGAATCGTGTCGTCTCCGGCTACCTCGAGCCGGTCGGTATCTTCATGAACTCGGTTTCCGGCATCGCCTGGATCCCGCTCGCCATCGTGTGGTTCGGCGTCGGCTGGGAGACCACCCTGTTCATCATGTTGAATACCATCTTCTGGCTGATCTTCTTCAACACCATGATGGGCGTGCGCGCGGTGCCGAAAGTCCTGGTGCATGGGGTTCAGACCATGGGCGGTTCGTATCTCGACACCATTCGGCACGTCTATTTTCCGGGCGCCATGCCGGCGATCATTACCGGCATGCGCATGTCGCTGGGCTTCGGCTGGCGCGCCCTGATCGCCGCCGAGATGATTGGCGGCGATAGCGGGCTCGGATTTATGATTTTTGTCTCTGCGGTGGAATTCAAGACCGAGGAGGTGTTCCTCGGGGTTATCCTGATTTCGCTGATTTACCTGATTTCCGACCGTTGGATGCTGGTGCCGCTGGAGAAGTGGACGATCGAGCGGTGGGGACTAGTGTGGAAGCCAACTTGATATGACGTCGCAGGAACTCGATGAAGTCCGGCCGGTACGCCGGCAGCGCGTTTGGTACCAACGCCGCGACATCCTGTTTATCGCGTTCGTGGGCATAATCTGGATCGGCATACAGTCCTACGGCCTGATCACCGGCCCAACGCGGATTACCGATGCGCTGGAGGCTGCGCTCGATCAGAACCCAAAAAAGCTCAGTTTGCTGGTTACCGCTAATTTTCCGCCCGAACGCTTCCACTCCAACATCTACAATACCATCGGCGTGCAGCGGGGTACGAAGGGATCGACCACCCTGCTGGTACGAGTCAAGCCTTCGGATGTTCGCTGGATATCGCAGCAATATTGGATCGAACGGATCGATCTGGGGCCGCCTTCTAAATTTTAGACTTCGCTGTTCGCTCTTGGCCCGGTCCTAGAGCCTATTCAGGTAAGTTGGAACCAATTCTGTTGGTGATCGGCGGGCATCCACTTTGTCAGACGGCTTGCACGATGCTACGGCATCGTGCCGCGCCGTCTTCCGCGTGGCTACCGCCCCGATCGCCAACAGAATTGATTCCAACTTACCTGAATAGGCTCTAGTCTCTCGCCAGCCATGCCGCGCCGCTGGCGTATAGGGCATCGACTTCCGGGCCCGTGAGGCCCGGCATGTCGGGTTTGACTGTGAAGCCGGCGTTGGTTTGCAGGTAGGCAAGGTGGCGATAGCCGCTGGGAAACCGCGCCAACAGTTCCGGGTCCAGCGCCACGGTTTGCGCATTGTCGACCGGATCGAGCCGGTCTTTTTCGTAAATGACCCGCCGCCGCACCAGGCCCCAACGGCCACCGCGCCTTTCGAATAGATCGTAGAAGCGGATCGTGCAGACCACATCGCACACCACGTCGTGAACTGGCGCCCGTTGGCCAATCGTTGCCCGGGTTTGCGCGACGGCCCGGTCGCCGGTGACGTCGATAGAGGTGCCGCCCAGAATATGCTGCGCCGTGAGGCCGCGCTCGTGCGCCTGGCGGATTTGCTCGATGAACTCGTCGACGGGGCCCTGAAACACGGTCGCCGCCATGACGCCATCGTCATGCCATAGGCTGCGAAACCGCTTCCAGTCGCCGGAATCGCGCCAAATCGCCCAATTCTCGATGATTTCCCGGATTGCTTGGCGATCCATGGCCCGGTCCGTCATGGCGTTACTCCTCTGCGGCATCGTTAAAGGGTCTTGATAGGTTATGCCGCTCGATAGAGCCATGTTTTGTTGAACGATGGCCGCAGCGTTTTGCGCTAGCACCCAATAAACGGTAATTCTTGTGTTTACCAAGTCTAATTAAGCGTGAATTGGGTGTTCATTAGAATTCGAAAGTTTATTAACAGGAGAGGTACGGCGCGGCATTCATCGAATATTAAAGTTAATAAAACTAATTTTATGTAAACACTCTTTTAATGATATTTAATACATCGTATAGTTTTTGAAGATTTTGGCGTTCGTGCTCAAGCGGCCTGAAGTCGTTATGAGTACTTAATCAATGTTGTCTGGCCAGACCGGCAGGCAATCGACGGGGTCCAAGGTCGGGCCTGCTGCATACCAGGAGGGTAACATGTACACATTAGCTTATCTTAAATTGATGGCGCTTCGCCTGCGGAAAGACAAATCCGGCGCGGTCGCTACCGAGTACGCGTTTCTGATTGCGTTTATCGCTATCGTCGCCGCCCTCGGCATGACATTGCTGGGTCAGAACCTGAGCGCTTTCTTCAACGAT
>Ga0114950_10000421_pt1 | contig 28606 bp, 28 predicted proteins | sample N075metaG_FD_83503 | JGI IMG/M metagenome (GOLD analysis project Ga0114950, IMG submission 83503) | Deep subsurface microbial communities from Kermadec Trench to uncover new lineages of life (NeLLi) - N075 metaG | ecosystem: Environmental > Aquatic > Marine > Ocean trench > Sediment | place... | reverse complement strand
GCCCGCCGGATTCGGGTGGCACGGTTGAGTTCGCGCAGCGAACTCGGCCGTGGTGCGACGTCCGAAGACACGGCCGACGTCGCTTCGCGACGACAACCGTGCCACCCGAGCACTGCCTGGGCCAACGTGCAAGGACAAACGCGCGGCCTTCATTTCGTGGCAGGGGCGGCTTGCCCGCCCCTGTGATCGTGCATCGACTGACGAGCCACAGGGGCATCAAGCTGCCCCTGCCACGCAGCAAGGACGAACGCGCTCATTCCGGGGCAGCGACGGGCCGATGGGAACTTCCATGAAGAAGCTCCTGATCGCGCTGGGGACAATGGCGGTGATCGGCGGCGGGTTGCTCGCCTTCACGATGCCGCGCGCGTCGCTGCTTGGCGAGGTGCCCGGCCGCGTTCACTCCGCGGCGCCGTACCACAACGGGTACCTGCTGGCGGCGGGCGAGGCCGGTCTCTACCGGATCGATGCCCGCGGCGCCATCAGCAAGGTCTTCAAGGTCACCGGCCAGAACGTGATCGACGTGGTCGTCTCGGGCGATGCCGTGTACACCCTTGCGTTCTCTCCGAGGAACCGCCGCAATGACCTCCAGGTGGTGGACCCCGAAGCCGGCGCCATCGTGCGGAGCATTTCGCTCGGCGGTTCGGTCGTGGACCTTGCCGGCGTCCTGCCGGACGGCCAGGTCGTGATCGTCGAGGGCGGCCAGGTGCGCTTCATCGAGCAGGGAACCGACCACACGTTGAGCCGCGTGCAGGTCGCCGGCGGCATGCTCACCGGCGGCCATCTTGTCGGCGATCGGTTGTACGCCTCGCGCGGATACGCGGGGGGATTGGTCACGATCGATACGACCAGGCCGGCCGTGCTCGACGTCATCGAGACCACGGACTGGCTGACCAGCGCGATCGTGGCCGGACGACGTGCGTACGTCATCGGAAGCCTCGAGGGGCCTGGCGTCCTCGATCTCGACACGCACGACTACACGCGGGTGAGCGTCATCGACTTCTTCGCCGATGATGCAGGTGTCGGGTACGCACTTCTCAAGAAGGCCGTCTACAAGCTCGACGAGCACGGCAAACCGGTCCGACGCACCGGGCTGACGGGCGCGATCAAGAGCGCCGTCAAGAACGCCGGGCACAAGACCATCCTCGCGGTCAACAGTCGAGAGATCCTCATCGCATGCGACGGGAAGGTCTTCAGGCTCGTGCCGGGCTGGTCACCGCTTACCCCGGGCAAGCTGCCGCTCGCCGAGTAGTCGCTCGACTTCCTGGACATCCTTGTCGCCCCGGCCCGAGATATTGATCACCATGGACTGGTCGGCCGTCATCGACGCGGCCTTCACGACCGCCGCCGCAATCGCGTGGGCGGTCTCGAGCGCGGGGATGATCCCTTCGAGGCGGCCCAGCAGCGAGAAGGCCTCCAGTGCCTCGTCGTCGGTGACCGACGTGTACTCGACCAGCCCGGCGTCTTTCCAGTACGAGTGCTCCGGGCCCACGCCGGGATAGTCGAGCCCCGCCGAGCAGGAATGCACCGGGGCAGTCTGCCCGAACTCGTCCTGCAGAACGTAGCTCAGCGAGCCGTGCAGGACGCCCGGTGTCCCGTAGCGGAGTGGCGCCGCGTGGTCGCCGGGTTCGTCGGACCGCCCGCCGGCCTCGACGCCGATGCGCGTGACCGACGACTCGTCGATAAACGGGTGGAAGATCCCCGCGGCGTTGGAGCCGCCGCCGACACACGCCACGATCGCATCGGGCAGGCCGCCGAAGGCTTCCCGGCACTGGGTGCGGCACTCGCGGCCGATCGCCGACTGGAAGTCCCGGACGATCACCGGGAACGGGTGCGGCCCGACCACCGAGCCGAGGATGTAGTGGGTGTGCTCGACGGTCTCCATCCAGTCGCGCAAAGCCTCGTTGGTGGCGTCCTTGAGCGTGCGGGAGCCGCTCTCGACCACGTTGACGGTCGCGCCGAGCAACTCCATGCGGTAGACGTTGAGCCGCTGACGCCGGACGTCCTCGGCACCCATGTAAATCTCGCATTCGAGCCCGAAGTGCGCCGCGGCGGTCGCGGTGGCGACACCGTGCTGGCCCGCGCCGGTCTCGGCGATGACCCGCTGCTTGCCCATCCGCGTGGTGAGCAACGCCTGGCCGATCGTGTTGTTGATCTTGTGGGCGCCGGTGTGCGCGAGATCTTCGCGCTTGAGATAGATGCGGGCGCCGCCGGCGTGCTCGGTGAGCCGCCGCGCGAACGTCAGCGGCGTCGGCCGGCCGACGTAGCGGCTCAGCAGCTCGTCGAGTTGTTCGTTAAAGCGCTTGTCGGCGCACGCCCGGTGGTACTCGGCGGTCAACTGGTCGAGCGCCGCGACAAGTGTCTCGGGAACATACCGGCCACCGAAGGTGCCGAAGCGGCCGAGGGTGTCGGGCAAGGGGCTCTCAGGCATGGGTCGGCAGCAGGCGTCGCTTGAGGAAGTCCAGTTGGCGGTTCTTAGCCTCGGACGCCATGCGCCCGAAGCCGGCGTGCTCGTACGGAGCGCCTGTCCGATCGTAACGGATGAACTCGACGAGGTCCGATGCCCGGTAGTGCCGGCGGAGAGCGTCGATGAACGCCTGCTGGCCGTCGATCGGCATCCACTCGTCATGGCGGGCGTGGAGCGCCTGCAACGGGACCTGGCGCCAGTCGGCGAGGTGTTCGATCGGGTCGAGGCCGGCTGACTCTTCTTCGCGGTCCTGGAACATCGGCCGGTGCGCCTGGTGACGCCACGATCCGCTGGTCGCCTCGACGGCCACGCAGCGGAACCGGTGGTCCGTGCAGAGCCGGGCCAGCGCGGCCATGCCGCCGGCGGAAACCCCGCCGATCGCGGTACGGTCGAGGTCGAACACCCCCATGGCGTCCAGTGCGTCCACGATCGGGTCGATCTCGTCGATCATCTGCCGGACGACGTCGAGACTCCGCTGGGGCTGCTGGAGATCGGCGTCGAACCGTTCCCCGTGGCCCGGCAGGTCCACGGCGCAAGCGGCGATGCCCGCTCGCACCCATCGAAGGTAACGACCGGGGTCGAGTTCCTTTTCGACGGTCCGCCCGTGCATCCACAGGACGACCGGCACCGAGGTCGCCGTCTCCCAGTCGGGATGGACGAGCATGGCCGGCACGTTGGCGACGGTCAGACGTCGCCAACGCGCCCGGACCCGCAACGAGGTTGGCAGCTTTGTATCGGGTCCGGACATGGCGGCGATCATAGTGGGTGGCACGGTTGAGCTCGCGCCAGCGAGCTCGGCCGTGGTGCGACGTCCGATGACACGGCCGTCGTCGCTTCGCGACGACAACCGTGCCACCCGAGTACGATGAGGCCTCATGGTCAGGATCATCGCCGGCGAGTTCCGCTCGCGACAACTGATGACGATCATCGACGACGAGTCCACGCGGCCGTTCCTGAGCCGCGTCAAGGAGTCCGTCTTCAGCATGTTCCACGAGTGGTTCCGGGACGCTCGGGTGCTGGACCTCTTTGCCGGCGTGGGCACGGTCGGTCTCGAGGCGATCAGCCGGGGTGCTTCGCAGGTGCTCATGGTGGAGCGGAACATGCGGACCTACCGGGTGCTCAAGAAGAACATCGAGAAGCTCGAATGCGGCGATCGCGCCAAGACGCTGCTGGGCGACGCCCTGGGACAGATCAGCCTTCTGCAGGCGCCGCAACCGGTGGACCTGGTCTTCATCGATCCGCCCTATTCGATGATGTATGACCCGGCCGTCCGCCGCCGGGTGCTGGACCAGATGCAGCGATGCCGCGGGATCATGGGGGTCAAGGGATTCGTCATCCTCCGCAGCCCCATCGGCCCGGACCTCGTGGAGACGGTCGAGGGCTTCGACGGACCGGAAGCGCACCGCTACCGCAAGGACATGTGGGTGCTGATCTACGAGGCCGTGGGGCCGTCCGAGCCGGGATCTTGAACATGAACGGACAGGAAGGCACGCACGACGACCTGCGAACGACCGCGATCGACATCGTGCGCGCACTCACCGAGGCGGGTCACATCGCTTACTTCGCCGGCGGTTGCGTCCGCGACCGGTGGTTGAAAATCACACCGGACGACTACGATATCGCCACCGACGCCCGGCCCGAAGCGGTGGGGGCGCTGTTCCGCAATGCCCACTACGTGGGCGAATCGTTCGGCGTGATGCTTATCCGGCGTCGCGATCACATGATCCACGTCGCGACGTTCCGGGCCGACGGCGTCTATTCCGATGGCCGCCACCCGGATTCGATCGCGTACACCGATGCCGAACACGACGCGACCCGGCGGGACTTCACGATCAACGGGCTGTTCGAGAATCCGCTGACCGACGACATCATCGACTACGTCGGTGGCGAGGCCGACCTCAAGGCAAAGGTGATCCGAGCCATCGGCTCCCCGGAGGCGCGACTGCGGGAGGACGCGCTGCGAATGTTGCGGGCGGTCCGGTTTGCCGCCCGGTTCGAGTTCACGATCGAAGCGGCAACGGCCGACGCGATCAGGTCCATGGCCCGAGAGCTTCGCGGCGTGAGCCGCGAGCGGATCGGCGATGAGTTGAAGCGGATGCTGAGCAACCCCAACCGGGCGCTGGCCGCAGCGGAACTCCAGCGCCTGGGCCTCGACCAGGCGGTGCTCGACGGCGCCCACCGCACCGCCGCGACAACCCGGCTTGGCGGGTTGCCGGCGGACGCCCCCTATCCGACCGCGCTGGCGGCGTGGCTGCTGGATCGGGCCGAGCCCGGCGACGACCCTCCCGTGGATCGGGCCTTGCGCTGGTCCCGGGCCCTGTTACTGTCCAACGCCGATCAGTACGCCCTGTGCCGGAGCCTGCAGATCCACGCGACGCTGTGCGGCGACTGGCCCTCGCTGGGCGTCGCGGCCCAGAAGCGGCTTGCGGCCCAGCCGGAGTTTGCCCAGGCGCTGGCGATCCTGCAGGCCGCCGATCGGGACACATGGGCCCTCGTGCGGGACCGGCGGGCGGAGCTGGCGCTCACCGGCCTGGCACCGCCCCCGCTGATCACGGGCGACGACCTGATCGGGATCGGCCTGGAGCCGGGACCGATCTTCCGCAATGTCCTGGATGCGGTCTACGACGCCCAGCTCGAGGGCGGGCTGGAGAGCCGGGATGCGGCGATGGCGATGGCGAAGGCAATCGGCGAAACGGGCGATCCGTGGCCGAATGACGCCTGACGTGCGGCCATATGGCGAACGGGGTTGCGGTTACCGGCAATGCGGGCCCGAACCGGGCTCCTTTGCCAACCATCTAACGGGGAACTTTGCTGTCGTCCGAACGTCGCATAGAGTAGATTCAGGCCCGTCGGACGGCTCGAAGGGCCGCCGGCGCTATCAAAGACCCCACAGAGAGGTTCACCAAATGGCCATGCGAGACCGCTTGATTTCGATGCTCAGCGTCGCCCTGGTGGCGACCGCCGTCATGCTGGTGACGCCGACCCTCTCAGCGGGCGGGGCCACCGAACAGACCGAGGACATCCTGCGGATGAACGACGGCCGCGTGCTGCGCGGCCGGATCATCAGCGAGGACCGCTTCATTATCGTCTTCGAGTACATCGAGCGACGGCTGGGCCTGAGGACCAAGCTGCGGCTCAACGCCGACGACGTGCTGAAGATCGAGCGAGACGTGGTGATCGTGATCGACACCGCGGTGGTGATCAAGCGCGAAGGACGCCGTTCGTCGGCAGTGTCGCGGCCCTCGTCGGACGACCCGGACGCCCGGCGCTACGGCCGTTCCAAGTACGACGATCCGGCGGACGACGTTCCGACCCTGTACCTCGTGCCGTTCAAAGGGACGATGGGCACCGACATCCACCGCGACATCTACGAGAAGGTCGTCGAGGACATCCTTAGCCATGAGCCGGATGTGGTCGTCTTCGTGCTGGATAGCGCGGAGTACTCCGACCTGATGCTCAGGGATGAGTCAGAGGGCGTGTTTGACATTGCGGAGTACAGATCGCTGGTCACCTTGCTCAAGAGCGAGCTTGCCGATTACCGTCAGGTCCTGTGGATCAAGGATTCGGTTGGCCTCAGTTCGATGCTGGCCCTCGCGTGGGGTGAGATCTACATGTCGCCCGATGCGCGGTTCTGGGGCATGGAGGCGGTGATCGAGCGATCCGGTGCCGACAAGTGGACGGACGATGACATCCGGGCCAAGATGTCGGCCGCGTGGACTGCGTCCGCCAAGTCATTCCTGGAGTACAGCGGGCACAGCATGAAACTCGCCGACGCGATGATGTGGCCGGAGAAGAAGCTCAGCGCTTCCTACCGCGGTCGAGAAGTCGTGTGGGCGCTCAACGACCTCGGCGAGTTCGTCATCGACAACAGCGACAAGAAGACCCTCGCCTTGCGGGCCAAGGCCGCCGAGGACCTGCTGATCAGCTCTGGCACGATCGACTCGCTGGACGACCTGGCGTTCCTGCTGGGGTATCGCGAGTACCGCGAGATCGACGGCAAGGGCAGCGCGCTGGTCAACAGCTATGTCGAGAAGTGGCGGGCGCAGTTTGATAAGACAAAGGAACTCTGGGCCGACTACCAGCAGCACCTCGGTTGGGCCACGGGCGGCGAGGCGGCGAAGTGGCTCGGCCGGGCCAGGCAGGACCTCGAAAAGATCATCAGGGCGATGAGCCGCTACAAGGCAGTGGAAATCCGCTGGCGGACGGACATCGGCCCGTCAAAGTTCGACCTGGAGATCGAGGTCGAGAAGCTCAGAGAGCAGATCCAGGCGTTGAAGTCCGGTCGTGGCGGCGGCTACGGCGGCGGGGGCGGCGGCTTCGGCAGCGGCGGACCACGTTGATACTCAAGCCAACATTAGCGAGCAGACACAAGATGAAGAACGCACTCCCGACCATTCTTGCCGGCAGCCTCATGCTTTCGATCGCGGCGACCGCGGTCGCCGGCGCGACGATCGAGATTCGACTCCAGGACGGCTCCCGCTGGAAAGGTGAACTCCTGGAACAGGTCGAACTGACCTACCGCCAACGCGGCGTGGAGATCGAGACCACCGCCACGCTCGTGCGGACGGCGAAATACTTTATCACTGTCGAGACCAACGTCGCCGGGGAGATTCGCCAACTGACGATCTTCAAGGACGACATCGTCAAGCTATCGACGATCGGGGACCGCTACGACGCGGTCATGGACGTCAAGGGCACCAGGCCGAAACATCGCCAGGGAAACTCCCACGCTGGATCCGGTGACGTCAAGGCCGACGATACGCGGCCGGGTGTCTTCGTCCTGCCGCTGAAGGGCACGGTGGGGATCGGATTCCGTCACGACGAGATAGAGAAGATCGCCGAGGAAGCGGACAAGTACGGCCGCGGCCAGATCATCGTGTTCCTCATCGACTCCGGCGGCGGCTTGATCACGGAGATGGAGCAGATCCACGAGACGATGACCGAGATCAAGAAGCGGCACCGCCTCGTGGCCTGGGTCAAGGAGGCGATCTCCGCTGCTTGCGCGACGGCGATGCATTGCGACGAGATCTACTTCATGACCAACGGTACCGCCGGGGCCATGACGGCGTTCGCGGGCACGAAGTCGTGGTCGGGCGCCGAGCTTGACCTGTGGCTGACCAACGCCGGCGACTGGATGGAGTCCGGCGGTCGCAGCCGATACATCGCCGAGGCGATGATCCACAGCCCCAACCTGCTCTCCTATGACAAGAACCCCGACACGGGTAAAGTCACGTTCTACAACGACCTGTCCGGTGAAACCATACTTTCCCGGGCGGGAGAAAACCTCGTGTTCACGGCGTCCAACGCCCTCGACAGCGGGTTCTCCGACGGAACGGCCAACAACGAGCAGGAGCTTGCCGAACTGCTGGATCTCGGCGAGTGGAACGAGATCAGCGACTACGGCCGCCGCATTGCCAAGGACTGGCAGGACACCGTGAAGCGGGGCCAGAGCGAGCTCGCGCTGCTGCAGCAGCGACTGGCGTACGCGGGCACCGGAAGCGGCGATCCAGTCGAGATCATGGGCAACCGAATCAAGATCTACGAGAAGTTCATGCGCTGGCAGCAACGCTGCCCGCCGTGCACGATGGGCATGCCTCCGAAAGAGCAACTCCAGCGCGAGATCTCCGAAATGCGCCGAGACCTGGCCAGGATGAAGAAGCGCCGGCGGTATTGACCAGTGCCATGCTTCTCACGGCCGCCTCGGCCGGGAGAAGCATGCGACTTGCACGCCGCACGCGGCCATGCCTCGGCCGCCTTCGGCGGCCGAGGCATGGCACACTCTGCAAACCAACGAAGACCGGCCTACGCGCCGCCCAGGAAGAACTTCAGAACCGCCGGGCCGATCATGACCTCCAGGCCGTCCCGCACCTGCACCTGGTCAAGACGGCTGCCGTCGGCGAAGGTCCCGCCCGTCGAATCCAGGTCTCGCAGGATGTGCGTCTGCCCCCTGCGTTCGATGACACAATGCTCGCGAGAAACGCTCGATGATGCGATCCGTATATCGCAGTGACGGTCGCGACCGATGATCACTTCTGCACTGTCGCCGAGCGCAAACGCCCTCAACAGGACACCCTCGCAGTTACAGACGTGCACTTCCAGCATCGCGATCGACCTCGGATGCGGCGGCGAGAAAACCACCCGCCCATCGCTCGAAGGGCATTGTTGCATCGGACCCGCAGTTTGACCAGCAGGCGGTCGCGGCGCCCAGGACCCACCGGAAGTTCACGCGGCGGCGGAGCCGATTGGAGCAGGTCATCCCAAAGCGTAGTGTTCTGAGCACGATCATCTCCGCCGTGGCAACGTCGCCGAATCTCGGAATACCAGCAATATGCCATCGATCCGGCGACGCCACCACGGCGAAGAGCATCGCTCTCAGAACGCTACGCTTTGGGATGACCTGCTCTAGACTCACGACATGAGCATCCTGCTCGATGCCGTCTACCTGCTGGGCCTCGTGGTCACCGCACCCGTGTGGCTCGCGCGGATGATCCGCACCGGCAAGATCAGGACGGACTGGATCGGGCGATTCGGCCGTACCGGGCCCATTCCGGCCCCGCAGCGACCGCGGGTGCTGCTGCACGGCGTCTCGGTGGGCGAGGTCAACGCGATCCGCAAGCTCGTGGATCAGCTGGCGGAGCCGCCGATCGAGGCCGAGGTCATCGTCTCGGCCACCACCAATACCGGGTCCGAAAGGGCGCGGAGTCTCTTCGCCGGCCGGCACCGGGTGGTTCGATACCCGTTCGATTTCTCGTTCGCGGTTAATCGGTTCCTCCGCAGCGTGCGCCCGGACATCGTGGTGCTCACCGAGCTGGAGGTCTGGCCCAACTTCCTGCGGTGCGCCGCCCGGCTCGGCATCACGGTGTGCATTGTCAACGGCCGACTGACCGATCGCAGCGCACGCGGCTATCGCCTGCTCCGCCCGCTTCTACGGTCCAGCTTCGGAAGCCTCGCATTCGCCGCCGTTCAGAACGAGGCCTACGGGCGGCGATTCGGGGAGATGGGCGTGGCGGCCGACCGCGTGATCGTGACCGGGACGATGAAGTGGGACACGGCCGAGATCGCCGACCGGGTGGACGGCGCCGACGAACTGGCGGACGCCCTGGGTATCGACCGATCCCGGCCGCTGGTTGTCGCCGGTTCCACCGCCCCAGGCGAGCACGAACTGCTCGTCGAATCCCTGGGCGAAGGCGTGCAGTTGCTGTGCGCTCCCCGGCGGCCGGAGTGGTTCGACCAGGCCGCCGCGGCCATGCCCGGGTGCGTCAGGCGGTCGCGGGGCGACCGCGGTAGCGAGACCGGCCGCTTTCTCTTGGACACGATCGGCGAACTGCGGCAGGCCTACGCCCTTGCCGACGTGGCGGTGGTCGGCCGTTCGTTCGGGAAGCTGCACGGCTCGGACATGATGGAGCCGGTCGCCCTTGGCGCGGCAACCGTCACGGGACCGGCCGTCCAGGACTTCCAGGACACCGTGGACGCGTTGCTCGCCGGCGACGGGCTCGTGCAGACCAACCGGGAACAGTTGGCGAACGTACTGGGCGATTTGCTCGATGATCCGCAACGCCGGGAGCAACTCGCCCGGAACGGCCGAGCCGTGCTGCGTCAGCAGCAGGGGGCGACGGATCGGAATGCCGAATTGATCAGAAAAGCCATCGACAAACAGACTGCAGCCTGACGGCTACCGGCTTTTGTGAAGAACATCTCGCAACCGCTCGCCGGACAAACACGGATAGGAAAATGAATCGCCCTGTCCGACCTCGAACGCGGGATTCAACTCTTCCTTCCGCTTTCCTCCAACGCTGAAGTGTTCCGAAGCTCACACGGGCTGGCCAAGAAATTCGCCGCCCCAGCGTGAGCCGAGGCGGCGACGGAGGAGAAAGAAGAAAGGCGAAGGAAGGAAACTCGAGTAGGCGAACGCCCGAGAGGGCGATCTATTTCGTCCAGGAATCCGATTCGCGGCCGGCCACGCAGGTCAAGCCACATGGATCGCGGGCCGCTGGTTCGCGGTGTGGGCACAGCCACAAGTTGAGCAAAGCTCTCACTCTCGTCCCCGCCCAGAGATTCTGGTACCGGCAGTAGCTCATCAAAGACGGCTCCGGACCCACGAGTGCTATTGACGGCTATCGGGTCAACGGATGCTCCCTCCTTGAAAAAGAAGCCTCGAGAGTGACGGTGGCAGGGGTAGCTTGCCCGCCCCTGTGACCGGGCATTCATTCTCACAGCACAAGGGCGGGCAAGCCGCCCCTGCCACGGTCTACACTGACTCGGACCCATGCGCGAGTCAGAACTCCTCCAGCACATCTACGCCGCCACGAGCGGCCCCACGCCGCTGGTACCGATTCCGCCCGGCGACGACATGGCCATGCTGCAGATCGGCGACCAGGCGATCCTGGTGGGGGTCGACCAGCTCGTCGCCGGACGCCACGTGGACCTTCAGGCCACGCCGCTGGAGTTGGTCGGCCGCAAGGCCGTGACGCGGAGCCTCAGCGATGTCGCGGCGATGGCGGGCGATCCGGTGGCCCTGCTGGCTGCGGCGACGCTGCCGCCGGATTTCGGGCACGCCCGGGCCACGACGCTCTTCGATGCAATGCGGGAGACGGCCGATCGGTACGCCTGCCCGCTGGTCGGGGGGGACATCGCATTCCACAGCGATCCGACGGCACCACTGGTGTGCACCGTCACGGTGCTCGCCAGGCCGGGCCCGGCCGGAGCGGTCTGCCGGAGCGGGGCGCGGCCCGGCGACCGCGTGTTCGTGACCGGAAGGCTGGGCGGCTCGTTCGGGCCAGACGGTCTCGGACGCCACCTCGGCTTCGAACCACGTATCCGCGAGGCGTTGATTCTCGCAGGCGTCCTGGAGTCTCGCCTGCACGCGATGATCGACATCTCCGACGGCCTGGCCCGGGATGCGATGCACCTGGCGACCGGCTCGGGCGTACGGATCGAAGTGGACACGTCGCGGGTCCCGCGCAACGACGGTCTCGACTGGCGGCGGGCAGTCGGGGACGGCGAGGACTACGAGCTGTGTTTCGCGGCGGCCGGCGAGGTCCCGACGAGCCTCGGCGGTCTGCCCGTGACCGAGATCGGTCGCGTGCTCGAGACCGCGCCGGGCGACACGCCGGCCGTGGTGTTCATGGCGGGCGCAGCGGTCGTCGACGCGACGACGTTGGGCTGGGAGCACCGGTCGTGAACGTGGAGGGGTTGAGTCGTTCGGAAGCCGAGACGCTGCAACTGGCGGCGCGTCTCGCCCGACAGTTGTCGGCAGGAGACGTCGTCTGCCTGGAGGGACCGCTTGGCAGCGGCAAGACATGTTTCGTCCGTGGCCTGGCCACCGGGCTCGGGCTCGACCCGACGGCCGTCAACAGCCCGACGTTCGTGATCTGCCAGCGGTACCAGGGCACGGGGACTGCGCTCGCGCTGGTTCACCTCGACGCGTTCCGGCTCGCCGGCCCGGATGATCTCGAGAGCGTCGGGTGGGAGGAGCTGCTCGAAACACCCGACACGGTGATCGCCGTCGAGTGGCCGAGCCGGATCGCGGCCGCGTTGCCGCCGCGGCGGATCAACGTGGTCATGACCCACGTCGACCAGAGCACGCGCCGGATCGCGGTCGATACGCCGCCGGAGATCGCGTTCGCGTGGGAAGGCACGGATGCCTGACGAGCGAACGCAACTTGATCCGAAGCCATGCCCCTCATGCGGCACCGAGGTCAATCCGGACGACGAGACGTACCCGTTCTGCTCCGAGCGTTGCCGGCTGGTCGATCTCGGCCGCTGGATGGACGAGCGATACCGCATCCAGCAGCGGGATCCGGACGACGAAGCGGTCTGATTTCGAGCAGTCCCATCAGTCCCATGGCCCCGTCGGAGCAGAACACGGTCCCGAAGACATGCCTCGCGGCACCTTAACTTTCGGCGGTCTCCGCGTCGAGGAGCCGCTTTCCCTCGGGACTGATCGCGTAGATCTGGAAGCGGTGGCCCACCGGATCCCAGCCCTGCATCTCACAGATACGGTTGCGGAGCGCGACCAGTTCGTCGTCGGAGAACTCGACGTACTCGCCGGTCTTCATGCAGACCATGTAATCGCGGGCCGCCTTGCCGTAGATGAGCTGGTAATGTGCCTGCTTGGAGTCGAAAAGCGCCTGGGTGATGATCCCGGCATCCTGGAGGAGCTTGACGGTGCGATAGATGGTGGCCTTGGAGACGCGGTGACCGCGTTTTCGCATCTCCATCAGGAGCTGGTCGACCTCGAAGACGTCATCACAGTCGATGATGGCGCTCAGGACGTCGGCGCGTTCGGGGGTGTACTTCAAGGTCTGCGAGCGGAGGTATCGCCGGAAGACCGAACACAGCGGCGCCATCACCATCAGCTGCGAGCCTTCGGGCGGTGGGGGAGGGGTGGGCATGGAGTGAACCGCCATAGACCAGAGTGTACCCCGTCCAGCGGCTCAAAAGAACTATGACGTCACAACCTCTTCGCGTGCTCGGCTTCGAGCCCTACGACACCGGGTCGCATCGCGCGGTCCGGGAGCTGATCGGCGCGCATTCGCGGCACCGCTGGACGTGGCTGACGCGTCCCGGCCGCGGCTGGAAGTGGCGGATGCGTCTGGCGGCGGTCGAGCTGGTCGAACTAGCCGCGGCATCGGGCCGTTTCGACGAGCCGATCGATGCGATCGTGGCGACGTCGCTCATGGGTGTCGCCGACCTGAGGGCGCTGCTGCCGGCCCGGCTGCGGGGCGTGCCGATCGTCCTGTACATGCACGAGAACCAGGCGGCCTACCCGTCGTCGAGCCACCCGAAGGTTGACACGACGCGCGACGTGCACTTTGCGATCACGAACCTCACGAGCGTGCTGGCGGCCGACCTTGTCGTGTGGAACAGCCGGTGGAACCGGGCTTCGTTCATGGACGGAATGGACCTCATCCTCAAGCGGGCGAACGCGGTCGACCTGCGTGGATGGCGCGACCGGGCCGAGGCTCGCAGCACGGTCATCTGGCCGCCGGTCGAGGCGGCCCCGGTGGTCACCGCGAATGACGGCAGCGACGGCACAGTTTTACGTAACGCCGGGCGGGTCGTCTGGCCGCACCGGTGGGAGCACGACAAGGGCCCGGACGAACTGCTCGAACTGGCGACGAAGTACAGCGACTCGCTGGACCTTCGCTGGACGATCCTCGGCGAGCAGTTCCCCGACGTGCCGCCCGCATTGCGCGATTTCGAAACACGCCTCGCCGCTCGAACGGATCATTTCGGATACGAGCCCGACCGGCGCCGGTACTGGCAGCACCTTGCGTCGGCCGGCTGGGTGCTCTCGACGGCACGGCACGACTTCTTCGGGATCGCCGTCGTGGAAGCGATGCTCGCCGGGTGCCTGCCGTGGCTGCCGCAACGGTTGAGCTACCCGGAGTTGCTGCCAACGGTGGCGGTGGGGCTCTCACCGGCGCACCCCCCGGCGGACCGGGACCTGGTGATCGCCGCCGTTCAGGAGCACCTGCAACCGGCGCTTGCCCCCAACGCCGTGGCGGCAATCGACGACGCCATCGCGGGCGCAGCGGCGACCGCATCCGGCTGATCGAACTCATGCCGCATCAAAGAGGTTCATCTGCGCTGCATCGCACGGCCGGCGAAACGCGGACGAGGACGGCGACGGCATCGAGCGGTTGAGGCCGTACCTGGTGGCGAAGACTTTGAACGTTGCGGCTGTCTGCGCGGCCCGGGGGCCGCGGCCGCGCATGCGATCGCCGAAACGCCCTTCGTCGAGACGTCCACCGTGCATTTCCCGGATCAGTGCCTCCACGCAACCGGCGCCGTCGGGCAAGTGGATCCGAAGCCAGTCGAGAAAGATCGTCTTCACCTGGTGGGGCAGCCGCAGCATCGCCCAGGAGGCCGATCCGGCACCGGCCTCGGCGGCGGCCTCCAGCAGACGCGGGATCTCGTGATCGTTGAGACCGGGAATAATCGGCGCGAGCATCACCGAGACGGGGATACCCGCGTCGGCAAGTTCGCCGATCGCGCGCAGCCTGTCACTTGGCCGGCTGGTTCGCGGCTCCATCACGGCGGCCAGCTTCGGGTCCAGCGTCGTGAGGCTCAGCACAACGCTCACGGCACGGTGCTCCGCCAGGGCCGCCAGCAGGTCGCGATCACGAACGATCATGCGGTTCTTCGTGATCAGGCTGACCGGCTGGCGGAACTCGGCGAACACCTCGAGGCAGCGACGCGTGATCTCCAGCCGCCCCTCCAGCGGCTGGTAGCAATCGGTCACGCCGGACATCACGATCGGCTCGGCGCGCCACCGCGGCGCCGAAAGTTCGCGCCGCAACAGGACCGGGGCATCGGGCTTCGCGACGATCTTTGTCTCGAAGTCCAGACCGCTCGAGAAGCCCAGCGTCTCGTGCGTCGGGCGCGCGTAACAGTTGTGGCTCACAACACCGTTTGCGATGAAGTCTCCCGTCTCAGTCGTGATGTCGAAGAGCTGCCTGACGCCCCTGAGTGGTTCGATTGCAACTATGCCCAGCTTGGCGCGCGTCCTGAGCGCGATACCTTCGATGCCACGCTTCCGGAGAATCGCCGGATCCACTGTCTTGAAGAATCGAAGGTGTTGCGGCAAACCACCGGTCAGGCGAACCGTCTCGATGGGCGTGCGCCGCCCTGTTTCTTGACGTTCCAGGGCAACAGAGAACCCGAATCGTCGGAGACTCCCGGCGGTCTGTTCGATAATTGCGGCATCTGTGTTCGCAATGCGGAGGGCCCCGCAGCTGTAGCTCCCCTCCGCATCAAAGATCCCTGCCAGGAAGCCGCTGCTCCACTCCATGGAGGGGGTCAGGGGCCACTGCACAAGTTGACGCACTCGCCGAACTCGATCTCCAGCGTGTGTACGAATCGCATTCATCTGCCTCCGACGCTTGGTCGCTTTCAGGAATCTGAATCGCGTCGTTGGAACCCCGAAACCCTGTAAGTACGTGGCGCCCCTATCCAAGGCCTCGTCGTCCGTCAGTGCGAGGCGGAACTGGTGTTGTGTGCCACCACCACCACGAGAGCGATCGTACACGTACTTCCCCAGCAAGCCGTCGCCGCGGATAAGCCCACAGAGATACCCCCGCCTGTAGTCCGGACACTTGGGTGTTGGCGACCCGGTATTCCCGAAACCGAGAAGCTTGTCGTTGGGCGCCAAGTGCGGTCGTCGTTGGGCGCCTTGTTCGGTACCTTGGACGTGCTTCCAGCCGCGAAGTGTCAGGAATCGGTGATCCGCACTCGCGATCAGGCTGGTTCCGTCTTCAAGGATCACGCGATACGCAGGTTTCTCCGTCTCCCAATGTGCAAGCACTCGGCTCCGAACGAGACGACGGTACCAGCCGCGGCGAGTCGTCCCGTAGATCTGGTCTCCGACCCGCAGATCCGCGAGCCGCCGCGTCGTACCGGTTGCCATGAGAATGGACGTGTCACCGTCTAGGCAGTAGACGCAACCATGCTCGCATCCCCGATACGGGTTTACGGTCCATCTGAAGTTGAGGTCCGGGCTGTCAACGCGGTTGATAATCGTCCGCGTCATGTCCCGGTAGACACGCGTGCGAACCTGGACACCGCAGGGATGTTCGTGGTGCGCTTCCTCAAGCTCGGACGGCACCACATCCAGCCGGAACGACTCGAAGCGGTTCTTCGGATTCAGCCCGGTACCACGCCCACGTGCCGGTGTTGGATGTCCTTTCGTCTTTCGAATGGCCATTGCCCTAACATATGCCAAACAATCTATAGTGTCAAGCGGATTACCTCGGCGTGTCGACCTCCCCTGCCTTGGTCCGCGAATACCTGTTATGTAAAGTTCTCTCGCGAAGGTCCAGGCAGGGGGGTCCACGACACCGTACGCCCGGAAGCCCCCCTGAGGCCCTACCATGGCCCCACGATGATCACACGCTGGTCCCAGACGCTGATTCCCACACTGAGACAGGATCCGGCCGAGGCCGAGGTGCCGTCGCACAGGCTCATGCTGCGGTCCGGGCTGATCCGGCAGCTCTCGGCGGGGTTCTACACGTACCTGCCGCTCGGCTGGCGGTCGTTGCACAAGGCGATCCAGATCATCCGCCAGGAAATGAACGCGGCAGGGTCCGTGGAGATGTTCATGCCGGCGCTCGAACCCGTGGAGATCTTCGCCGGCACGCACCGCGACGTGGACTACGGCGACGACCTGTTCACGCTGCAGGACCGCCGCAACCACAGGTACGCGCTTGCCCCGACCCATGAAGAAGTCATCACCGAGGCGCTCGCCGCGTCCGTCGAGTCGCACCGCCAGCTGCCGCTGAACCTCTACCAGATCCAGACGAAGTTCCGCGACGAACCGCGGCCCCGGTTCGGCGTGCTGCGCAGCCGCGAATTCATTATGAAGGACGCCTACTCGTTTCATCTCACGATGGACGGCCCCGGCGGTCTCGACGAGACCTACGACCGGATGTACCAGGCGTACTGCCGGATCTTCGATCGCTGTGGCCTGAATTACGAGATCGTCGAGGCAGAGTCCGGCCCGATCGGCGGCTCGGCATCGCACGAGTTCATGGTCATCTGCCAGACGGGCGAGGACACGATCCTCAAATCGGACAAGGGTAACTACGCCGCCAACGTCGAGAAGTGCGAGACGGGCCCCCGCGCGTGGTCGTTCGACCCCCCTGCCGACGCGCCCGCTCTCGAAGCCGTCCACACGCCCGGCCTGCCGGGCATCGACCTCGTCGCGGCGTTCCTCGATATCAACCCCGACCAGATGCTCAAGACGCTCGTCTGCAGCAGCGACGACGGGTGGATCCTCGCCGTCGTACAGGGTCACCACGATCTGAACCTCGGCAAACTCAAGGCCGCCTGCGGCTGCGCCGTGCGGATGGCCGACGAACAGGCGGCACGCGACGCCGGGTTCGCCGTCGGGTTCGTGTCACCGGCGGCGGCCAAGACGATCAAGATCTCCAGGCTCGTCATCGACCCCGATGCAGCCCAGGGCCGTCCCTGGGCCACCGGCGCCGACAAGCCCGACTACCACATCCGCAACTTCGACTGGCGTCGCGAGATCGGCGAACTCCTGGACGCCGACACCGTGGTCGTGACCGATATTCGCAACGCGCAGGACGGCGACCCGTCGCCGCGCGGCGACGGCGGCACCCTGCGCGCAGAACGCGGCATCGAGGTCGGCCACGTCTTCAAGCTGGGCACGAAATACTCCGAGGCGATGGGTTTCACGGTGCTCGATGCGGACCAGCAGCGCCGCGCCGTCATTATGGGTTGCTACGGCATCGGCGCCGGACGCATCCTGGCGGCCGCGATCGAAACCGGCCACGACGACGACGGCATCATCTGGCCCGTCGCGATCGCGCCGTACACGGTCCACGTGGTCACGATCAAGCTCGATGACACCGTCGCCGCGGCGCTGGACCCGCTGCTGCTCGCACTCGACGACGCCGGCCTCGACGTACTCGTCGACGACCGCGCAGAACGCCCCGGCCCGAAGTTCAAGGACGCCGACCTGATCGGCTGCCCTATTCGCCTGACAATCGGCGCCAAGTCGCTCGCCGAAAACGCCGTCGAGTTCAAGCTCCGCTCCGCCGGGCGCGACAAGGCCGAACTCGTCCCGCTCGACGAGGTGGTCGAGCGATGTCTCGCGGCGGCTTCGGGCGCTCAGCTCTCGCCGGTCAGCTAGCACTACAGCGCCACATGGCTCGGCCACGTGGCGAGGCACGAAGGCACGGAGGGAAGACTTGGAACGCCAAGGAGTTGCGGAGTTCAGACACTCGGCACTTCGTCCCTCCGTGCCTCCGTGCCTCCGTGCCTCCGAACAGGGGTAACGGCATCAAGCGGCGCTGTAGTGCTAGCCCGTATTGCGTATACACGCCATCTGCACGTCGTCGAGCCACGCGCCGTCGCACGACCAGTGCTGCCGGCGCCGCCCTTCCTCGAACCAGCCGGCCTTGAGAAACGCGCGACGCGAGGCCTCGTTGGCCTCGTAGAGACCGCACGAGACCTTGTGCAGGTCCAGGGCCTCGAAGGCATGACCGGTCAACGCCGCGATGGCCTCGGTGGCGAAGCCCTTCCCCCAACTCGCACGGTCTCCGATCACGATGCCGACTTCCGCCCGCCCGTGGTTGCGGTCGACGGCACCGAGCTTGATGTTGCCGATGTGATCGCCTGCGTCCTTGAGGAAGATACCCAGCAACAGGTCGTCCGGGCTGGCGTTCATCTGCTGGACGTACGCGGACACGGATGCCACCGTCTGTTCGGTGAAACGAACTTCCAGGTACCGCGTGACCTCGACGTCGCCGAGCCACGACACGTAACGGTCGGTGACGTCGGCCGGCGTCAGGGCGCGAAGCCTCAGACGCGTCGATTCGATGGGTCTGTCCAGCTTCATGCCGCCGTCGCCCTGTTCATACGGAACGCCAAGGATACCCCCGTCCACCCAGACCGTCGACCGCCCCGGCCGCGGAGCGCCCTTCGCAAGGCTTTGTCCGAGGGGCGGTGAAGCCCGCAAACAGATCGCCGATGAACAAGAACGGCGTTGCCCATCGCATTGACCTCAGGGGGACCGCTCGTGTCGATTCGCGTCGTCTGTTCCAAGTGCCGCAAACCGTCTCGCGGCCGCGCGGTCGTGTGCCGAAAGTGCGGCACCGATCTCGCGGTGCCCGGACCGGTCCACGCCGCGGCCCCGGCGCCGACGCGCGAGGCAGCCGTTCGAGGCCCGCACACGGGAGCGGCGCGGTGGAACAAGTGGTCGCTCGCACTGGCACGCGAACTCTGGGTCGGCCGGCGAATGCAACGCGACACCCAACGCGAGCGCGCTGGCGAGATCGATCGCAAGCGGCGAGGTCGCCCGAAGGTCGCGCCGCGCAATCGCCGGCGACGCCCGGTCCCCGGCTCCCGTTGCCGGGAGTGCGAGGACGGGAAGATGCGCGCCCGAAGGGTCCACCGGTGGGGACGCCGGCCTGCAATGGTCGGCTACGTCCTGCTGACACCGGCCATCCTCGGACTCCTCGTGAACATGGTCATCCTGGCGACGGCCGCGTTCGGTCTCTCGCGTGCGGTCAGCGACGCAACCGCGATCCCGGTGCCGACAGTCGAGATGGTGATGCGGGTCGAGAAGATCTCCGATCACCAGATGGCCCTGTTGACCACCGAGCAGCAGCAGGCCGTACGGGCCGCCCACATCGCGACGGCCGGAGCGACGTTCGGCGGCATGGGCGGCGGCGACGGCACCGCCGGCTTCGCCCTTGTCGCGTGGTTCGCAGTCGCGTTGATCGGTCTGCTTCTGGCGCGAAGGAAGCAGGTCCTTCAGTGCACCACCTGCGAGACCGTACGGAGCGATCTGTAACTGGGTGGAGCGACGCCTAACCACGGCCCAGCTCGGACGAACTCTACCGTGCCACCCTTTCTCAGCGGCTCTCGGCGCGCATGCCGAGCGCCGAGGACTCGGGCGTGTTGCTCAAGTCGAAGGCGTCATGAACCACACGCAAGGCGTCCTCGCCCTGGCCCTCCCGCACGATACATGAGATCTTGATCTCCGAGGTCGAGATGTTGGCGATGTGAACGCCCGCGTCGCCGAGGGCCCTGAACATCGTTGCCGCCACCCCGGCGTGCGTCCGCATGCCCACGCCGACCGCCGAGATCTTTGCCAGGCCCGTCTCGATCGCCATCTCACCGCCGCCGGCATCTTTCAGGACCCCCTCCATGGCAACCTTGACGTCCGGCAGGTCGCCTCGGTTCACCATGAACGACACGTTTGCGACATCGCCGGACTCGGTCTGGATGATGTCGTCAACGATCGCGCCGGTGGCCGCGATCCGCTCGAAGATGTCCGCCTGCATGCCCGGCGAGTTGGGGATGCCGCGCACACTGATACGCCCGAGTTCTGCCGCCAGCGCGCACGCGACAACCGTAACGTCTTCCATTTCGGGGGTTTCCCTGACGATCATCGTGCCCTCCTCGGCGCTGTGGCTGTTGCGGACGTGAATCGGGACGTCGTATTTCTGGCCGAAGATGACGGCTCGGCTGTGCAGCACGCCCGCTCCGAGCGAAGCCAGTTCGAGCATCTCCTCGGCGCCGATGCGGTCGAGTTTACGTGCGTTTGGAACGATCCTCGGGTCGGCGGTGAAGACACCGTCCACGTCGGTGTAGATCTCACAGACGCCGCCTGCGCCCCCCCGCTCGCTGCCGACCCCGAGCACGGCCGCGATCGCCACCGCGGTCGTATCGGAACCCCCGCGCCCCAGCGTCGTGATCTGCCCCTCGCCGGACATCCCCTGGAAGCCCGCCACGACGATTACCCGGCCCCGGTCAAGTTCGCTTTCGAGCGCCGTCGTGTCGATCGAGCGGATCCGGGCCTTGGTGTGATACTCGTCGGTGATGATCCCGATCTGGGCGCCGGTCATGCTCACGGCGTCCACCCCATCGCGGTGCAACGCCATCGTCATAAGGGCGATGGAGACCTGCTCTCCCGTGGTCAGGAGCATGTCCAGTTCGCGTTGCGACGGCTTGTCGGTGACCTGTGCAGCCAGCTCGAGGAGCTTGTCGGTCGTCTTGCCCATGGCCGAGACGACCACCACGACCCGCTGCCCGGCCCGATGCGCAGCGGCGGCCCGCCGCGCACAGCGGCAGATACATTCCGAGTCGGCGAGGGAAGTGCCCCCGAACTTGTGGACCACTACGGCCATGGGGTGTGGATTGTAGACCAGGAAGCGGCGTGGTGGCGCCCATGTCACGCTTGTCACGCTTGTCACGCATGTCACGCTTGTTACGGCCCCGACGAATCCGGCGGGCTGAGCTCAAACTCGGCTTCGGTCGTCACGGTCTCGACGGTCGGACGCGTCATCCACCACTGGTAGCGGTCGATTCCCTGCGCAAGCTCACGAAGCAGGTTGAGCGCGTCCCGCATCGCGGCGACGTCCTCCGGGGCCGCGAGCGTTTCAGCGTGCGTGGACCAGCTCGCCAGGTGTTGGGCCAGCCGCTTCCCGTCGCCGATACCGCTGTTGGTCCAGCGACCGACGTCGCCGGCGGTCGGAAGGCACGACCCGTCGGCCGCCAGCGCCCGCGCGACCGCGTCGAGATGATCCGGGTGACTCGCCACGATGCACCAGCTTGTTGCGGCGCCACCGACCGTCCAGGTCAGACTCGTCTGGTCGATGCCCGGGACGTCGCCGAACAGCCACCGGGCCATCGGCCCGATCGGGACACTTCGTGGCCGGCCGGGCTCGAAGTCCGCCGGGTCGGGCACGACCAGCTGGAAGCTGCCCTGGCCGAGTTGGTTGAGGGCCCCCACGAGCCGGATCATGTGCGCGTCCACCTGCGACCACGCGCGGGCCGCATCCTTGACCTCGTAGGCGCGGACGATCGTCGGCAACAGCAGGTCGAAGGGCGGGTCCTCGAGCCGGCCCTCGATATCGGAGAACGCGGAGATACGGCGGGCGCCGAGGTTGTCGCCGAGCGCCTGGCTGATCAACGGCTCGCCCAGCAGCGTCGCCACGAACGCGTCGAACGGTCCGCCCGCCGTGTCGCTCGGCTCGATGTAGCCGAGGAACCCGGTTCCCTCCAGGCATCGCAACGGCGACGGGTCCCAGGTGAACGCCGTGATCCGGCTGCGGAACGGCGCGCTGTCGAAGCGCGACGCGTGCCGCACCGTCACCCGATCGCCGTCCAGTTCGGCTACACCCACGGACCAGCCCCCCAACGGAGGCCGGTGGCGGATCAACACGCCGGCTCGCGCCCGGCCGGGCTTGCTGCCCATGCGCCGTCCCAGGGCGGTGCCCTGCAAAACGGCCTCGTTCTGCGCGAGCGAATGTTCGGGGGCCCTGGTCAGGTTCGGCACCATCGCGTCGAACAGTCCGCGGTCATTGTCCGGAGCGATCAGCATGAGGCCGCCCGCGCGCGCCAGCAGCAACTCCTGTTCGGCGAGATGGAACACGCCGACGTCGTGCCGCGGCGCGAGCACTCGCGGCGCGAGATCGCGCAGCAGCGCCGCGCTGACCTGCGGTTCGATCTCGGTCAAGACCACCCATTGCGACGAGAATTCGCCCCCGCGCGACAACAGCGTCACCTGGCGGCCGAGGCACCTGTCGAAGAACTCCCCCTCGGTCAGGCCCGCCGCCCTGGAAAGCCGCTCCCACGCCCCCGGCAGTTCGCCCTGGGCCAGCCACGAGCGAACCCAGCGGCCGATCGGGCGATCAGCCAGCTCGCCGCGCAGCTGGGCCGCACCGTCGATGTGCACGAACAGCCGCACGTCCGCAGGTGCCAGGGCCGCGACCTCGAACAGGTCGCCCCCCAGGGCGGGACGGCTTCCGATCAGCAGGCATACGGCGATGACCGTCGTGCTGCGCATTACACTCGCGTCTAGACAGACGGCTCCGCGCCATCGTCGCCGGCCTCGGCATCGGCGTCGCCGTGCCGCTGCGATGCCGGTGCCGTCAAGTCCGGCAGCTGAAGTCCAAGCCCCCGTATCGACCTGACGGTCCGGTCGAACGTCCGGCCGTGCTGTTGAAGATCGTGGCGTATCGCCGACGGGACGGTCGGCGCCAACGGTCGCGGCTGCGACGAGAGCAGCATGACGACCAGGCCGCCTGCCCCCATGACCGCGACGCACACCGCGACTCGCAGCAACGCGCGGCGGCGCCGACGGTCCTTCGCCTTGCCGGGCGTGACGCCGGCCAGACCCAGCCTGCGCAACACCGACTCGGTCAGGTCGGGCCGCTGTGGCTCGTCGCGCGAGGGATCTCGGTCGGGCACGGTCACGACCAGACCTCTTCCGCATGGCGTTGCCGCGTCCGGTCGGCCAGGATCATCCGCTTCATCCTTACCCGTCCCCGGTGAAGGTGGCTCTTGACCGTGCCCTGCGGCATGCTCAACTGCTCGGCGATCTCGGCGATCGACCAGTTGAGCCTGTGGAACAGGTGCATGATCTCGCGTTGCCGGCCGGGGAGATCCGCCAGCAGTTCTTCGAGCAGGTCGCGCGCGTTGTCCATCGTCTCCCGGTGAGCGTTGGACTGCACCGGGCCCGGCTCGACCGCCGCGCGCAGATTAACGGCATCAGTGTCGAACGTCGGACTGAGCTTCTGGTTCGCGTTCATGTACAGCCGCTTGGCGATCGTGAACAGCCATGTGCTGAACCGGAACCGGCTGTCGAATCGCCGGAGGTTCCTCAAGACACGTACAAACGCTTCCTGGACGATGTCCTCGGCAACCTCGGGCCGGCCCGACTTCTTCAGGATGAAGGCGTACAGCCCATCCTGGTGGGCGCGGATGAGGGCGGTGATCGCCTCCTCATCACCCGCCTTTGCCCTCCGGACCAGCGCGTGTTCCTCGGCCTTGTCCATCGGCCGCGCATTGTACATACCGGGCCGGCAAGTCAAGGTTGCACTGGCTGCACGGGTGCCAGGGTGGCACGGTTGAGCCCGCGAAGCGGGCTCGGCCGTGGAGCGACGTCCAAACTACTGAAACAGAGCGACGCTGCAGCCCGGTCGGACGCAACCACGGCCGATCCGCCTGCGGCGGATCAACCGTGCCACCCGGCGATCGCGTAAACCTACGCGACCTTCGTGTTCCGGCGATGCCGACCGACCGTCCGCTGGTCCGCCGTGGCCCTCCGGTCCGGCTCGTTGGCGAGCTTGCTGAGCAGCTGCTCGGGGTTGGTGGCCCACAGGTCGGCCCCGATCTCTTCCGCCAGGCCCTCGGCGCGGTTGAAGACGCCGCCGCCGACGACGATCTGCAGATCGGGACATGCGTCAATGCCGCGGATCGTGTCGATCAACCTGCGAATGTGCGGCGCGTCACCCGGGGCCGACGCGAACATCAGGAGGATGTCGGGTTTGCGTGACCCGACCTCAGAGAGGATCTCGTCGCCGGCCACCCCACCGCCGCCGAACCAGATCTCGTAGCCGTTGGCTTCGATCAGGTCCGCCACCAGTTGGCCGGCGAGTTCGTCCACCTCGCTCGAACCGCAGAACATCAGGATTTTGCGGGTGCGTCGCGCGTGCTGGGTGTAGCGCGACTGCGACTGGTCGACCAGCGTTCTGAGCAGTCGAGTGCCGTAGTGATGCCCAAGGGTGCTGATCTGATCGGCGCGGTACAGATCGCTGATCATCTCCATGACAGGCCAGTAGACCTTCATGGAAAGATCCTCGGCCGACACCCCGGCCTTGACCGTCTCTTGGACGATGCTTCGAACCGCGGTGCGGTCGCCGGTGATCAGCCTCTCGAACAACCGCTCGACGATGATTTCCTGATCCACTGTGAGCCTCCGTCCCTTTTTTATTCCCTTGCCGTGTGACCACACGGACACCACCTGGAGAACGACGCGAGGGTGTTCATCGAGCGATATGCCCGTCGTACTCGACATTTGCGGCCACAGCGGGCTATCGGACGCCGCGGGGCCCGATCCTGACCGATAACGCGCGGCACAGCGGTCAGCCGGCCACGCAGCCCAGTGATGCCGTGCAGACGCCGAACGTGAACGGGTGCTGGGAGACCTCCATGAAGCCGGCCTCGGCCAACATGGCCGCGAGCGCGTCGCGGTCGGCGAATGTCGAGACCGACCGGGGCAGGTACCTGTACGCGCCGCTGCGGTCACCGGCGAGCAAGGTCGCGGTGACGGGCATGACGTGCTCGCAGTAGAGGCCGTTGAGCACCCGGAGCACCGGGTTGGCCGGCTGGCTGAACTCGAGGATCACGACTCGACCCGCGGGCCGGAGCACGCGGCGGAACTCGCCCAGCGTACGCCGCGGGTCGGCCACGTTGCGCAGCCCGAATGCAATCGAGACGATGTCGAAGCTCGCGTCGCCAAAGGGCAGCGTCATCACGTCGGCGAGCCGGTAGGTCGGCCGGGTGATGCCGGCGGGGCGTTTCCGTGCGGCCTTGGTCCGTGCAACCGCAAGCATCTCGGCGGTGAAATCCACGCCACACACGCTGGACACCCCGGCCGCGGCGAACGCCTCGGCGAGGTCGCCGGTGCCGCAGGCCGCGTCGAGCACGTCATCGGTGGCACGTACCCGGCACAGCCGCACGGTCCGGCGTCGCCACGCCTGGTCGCGCCCGAACGAGTGCAGCCGGTTGTTGAGGTCATACCGGTGGGCGATGGCCCCGAACATCCGCTGGATGCGTTGGCCCTTGTCCTTCGCCTGGTGCGGGTCATCGGCGAGGTCGGCGGCGGACCACGCCTGGCGGGAAGATGAAGTCGGGCGTAGGGTCATAGGGGAAGGCCGTGGTCAGTGATCAGTGATCAGTGATCAGTCTGAATGACAACTGACAACTGACCAAAGATCACTATTCCATAGTAGGAATATCCCAACGGAGGCTTCAGACGTGCGTTGGATAGTGGTTGTCGGCCTGATGGCGGTGGTTCTTTGCGGCGGCTGCCGCCGCAATGCAGCAACCGGGCGGAGCCAGTTGCTGCTGATGTCGGTGAACGACACCATCGCGCTCGGCAAGGAGTCGAGTCCGTTGCTCATCGAGCAGTACGGGAGCGAGATCGAGTCGCGCGATGTCGCCAGCTCCGTGGCGATGGTCGGGCGATCCATGGCCGAACTCACCGAGGCGGACTACCCCGGATTGCCGTGGGAATTCACGGTGCTCGATTCGGACGTCATCAACGCGTTCGCCCTGCCGGGGGGAAAGGTCTTCGCCAGTCGCGGCCTGTTAGCGCGGCTTGAACGCGACGCGGAGCTGGCCGGCGCCCGCCTGGTGCGGTGTCTGCAGGATGGAACTTCCGCCTGCCATGATGCCGCGAAGAACCACCCTGGCGGCACGTCAGACCGCTTTTTGAGCCGGATCTGCGTGGCAGGACCGTTTGTGAGGGGCTTCTTGGTCACGTGCCGAGTAGACAGGTACGATGTAGCCCTCATCAGGGGATCCTTGGGTGGCATGCGATGATCATTGACCTTCATACTCACGTCTGGGCCAACCTCGACCAGCTCGGCCCGGAACTCGCCTCCCGCCGCCGGCGGCATGCCGCCGGCAACGGCACTCAACTGGACGCGAGCCCCGCGGCACACGAGCGGGCCATGGGCTGCGTCGACGGAGCGGTCGTGCTCGGCTTCCGGGCGGATCGCGTCGGGGCCCGCATCCCCAACGAGTTCATCGCCGGGTTCGCGGCCAAGGACCCGCGACGCCGGGTCGGCATCGCCGGCATCGATCCGATGAGCGATGACGTTCTCGACGAGATCGACGCCGCGGTCGGAATGGGCCTCGTCGGCGTCACAGTCTCACCGGCCAGCCAGGGTTTTCACCCGGCGCACTCGGAGGCCATGCGCGTCTACGAACGGTGCGCTGAACTGGCCCTGCCGCTGTTCGTTACGCTGGAAGAGCCGCTGACCGCGGCCGCGGTGCTGGAGTTCGCCCGTCCGGGTGCCTGGGACGAGGTGGCCCGCGCGCTGCCGACACTGCCGATGGTGATCAGCCAGATCGGCCATCCCTGGATCGACGAAGCCCTGGTCCTGATCGGGAAACACGATCGCGTGTACGCGGACCTGTCGGGCGTGGCCACCCGACCGTGGCAGCTCTACAACACGTTGCTCTCGGCGAGCAGCATGGACGTCATGGACAAGCTGCTGTTCGGTTCGGGCTTCCCGAACTTCTCACCCGCCCGCGCGATCGAGAGCGTCTATTCCGTCAACGCCTACAGCCACGGAACACAACTGCCGTCGATCCCCCGGTCCGCGCTGAGAGCGATCGTCGAAAAGGACAGCCTCGCCTGCCTGGGCATCAATTCCGAGATGGCCCCCCTCCAACGCGTGGATCGCGAGGAGCACGTCCTGGACACTCCCGTCGTCGAGGTGGTCCGGGTCGCCGAACCATTAGAGAGTCCGGTCGAGAACACAGGCAGCCCCCATGCCGACGGGTCGGCCGAACCGGGTCCGGCGGACTCGTCCAGCGGTCCCGACGCCCGCTCCGGGCGCGACGGCGGCGAGCCCCTCTGAGCGGTCCGCCAACCAGATTATGGCATGCAGGATGCTCATTCTCGCTTTGCTGGGCCTTTCAGGAGCGGCCGGTTGCGCTTCGGACCGTGTGTTCGGCTCGCTGCGCGCCGAGTCGCTCGGTGACGACCGTGTGTACCTTGACGGCGTCTACGAGACGGCCGTCTACACCGACTTCAACGCCACCGAGACCTCCTTCTTCCTGACCGACATTCCGATGCACGACCTGCTCGCCGGCAACATTACCACGGGCATGGTCGTCCACGTCAACCTGTTGTGGGAGCCCGCGGCGGGCAAGACGCCGATGGACAGCTCGGCCACCAACGTGACCGTGCGTTACATCGTGTTCGCCGACGGCGAGATGGGGATCTACGGCGGCGCGGGGTTCGCCATGCCGAAGGGTAAGCCCGGCAAGGGATCGATGTCACTGTCGCTGCGCGACGCGTCGATCACCCTGCTCGACAAGACGGACGGGTTCGTGGACCTGTTGAGCCCCGCGCGTCTGACCGGCAAGATTACCGCCGGGCTCGACGAGCGCCGATCTCGCCAGATGGCCTATGCGGTGAACCAGCTGGTCACCAACGCGCTGGGCTACACGCGGCTCGTGGCGGCCGGGAAGCCGTCGGCTACGCGCCTGCCGTCTTTGTAGTCTTCCTGGTCTTGGGCTTTGACGCCGCGGGGCCGCCGGTGATCTCGTCGATCCGCACTCGCAGGTATCGCTGGGTGTGCCCCACTTTGCGCCGGTAGCCCTTGCGGCGTTTGAACTTGATCACGTCGATCTTGTCGCCCTTGACCTCTTCGAGGATCTCGGCGGTCACGGTCGCACCAACCACGTAGGGCTGCCCGATCGTGGCAGCGGTGCCGCTGTCGCCGACCATGAGCACTCGGTCGAACTTGATCTTCTTGCGTTTGGAATCGACATCCCGCAGGTCAATATCAACAACATCGCCCTTGGCGACCCTGATCTGCGTTCCACTGTCCTCGATGATGGCGTACACGTTCGGCTCCAGCTGGTTCGAATCGGGGATTGTAAGGGGCTGTCCTTCCCGGTCAAGGGGTCGGGGGTGGCACGGTTGACGGAGCGAAGCTCCGTCGGCCGTGGAGCGACGCTCAAAGACACGGCCGACGCCGCTTCGCGACGTCAACCGTGCCACCCGGCAACTCGCGTTAGACTGAGATTGGCACCCACGGCCACGTCACCCCGGCAGCGTCGAACGCAGCCTGCCACCGCCGG
>Ga0114950_10000420_pt1 | contig 28613 bp, 27 predicted proteins | sample N075metaG_FD_83503 | JGI IMG/M metagenome (GOLD analysis project Ga0114950, IMG submission 83503) | Deep subsurface microbial communities from Kermadec Trench to uncover new lineages of life (NeLLi) - N075 metaG | ecosystem: Environmental > Aquatic > Marine > Ocean trench > Sediment | place... | reverse complement strand
TAGCTGTCGATCGGTTCTCGACCTGGCTACGATCGCTGAATGGCAGCGGTGATCCATCCCTGGCGGCTCTCTGGTAGCGGAGAGAGCTAGAGAGCCGATACGGGTGAGGGACGAACGCCGGGTTCTTAGCTGGCGACAGGCAATTCCTGGAATCGACGCGAACTCCGCCCCTGACCTGTTAACCAGAGAGCCAATGTTTCGCTCAGCGTATGGTTTGGCTCCCCAGGAAGGACTCGAACTCCTGACCCGGTGGTTAACAGGACACTTCAAGACGAACATAGAAATTTGGGCAGCCAAAGACTCACCGCTTTCACCCGGAATCCTTTCTTTGCGGCATCACGATATACTCTCCCGGTGGGCATGACGACCAACCGGTCCTGCGAGACGACCCCCTGGTACGCCGACGGGTTGAACTTCACGTGTGTTGCGGATTGTGGCGGTTGCTGCACGGACCACGGCGACTATTCTTTCGTCTATCTCGACCGTCCCACCGAACGCAAGATCGCGCGCTTCCTCGAACTCGATCTCGCGACTTTCCGCAAGCGCTTCACGGCGCTGGACGAAGGCAACCGCGTGCTGCGGATGGACACGCCGGCCTGCCCGTTCCTGTCCGGGAAACGGTGCACGATCTACGCGGTGCGGCCGTCCCAATGCCGCACTTTCCCTTTCTGGGAAGAAAACCTAAGTTCTCCGCGGAGCTGGAAAAAACTGGCGAAGTTCTGCCCCGGGGTCGACACGGGCGAACACCATTCGCTGCGCATGATCCGGGAAGATCTCGAAGAACGCTAGTGTCGACAGACAAGGGAATTTCGAGATGAACCGACGACGCTTGGGGTGCTCGCTCGTTCTGCTGGCCGGCCTCGCCGGCGTTTCGGCCTGTGGAGGCCGAGACGAGGCGCCCGCGCAGCCCGTCGATGCAACGCCCAAAGCGGGCGGAACATTGGTGATCGGCAGCATCTCCGACGTGGACTCGTGGAACGAATACATCTCGCAGCAATCGTTCGCGAATTTCCTGTTGCGGCGAGTCTACCTGCGCCTGGCCGAACTGAAGCCCGGTCCGCTGTCGCATCCCGATGGTTACGAGCCCTCGCTGGCGGAATCCTGGGAAGCCTCCGAGGATGGACTCTCGCTCACCTTCCACTTGCGCGAAGTCTCGTGGAGCGACGGCACGCCGATCGGTGCGCAGGACGTCCGTTTCACCTGGCAGGCGCAGACTTCCGAGCACGTGCCCTGGATCGGCGCCGCGAGCAAGACGCGAATCCGGGACGTCGAGGTCATCGACGCCCGCACCGTTCGGTTCCATTTCGACGCCGTCTACCCGTATCAATTCCTCGATGCGGTCGAGGGCGGCATCGTGCCCGAGCACGTGTTCGGCGAGATTCCCTTCGAACGTTGGAAGGATCACGACTGGCTCTCCGCCAAGGTGGGTTCGGGACCGTTCGTCCCGTCGTCGCACCGTCCGGGCGAACAGCTCGAACTCGTGCGCAACCCTAACTACTACGTGTCCGGCAGACCCTACTTCGATCGCATCGTGGTCCGCATCGTCCCGGACATCAGCAATCTCGTCACGCAGTTGCGCTCAGGCGAGATCGACTACCTCGAGAACATCCCCTACCGGGACGCGCAACGACTCGGTGAGGACGGCAAGATTGTGGTCGTCCCGTTCGACTACGCCAACTACGAGTTCATCGGCTGGAATGGAGCCCGGGCTCCGTTCGACGACGCCGAGGTGCGACGCGCGCTGACGCTGGCGATCGACCGGCAGGCGCTCGTCGACGAGTTGATGGCGGGGCACGGGAAGGTCGGCACGGGTCCGGCCCCGTCCACCTGGTGGGGCGCGAACACCTCGTTGCAGCCGCTGCCCTACGACCCCGAGGCGGCACGCTCGATCCTGCGCGCGAAGGGCTACGCGACGGCGGAGGGCGAGGCCGGAGAGACATTCAGGCTGACGTTGCTGACCAACGCCGGGAACCGCACTCGTGAGGACGCGCTGATCAAGATTCAGGCGCATCTGGCCAAGGTCGGGGTCGAGGTGTCGATCCAACCGCTCGAGATGCGCACGATGCGCGGCCAGGTCGTGTCCGGCGACTTCGACGGGTATCTCGGCGGTTGGGTCTTCGCCGGCAAGATCGATTTGCAAAATCTGTTCGATTCAGCGGCGGCTCCCCCGAACGGCATGAACATCGTCTCCTACGCCAACGACGAGGTCGATGCATTGTTTGCTCAGCTGGCCAAGGCCGACCGGTGGGACGCGTTGCCCCCGATCCTGGCCGAGATCCAGACTCGTATCGCCGCCGACCAACCGTATTCGTTCCTGTACGAGGCGAAACGCATCGCGGCGCACTCGTCGTCGCTCGCGGGCGTCCGGATCGACGTGCCGTCGGATCCGCTGATCCACCTGGCGGAGTACTGGCGGCGCTGACGATGCCTTGCCGGATGCAACGGTGATTCGCTATTTCCTGCGCCGGTTGCTCGTCGCCGTCCCGCTGATGTTCGGCGTGGCGACGTTGGTCTTCATCCTGCTCGAGACCGCGCCGGGGACCCCGGTCGATCAGATCCTCGGCGACCGCCAGGTCCCGCCGGAAGTACGCGAGAGGATCGAACGCGCCTACGGTTTCGATCGCCCCGCGCCCGAGCGCTACGTCCGCTGGCTGGGGGCGGTGTTCCTGCAGGGTGAGTTGGGCTGGTCGCATTCGCGCGCGCGCCCCGTCCGTCGCGCGCTCGCCGAGGCGCTGCCGCCGACGTTGCTGCTGGCGGGAACCGCGATGGGGTTCTTCCTGGTCTTCGGGATCGCATTCGGCGCCTGGTCCGCGGCGCGTCGAGGTCGCTGGCAGGAGCGCCTGATCACGTTGCTCAGCCTGGCCGCCTATGCGATGCCCGCGTTCTGGTTGGGGCTGATGGCGATCTTTCTGTTCAGTTACAAACTCCCGATTTTTCCGGCCTCGTCGATGCACGGGATCGACTTCGACACGATGAGCGCCGCCGGCCGCCTGTTCGATTTGATCCGCCACCTGATCTTGCCCGCAGTGGTCCTCGGCGCCGCGTCGGCCGCAGCGATGACCCGCTTCGTCCACGCCGGCATGCTCGACGCGCTCGCCGAGCCGTTCATCCTCGCCGCCCGCGGCCGTGGTGTTTCCGAGCGGCGTTTGCTGTGGGGCCATGCGCTCCGCCGCGCCATCCTGCCGGTGATCAGCCTGGCGGGGCTTTCGTTGCCCGTGCTTGTGTCGGGTTCCCTAGTCGTCGAGGTCGTGTTCGGCTGGCCCGGGATGGGACGGCTGACCTACGACGCGATCCTCGCGCAGGACACCAGCGTCGTGCTCGCCACGACGCTGCTCGCGACGCTGTTCGTGGTGCTGGGCAACCTGTTCGCGGATCTGGCGCTGGCCTGGGCCGATCCGCGCGTGCGCTTGCAGGATGGAGGCGGGCGTTGAGCGCGGCGGGCTTCAAGTTCGCGTTGGCGCTGATCGGCGTACTGGCGTTCTCGGCGATCGCGGCGCCGTGGCTCGGGTTGCGCGATCCCAACGAACAACTCGACGGCCTGGTGCTGCCCGAACTTGCGCCGCTGACTCGTGTGGACGCGGTGGAGTTGGTCGATGGGACGCTGCGTTTCGCCACGGAGCTTCGAGAAATCGAGGGTGCCGTCGAACTTCGCCGCGGACCGCGCTGGGACCGCATCCCGCTGACCGATCTTTACGGAGGCACGCTCGACAGTGCGCATCGCCGTCCGCGGTTCGTGCTCGGCACGGACGGCTTCGGACGCGACATCCTCGCGCGACTCGTCTATGGAGCCAGGGTCTCGCTGCTCATCGGCTTCCTGGCCGCGGGAATGGCGCTCGGACTCGGCACGCTGGTCGGGACGGCCGCCGGCCTGGCCGGCGGTTGGATCGATGGTTTGTTGATGCGTTTGACCGACGTCGTGCTCTCGGTACCGCGGCTGTTCCTCGCTGTCCTGCTCGTCGCGTTGTACGGACGGTCGCTGACGACCACCATCCTGGTCCTGGGCGCGACGAGTTGGATGGCCGCAGCGAGGCTGGTACGCGGCGAGATTCTCTCGCTTCGCGAACGTGACTACATCCAGGCCGCGCGCGCGGCCGGAGCGGCAGCCCCGCGCCTCGCCTGGGTGCACCTGCTGCCGTCGGCGATGTTGCCGCTGACCGTCGAGGGTGTGCTGCGCGTCGGTGACACGATCCTGATCGAAGCCTCGCTCTCGTTCCTCGGCCTGGGTGTGCCGCCGCCGGATCCGACCTGGGGCAACATGATCGCGGAGGGTCGCCACCGCCTGTTCGACGCCTGGTGGATCGCCACGCTGCCCGGGTTCGCCATCATCGCCACCGTCGTCGCGTTGCATCTGTTCGGGGAAGCCGCGCGGAAACGTCTCAACCCCTCGACAGCCTGCTAGACTCGGCGTCCGATGGAACGGATCCTCAATTACATCGACGGGGAGTCGGTCGAGGCGTCGGGCGGCGCCTGGCTCGACAACGTCGAACCAGCGACCGGCCAGGTTTACAGCCGGCTGCCGGACAGCGACGCGACCGATGTAGAACGGGCCGTGGCGGCGGCGCGACGCGCCTTCCCGGGCTGGTCCGCCCTTCCCGCCGTCGAACGCGGTGGTTTCATGCTCGATATCGCGGCGCGGATCGAGACCGATCTCGAAACCTACGCGCGCGCCGAAAGTGTCGACACCGGTAAGCCGATCCAGTTGGCCCGTACGGTCGACATCCCGCGCGCCGTCTCGAACCTGCGTTTCTTCGCCGGGGCGATCCAACACACGGCGTCCGAAGCGCACCTGACGGACGATCGGGCGTTGAACTACACGCTGCGTCGCCCACGCGGGGTCGCCGGATTGATCTCCCCCTGGAACCTGCCGTTGTACGTGCTGACCTGGAAAATCGCGCCGGCGATCGCCACCGGGAACACCGTGGTGGCCAAGCCCTCCGAATTGACGCCGATGACGGCGCACTTGCTGGCGCAGACCTGCCGCGACGCCGGGCTCCCACCCGGCGTTCTCAACATCGTGCACGGACGGGGCGTGCGTGCCGGAGCGCCCCTGACCACGCACCCGAATGTCCCGACGATCTCGTTCACCGGAGGGACCACGACCGGTAGCACCATCGCCAGGGCGACGGCGTCACAGTTCAAAGCACTGGCGCTCGAAATGGGCGGCAAGAACCCGACAGTCGTATTCGCCGACGCCGACATGGACGAAGCGATCCCGACCGCGGTGCGCGCCTCGTTTTCCAATCAAGGGCAAATCTGCTTGTGTGGCTCGCGCGTTTTTGTCGAGCGGCCGGCCTACGACGCGTTCGTCGAACGTTTCGTCTCGCTGACCGAAGAACTGGTCCAGGGTGACCCGCTCGAGGACGCAACCCAACAGGGAGCGGTCGTCTCGAAGGCGCACTTCGACAAAGTCATGGGCTACATCGAACTGGCCAGGGAAGAGGGCGGCACGATCGTCACCGGCGGGCTCTCTCCGGCCACAATGTCCGAGCGCTGCCGCGACGGGTTTTTCATCCAGCCGACCGTCGTCACGGGCCTCCCCGCGGATTGTCGTGTCAACCGCGAGGAGATCTTCGGACCCGTCGTCACGATCATGCCGTTCGACGACGAGGGCGAAGTCGTCGACTGGGCCAACGGAACCGCGTACGGGCTGGCGGCTTCGATCTGGACCGAAAATGTCGGACGCGCGCACCGCGTCGCCGAACGCATCGTTGCGGGAACCGTGTGGGTCAACTGTTGGATGGTTCGCGACCTGCGGGTCCCCTTCGGCGGCATGAAACACAGCGGCGTCGGGCGCGAGGGCGGTGACGAGGCGCTGCGTTTCTTCACCGAACCCAAGAATGTCTGCCTGCGGCTGGAACCGACGTGAGCGCAAGCGACAACACCGTCAGCCGGCGGGCTCCCGAACCGGTCGGCGCGTTCCCGCACGCCAAACGTGTGGGCAACTTGCTGTTCCTCTCCGGGATCGGTCCGCGGGTGCGCGGGACGAAGGAGATCCCCGGTGTGACCTTCGATGACGACGGCAACGTCGTGTCCCATGACATCACGGCCCAGAGTTTATCGGTTTTCAACAACGTGCGGACGGTGCTCGAAGACGCGGGGTCGGACTGGGGCCGCATCGTCGACGTGCAAGTCTTCCTGACCGATATGAACAACGACTTCGAGACTTTCAACGCAGTCTACGCCGAGCATTTCGCGGACAACCAGCCGACCCGCACGACCGTCGAGGTCAACTGCCTGCCGACGCCCATCGCGATCGAGCTCAAGGTGATCGCCACGATCGACTAGGCCGCGATCAGTAGTCCAGCTGCACCCCTTGTTCTTCGAGGAACGGGGTAAGTCGCTCGCGAATCGTCGCTCTCGCCGCCGTCAGGTCGAGTTCGTCGGCGGCGCCGATCGTGGCGCACCAGCTATCGAGGAACCCGGCCTGGATCCGTCCGGCCTCCCGGGCGACCGTGTACGGGATCCGGCTGTAGACGACCATCGAGTAACGCGAACGGTATTCCGTCGGGAACGCCTGCTCGAGGCGCTGCTCGACCTGCTTGCGCAACAAGAACGCCGGATCACCGACCCGTTCGCACATCTCCACGAAGTTGTCGAGCGCCATCTCGGCGATCGCGTCCGCGTTGGGTTTGCGTGCCGCGTCGTAGGCCGGGAGCGTACGTTTCCAGTCGCCGTCGAACCGCGCGAGGAGTTCGGCCAGGACCGTGCAATCCTCGAAGCCGGCGTTCATCCCCTGCCCGAAGAACGGCACGATCGCGTGCGCCGCATCGCCAATCACCGCGGCGCGGCCGTTGGACTGCCACGGCGAACACCGAACGGTGCCCAACTCCCCGGTCGGGTGAGCGGCGAACTCGCGCGTCAGGTCCGGCAGCAGCGGCAGCGCGTCGGGAAACTCGCGCTCGAAAAAAACCAGTACCGCCCGGTCGGCGGCGAGCTGTTCGAAACTGTGTTCTCCCGCGCACGGCAAGTAGAGCGTTCCAGTGAACGATCCGTCCGGATTGGGTAGCCCCATCAACATAAACTCGCCGCGGGGCCAGATGTGCAGCGCCTTGGGGTCCAGCGCGTAGCCACCACCGCTTGCAGCGGGGAACTCCAACTCCCGGTAGCCATGGGCCAGCATCTCGATCGACTCGGACGCACCGGGCAGCCGCATCAGACCGGCGCGCACCTTCGAGGCCGCGCCGTCGGCGCCGAAGACCAACTCTCCGGTCCGTTCCATCTCGGAGCCGTCCGCGGAGACGAAACGCATCCGGTTATCGGTAGGATCGAACGCGGTCAGACGATGGTCGAAGCGCAGTTCCGCCCCGGCCTGCTCCGCGGTGGTCAACAGCAAATTGTTCAGGGCTCCGCGCGACACGGAGTGGTTGCACTCGTTGTCGTCCTTGCCGTAGGGCTGGTAGGCCTGGGCGCCGGAACGGTCGTGCATCATGCGCCCCATCACCGGCGCGGTAAGGGTCGACACCGTGTCCCACAGATCGACCTGACGTAAGGCGTGGATCCCGCGCACGGTCACGATCAAGTTGATCGAGCGACCACCGGCAAGAGAACTCGCGCGCGGGTCGGGACGGGCCTCGTACACGATCACGGGGTTGCCACGGCGTCTGAGAAACACCGCGAGCAGCGCGCCGACGAGCCCGCCCCCGACGATCGAAACCCGTTTCACGGCAGTTCGCGCAGCACGGCGCGCACGGGACTGGCGTCGAAGCCCGCAAGCTTCAACGGTAACGCGATCAGTTCGTATTCCCCGGCGGGGACGTCGCGCAAGACCAATCCCTCGAGGATTGCCATGTCGTGACACAGGAACGCCTGATGGACGGGCAACTCCTTCGAATCGAACAGGTCGACACTGGGGCCATCGATCCCGATCAGGATGACCCCTTCCTCGTGCAACCGATCCACCAATTCGACCGACAGTGCCGCGAAATCCTCGTTGAAATTTTCGGGATCCGGGTAGGTTCCTGTCTTGAGCAGGACCCGCGGTGCCGACACCGGATGCGGGACGGCTCGTGGCGGGATTCGTTGGCCGCGCTCGACCGCCACGTCGAGGACCCGGCAACGCCCCAGGTACGGCTCGAGTGGGCACGCGTCGATCGCAGCAGCGCCGCGGCCGTAGTGGTTGGGCGCGTCGGCGTGCGCGCCCAGGTGCACGGTCGCTCGTAGCGTCGACAGCGTCAGGTTGTCGCCCGCCTCGATGTCGAGCAACACCTCGCGGCTCGCCGGCGTGTCGCCGGGCCAGACCGCGAGGCGCTCGCTGACGACGGGCGTGATGTCGTAGAGTCGCATCGCCTACATCTTGTGGCGGATCGCCCACAGATCCGGGAAGATCGGGTTGAACAGCGTCTTCTTGAGAAATTCGACGCCGGGACTGCCCCCGGTGCCCTGCTTGCTACCGATCGTGCGTTCGACGATCTTGACGTGACGGTAGCGCCACTCCTGCATGCCCTCGTCCACGTCGGTCATCATCTCGAACAGGATCGCGAGTTCGGGACTTTCCTTGTAGAGCCGGAGCAAGGATTCCTGAACCTGCGCGTTGGCGCGATTGGGCGCCGACGGGTCCTCGCGCAGGCCTACGGGGATCGTCTCGCCGCGCTGTTCGAGCAGTTCGTAGAAGTGATGGATCAAGGACGGCTCCTCGAGCCGGCGTTTCAGTCGATCGTAACCGTAGAACTCGGGTTTCAGGAATCTCAACATCTCCACGCGCTTGTAACCCAACACAAACTCGAGTTCGCGGAACTGCACCGACTGGAATCCCGAGGCGGTGTCCAGTCGATCGCGGAACGAACTGAACGAAAGCGGCGTCATGGTTTCCAGGATGTCCAGTTGGCCGACGAGCGTCTTGAGGATCATGCGCACGCGCTTGAACAGGTGAATCGAGCCGAACAGATCGTTCGCGGAGAACAGGATCTTGATCCGGTCGAGCTCGTGAAGTAGGTCTTTGAACCACAGTTCGTAGGTCTGGTGGAGGATGATGAACAACATCTCGTCGTGCTCCGGCGGGTCGGATCGCACCTGCTGCGCGTTCAGTAGTTCATCGAGTTTCAGGTAGCTGGAATACGTCGTGTCACTCATCGTGTCCTCTTTACGACAGTTGCTCGAACGCCCGTCCCAACCGCCACACATCGTGGAAGCTGTTGTACAGCGGCACAGGCGCCAAACGGATCACGTCCGGTTGGCGGTAGTCGGCAACCAGCCCGGCATTTTTCAACTGTGCAAACATTCGCTCCGAATCCTCTTGCACGAACAACGACAACTGGGCTCCACGGGCCTGCGCGTCCCGCGGCGTGAGGATCTCGACGCCGCGCGCGGCGTGATCGAGCCAGGCCTCGAGGTAGGCCGTCAGCCGCTCCGACTTCGCGCGCAGCGCATCCATGCCAACCTCATCGACCAGATCGAGCGCCGCACGTAGCGGTGCCAAACCTAGGACCGAGGGATTGGAAAGTTGCCAGGCATCCGCACTGGGCACCGGGACGAATGTCGTTTCGAGGTGCATACGAAGACGCAGCTTGGGATCGTTGCCCCACCAGCCGCCGAAGCGCGGAAGCTGTTGATTGCGCGCGTGTTTCTCGTGGACGAAACAACCGGCGACCGCGCCCGGCCCGCCGTTCAGGTACTTGTAGGAGCACCAGACGGCGAAATCGACACCCCAGTCGTGGAGCGCAAGTGGAACGTTGCCGGCGGCGTGCGCAAGATCGAGGCCAAAGACCGCGCCCTTGGACCGCGCGACCGCGGCCAGCCGCGCGATATCGTAGCGGCGGCCGGAGTAGTAGTTCACGCCGCCCAACAGGACCACGGCGATTTCCTCGCCGCGCTCATCGAGCAACGCTTCGATGTCATTGTCATCGACCGCACGCTGACCTTCCCCGGCCTGCGGCACCACGATCCCCTGCTGCGGGTCGTAACCGTGCCAGGCCAGTTGCGTTTGCATCGCGTAGGTGTCCGAGGGGAAGGCGGTCGGCTCCATCAGGATCTTGAACCGCTCACGCTCCGGACGGTAGAACGACACCATCATCAGGTGCAGGTTGGTCGTAAGGGTGTTCATGGCGACGACCTCGTGCGGCGCCGCCCCGACCAGCCTTGCCAGCGGTTCGCGCACCAGTTCGTGGTAGGCGAACCAGGGCCCGTCCTCCTTGAAATGCGCGTCGACGCCCATCGAACCCCAGGCATCGAGTTCCCGCTGAACGATCTCGACCGCCCGTCGTGGCATCAACCCCAGGGAGTTGCCACAGAAGTAGATCGCCTCGTCACCCGAGGTGGTGGTCGGGATACAGAACCGCCCCCGATAGTCGTGCAACGGATCGAAGGCGTCCTGCTCCCGGGCCCACGCTTCGCTGGTGTCGAAAGCGGTCACGCAACGCATCCTAACAGTAAGAGTAAGGGGTCCTAGGCCTAGGCGAATCGATCTCCCTCGATGCCGAGGAACTCGAGGGCCGTGCCGCCCAGCAAGCGGCGCTTGGCGGCCTCGTCGAAGTCGTCCAACGAGTGGATCAGGCGTCCCGGCTCCCGCTCGCCCAGCGGAAACGGGTAGTCGGTCCCGAGCGCGACACGGTCAACCCCCGCAAGCCCAATGAGATAGCGCAGCGCGGCGGCGTCGTGGACCAGCGAATCGAAGTAGACCTTCTTGACCAGATCCCGTGGATTGGACGGGTTGTTCGTCGCCACGAGATCGGGACGCACCGCCAGGCCGTGTTCGATGCGCCCCAGCGTTCCGGGGAACGAGCCTCCGCCGTGTGCGAACGCGACGCGCAGCGCGGGGAGCCGGTCGAGCACGCCACCGAAAATCAACGAACACAGGGCCAGCGTCGTCTCGGTCGTCATCCCCACGAGCCAGGCCAGCCAGTAGTTCTGCATCCGTTCACGCGCCAGCATGTCCCACGGATGCACGAAGATCGCGGCACCGAGCTGTTCGGCGCGCGCAAAGAACGGGAACAACTCGGGCGCGTCGAGGTTCCACTGATTGACGTGGCTGCCGATCTGCACACCGCTCAGACCCAGGTCGCCAACGCAACGCTCGAGTTCCTCGATCGCGCGATCGGGGTCTTGCAGCGGAACGGTCCCGAGTCCGGCGAAGCGCGTCGGGTAGCGTTCGATCTTGGCCGCAATGTCGTCATTGAGGAGGCGCGCCAGATCGAGAGCGTGCTCGCTGCGGGCCCAGTAGACGAACATCACCGGCACCGTGGAGAGCACCTGCACATCGACGCCGTAACGATCGCAGTCCGCGACCCGCGCTTCTACCGACCAGCAATCTTCCCCGATCTCGCGAAACACCCGCTCGCCGACCATCATGCGCGCCTTGCCCGGGCAGAAGTGGTCCAGCCGAACCCAGCCCGGGTACCCGTAACGCTGTTCGAGATCGGGCCAGTTCTCGGGCAGAACATGCGTATGTAAATCGATCGTCAACGATCGCAAGGGTCACCACCTTGTCGGGCAACGATACCTAGCAGGGTGCCAGGGGCGGTCACTTCGACTGAGCGGGCGGTTCCATCACGGCGCCGCAGTGCTTGCAAGTGCGCAGGGTTTCGTCGGCGTAGAAGTCTTCGATAATCGGTTTGAGCTGGCTACCCAGATCTACGAGTTGGAACGATGCGTCGTGCAGGACCTCGCCGCACGATTCGCAGTACCAGCAAAGGTGATCCAACTCTCCTTCCTTGCGTGTCCGCTCGATCACCATCCCGATCGTGTTCGCCGGACGCTGCGGCGAATGCGGGACGCGCGGCGGCAGCAGGAAAATGTCGCCCTCGCACACGGGGATGTCCTTCGGTTGGCCGTCTTCCATGATACGCAGGACGATGTCACCTTCGATCTGATAGAAAAACTCCTCGCCGTCTTCGATGTGAAAATCCTTCCGGCGGTTGGGACCGCCCACGACCATGACGAGAAACTCACGGTCCTGGTAGACCATCTTGTTCCCGACCGGCGGCTTGAGCAGTTCGCGGTTCTCGTCGACCCAGGCTTTGAGGTTGTAGACCGAGGGCATCGGCATTGAACGAATCTCCTCAATTGAAGAAAAGAGCGCGGAACCGCCTTTACTTACCACTAATACCGCCATCGGAGCAAGCGGCACAGGGCAGAGTCTACGATACGAGCGCCTGCCGGACCAGCGACAGGAAGTTGCCCAGCAGCGGCTTACCGGCCGGGGTCAGGATCGACTCCGGATGGAACTGCACGCCCCACAACGGCAAGCTCCGGTGACGGAGGCCCATGATCACCCCCTCGGGCGTTGTCGCGGTCACCACGAGCGAATCCGGCAACGTCGGAGGATCAACGACCAGGGAGTGGTAGCGTGTCGCATCGAACGGATTCGGAAGGCCGGCGAACAGTCCCTCGCCGTCGTGTTCAATCGGTGACGTCTTGCCGTGCATCAGCGTCGGCGCCTGCACGATCTCGGCACCGTACGATTGAGCGATCGCCTGGTGGCCCAGGCAAACACCGAGCAGGGGCGTCGAGCCCGCGCAACGCCGCACGACTTCGAGCGTGATGCCGCTTTCCTCCGGCCTGCCGGGACCCGGTGAGATCATGACGGCGTCGGCGCCGAGTGCCATGGCTTCATCAACGCTCAGTACGTCGTTCAATCGCACCGTGAGATCGACCCCCAGCTCTTCGAGGTATTGGGCGAGGTTCCAGGTGAACGAATCGTAGTTGTCGATCAGGAGGACGCGCATCGATTTCGCTGTCGATTCACTTCACTTCGAACTTGACGAACACGGGATCTTCGAGCTGTCGCGAGTCGACGAACAATTCGAAGCGCTTGCCGAGCAGGCCGTTCTTCGGGGCGGGGAAATAGATGAAGTCGAGCAGGTATCCGAATCTGGGGAGCGACACCAGGTCGCGCACGAGGTTCGAGCGGCCGAAACTGTGGCCGCGCGTCGGGCTGAACTTGCTGGGGTACCTGGTGAACGCCCCAAACTTGTTGAAGACAATGCCGTCCAACTCGGCCAACTGGTTGCGATCGAGATCGAGAAACTCGTAACCCTCGATCAACTCTCTCGGACTCGCCGCCGGGTAGCGGTTCCCCTCCTCATCGATCAGCGTGAACGATTCGCGAGTCAGCACGAGTTGCCTCAGTCCTCTGTTGGCGATGGCGATCTCGAGCGGGATGTAGGACGACTTCTCACGGTAGCGCGTCGCCTTGGTATCGACGATCAGCGTCATCAGGTCACCTTCCTCGATGTAGGCGAAGGTCGACAGTTTGCGGTCCAGTGCGTCGGTTTCCTGGCCACGAATCGGCTGGCGCGCGGCGCAACTTGCGAGCAGGCTTAGCACGAACATCGGGAGCACGGCGACCCGGAAAAAGCGTCGAACTTGCCTCATACGAGACCCTCCACAGGAGCAGAAAGGACCGAAAATGAAGGGTATGTCGAGGACCCGCCGGCGTCAACCGAGCTCGTCGAGGTAGCGCTGTCCGGCCGCCGCAAATAACTCCGGGGGAGGTTTCCGCCCGGTTTGAAGTTCGAATTGCCCTTCGGCCTGCGCACCGAGCAAACCCAGGCCGTCGATGACGTGTAACCCCGCTCGTTTCGCATTGACGACCAGGGCGGTCGGCCGGGGGCCGTAGACCGCATCGAGGACGCCTTTCCTGGCGGGCGCGCCCGCACCGATCAGCGTCTCGTCTCGCAGCGGTGTGGCGTTGATCAGCCAATCCGTGTCTCCGTGCTCGCGACCGTCGAACGGCCGCTCCTCGATCCGGGCCGGGGCGCGGAGACCGGGCCCCGCGTTGCGGCTCCACAGGCGCGGATGGTAACCGCGAAGCACGAGGGCCGCGGCGACGGCTCGCCCGGTCCCACCCGCGCCGAGCACGTCGATCCGGTCGCCGGTGGCGAGTCCGTGCGCTTCGAGGCAGTCGACGGCGGCGGACCCGTCGGTGTTCGCGCCGACCGGCCCTTCGGCTTCGAAAACGATCGTGTTCACCGCTCGCGCGACGCCGGACAACTCGTCCGAACGAGCGACGTAGCCCGCAGCATCCCCCTTGAACGGCATGGTCACGGCCAACCCGGCAAACCCCAGAGCCTCCGATACCGCGACGACGTCGCTCCAATCCTCTGCCTGGAGTGGCAGGTAGACACGATCCAGGTCCAGCGCACGGTACCCGGCGTTATGCATCGCCGGCGACGGGCTTGCCGGAAAGACGTCGTTGCCCACCAGCGCGACGATTCGCGTCGACTCGCGGATCGACAGGACGTTGAACAGATTGCGGAGTTCCTCCGCCGTGAACTGTCCGGGCGCGGTCGCGGCGCCCGGCCGTACGGCCGCGTAGGTCCCCCATGAGCCCCACGCCGGTGCCAGCAGGCGCGAGAGCGCCCCGGCCGTCCCCAGCGCGAAGGCGCACAGACGCTCGTCCCGCTGGTCTCGCAGTAAATCGCGGATCACGACGATCTGCGAGGGCCGCTCGGCGCGGGCAACGATCTTGAGTCTCGCCGCGAGCGATCGAGACATCCGCTCGACCCGTTGCTCGAGCGTGTCGCGCTCACACGGCGCGCCGTGGTCGGACAGGATCACACGATCGGCGTGCGGACCGTCGGCCATCGCGGCCAGTTCGCCGCCCCATTCCACGTCGATCCACCGTGCGCCTGCGTCGAGCGCGGCCTGAAGCGTCTCGCGCCGCGCCCGCTCGTCGCCCTCGTAGCTGCCGCCATCCGCCTTGCGGCGCACCGCAACGATGAGCTCACGCTCGGTGCCTGCGACCAGCGCGGCGACGTCTTGCGCGGACAAGCGGTCGGCGCGAAGCTCGATCGGGTCGGGACCCGGCGGAATGGCTCCGAGTTCGTGCGTCGCGGCAGCGACGTCGCTGGGCAGGATCGAGATGATGATGGACGAAGAGCCGGGCACTACAGCACCGATAGCGGATCGACGTCGACCTGGATGGCGCCACGCGGGACCTCGCCCTCGACTTCGCTCAGGGCCGCATCCACGGCCCGGACCAAGCGCCGGCGCCCGGCCATACGGACGAGGATCTGCTGCCGCCACCGGCTCTTGATGCGCTCGATGGGAGCGGGGCCGGGACCGGCAAGGATCAACCGCCCCCGTTCCTGGCGCCGCAGCGCGTCGGCCAAACTACGCGCCCACCCGCGGCACCGCAGTTCGTCGGCGTCGCGAACAATTAAATTGACGAGCGCCGTGACCGGCGGGTATCGCAGCGTGGCGCGGTAGCGGATCTCGCGTTCGTAGAAACGCTCGTAATCCTGCTCGGCCGCCAGTCGTACGACCGGATGGTCGGGATCGAACGCCTGGACGATCACCCGACCCACACGGTCGCCACGCCCAGCGCGCCCCGCAACCTGTGTGAGCAGTTGGAATGTTCGCTCGCCGGCGCGGAAGTCGGGCAACCCGAGAGACTGATCCGCGGAAAGCACCCCGACGACCGTCACACGGTGGAAGTCGTGCCCCTTGGCGATCATCTGCGTGCCGACGAGGACGTCGATCTCGCCCGCGGCAAACCGGTGCAACATCGCCGCTTGCGCTCCCTTACGTCGCACCGTGTCCCGATCCATGCGGGCGATCCGCGCCCCGGGGAGCACCTGCTCGAGCAGATCCTCGACGCGCTCACTACCTTCACCGATCAGTTTGAGATCCGCCGATCCGCAGCGCGCACATTCCTCCGGCTTCTCTGTTTCGAAACCACAGGCGTGGCAACGCAGGCGCGACGCCGAGCGATGCCAGGTCAACGTCAGGCTGCAACGCCCGCACTGCACACGTTCGCCGCAGGTCGGACAGAACAGCGCGACCGACCAGCCACGGCGGTTGCGCAACACGAGCGCCTGATCACCGCGCTCGAGGCAGGCTCGGAGCTCCTCGATCAGCACCGGACTGAGCACCTGGACCTCGCCGCTCGCCCTGTACGTCTCGCGCATGTCGACGCGTACGACCTCGGCCAACGGACGGCTGGCTACGCGCCCACCCAGCCGCAACAGCCGGTACCGCCCCGCCTTTGCGTGGCGGAAGGTCTCGAGCGCCGGCGTGGCGGAACCCATCAGGACGACCGCCTGCGTGGCCTGCGCACGTACGACGGCGAGATCGCGTCCGTTGTAGCGCGGAGTCTCGTCCTGCTTGTAGGAGGAGTCCTGTTCCTCGTCGATCACGACGAGCCCGAGGTCGTGAACCGGAGCGAAAATCGCGGAGCGCGTTCCGACGACCAGCCGCGTATCGCCACGCCGCACGCTGTGCCAGGCCGCAAGCCGCTCACGCGGCGACCGGGCGCTGTGCATCACGACAGCCTGACCGGGGAAACGCTTCGAGATCGTGTTCAAGAGCAACGGGGTCAGCCCGATCTCGGGTACGAGATAGATCACGCTGCGCCCCGCGTTCAGCGTGCGCTCGGCGGCGCGCAGGTAGACCTCGGTCTTCCCCGATCCGGTTGCGCCGTAGAGCAGGAACGTCTCGAAAGACCGGCCGTCGATGACCGGATAGAGTTCACCCAGGACGGCCTGCTGGGCCGGCGTGGGCTGCGGGCCCGGTTCGGCCTGTTGCGCGGTGCCACCGGGATCGACTGCTTGATCGTCGTCGATATCCTCGATCGCAACCACACCGCGTTTGACGAGCGCTCGCGCGCCGCGCCGCGCCGGTTCGTCCAGTTGCTCCCAGCCCAGCACGCCGCCCACGCGATCGAGCCGTTCGAGCAACGCCCGCTGGCGCTCCGCGCGCTGGGCCAGCATGGCCGGTTCGGTTCCGATTCGCACCACGCGGCGGCGCGGGCGGCCCGGACTGGACTGCGGCGGGAGTGCGCTCTCGATCGCCTCGCCCCACGAGCAAAGGTAGTAGTCCGAGACGAACCGCGTCAGTTCGAGCAATTCGCCCGGCAAGGTCGGAAGCCCCTCCAAACGCTCGGCAATGGGTTTGACGCGCACGTCGCCACCCGGACCGGGAACCTGCGGTTCCACGACCGTCGCGACGACGTGCCGCGAGCCGAGGGGAACGCGGACACGGTCGCCCGCCGCCGGAAGGTCCCGCCAATCATCGGGGACGCGGTAGGTCAACTGGCGACGTAGCGGGATCGGTACGGCGATGGAAGCGTACCGCGGGCCGGCGGGGCCATGGCTCACTCGTCGATCCGGGCCCTGGCGGCCTTGAGGTCCTCCCAGACCTTGGTGCGGTTTTCCTTCGTGTAGACACGCAGAAGATAGGCCGGGTGAAACGTCGGCATGACCGGAATGCCATGGAAGTCGTGCCAGTGCCCACGCAGCCGGGTAATCCCGGTGCGTGTACCGAGCAGCGTCTTCGCGGCGGGCGATCCCAGCGCAACGATCACCTTCGGGGCGATCGCCTCGATCTGCCGGATCAGGAACGGAAAGCACGTTTCGATCTCGTCCTTTTCCGGGTCACGGTTCTTCGGCGGCCGGCACTTCACGATGTTGGCGATGTACACCTCGGCGCGAGACAACCCGATTGCCCCGATCATCTCGTCGAGCTTCTTACCGGCGCGGCCAACGAACGGCTCCCCGCGCGCGTCCTCCTCGGCGCCGGGGCCCTCGCCGACGAACATCAACTTCGCGTGGGAGTTCCCCACACCGAAAACGATCTTGGTGCGACCGGCGTGGAGTTTGCAACGGGTGCACTCGCCCAGATCGTCACGGACGAGGGCAAGGGCCTCGATCCCGGCGCCACGCACCACGGGAGCCGCACCCAAGTCGCGAACCCCGATCTCCTTCAGGTACGCGACCCATTCGGCCAGATCGCCCCACGTCCCATCGTTCGTCAAACTTCTCGCCCCGCGATATCGGCGAACAAGCGGTCGAGCACACGTTCGGCCACGACGGTCTTTGAAGCCCGCGGAATGTCATGCGCCGAGCCGTCGCGCCCGAGCACCGTGACAGCGTTGTCGTCGACCTCAATCCCGCTATTCTCCCCCGAAACGTCGTTGGCGACGATGTAGTCGAGATTTTTTTTCTCCAGCTTGTCGCGCGCGTTGTCGATCACGCTCTCGGTTTCCGCGGCGAACCCGACCAGCAAGCGCTCCCGGCGGTCGGCCCCGAGCTCGGCGAGGATGTCGACACCTCGATCAAACGTCAATTCCAACTTCTCACCGGTCTTTTTGAGCTTGTGCTCCGCCGCGCGTGGGATGTAGTCGGCCACGGCCGCGGACATGATGACGGTATCGGCCCCCTCGCGCGCTCCCATGACGGCGGCGTGCATCTCGGCTGCGGTCGTAACATCGATGCGTTCCACGCCGAAAGGCGTCGGCCGGTCGACCGGTCCGGCGACCAGCACGACCGTCGCCCCGCGTCGCGCGGCGGCGGCGGCGAGCGCGAAGCCCATCTTGCCTGACGAGCGATTCGACAGGTAGCGCACCGGATCGATCGGCTCGTGCGTCGGGCCCGCGCTGATCACGATCTTGCGTCCCTTCAACTGGGTCGACCGCCGCGCGGCGAGCAGCGTTTGCTCGATAATCGCCTGGGGCTCCGCGAGACGGCCCTCGCCGATCTCACGTTCGGCCAGCCAACCGTCGCCGGGACCGACGATGCGTACGCCGCTGGAGACCAAGTGCTCGAGATTGTCTCTCGTCGAAGGGTGCTTCCACATCCGCGTGTTCATCGCAGGAGCCAGCACCACCGGAGCGGTGACCGAGATGAAGAACGTGGAGAGCAGGTCGTCGGCAACGCCACGGGCAAACTTGGCCAACACGTTGGCGGTCGCCGGCGCGACGACGAGTGCGTCGATCCGGCGGCTCAGTTCGATGTGCTGAATCGTATCCTCGGATTGCAAGTCAAACGTTTCGAGCAGGACACGGTTCCCGGAGAGGGTCTGCAACGTCAGCGGAGTGATGAACTCCGTGGCATTGCGCGTCATCAGCACTTGCACGTCGCATCCGGCCTTCGTCAGCCCCCGAACGATCTCACAGGCTTTGTACGCGGCGATCCCGCCGCTAATGCCAAGCGCGATGCGCATTGGGGAGTCTTATTCTTCCTCTTCGTCGCTCGCGAGAACCTCCTCCTCGGGTTCCCAAACGTCGACCTCGCCTTCAGCGACTTCGGCTTGCGCCACGACCGTGAATTTGCGACCGGCGGTCACGACGCGAGCGGGCGCGCCCGCTTGCAATTGCTCGGCCCGCTTGGAGGCCAGGGTGACGAACTTGTACTTATTCTCGATATCTTCGGGCAACTTGTACATCGACGAATCTCCTATCCCGCCGGGTGCGGGAAATCAGCCAGGATCGATTGGGCCGCGACGGTACAGCGCTCCACACGGCGCCGTTCCGCTCGAACGATCGACGCGACCTGCTCCACCGCGCGGTCCAACTCGGCGTTAACCACCATGTAGTCGAAGTGACGGAACTCCTCCGCCTCGACCCGGGCCTTGGCCAAACGGTCGGCCCGTTGCTCGGCGGCTTCGCTGCCGCGACCGGTGAGGCGTGCCTCCAATGTAGCGAAATCCGGCGGAAGGATCATCACCGAGACCGCCTCGATCGGGCCGACGCGGATTTGCGCGGCTCCCTGGACGTCGATTTCCAGCAACAAATCCCGTCCCTGGGCCAATTTCTCCTGTGTTTGGGCCAATCCGGTGCCGTAGCGGTGGCCGAATACGTCGGCGCACTCGAGGAACTCGCCCTCGGCCTCCATCACGGAGAAAGTCTGCCGGTCAATAAAGTGGTACTCCCGACCGTCGCTCTCGCCCTCTCGCGGCTCGCGTGTCGTGAACGAAACGGACCAATCCAACTCACCAAGTTCCTGCTGAACGCGGCGACCCACCGTGGTCTTGCCGGTGCCCGAGGGCGCAGAAATCACGAACAGGATGCCGGACACGGTCTACTCCAGGTTCTGCACTTGCTCGCGAACCTTCTCGGCTTCCGCTTTCATCGCCAACGCGACGCGTGTCAACTCGAGGTCGGAAGACTTACTGTTCACGGTATTCGTTTCACGATGGATCTCTTGCAGAAGGAAATCAAGCCGTTTGCCCACGGGCTGCCCGTCAGGTTCGTCGACGAGCGCGATTGCCTGTTGCAAATGACCTTCGAGTCGCACCAATTCTTCGGTGACGTCACAGCGATCCGCCAGCAGCGCCGCTTCCTGCGCAACACGGGCCGGATCGAGTTGGAGTTCCACACCCAAATTGTCCAGCCGCGCGATCAGACGGTCGCGGACGGTGGCCGGAACGGTGGCCGCCCGTTCGGTCATCGTGCGCGTCAGGTCCTGCATCGTGCGCAACCGGTCGAGCAGTTCCGTGGCGAGCACCTGCCCCTCGCGCAGCCTGTCGGCATCGAGGGCGTCGAGGCCCAACGCGAGGCAGCGGTCGAGCACCTCGAGTTGTTCCTTGTCGCCGCCGAGAATCGGAGCCTCGGCGCGGAACAACCCCGGGATCGCGACGATCCGGGCGACATCGAGCTCGCCTTTCAGGCCGTGCTCATCGCGCAGTTGCTGCGCTCCGGCAAGCACGGCTTCGAGCAACTCGCGATTCAGCGCCGGCGCTCCGGCAGCCGCGTTACCGCGTTCGAAGCGTACGGAAAGTTCGACGCGGCCGCGCCGCACGCGCGACAGCACGGTACGGCGAACCCGGGCCTCCCAACCTGCGAGTTCGGCGGGTAGGCGGAACCGCACGTCGGCGAAGCGATTGTTGACGGTCTTCAACTCGACGGTCACGCGCAAATCGCCGGCGTCTTGTTGACCCTGACCGTAGCCGGTCATCGAACGAATCACAGGTTTCCCTAGTGGCCACCAACATGGCGCTTCCAAAACGCCGCATTGGACCATAGCACTGCCGCAAAGTCAAACAAATGCAGGACTTAGCAGGTTGCTAGCCCGCCGGCGTGGCGACCGTTCCGGGTCGCGGCAAGTGCGCCAGGACGCGCTCTGCCGCGCGAGCGTAGACGCCTGGATCTCCGAGTTTCCGGGATACCGCCTGTAACGCGTTGCGCACCGACTCCGCGTGCGACGGATCACCCAGGTAGCGGTCGAGTTCCGCGGCGATCCGTGCGGCGTTGCACTCGTCCTGGAGCAGCTCCGGGACGATGCCCTTGCCGGCAATCAGGTTGGGCATGGCGATATGGTCGACCTGGATCAGGCGTTTCCCGATCCAGTAGGTGATCGGGCTCATCCGATAAATCACGACCATCGGTAAACCGACCATCGCCGCGTCGAGACTCGCCGTGCCGGAGGCGACCGCGCCGGCCGTGCAAACCCGAAGCACTCCAGGGAAGTCGCCCGCGTGAACATGGATGCGCTCGAGCCCGGAATCCCGGATCGTATCCCGCACCACGCACCCGGGAGCCGACGGCGCCAACGGAACGAGGAATTCGAGGGCGGGCCGCTCGCGTCGAAGCAGGGCGGCCGCGCCCAGCAGCACCGGCATGTGGCGTTTGATCTCGCTGGCGCGGCTTCCCGGCAGCAGCGCAACCGCAGTACTGTCGGGTTGGAGCCCGATCCGGCGCCGAAGGTCGGCGAGGTCGGAGGTGTCGGGCGGCGCTTCGGCCAGCGGGTGCCCGACCCAGGTCACGGGCACGTCGGCGTTGCGATAGAATTCGCGCTCGAAATCAAACAGCACCAGCATCTCCCGCACGAGCCGACGGATTTGGTGCACGCGACGCGGGCGCCAGGCCCAGACCTGGGGCGATACAAAGTAAACGACGCCGATGTTGCTCCGGCCGGCGCGTGCGGCAAGGCGCAGATTGAAGTCGGGGAAGTCGATCGGGACGAGCAGATCCGGACGTTCGTCCTCGAGCACCCGTTCGAGTCGGTGCATTGCGCGCCGGATCTGCGGGAGTCGCGCTAGAACCTCCCAGATACCGACGACGGAGACCTCCGCCGAGTCCTGCACCAGGCGCACGCCAGCGTCGCGCATCTGCGGGCCACCCATCCCGACGAGCTCGATTGCGGGGTCCCGTTGACGAAGCGCTGCGGCCAATCCAGCGCCGAGACGATCACCGGACGCCTCACCGACACTGATCATCACACGACGGACCGGACGGGTCACGATGCCTCCAGCGGGGAGCGCGGGTCCTCGATGGGGAAGCCTGCGGCGCAGTCCGCCTCGTCGGTCACTCGATCCAGCGTCCGCTCGAGTTCACCTCGCAGGCGCTCCAGTTGCTCGTCGCCGGTGTCGCGCGGCACAAGGATCGGCTCGCCGTACACAAAAACGCCGCGACTGAAGGGGTACGGTACCAACGTACGATCCCAGGAGCCGATCCGGCGTCCGCGTGAAGCGCCGAACCCGATCGGGACGATCGGCTTTCCGGTGTACTTGGCCGTCGCGAGAACGCCGGCCTTGAGGCGGCGTCGAGGTCCTTTCGGCCCGTCCGGTGTGATCGCCAGGTCGTAGCCGTCACGGATGCGCCGCAGCAATTCGCGCAACCCTGCGACGCCGCCGCGCGACGACGAGCCGCGGGCAATCACCACGCCGAGACGCTCGAGGACCTGGCCTAGCATTCGGGCGTCGCGATGCATGCTGGCCAGCACCGCAAGTTTCTCGAACGGGTGCGCGAAACGCATCAGCACGAAACGAGAATGCCAGAAGACCATGATGTACTGGCCGTGCTCGGCGCGAACTCTGTCGAGGACGCCCTCGTTGTGCGAGTCGAACCGCATGGTGGCACGGAGCAGCCGAATATAGAGGTAGGCCAATCGCGGTGCGAGGGCCCCGGCGAGACGATCGAGTAGGCGTTTCATGGACACCACCGAGGTTAGCCCGAGCGCCGCGTTCGGGTCAACGTTCGTTGACGCGCTCCGTCTCTCCCCGCTATCGTGCTGGTTCCGTCTTACCGGACACCTTCACTCTCAAGGTCCCGCTACTGGATGCTATCGATCGCACACGCCGAGTTGCTCCTTGCCTTCGTCCGCCGGGATTGGGAAACGGCCGAGGCGTTGCACGCGAGGAAACCCGCCGATGCGGGTTTCGCCGAGGCGTGCGCGGAGTGCGATGTCCACCCCCAGATCCACGCGTTGCTCGAAAAGGAGGAGCGCCTTCACCTCGCCGGCGATGCTGCGCAACCGCTCGCCGAGAAACGGGCCAAGGTGCGCCGCGACAACCTGCTGTTGATCGCGCGAACCGAGCAGGCATTGGACGCCCTGCTGCAGCGATCGGTCCGGCCGCTTGCGTTAAAGGGTCTCGATCTGATCCACCGGGTCTACACGTTCGACGAACGCTCGCTCGATGACGTCGACTTGCTGGTCCCGCGTGAACAGTTGCGCGATGCCCTGGCGGCGTTTGAATCGATCGGCTGGCGGGTTCCGCCCGAACCGCAGCGCACCCATTATATCCGCAGCAGCCATCATCTCCCGCTCCACTCGCCGGGTCCGTTGAGCGTCGGATTCGAGTTGCACTGGAATCTCGCGCAGCAAAATCGGTTCTCGGTCGACACCGACGGGATCTTCGAACGTGCCGTTCCGATCGACATCGGCGGCCGGTCGATTCTACGCTGCGACGACCACGATCTCGTCGCGCACCTGCTGCTGCACCATCTCTCCCATTACTTCGACACACGGCTCAAGTGGTTGATCGACATGCGGCAGCTCGCCTCCCGGCCGGGGTTTGACTGGGACGTCGTCGTCGAGCGTATCCGGCGCTGGGGCGCTCGCGTGGCCTGCGGCGCATCGCTCCAGCACCTGCACAAGCTCGACCCCACGCTGATCCCGACCGATGTCCGTCGCGCCCTGCCGCTCCCGCTCAGCCGCCGGCCGTTCCTGGCGCCGTTGCGCTCGAGCCATCCGCTCGAACTGTTGCGCGGGACGCGGCGCCGGGGGGTCCAGTTGTACATTGCTGCCGTCTTGCTGGAGCACTGGAGCAAACTGCCCGGCTGGCTGATCCACCGTAGCCGACGTGACGAGCAACGCAGCGACAACCCGCTCGACATGGACTGATGGCGTGGAACAGCCGGATCCACACCTACCTGAACCGGGCGGCAAGACCTGGCTGACCGATTCGCCGTTGAACGGGTATCCTTGCGCTGTGCGAGCAATCGCCGTGGGGGCAAAACGACGATGAAAAAAACGATCTTGGTGACCGGGGGTGCCGGCTTCCTCGGCTCGCACCTCTGCGATCGGTTCCTCGACGAGGGCTACGCGGTCATCGCGATGGACAACCTGCTCACTGGATCGATCGACAACATCTCGCACCTGAGCGGCCGGGACGACTTCCGTTTCATCCACCATGACGTCACGGAGTACATTTACGTCAGCGAACCGCTCTGGGCGGTGGCGCACTTCGCCAGCCCAGCGAGCCCGAAGGACTACCTCGACTACCCGATCCACACGCTCAAGGTCGGATCGCTGGGAACCCACAAGGCACTCGGCCTGGCCAAAAACAAGGGTGCCCGGTTTCTCCTTGCCTCCACGTCGGAAGTCTATGGTGATCCGCTGACCCACCCGCAGCCCGAGAGTTACTGGGGTAACGTCAACCCGGTCGGGCCACGCGGGGTCTACGACGAGGCAAAACGGTTCGCCGAGGCGATCACGATGGCGTACCACCGCAGCCACGGCGTCGACACCAAGATCGTGCGCATCTTTAACACGTTCGGTCCGCGCATGCGCCTCGACGACGGTCGTGCGATCCCCAATTTCATGACCCAAGCCCTGCGCGGGGAACCGCTGACGATTTTTGGGAGCGGTCAGCAAACGCGGTCGTTTTGCTACGTCTCCGACCTGGTCGACGGGCTCCACCGGTTGCTCACCTCGAACCTGCACCGTCCCGTCAACCTCGGAAACCCGATCGAATGGACCGTCCTCCAGATGGCCGAAGCGATCCGCAACCTCACCGATTCGAAACTCGAATTCGTCTATCGGGACCTTCCCGAGGACGATCCGAAGATCCGCCAGCCGGATATCACCCGTGCCGTTACGGAACTCGAGTGGAGTCCCAGGACGGAGATCGACGAGGGATTACGCGCAACGCTGGAGGACTTTCGGCGCCGCACCCGCAGTCAAGGCTAGAGCCCGCGCAGTTCCCTGATGTGTGACCGCTCGTCGGGTGTAGGACGAAGCACCCGGTCCAGACCCAATTCCTCCACGGGCGTGCCGGCCGGGATGCGGATCGTGATGTCCTCGGGTCCCCCGAGGGGAATCTCGGACAGGCCGTAGGTGTGCCAGACTTTATCGATCGTCGCGCCGGCCGCGTCCTTCAGCACAATACACACGGTCAGCCGGTCGAGGGGGCTGTTGGAGGGCCCGTTCAGACGGGTGCTGAGCAACACGACGTGATCCTCGGTTTGAGTCCAGTCCAGCGCGAGGACGGTCCAGCGCGCGCGTTGCTCGAGCACTTTGTCCAGCGTGGACTTGGTCCTGCATGCGGGAGAGGCCAGGCACAACACCACGGCTAGTGTGACGATGAAGATGCTCTTCGAGGTTCGGTTCATGGCGGGAGTCTACCCTACCTTGACACCCTTCTTCGCGCCCTTCTTGCGCTTGGACGAACCGTATTCCTCGGCGTAGTAGTAGCCGGCGTAGTAATAGTCCTTGTGGTACGCCCGGTCGAAGTCCACGTTGTTGAGCACCGCACCGACGATCGGCGTTTGGATTACCTGCAGCCGTTGCAGCGTCTTGCGGACCATGTCGCGGTCGGTCCGGTAATGCTGGACCACCAAGACGACCATGTCGACTGCGGCGGCGAGCTGCGTCGTATCGGCCAGTGACGCCGCCGGGGGCGAATCGAGCAGAACCCAGTCGTAGCTCTCGCGCAGGTTCTCGATCAGATCGACAAATCGTGCCGAGCCGAGCAGCTCAGGCGGGCTCGGCGGAAGCGGGCCGCAGGTCATCACATGAGGGCTGTTGGGTCCGGCCGACTTGACGTAGTCAGTCCAATCCGCACTGTCCACCGCGGCCGCCAGGTAGTTCGTCAACCCGTGGTCACGCTCCATCTCGTGGATCAAGTGCTGCGTCGGTCGTCGTAGATCGCAATCAACGACGAGCACCCGGTCACCCGCCGCCGCCAGGGTCTGGCCCAGGTTGGCGACCGTCGAGGACTTGCCTTCCTGCGGCCCCGTACTGGTGATCAGAACGACCTTGCGTTGCCTGCTCTCGCTGGAAAAGATCACGCTCGTACGCAGCGACTGGTACGCCTCTTTCACGGCGCGTTCCTTGAAGCCCTCCTCGCCGACCTTGGGCACGACGGCGAGCACCGCGAGGTTCAGATACTTCTCGATGTCATCCGGCGTCCGGAACGTGTTATCCAGGTAATCGAGGAAGAAGGCGGTCGACAGACCAAAGAACATGCCCAGCATCGCGCCGATCAACAGGTTGAGTTTCTTGCGCGGTCTGATCGGATAACGCGGCTCCGTCGCGGCGTCCAACACGGACACGTTGTTGGTCAGCAGTTGCGCGCCCAACTGCACCTCGCCCATGGTCCGGCTGATCATGTCGAGGATCTGCTTGCGGGTCTCGGCGTCGGTCTTGCGTAGATCGTATTCGGAGCTCGCTTTGGCGACGTCGACCGAAAGCTCTTCGGCGGCGCTGATCTGCACCCGTAGGTACGTCTCGTACTCGAGCGTGCCTTCGTACTTGTTTTGCAGTGTCCCGAGGATCACGCTGACGCGATCGCGCATGCGCTCCAGGACCTTGGCCAACTCGCTCTCGGTTTTCTCGTAGTCCGGGTGGCCGGGCCGGAGATCGACCTTGGTCGCCTCGAGTCGCCGTTCGAGTTCGACCTTGGAGCGGTTGAGTTCCTTGAGATCCAGGTCGGACGCGAGTTCGGGAACCGACATCAGATCCGCGCCACGCTGCTGCAGCGCAAGGATCCTGTCGAGCGTGTCCTTGAGCTGGCTGGCCTCGATGTTGGCACGGGTCAATTCGCCGTCGTACACCTTGAGCTTTTCCAGTACGATTTGTGCTTTGTACTCGGAAGAAACGATGTCCGACTCCTCGAGCGTCCGGAAGCGTTTTTCCTGTGCCACGGCGAGCTGCGCTCGAAGATCGTCCATTTGCGACTGAACGGCCTCGAACGCCTCATCCATGTTGGATTGGGCCCGCTCGAAGTTGCGATCGACGTACTGCTCGGCGACCGCATTGACCCATTCGGTGATCTCGGCGGCATTGGCACCGAGCATGCTGATCTCGATCAAACCGGTTTCGCGGCGCGGGACCACCTGGATGCGGCTGCGGAAGACGTCGATCGGATCGGCGACGAGTGAAAACTGAGGGTGGTTGGCCAGATCGAGCATGTTGGCGACGCGTGCGGCCACGTCGCGGCTGCGGATGATCTCGACCTGCGTGTTGTGGTACTTCTCCTCGGCCAGCCAGCCGTAGCCGCCGACGCCGAGACCCGACACATCCTGCCCGACCGAGATCTGCTGCGCCTTGGACTGGACCTCGATCGTCGCGGTGGCGCGATAAATCGGCGTTTGCAGGAACGTCCAGGCAGCGGTCAGGCCGACGATGAGCACGAAAACGGCCAGCACCGTCCAGCGCGCCTGCCAAACGATCTTCCAGTAGTCCCTGAGGTGGACTTCCTGAAAAATCGAATCTCGCGTCACCGCGGGGGGGGTATCCATCGGTTACTCCGCGCCAAATCTCATAAAAAGCTCAAATACGTGCCGCGCAGCTTCGAATGTACGATGTTCCCACGGCTGTCACAACTTTCGGGGATCAGAAATACCGGCGGTCAACAATGATCGTCTCGCCCCCGTGGAGCGCTGGATCGGCGGCCTTCCCGAGCTGGATCTTCCTTAAATTATAAACTTCGACACGAGTTGCGCCGTTTTCTTCCGAATACAGGATCCGGATCTCCTTGCGGTTCGCCCACTCGGTCAGGCCCCCCACCATTGAAATCGCCCGCATCAGGGTCAGTCCGCGCTCGATGGCGATCCGGCCGGGGCTACGCACCTCGCCCTGAATATAGGCGTACTCCGAGTGGGTGACGTCCACAATATCCCCGTGGTAGAGCATCGGGTCGGACTCCCCACTCTCGAACGCGGTGCGATCGATGGACAGGATCTCGTACTCGTCGGAGCCGGTTATCTTGCGTGAGATGGTGATCGTCTCTCCCGCGAACTGGTTGAATCCTCCGGCCTCGGAGAGGACCTCCTTGAGCCGCGTCCCGCCACGCAGCGTGATACGCCCGAGGCGTTGGACCTGCCCGGTGACCATCACCCACTGGCTGCGGTACTCCTTGACGTCGACGTCGACCTGCGGGTCAACGAGGTAGTCGTAACCCAGTTTCTCGGTCAACAGGATCGCCACTTGACGGGGCGTCATCCCCGCCACTCTCATTTCGCCGACGAGCGGCGGGAAGATCGTGCCTTCGCGCGTGATCGTCAATTCGGAGTTCAAATTCGGCTGGTTGTGCACGGTCAGGCGGATCACGTCGTCGGGGCCGAGAACATAGTTGCGGATCGCACCCGACCCCTCGTCGAGAACCAGCGTCCGGCGTCCCAGGTGCAGAACGACGCCGTCCGATGAGTACTCGATTCGCTCGAGTATGCCCTGGCCGAGTCGTAGATCGAGCTTGACCTGGCCATCGCCCAGCGGGGTGACCTCGCCCCCGCGCAACAAACCTTTACTCGTCGTGGTGAAATCGAGCGGGAATTGCGCTCCGCGCGGCAGGATCAGCGTGATGATGCGCTCACCGGGCTGGATCGAAATGACCGGCTCGACCCCGGCCGGAAGCCGGACCTGAATCGTGGCCGTGACTCGCTCGTCGGAATGCGTTTCTTGCGCGAAAGACGAGACCGCTCCCATCGCCGCAACAGCGAGGAGTACCATCAGTCC
>Ga0114950_10000418_pt1 | contig 28666 bp, 26 predicted proteins | sample N075metaG_FD_83503 | JGI IMG/M metagenome (GOLD analysis project Ga0114950, IMG submission 83503) | Deep subsurface microbial communities from Kermadec Trench to uncover new lineages of life (NeLLi) - N075 metaG | ecosystem: Environmental > Aquatic > Marine > Ocean trench > Sediment | place... | reverse complement strand
CCCTGTCTGGGCGGTTCCTACCATCTCTGCGACGCGCGCCGAATCTACTCCTATATCCCGCTCTCGGACGATCCGGGGCTGTGGGGTTCCTACTCGCAGTACATGTACCTGGACCCCAACTGCATCGTTCACAAGGTCGATTCGAGCCTCGATGCATCCACGGCGGTCATGTTCAATCCACTCGGAGCGGGGTTCCGTTGGGCGGTGGAGATTCCGAAGACAGCCCCAGGCGACACCGTCGTCATTCTGGGGCCCGGCCAGCGGGGCCTCGCCAGCGTACTCGCTTGCCGCGAGGCCGGTGCCGCGAAGATCATCGTCACGGGTCTCGAAGCCGACGCCGAGAAGCTCGCCCTCGCACGGGAATTCGGAGCCCATGCGACCATCGATGTCCAGAACGAAAACGCAGGCCAACGCATCCAGGAACTCACGGACGGACGCGGCGCCGATATCGTCGTCGACGTCTCCTCGTACGCCACCGAGCCCGTCTCGGAATCCCTCGACTACGTGCGCATGGGAGGAACCGTCGTGCTCGCGGGCGTGAAGGGATTCAAGGAGATTCCGGGCTTCATCTCGGACAAGATCGTGATGAAGGAAATCACCATCAAGGGCGCGATCGGGGTGACGAGCACGGGCTACCGCAACGCGATCCGCCTGCTCGAGTCGCGCAAATACCCGATCGAGCGCATGCACACACACGATTTCGATTTGCGAGACGCCGAGCTGGCGATCCGCACCCTGGCACGGGAGATCCCCGGCGACGAGTCGATTCACTCCTGCCTGATCCCCGAGCAATGAGGACCCACAGCGATGGATGAGATTCGAGAATGGGTCGAAGGATCCCCCTACAGCCAGTTCCTGGGCATTCGCCTCGAACATCTCGATGACACGAGCGCGCGACTCGTCCTGCCCTATCGGGACGAGAACTCGAATCCGGGAAAGGCGCTGCATGGCGGTTGTGCGGCTTCGCTCGGTGCGATCGGTGGACAAGCCGTTGCGCGCGCTGCGCTGGGCCCCGGTTCCGGACCCTGGCATACCGCCCAGATGCAGGTGAGCTACCTGGCCGCGGCCATCGGGGAGGAAATCGTCGCCGAAGCCCAACTCCTGCGCAGGGGCAAGCAGCTCTGCTTCGTCTCGATCGACGTAACGAACCGAGAGGGCAAGCCGATCGCGAGTATCACGACGACGGTTCGCGGACGCATGGGCGCGGAACCGGCGGAGCTGGGCGGCGCGACGTCGGACCACGGCGAGAGCGATCCGGGGGTGATGGGGCCGCATATCGGCAAGATCCCCTTCATCGGAAATCGCGGCATCCGTGTCGAACACATGACTGGCGGGACCTCGCGCCTGGTGATGCCCTTCGGCGACGGCAACGCCGACCTTTCCGGCGGAGTCCACGAAGGCGCTGTGCTGGCGCTGCTCGACACCACGGGAGCGATGGGTTCCTGGGCCGAATCGGGCCCCGGCCCGTACAAGGCCTCGACCGCATCGATGCAAATCCAGAATCTCGCACCCGTGCCGAAGGCCGATCTCGTCGCCTACGGCCGCTGCGTACAGCGCGACAACGAAATCTTCTGGACCGACGTGGAGGTCGCTCGCGCGGACAACGGCCGCGTCGTTTCGCGCGGGACCGTCCTCTACCGGATCGTCACCTGACCTCCAAGCTCGTCACACCGTCCAACGAGTCGGTGCCCATCAAAAAGGAAACCTGCCATGCCCATCAACCCGGAAGCCGTCGGCCTCAAAGGGGAACCCGTCCGCAAATCCTGGAAATCCAAGGATGCCCTTCTCTACGCACTCGGCGTCGGCGCAGGCACGGATGAACTCGCCTTCACCACAGAGAATACGAAGGACACGCCCCAACGTGCCCTCCCGACGATGGCCGTCGTGCTCGGCGGAGGGGGCATTCCCTTCGACAAGCTCGGCACCTTCAATCCCGCGATGATGCTGCACGGCGCCCAGGGCATCGAGCTCATCAGCGAGATCCCGCCGGAGGGCGAGATCGAGAGCACGGGGTCGATCGGCGCCATCTGGGACAAGGGAAAAGCCGCGTCCGTCGAAATGCTCTCCGACTCGGTCGATCTCGCGACGGGCAAGCTCCTCTTTCGCACCCGGATGACCGCGTTCTTGCGAGGCGAGGGCGGCTTTGGCGGTGAACGAGGACCCGCACAGACGTGGCAGGCCCCGAACCGCGCCGCGGACCACGAGGTTCGCTATTCGACGCGCATGGATCAGCCCCTGCTCTACCGACTCTCCGGAGACCGGAACCCGCTCCACTCGGACCCATCGTTTGCCAAGCTGGGCGGATTCGAGCGGCCGATCCTGCACGGACTCTGCAGCTACGGCTTCACGGGCCGAGCCCTCTTGCATTCCGTCTGCGGCAGCGATCCGAAGCGCTTCAAATCGATGGACGCTCGCTTCTCGAAACCCGTCATGCCCGGTGATGATCTGATCGTTTCCATCTGGGTGGACGGAAACGAAGCCCTCTTCCAGACCCGGAATCAGGACGGCGACGTGGTCATCGACCAGGGCGTCATGAAGTTCGCCTAACGCACCCGAGAAAAGAACCCCCATGAGCGAACCCCGAATTCCGTTGCTCTCCCTCGATGAGGCCCGACAGACGGCCTCCTCGATGGAAATTCCCGAAGCTCTCGCCGAGCTGAACATCTTTCGCATCCTGCTTCGACAGCCAAAGCTGGCCAAATGCGTCAGCGACCTGTTGTTGACGCTGCTCTTCGGCGGGGAACTCGATGCGCGCTTGCGAGAATTGATCATCATGCGCATCGGCTGGGCGACCGGCTCCGTCTACGAATGGACGCAGCATTGGCGAATCGCCCTTCAGCTCGGCGTAGCCGAAGCAGACCTGCTGGCGGTCCGTGACTGGCAAGCCCACAGCCACTGGTCCGAAACCGACCGCGCGATCTTGATGGCGACGGACGAGACCCTCGATCATGGCTCCGTATCGGCCGAGACCTGGTCCGAATGCGCAAAGCACCTGCCCAGCGACGCCGAGCAACTGGAGTTGCTCGGCGCCATCGGTGCCTGGAAGATGATTTCGCAGATCCTGAAGAGCCTGAACGTACCGCTCGAGGACGGCGTCGAGCCCTGGCCTCCGAATGGCGTCAAACCGAGCCTTTAGAGCCCATCGGACCCCCATCTCCGAAACGCGAAGGACGAACGCGAGTATTTGACACTCGAATTTCTAGGAGCCATCCTGCGCGTGCATTCCCCCCATGCGAGACCTGAAATCGAGCTCGACAGCTCGTACGCTTCTGATGGGGGAGATTTGGCAAGTATCGTTTCGACGAGGCAAGGGAAGCTCGCGGGCGTGATGCACCGAGGCGGGGAGAGCTTCAAGGGGATCCCCTTCGCTCGACCACCGAGCGGATCGCTTCGCTTTCAAGCGCCGGAGTCGCCGGAATCGTGGAGCGGCATTCGAGAGGCCAAGAGCTACGGAGCCGCCGCGCCTCAGATCGGCCCCGTGAATCGGATGATCCGCTCGGTCATCGGCGCCTCTGGCAGTCGGCAGAGTCAGGACTGCCTCTATTTGAATGTCTGGACCCCGCGATGCGACAACGCGCGTCGCCCGGTCCTGGTGTGGATTCACGGAGGCGCGTTCATCCTCGGATCGGGATCGTCTTCCCTCTACGAGGGAGGACGACTGTCCAGCCGGGGCGACGTTGTGATCGTCACGATCAATTACCGCCTCGGTGCGCTCGGCTTTCTCGATTGGCGAACCCTCCGCAACAGTTGCAACAGTGAGGATCGTCCCCCCTCGAATCTCGGGATCCGAGACCAGATCGCCGCCCTCGAGTGGGTGCGTGACAACATCGACGCATTCGGTGGAGACCCCGAGAATGTCACGGTCTTCGGTGAGTCCGCGGGCGCGATGAGCATAGGCACGCTGCTCGGCGTGCCGTCTGCGCGGAGCCTCTTCCACAAGGCGATCTTGCAGAGCGGCGCGGCTCACAACATTTCGACCGAGGCCAAGTCGGCTCGAGTCGCCGAAACCTTCTTCGAATCGCTCGAGCTCGATGCCCCGACGTGCGAGACGATTGTCGACCTGCCCATGTCCCGATTGATGGAGGCACAAGGGCGAACGACGAAGGGAATCGGCCTCGACGACGGAATGATGGCCTGGCAACCCTGCGTCGACGGCGATCTGATCCCCGAACAGCCACTGGTCGCCATCGACCGAGGCGATGCGGCCCATATTCCGATCTTGATCGGAACCAACCGCGATGAATTCAAGCTCTTCACGTTCGCCGACCGCAGTCGCATGGACGACGCCGAATTCGTCAAGCGCATTCGCAGGATCGCGCGCAAGGCCGATGCCGGCGAGGATCGCGTCGTCGAACGGATGATGGGAACCTATGGCGCTCGAACGGGCGAACGCAATCCCAACGCGAACCAGCGTTGGGTGACGCTCCAGAGCGACCGGGTCTTCCACTATCCAGCCACTCGCCTCGCCGACGCCCAATCGGCTCATCAACCGAATACCTATACCTACTTGTTCGAGTGGAAGCCGCCTGTGATCGGACGCGCGCTCGGGGCTTGCCACGGACTGGAACTCCCCTTCGTTTTCGGCAGCATGCACTCGGGTTTCTTGCGGGCCGGACTCATCGCAGATCGCTCCGCAGGCCCCCTCAGCGACTCGATCCAGGATGCCTGGACTTCCTTTGCCCGCACGGGCCAGCCCGATCTGGGCGGTCCCAGCGAGTGGCCGGCCTATGAGTGCCGACGGCATTACACGATGAGCCTGGGCGGGAAGCGCGGGGTCCTGAAGGATCCGCACGCAGGGGCCCGCAAGTTCTGGGAGCCGTTGATCCCGAACGGTGAAGTGTCCTCCGCATGACCGCGCGAAGCTCGATCCGCCGCGTCGAGGACGACGAAGTGAGAAGGCCGTGAAAGGCGCGGCGCCCTGGGCGAGCGCAACAGACTTTCATGAAGAATGCGAGCTAGGCTTGGGGAATGCTCGAACCGGCTTCCCACCTCGATCGTAGCCGCCGCATCCAGCCCCGCGCGGGTTCATGCCGATTCGCGTACCTCTCACTTCTCGGCATCTTCGTCGCGACGCTCGCCTGCACGGAATCCGGATCGGGAGTCGGTCCGATCGCGATGCGCCGGATCACCGCCGACCAGTACCGGCAGACGATCGCGGATATATTCGGTTCGGATATCAAGGTCGTCGGTCGCTTCGAACCCGATGCCCGGAGGGACGGACTGCTCGCCGTCGGAACCGCGTGGGTCAGCATCACGCCTACCGGCTTCGAGCAGTACGAGTCGATCGGCCGGCGGATCGCCGAACAGGTCGTCTCGCCCGAAAATCGGGAGCGCTTCGTTCACTGTGCCCCGGTCGATCCAGCGGGCCCCGATTCCGCCTGTAGTGAGCAGTTCATCCGACAATACGGTCGACTGCTCTTGCGCCGGCGCCTCGAAGACGAGGACGTCGGATGGCGTCTCGCGCAAGCCGATCACGCCGCGCAGGAGATGGGCGACTTCTACATCGGACTGCGCATGGCGCTCTATTCGATCCTGGTCGCGCCCGAATTCCTTTTCCGGATAGAGCGGGCGGTGCCCGACCCCGCCTCTCCCGGTCGTTTGCGCCTCACCGGCGACAGCATCGCGACCCGCCTCAGCTTCTTTCTCTGGAACACGACACCCGACGAGGAACTCCTGCGCGCCGCGGAGAACGGTGATCTCGCAAGCGACGACGGACTTGCACAACAACTCGATCGACTGCTGGCTTCGCCCAGACTCGAAAAGGGTGTCGAGGCCTTCTTCTCCGATGTCCTCGGATTTGATGAGCTCGAGGACGTGAGCAAGGACCCGACCCTCTTCCCTCGCTTCAGCCGACAGGTTCTCGAGGATGCACGCCAGCAGACGCTTCGAACCGTCTCGGACCATCTCGTCGTCCGGAGCGGGGATTTCCGGGAACTCTTCACGACTCGACGCACTTTTCTGAATCGCAGGCTTGGCACGGTGTATCGCGTGCCGGTGCGAGCGCGGGAAGGCTGGGAGGCGACGGAGTTTCCGCCCGACAGTCCCCGCGTCGGCCTTCAATCCCATCTCAGCGTGCTGGCGCTCCACTCTCATCCAGGCCGGAGTTCAGCGACCCTGCGCGGGATCTTCGTGCGCGAAGCACTTCTGTGTCAGGAGGTGCCCGCGGCCCCTGCGGATGTCGACTTCACCGTCGTCCAGGACGTGAACAATCCGGACATGAAGACCGCCCGCGAGCGGCTCAGCGCACACAGTGCGGACAGGAGCTGCGCAAATTGCCACAAACTGGTCGACCCGATCGGTCTGGCACTCGAGCACTTCGACGGGGCGGGGATCTGGCGTCCAACCGAGAACGGCGTACCGATCGATGCACGCGGTTCGCTTTCTGGGCAGCAATTCGTCGGCGCCGAAGGGCTCGGACGAGTCCTCCACGACACCGGAACGGCCTCGGCCTGCGCGGTGCAGAATCTCTTTCGCTATGCGGTCGGTCGCGACCCGGAGATGGCTGAGCGACTCTTTGTCCGCCAGCTCGAGGATCGATTCGCGGCGGAGGGCTACCGGTTCTCGGCGTTGATCCGCGCGCTCGTGATGAGCGAGTCCTTCCGCGCGGCCTCCGAGCCCCGGCGGCTCGAGTCCGGAGAAGCCGAGCGCGTCGCCGTAGCACCCAGGGATCGAAGTCGCTCGGAGAGAAGGGAGCAAGAGGGATGAGAGGCCAACTAACCAGGCGAATGTTCTTGCGGGGAAGCCTCGGCGGCGTGGGCATGAGCCTCGCTCTACCCGTCTTCGACGCCTTTTTGAACGACGCCGGAACCGCCTGGGCCGACGGCGCGCCGCTCCCGCTTCGATTCGGGACCTGGTTCTGGGGTTGCGGCATGAACCCCGAACGCTGGAACCCGACGACGATCGGAACCGACTGGGAGCTCACCCCGGAACTGGCTCCGCTTGCCAACGTACGGGATTCGCTGAACGTGTTGAGCGGCTTTGGCGTCGATCTCGACGGTCATGCCAACCATCCACATATCAGCGGAGTCATGGGGACGCTGACCGGCGGCGCTCCTCCGAAATCCAAACAGGTCCTCGCTCCCACGCTCGATCTCCTGATCTCCGACGCAATCGGTGGGTCCACACGCTTCCGCTCGCTCGAGATGGCGGCGACCGGGAGCCCGCGACACAGTTACAGCCTACGCGACGAGTCCGTCAGGAATCCGAGCGAAGTCTCACCCCTTGCACTCTATCTGCGGGTCTTTGGTCAGGGCTTTCGCGACCCGAACGACGCGGAATTCGAGCCCGATCCCGAGGTCCTGCTGCGCAAGAGCGTGATCTCCGCAGTTGGCGAGGATCGCAAGCGACTCGAACGGGATCTCGGAAGTCACGATAAGCACCGGCTGGACGCCTACCTGACCTCGCTGCGACAGCTCGAGCATCAACTCGCCGTGCAGCTCGAGGAGCCGCCGCCCCTCGCCGCTTGCGTGGTGCCCGAAGCGCCGCACGAGACCGAAATCAGCGCCGAAATCGAGGACGTAGTCGTCAATCACGAGCTGATGGCAGAAGTGCTCGCGCTGGCGCTCGCGTGTGATCAGACACGGGTCTTCAACGTGGTGTTCTCCTATGGGGCGTCCAACCTGCACAAATCCGGGAACCAGACCGGACATCATCAGCTGACCCACGAGGAGTTCGTCGACGCGGAGCTCGGGTACCAGCCCCAGGCGACCTATTTCGTCGATCGCAGCATGGAAGCGTGGGCGAGTTTCGTCGCTCGACTCGCCGCGGTCGAGGAGGGATCGGGGAGCCTGCTCGACAACTGCCTCGTCATGGCCCATTCCGAGACGTCCTTTGCCAAGAACCACGACGTCACCGGCCTTCCGATCATGACCGCCGGGCGGGCGGGCGGGCGAATCGTGACGGGACGACACATCGCCGGCACGGGCGATCCGGTCACGAGAATCGGACTGACGATGCAACAGCTGATGGGGCTACCCGTGGAGCGGTGGGGCATCGGAGCCATGCAGACGAGCGATCCGGTCAGTGAACTCTTTGCCTAGCATTCATTGATGTCGGGTTTCAGGTCCGCCCGTAAGAAAATGATCTCGAAAGGGGAACCGCGATGATTCGACTTCATCTTCGACTTCGAGCGATTGTCATCGGTTGCGTCCTGGCCACGCTTGGCGCTTGTGGCGGGGAGCAGGAGGCGGCGGTCTCACGGGACGCGACCGCCGCCAATTCACAGAATCAACGGGCTGCGGTCGAAAGCTCGGGTCGCACACTCGGCTTCGTACTCGTCGACTTCACCTTCGAGCAACCGGATCGCCCGCCGAACGCCTGTCCAGAGGGATGGAATATCGACGAGCGCGATCTCTACGCGATGCAGCTCGCGCGCACGGATCCCGAAGCCGCTCGTCAGGTACCACCGGGCTTCGAGTACGCCCTGGGGCTCCGCGCAGAGGGTGCGCCCGATCCCTGTCTCGAGCCAGATCGATTCGAGGCCGCGCCCCACCACCTGATTCAGGACATCGAGGTCGCGCCGGGGTTCGATCTCGACCGTGTAGCTTCGAGCGAAGACGTACCGGGCCCGAACGCCTGTGCCCACGACGATTTCGTGGGAGCCACAGGCGAGCGTGGGATCGACAATCGTTTATGGACGGCGCTGGGATGCATCAAGGGTTATGCGAGAGGCGGCACGATCGACGAGTTCGCGATCAATAACATCCGGGAAGGCCAGAGGACGATCCTCGTGCGACTCTCAGGCATCGACGACCTCCGCAACGACGATTACGTCGAACTGGGACTCTTCTCGAGCCCCGATTCGATTCCCGCCGACACCGCGGGCAGCCTGATGGATGCCGCAAGTCTCAGCATCACCGACGATCCGCGCCACCGAAACGTGATGCCTGCGCGAATCACCGAGGGCGTCGTCCACGCCGAAACCGATGAACTTCGACTCGACTTCAGGGGCCAGTTCCTGGAATCCGAATTTGTCCTGCGCGATGTGCGGATTCGTCTCGAACTCCTCGCGGACGGCAATCTGCGCGGGCTCGTCGGCGGCTATTGGGACATCGACGGCTTCTACGACACCTACGGTCGACAGGCTTCTCGCCTGGGTGCCATAACGCTGGGCTTCCGCTGTCCGGGGCTACGCGGAGCGCTCCGGCAGCTGGCTGATGCCTACCCCGATCCCGAAACCGGCCAATGCACAGCGATCTCGACGGCCTTCCGCATGGCGGGAATTCCGGCCTTCGTGATCGAGCCCGAGCTGGTCGCTTCACTGGAGGTGCCTCGATGAACCGGCTCCCGATCGACCGGCGCGCGTGCGCACTCGTCTGCTCTCTCGTGGCCCTCGGCCTGCTCGCCTCGCCGACGTTCGCCACGCATCACGAGCAGGGAGAGACCACAGGCACTGCCAACCTCTCGGTCAAACGTTTCATGGTCTTTCTGCCGGCGAAGGATCTGGCCCTTTCCAAACGGTTCTACCTCGCCCTGGGGGCTGAGCTAGTCGATGACGGGGCGGACTATGCCGAGTTCAAGTGGGCAAACGACCGATTCATCCTGAGGTCCGAATATCAGAAGGATTGGGCCGAGAATTTTGGCGTTCACGTGATCGTCGAGGACGCCACAGCCTTTGCTCGCCGGGCAAGCGAACTCGTCGCAAGCGGTGATTTCCCCGGCGTGCGTGTCGAAGGACCACGCGACGAGCCCTGGAAATACAGGGTCACCTACATATGGGATCCGTCGGGCATCGAACTTCGATTCTCGCAGCCGATCAAGTAGGAACTCGAGATTCCCGGACCGAGGCGCCACGAGCGCCGCGCCCATAGACACTTCACCTGCGTCCCGCTCCGAGTTGCATCGTCGCGCAGGGGAAAACCGAAACGGACGCCCGGTCCCCGTGCTTGGCCTGCAGCCAGGCGCTCGTTTCCTCCCAGGTTCGAAACAGGATCGTCTCGTCGCGGGCCACACGCGGCAGGCTGCCCCGATCGATACAGGGCGCAAAGAAGATGATGTCGCGGCCCTTCACGCGGGGCGCCCGGCCGAAGTCGAGCCGCATTCCCGGTCCAAAGAGCCAATGACTGCCCAAGCCCTCGGCACCCTCGAGCGCGACCACGACCGTCCCGCCCTCACGAAGCAGGGGCTCCGGAGCCGTCTGCCAGGGCGCAAAGGCGGTCAGATACTGTAGGAACTCTCCATCCTTCGGATACACTGACAGGACACAGACGTCGCTTCCTGCGGGCGTCGGACTCGTGAAAATATCGCGCGCGATCTCGGCGCCGACGCGGTGAGCCTCTACGACGTCTCCCGTAACGAGCCCCGCCAATCCCAGGCGCGAGTTGGGAATCGCGTTCACGATGAAGTCGACCTTCGCCATACGCGCGGCCTCGTCGGCCTCACGACGCGCATCCGTTTCGACCACGGCATAACGGCCACGCGTGCAGGTACCGCGGTGGTACGCCTCCGCCGAAGCAATGCTCGCAATCCCGGGCATGAGTAGCTTCGATCCACCAGAAAAACCCGCTGCGCCGTGGGGAATGATCGAGCCCACGAGGATCCGCAGGTCGGCTTCCATGAAGTCCGCGTTGATCTCGATCGGCGAGCCGAAGCTCGTCGTACCGATCGGGACGCAATGATCCCAGGAAAAATGGTTGACGACCGGGCAAGCATCGAGCACTTCGACGCCGACCTTCATCTCGAGATCGTGGCGCGTCATCGGGCGGTGATTCGCGACGCCCGCGAGCAACAGGACGTCTCGCGACTCGATGCCCGCGGCGCGCAGCTCAGCAAGCACCGCTGGAATCAGCCGACGTCCTGGAGTCGGTCGAGAGAGATCGTCGATGACGATACAGGGCCTGCGCTTGCCCACTGCCAGCTCTCGCAGGCGTGCGGTGCCGATCGGATTCGCAAAGGCGTTCTCGATCCCCTCGGCGCCGATATCCGGACCGTCCTTGGGCGCACAGAGCGTGACTTGCCACTCCTCGGGGAAGACGAGTTCCAGGTCGCGATCGTCGTACCAGGCGCCGAATCGAATCGTCGCGGAATGAAGCGCGTTGGGAGCTGACTCTGCGGCACTCATGGTCGATGACTCTAACAGAGCCTCCTGTGAATACCCGCCGGCGGATGTCCCCCCGGAGCGGATCTGCCATTCGCGGGGCGCTGCCGACTCAGTCGCGCTCGCCCTCGAAATACGACGTGAACGCTTCGATCAGCCTGTCGATCGCACCCTTGTCGATATCCAGATGGCAGACGATCCGCAAACCTTCGGCGCGGAACCCGCCCAGGGCGATGCCCGAACGGGCCACATGTGCGCGAAGTGCCTTGCGGTGTTCTAGCGGCACATCGACGAAGACCATGTTCGTCGCGGCTCTCGCGGTCACCAGATCGATCGAGCCGAGTTCCGACGACAGGCGAGCGGCCTGGGCGTGATCGATCGACAGCCGATCGACGTGATGATCCAATGCGTAGAGGCCCGCCGCAGCGACATGACCGATCTGCCGCTGAGCACCGCCTAGCATCTTCCGGATCCGGATCGCCCGACCGATCGTCGCCTGGTCCGCGGCGAGTATCGCACCCATCGGCGCACCGAGCCCCTTCGAGAGACATAATGTGACCGAATCGATATGATCAAGAAACGCCGAGATCTCGACTCCACTCGCCACGGCCGCGTTGAAGAGTCGAGCCCCGTCCAAATGAGTGACCAACCCCATCTCATGAGCGGAAATTGCCAGGGTATCGATTCGATGCACCGGCTGAACGGATCCCGAGACCGTGTTCTCGAGGCAGAGCAAGCGAGAGATCGGATAGTGCGGATCATCCGCCTTCACGGACGCGCGGATCTGCTCTACGGTCATCGCCCCCTCGTCATCGACAGGAATCGGGCAGGCCACGACGCCTCCGAGAGCGGATGCACCCCCGGCTTCGTCGTGAAAGACGTGATAGTTGGCACCGCTCAGATACTCTTCGCCCCGCCCGCAATGGCAGAGAATCGCGACGAGATTGGCTTGGGTCGCGCTCGGCAGATACAGCGCGGCGTCCTTTCCGGTGAGGCTTGCCACCCGATCCTGCAATTCGTTGACCGTCGGATCTTCGCCGTAGACATCGTCGCCCACGACCGCACTCGCCATCACTTCGCGCATCGCCGGCGTCGCCCGGGTCACTGTATCGCTGCGAAAATCCGCGACGATCTCTCCCCGTACAACACTCATCTCTTCGTAGCCCGCCACGCGACCCCCTCCTCGGACCCATGCAGCGCAGCCTTTCCGCAGCGGATCAGTCCGGTTCCTCCCACGATCCACGCAGAGGATAACATCGGATCCATTCGTGGAGCCGCCGAATCGGCACGTCACATCTTTACGTGCCGAGTTGTGACTGCGAGACTTCCGTTTCAGACAGGGGATTCTCTCGATGCAGTTCTGGCAGAACGTGACCGGCGTCAAACCGGGTAGCGCATCGACTTCGAAGCCCGTCTTTTTCGGATGGTGGATCGTCTCCGCGTCGTTCTTCGTCCAGTTCATGACGGCAGGGACCACCTTCTACGCATTCGGAGTCCTGCTGAAGCCGATCAGCGAAGATCTGGGTGCGTCGCGTTTCGCCGTCGGTTCGGCACTCTCGCTCTTCACCCTCGTCGGCTCGCTCATCGGACCCCTGATCGGACGCGAGGTGGATCAGCGTGGAGCACGCGGACTGATGCTCGTCGGGACCGTATTCATGTCCGCCGGTTTCCTGCTTTTCTCGCGGATCGAGGGAGTCGTCGGACTCTACCTTGCATTCGGTGGGGTCGTCGCAATCGGAGCGGCCCTGCTCGGCCCGATCACAAACACGGCACTCGTCGCCACCTGGTTTCAAACGGCACGTGGCAAGGCGCTCGGGATCTCGCAGATCGGGCTCTCGCTTTCCGGCATGGTGATGGCATTCGTCGCGACCTGGCTCGTCACGGCCTGGGGTTGGCGGGGGGCAATTCTTTCGTTTGCAGCGATTCCCATGGTGATCGTCGCACCCGTGATCGCCACCCTCGTCGTGAATCGTCCGCGGGACCGAGGCCTAATGCCAGACGGAGCCCCACTCACTCGAGAGGAGGCCACGGCGGTACTGGCCGAGCCGGGAACTCTTCGCGAGGCGATGCGTGAGCCCGACCTCTGGCTGATCGCATTGTTGGTCGGTCTAAATTTTTCCGCGAGCGGATCGGTGATCGGAGTGATCCACTCCTACGCAACCGACCTGGGTCATTCCGCCGGCCGTGCAGCGGGTGTCCTCTCACTCCTGGCGGGGATGGCCGCGCTCGGCAAGCCGCTCTTCGGGGGGCTCGCAGACCGGACTTCGGCGCGCTCGGCCATCGCGGCGAGCATGGGACTCCAATCCGTGGGGCTCGTCGCCGTGGCGTTTGCGCCCAGCTACAAGATGCTGCTGGCTGGATCCGTCGTGTTCGGTCTCGGATGCGGCGGGCTGATTCCGCTCTTCGGACTGCTCATTGTCGCGCGTTTCGGCGCTGCGCGTCTGGGCCACATGATGGGAGCGGCCCTGCTCCTGATGCTTCCCCTCCAACTCCTGGGGCTGCCTTTCGCGACCGGCGTCTTCGACCGCACGGGATCCTACGTTCCCGCCTTCATGACCTTTCTTGCCTTCTATGCGATGGCGGTCGTCGTGCTGACCCGAATGCCTGCGGACCCTGTAAAGCCGAAAACGGGATTCGGCGATCACGCGTAAAGGATCTCCGCGTGCGTCACGACCAAAGGGATTTTGGGATAGGCTCCAAGGCGGGGAGATGATATGCATCAGTCAGAGCTCGAAGATCGCATCACGAGAATCGAAGACCTCGAGGCGATCAAGCGCTTGAAGGCGACGTATTGTGCGATCTGCGATGACGGCCACGACCCCGACCGGATCGTCCAGATCTTCACCGAGGAGGGAATCTGGGAGATCGAGGGGGTCGGCCGCGCACAGGGCCACGCGGAACTTCGCGCACTCTTTGCACGCTTTCGTAACGAGGTCAGCTTCTCACAGCATCAGGTGATGAATCCAATCATCGAGATCGACGGCAATCGCGCCCGCGGAACCTGGTATTTCTTCGCGCCGTTCACCTTTTCGGAGAATAATCAGGCCCGTTGGGTGGCCGCGCGCTACGAAGATGAATACGTCAAGCTGAATGGGGATTGGAAGATCCAACGCCTGCACGGTCACGTGCGGATGACGACCGACTACGAAAAAAGCTGGGCACTCGGCGAACCCGCCGCGGAATGATCCGCAGCCGTGCGTCCTCCCCGTGGCGCACGATTCTGCCGCGCGCCCTCAGGTCCCCTTGAAATTAGGACGACGCTTCTCCGCGAAGGCGTTCATCGCCTCCCGAGTGTCCTCCGTGCCGCTGCTGCACATGAACTCCGTCGCGAGACCGAAGTCGAGACTCAATACCTGCTGCTGTTCGACCATCTTGTTGACCGCCATCTTGGCCCAACGGATTGCGCTCTGCGCCCCGTTCGCGAGCTTCGCAGCGTAGGTCCGTGCGTGGTCGAGGAGTTCGTCAGCGGGAACGACGTGATTCACGAGTCCGATGCGATCCGCTTCCGATGCGGGAATCAGCTCGCCCGCCATCAGGTATTCCTTGGCGCGATGAGGCCCCACGAGCAGGGGCCAGATGACCTGGCCTCCATCGCCGGCGGTCAGACCGACCTTCACGTGGGTATCGCCGATCTTCGCCGTGTCGGACATGAAGATGACGTCACACATCAACGCGATCGTCGCGCCAAGACCAACGGCGGTGCCATTGATTGCAGCGATGATCGGTGCCTCACAATGAAGGATCGCCCAGTTGAGTGCACGGCTTCGCATCGAGTTGCGGAAGATATGATCCTCTGGATAGAAGCCAGTCAAGTCGCCGCCTGCACAGAATGCATCCCCTGCCCCGGTCAAGATGATCGCGCCCACGTCGTTGTCATAGGAGAGGTCGCGAAAAACTCGTTCGAGACCCTCGTGGAGAGCGAAGTCGATCGCGTTTCTCTTCTCTGGCCGATCCAGGGTCACGAGAGCGATCTTCTCCTCGATCTCGACCTTCAGGTTGTGATCGCTGTGGTAGTGGCTGTAGTCCATGTTCCCTCGCTTCGTAGTCGGCAGGTCAGTAATCAGCTCGCTCAGGACAGGGTGGCGAGCTTCTCACCCTCGAAGAATCGTCTCGGATTGTCGACGAGCAAAGCATCGATCTGCGCTTCGGTCACCCCCAGATCCAGAAGCTTCGGGACGATTCGAAGACTGAAATGCGATGGATTCCAGATCTGGACCATTGCCGCTTCGACTTTGGGTGGAAAGGGCTGCCCGCCCCAACACCATACGGAGTCGTGGGAAACGACCAGCCGGTCGCCCGCACCTTTCTTGATCAACTGCGCCAGGGATGCGACGCGTTCCTCGTCGGGATGCGCGACCTCGAGCCCAAAACGGTCGAACCCCAGATAGGAGCCCCCGCGTGCAATCTTCATATGATAGTCATGATCCGATGTGCCACAGGAATGGCCGATCACGATGCGATGGGCCAGTGCGCCATTCTCGGTGAGAACCTGCTGCTGGAGATCGCCCATCGTCCCCTCATCCGTATGGGTGGTGATCGGGGCACCCGTTTCGACCGAAGCCTTGGCCGCGGCCTCGAAAACCCCGCGCTCATACTCCGTCATCTCGCCCGGGCCCGTCGCGACCTTGATGATTCCCGCCCGCACGCCGGTGCTGCCGATCCCCTCGGTGATTTCCTTGATGAAGATCTCCGCCATCGCGTCCACGGTGGAACCAAAATTCTGACGCATCGACCAGTAGGAGTAGCCCCCCTCTGATTGTTTATACAAACCCGTGGCGCAGATGATCTGAAAGCCTGTCTTCTGCGCGACCTCTGCCATCAGTTCCACATCTCGACCGAGATCCGAGGGACACGGATCGAGCAGCGACCGATATCCCAGGTCCTTGATTTCGGCGATCCGATCGATGCAACGGGCGACGCGCTCTTCGAGCTTCGGGCCCGGATTGACGGTGTCGGCTTCGAATCCCGGATAGCCAACCATCAGGTGCTCGTGCATCAGGGTCTTGCCGAGCTCAGCTGGGTTGATGCCGCCCGTCACGGTCTGAAGGATGTCGTGGGTCATGCGGGTCTCCGCGTGTCGGGAATGAATTCTCGAAGAAGCGTAGCGGGAATTCGGACGATTCCTCAGTCGAAGAAGATCCAGGATTTCGCGAGGCTTTTCGAGGGGTGGGCGCTGGGGAAGGTCGGAGCGAACAGGCTATGTTGACCGCGACCTTCGCCGCTGGAGATTTAAATGATCTACGAGCCCTATTCGCGACCCTTTCAGGAAAACCCATATCCATTGTACAAGCATTTTCGTGACGAGGAGCCGTGCACCTACAACCCGGACATGGACTTCTATGCACTGTTTCGCTTCGACGACGTGTGGGAGGCGACGCTCGACTGGGAGACGATGAGCTCCTCCTACGGTCCGTCGCTCGAGAATCGCGGTCAGATGCCCGGCCACCTCTTCTCGATCATCGGGATGGATCCCCCCGGTCATACCCGACTGCGGAACGTGATCAGCCGCGGCTTCACACCACGCAGGATGGCAGCCCTCGAGGATCAGACCCGGAGCCTCGCGAAGGAATATCTCGAACCACTCGGGAGCCTTCGTGAATTCGATTTCGAGCAGGAGTTCGCGGTCCGTTTCCCGATGGACGTGATCAGCATGCTGCTCGGGATTCCCAAGGAGATGCGCGATCAGTATCGCGAATGGGTCGACAAGGGACTCGAGCGCGATCCCGACGGGGGCATGGCTAAGGACGCCGTGTTCAATCTCGGCAATTCGCGTGAGTACGTGAGTGACCTCATCAACGAACGACGCAAACATCCGCGTGAGGATCTGATCACGGTTCTCGCAGAGGCCGAATTCGAGGACATTGACGGCAGGACACGGCGACTGACGCACGAGGAATGCGGCGCGTTCACGACTCTGCTCGCGGCGGCCGGAGCGGAAACGACCGCCAAGCTGCTCGGTCACGCTGCCTACCTTCTCTGGAAGCACCCGGACCAGCGCCAATCACTCTGGGACGATCACGCTCGCATCCCCAACGCGATCGAGGAGATCCTTCGATACGAAGCGCCGTCACAGTTCCAGGGCCGCGTCGCGCTCTCCGACTCGACATGGCATGGCGTGACGATCCCGAAGGGCGCGCGGGTCGCACTGGTCACCGGCGCCGCCTGTCGGGACGAACGTGAATTCGACGATCCCGATGGCTTTGACATCACCCGCAAACAGGATCGCGAGGTCTTCTTTGGCCATGGTCATCACGTCTGTATCGGTAAGAGCCTGGCACGCCTCGAGACGCGCATCGCACTCGAGGAGATCTCCTCGTGCTTCCCGAACTTCGAGGTTGACGAGGCCGGATTGACGCGCACCTACCAGGCGCACGTCAAAGGCTATGTAAATCTGCCGATCTCGACCGGGAACTGATGGGCGGATGCGAGGCGACTCGGCGTCACGCGTCACTCGAAATATCGGCCTCTGCATCCAAGACCTCGGACTTGCGAAGATAGACCTCGACACCAGAAATCTGCCCCTGTGGATCGGTGTCGAATACGAGCGCCTCCTCGGTTCGAAGCCGTCGACCCGAAGCGTCGTCGTAGGTTTCGCTGAGTCGCACCCAGGTCGTGCCGTCGATCGTCGCGATTCGCCCGACACGCAATTCGTAATTCCCCAGCTTCGGAACGATCTCGGCCAGAAAGTCCCGGTAGGCCGTGCGCCCTGCTACGACATCGCCGTAGGGACCCATACGAACGATCGTCTCTGCCAGGGTCTTCTCGAGTTCATCCCAATCTTGATTGCCTAATGCCTCGAGGTAGGCGTGTACGACCTTCGAAGTCCCTTCCGTCCCGCGCATCTCGATCCCCCTAGAAACAGCCTCTTCCAGAATCATCCGAAGCATGGAACGGGATTGAGCTCACCGCCAGACTCGATCGCCTGGCCGGAGCCAAAAAGGCCCCCAGCCGATTGGGTTCACACCGGCAGGCATGGATCGAGGCGACGGGCACGATCGCCGAGTTGGTCGAGGGCCTCGACGAGAATCTCCTGCCCGACGCGCGATAACCCGGGTAGCATCTGCCGGGGGTTTCCTTCGACCGTGTGGGTTGCTGACGAAGAACTTGCGGGAATCTCGTAAAGCCGGGGCTCTCGAGGCCTTTCGGGGATCGACCCGGATCCCGGTGCGCGCTCCAATGACAGGGGAAGACCAATGAAGGATCTGGCCGGAAGGGTTGCCGTCGTCACGGGCGGTGGAAGCGGGATTGGACGCGGAATTGCGCTCGGGCTCGCCGTGGAATCGATGACCGTCGCAGTCGCCGACATCCGCCTCGAGAACGCACAAGAGGTAGCTCGGGAGATTTCCGAGCGAGGCGGTCGCGCCTTTGCCGTCCAGGCGGACGTCACTTCGGTCGAGTCGCTCGAGAAGGCGGCTGAACAAGTCGCAGCTAACGCGGGCGGAGTCAATCTCCTGTGTGCGAATGCAGGCGTGCTGGCTCGAATGGGGACACATGACGAGCACACCGTAGAAGACTGGGAATACACGTTCTCGGTCAACGTGTTGGGCGTAATGAAGACGGTGAGAGCCTTTCTGCCGCTGCTGCGCGAGAGTGCGCCGGACGCGCATATCGTCAATACCGCATCGCTTGGCGGACTCCTGGCGACGGGAGGTCTCCCCATCGGCGCGTATGTCTCGAGCAAATACGCGTGTGTGGGGTACAGCGAGATGCTGCGCGGCGAGCTCGTGGCCGAGCAGATCGGCGTGTCCGTCTTGTGTCCGGGCGTAGTCGCTTCAGATCTGGTGAATACTTCTTCGCAGAATCGCCCCAAAGGCTTCGGCCGACAGGCTGTGCCCAATTTCGAACCGAAAGCGGGCGCACCGGATACGACGGCCGTCGCGGAGACTTCGATGCCTGCCGAGGAAGTCGGGCCGATCGTCGTCAACGGGATTCGTGCGAACCGATTCCACATTCTCACCCATCCAGAGGCGCAAGAGGCCGTGGAGAAACGATTTCGACGGATCCGTGAAGACTTCGAATTTGCGGCAGCGGCCCTCCGAACCGGGCAAGGGGGCTAAGACCGAAGCCTGATTTTCTCAGCCCTCGAGTCGGAGCAGCTTCGCGGCCTCGCCCTCGAGCGTTGTCCCCTCGAAGAAGCTCGAGTTGGCCTTGAGCAGCATCTCCGCAGAATGGCAGAACGTGAAGTCCCGGAACTGGTCCTCGTTCAACACGCCCTTCTCGATCAGACCATGCGCATCGGGAACCACCGCGGTCTGGTCGACGACATCCCAATGGCCGATGTCGGAACTGAACATGGCCTTGAGCTTCGTGCCTTGCGGGTTGCTCGGCGCGAAGGCCGCTGCCACTCCTCGATCGTCGGCCTCACAGCCGAAGTAGAGGTTCTCGGAGAACAGATCACACAGGTCCTGCTTGGACTTCACCGCGAGATGAACGAAGTCGTCGGGCTCCTCCGGTGGGCGAGAATCGATGGCTTCGTGCTCGTAGGCGGCCCTTCGATCACTCTCGTCGATCTTGGCGAACGGGCCACCGTAGCGCACGACGAGTTCGTCGAGGGCGTCGAAGTCGAGCCGTGCGGGATCGAGTCGGTCGAGTGCCTCCGTGCGGCGCTTCTCCCAGTGTTCGATCGTGTCGCAGAGCATCTGGGCCGCCCAGCTCACCCCGCATTCCAGAAACGCGAAGGGCTGGTTGGGATTGCGGCGTGTCGCACCACCCAGAAAGAGCGACTTGCACAGCGGGGCCATCAGCGACGCAAACATGCCTATGTGGTTGTAGACGTAGTTGGTGGGCGACGTGTAGGTGCCCGGAACATTCGCAAGCTGACCGTGAAAACAGATCACGAAGCCGTGTTGCTGTGCCCGCTGCCAAACGGGATCATAGTCGTAGAGGCTGTCGAGACCGTAGCGGTCGAGCCAATGACTCTGGCCCGGCCATACGATTCCATTCGGAACGTCCGGCGGGACTTCGTCGACCGTGCGCAGAACAGCCTCCGGCAGGACCACGACCTTCAGACCGATCGAAGCACAATGATCCAGCTCGGCGATCGCCTCCTCCGGCGTATGCATCGGGATCAATCCCGCCGGCGCGATCCGATCACGAACCGGTCGGTAGATCTCGGCATAATAGTCGTTGAAGCCTCGGCAGATCCCGGTGCGCAACTCGCCATCCGGGACCGAGCATTGGGAGAGCGCGTTCGTCGTGAACTGAACGCAGTAGTCGAAACCCAGATCTTCCATCCGCTCGGCAAAGAGCTGAGGCAGCATGATCGTGGCGCGTTCGAGCGAGTCGTTGGTGCAGCCCCACCACGCGGTCTGCGGAATACGTGATGCGAGCGCGCGATCCGCCGACATCGACGGAAGATCCCGTCGTACGAGCGGCCCCTGTTTTCGGAAGGCCTCGAACTGCCCTGGCCCCAATGCGTCACGTAGATAGGGAAACACCGCGGGCATGAACTCGAGCATATGCGCATCAACATCAATGATCGGATGCCCCACCTGCTCGCGAATCCCTGCGGCCTCGGTCTTGCTCACGATGATCCTCCTCGTTTTCACGCGGGATCACGTCCCGTGTGTCCCGTCGACCTTCGCATAGAACCGCTCGCCGCCCAACCCATCCATCTCAGCGTGTCCGCGCCACGGCCGACCCGTAGAATCGAGCCCATCCACACTCGCGGCCCTTCCGGTTCCCGAGGCGGCGCGGGAAGTTGGAAGCTAGAATTCCGCTTCGGAAGCAGGGTCTCCGCATTGGGGAAACGAGGGCAGCCCATGAACTACGAGCATATCCAGGTCGCCAAGATGACGGCACCGCTGGGCGCTGAATTGTCCGGAATCGACCTTTCGAAGCCTCTCGAGGAGCCGGTGCGCGACGAGATCGCGCGCGCCCTGCTCGACCACCTCGTCATCTTCATTCGTGACCAGGACATCACCATCGATGATCATCTCCGCATCGCTCGTGGCTTCGGAGATCTCTATACGCACCCGATCTATCAACCTCTCAAGGACGAGGGTCGGTCGGAAATATTCGAGCTCCAAAGCGATCGAGAGCGACCCTTCGTCGCCGAACGCTGGCACACGGACATCACCTTCGAGCCCAACCCGCCCAAAGCATCGATCCTTCGCGCGATCGAGGTTCCCGAGGCCGGCGGCGATACGATGTGGGCGAGTACGGAGGCCGCCTACGACGGTCTATCCGACACGATGCAACAGCTGCTGTCAGGACTCACCGCCGTCCACCACCCCGACTACTTCTACCGGATCGCCAATGACGAACAACGAAAGCGTTTCGACGAGCGGGGAGACGTCGTCCATCCCGTCGTTCGCACCCACCCCGAGAGCGGTCGCAAGTCGCTCTTCGTGAACAGTGTCTTTACTTCGCATCTCGTCGGAATGAAGGAGAAGGAGAGCCAGAATCTCCTCTCCTTCCTCTACGACCACATCGATTCCTCCGAATACCACTGCCGCTTCCATTGGACGCCGAATGCAATCGCGATGTGGGACAATCAGAGTACACAGCACCGCGTGGTCGCGGACGACCCGGGTGCGCGGCGGGTCATGCAGCGCCTTACACTGGCGGGCGGCGTGCCTTTTTGAATGGCGACTCAGGGTCGCTGTAGGGAGCGGCCGGTCGGCGGCGGAACCCAAACCGGTTCGAGCGATCGAGTCACGTTCTACAGGAGAGAATCGACATGTCGGATACAGCGGTAGAGCTCGCATTCCAGCGCCACATAGCGGCTGTCCAGTCGGGCGATCGTGAGGCATTTCTCTCGAACTTTGCAGAGGACGCGCTCGTGGAGGATCCGGTCGGTCCTTCCCCCCTCGACCCGTCAGGCCAGGGACATCGCGGACATGCCGCCATCGGAGCATTCTGGGACACGATCATCGGCCCGGGCTCGGTCCGATTCGAGATCGACAGCCACGTCGTTTGTGGCGACGAAATCGCGAACGTGGGCACCATCTACAACAAGCTGCCGGACGGCGCGGACGAGATCTCTGCGACCGGCGTCTTCATCTATCGCGTGAACCAAGCGGGCAAACTCGTGTCCCTCAAGGCCTACTGGGACTATGACAAGACGATGTCGGGAACCGGAACTTGAAACGGGCTCGTCCTCGTTGTAATCGAATTCGGGCTCGTGAAGGCCCACGAGATTCCCGATAGGCTCGGGCGCGCAAACACACCCCTCACCACCCGGACGGAGAAAAGTCATGAACAAGATCAATGCGATTTCACATATCGCCGTGGGCGTGACCGACATGGAGCGATCCCTCGGCTTCTACCGCGACGTACTCGGCCTTCACGTTTCGCTCGACACCGAGGAGGAGCTGCCCGGATTCGGCGGCAGCGAGGCGCAGAAACGGCGCGCCGTCTATCTGCGCTGGCGTGAAGGGCCTCACGAGACCTTCATCGTGCTCGATCAGCAGCTCTCACGCGAGCCCTACGGCAGTCCTCCGGAGCTCTTCCAGGTCGGCACGCATCATTGGGGATTCTGGGTCGACGACGTCGACGCGGTCACCGAGCGGGCCGAGGCGGCAGGCGTACCGATCCTCGTCCAACCGGTGGACGCCGACACCCTCGCCTACGGAGAACCCGCCGGTGGTAAATGCCGAAGTGCCTTCCTCCGCGATCCCGACGGGAACGTCGTGCAGCTCGATCAGCGGGCCTGAGGGCCCCTGAGGGTCGATTCAGAAACGCAAGGGGAGTGTCTCCAGCCCGCGCAGGAAGAGGCTGTCGCGATACGCGTGGGGGGCATCCTCGTCGAGGCGCAAGTCGGGCAACCGACGCAGGATCGTTTCGAAGGCCGTGCAAAGCTCCATTCGCGCAAGCGAGGCGCCGAGGCAGGTATGTCGGCCGAGTCCGAAACTCAGATGGCCTGCGGGAGTGCGGGTGACATCGAGGCGATCCGGGTCGGCGAACTTCGCAGGATCGCGGTTCGCCGCACCGTTGAAGAGCACACAGACCTCATCCGGACCGATCGTCGTATCGCCGAGCTGAAAGGGAACGTCGGAGACCCGCTGGCTGATCTGGACGGAGGTGTCGTAACGCAACAACTCTTCGACGGCGTTCGGAATCGCCTCAGGCGTGCGACGCAGGAACTCGAGCTGTTCGGGATGCTCGAGCAGCGCCAGGGTACCCATCCCGAGAAGATCCTGGGTCGTGCCATGGCCCGCCTGCAGCAGGATATAACAGCTACCAACGAGATCTTCGTCAGACAGGTGAGAGCCGTCCTCGTCCTCGGCGTCGATCAACGCGGTCATGAGGTCGAAGCGAGGATGCATCCGATGGTCCTCGATCAGTTTCAGGAAGTAGTCGGTATAGCCGAGCGTCGCCTCCTCACCGCGGCCCACGATCTCGTCGGTGATCCCGCCGATCTCACCCCGCCGGCTCGAGTCCTGAGCCCAGTCGTAGAACTGCGGCAGGTCCTCGGTCGGCACGCCAAGCATCTCGCAGATCACGACCATCGGCAGCCGGAAGGCAAAATCGTGGACGAAGTCCATTCGCCCGTCGGGCTCGACGCGGTCGATCAGTTCGTCGAGCACGACCTGGATACGGTCCTGCCGAAGCCCGACCGAACTCGGCGTGAAAGCCCGGGAGATCAGACTGCGAACCCGATCGTGCTTGCGCGGAGAGAGAAAGAGCAGCGTGTTGCGCTGCATTTCCACGAAATGCCGTCCCTTGGGCCCGACATCGAATAGCTCAGCCCCACGCGCGTCGCTGCGCACATCCGGATGCTTGAGCGCCTGGCGGATATCGGCGTGGCGGGTCAGCACCCATGCGGACCTTCCGGTCGCCTGGTCGGTCTGCAGAATCGGTGCGATCTCACGCAGCCGATGCAGGTAGGGGTAGAGCGTTCCCCGACGCTTTGGATCGAGGATCAGGCCGAGGACCTCCTGCGGATCCTCGATTCCCGCTGCGATCGCCGCGTCGCGCTCTATGTCGTTGTCGTTGTTGTTGTCGGTCGAATCTGTCATCTCGAGGGGACGCCTTCCAAACGGATCGATCCCCATCGTCTCCGATTCGCGGGAAGCGGTCAACCGTGGATTGCGGAGGCTGCGCCCAGCAGGGGCCGGGGGGGACCCCGCTTTCCCCCGCGCAGGGGTTGCTTCTGCCAGCCGAAGTGCGCCAGGATATTCGCCACTCGGATTCGCACGGAAACACCGGTCGATGGCATCAGAGACGTCACGCCGCGCGCCGAACGACGAGAAGCCGACGAGACAAAGGAGTGAAAATGGAGTTCGACCCCCAGGCGCTGAGTGCCATCGACGATCCGTACCCGGTCTTCGACGAGCTACGCGAGAACCACCCCGTCTTTCACAGCGCGGAGCGAGATCTCTGGGTGGTGTCGCGATACGAGGACGTTCGTGCGGTGCTTCTGGATGCGGAGACCTTCGCCTCGGGTATGGGGACCGTCCCGACCGGCTTCGTGTCGGCCAAGCCGATGATGATTTCCCAGGATCCGCCCTATCACACGCATTTGCGTAATGCCGTGCACCAGACCTTCACTCCCCGCCGGATGCGCGCGCTCGAGGAATTCATTCGCACGACGACTCGATCGCTGCTGGACGCCATCGACCCCGAGGCCGAGACCGATCTCTTCGAGGCGCTCACGGATCCCCTACCGGTCGCGGTGATCACAGAACTCCTCGGCATCGGCTTCGAGGACCGAAAACAATTCAGCGAGTATGCCGGCGCCGTGATCCACGCCGTCGAGGGCAAGGGCCCCACCGCCGAGGAGGGCATCCTCTGGATCTACGAGTATCTCGAGCAGGTCCTGCCGGAGCGCGAAGCTCGGCCTGGGGACGATCTCGTCAGTCGGCTCCTGCATCCGGATCCGGGCGAGCCCCAGCTCAGCCACGACGAAGTGGTTGGCTTTTGCTCCCTGCTTCTGATGGCGGGTACCGAGACTACGACGAACGCACTCGGCAATGCTGTGGTCCTGCTTCACGAGAATCCGGAGGTCCGTCGCCAGCTCGCAAAGGAGCCCTCCGGCCTCGCCAAGGCGGTCGAAGAGTTTCTGCGACTCGAGTCGCCGGTCCCCGGCCTTTCACGCGTCACGACGCGAGACGTGGAGATGCACGGCGTCACGATCCCAAAGGACGCCCGCGTGCACATGGCCTTCGCAGCAGCCAACCGCGACGAGCGGGCCTTTCCTGACGCGAGCACGCTCGACCCGAGCCGAAGTCCCAATGCGCACTTCGCCTTCAGCCTGGGAATTCATTTTTGTCTCGGAGCGAGCCTGGCACGTGCCGAACTGCGCATCGCGCTCGACGAGCTGCTCACGCGTTTCCCAAACTTCCAGGTGATTCCCGAGCGCTGGGTGCGGCTGCGATCCGACGCAGCGCGGGGATTTTCGTTCCTTCCCTTCGTCGCACGACCCTAATCGCGCCGGACGGAGACGAATCACGCTTCCGCAATACGCCCTATTTGCGAGTCGCCTTGCGAGCTGCCCGTTTCTTGGTGGACTTCTTGGCCGGTTTCCTGGCCGACTTCTTCGCCGATTTCCTGGCCGACTTCTTGCGACCCGTGCGTCCCACGGCTCTCTCGAGCTTCTTCCGCAGCTCATCCGCATCCTTTCGAAATTGCCGCTCGGCCTTTCTCCAACGCTTCTCACCGTCTTGTCGCGCCGAATCGAACTGTTTCTCGATGTCCCTCAAGTTGTTTCGCATCTGGCGCAGAAGTTTTGGAATATCGCGTTCGAGACGCGCGAGCGCATCGTCGATCGGATTCGATGTTTTGCGGGCGGAAGCCTTTCGAGCAGTCTTCTTCTTCGCAGCCATGAGTCCCTCGAGTTGTGTGCGGCAAGGCCTGGCACAGAGTTGAGATCCAAAGATCATACACACGCAGCCCGTCTTCGCGAAGGCGTAGTCGTATGGTTGTCGTATGAATGAGGGCGTGTGGAGTCGAGTTGGATCGAGTCCGACGGTCAAGAAAGCCGAATCTCGAGCGGGCGATGGGAAATTGACTCGCCTAATCGCGCCGGAGCACCCCACCCGCGGGTCGCAACGGCATTGCCATTCTCGCAAAGTTCACAAGACAATCTGCGACAATTTTCGTTACGCGACTACTCGCCCTTGTTCGCCCAATCGTCCGGCGTAAACGTCTTCATGCTCAGCGCATGAATCGCCCCGCCCATCCAATCGTCGAGAACACCGTATACGAGCTGCTGCGCTTTCACGCGGTTCAAGCCCGCGAACTGCTCGCTCACGATCACCGCGCGGAAGTGCCCTCCCCCCTCCTTCGCCCCGACGTGGCCGACATGCAGGTGCGATTCGTCGACGACTTCGACATGGGTCGCTTCGAGTCGCTCGCGGAGGCGCGCTTCGAGGGCGTCGCGCACGACGATCAGTCCTTGGGCAGACCGAGCATCCGCTCGGCAATGATGTTCTTCTGGATGTTTGGCGTACCGCCGCCGATCACGACCTCAGGCCAGTTGAGTGAGTACTTCGCCCAGACTCCACCCTCGACCGTCGGCTCGCCCCCGCCCATCAACGTCGACGAGGATCCCAGAATCTCGAGCGCGAGTTCGCCCAGGCCAATCTCGAGGCTCGCGCGATGAAGCTTGTTGATCGAAGTCTCCGAGCCGAGCGGCTCGCCCTTCAGCTGCTTGGTCAGGAAGCGCATACCGTTCAGCCGCATCGCCTCGATCTTCGTGTCCGCTTCCGCGATCCGTCGCCGAATCCCCGGGTCTTCACTTCTAGCACGTCCGCCCCGGATCGTGTTCCGCGCCAGATCCTTCACCTCATCGATCTTGCGAATCAGCCCGTGGACCTCCGCGATCGAGGAACGCTCGGACGCAAGCGCCGAGATCGTAACCTTCCAGCCCTCGCCCTCTACACCCAAGCGGTTCTCGATCGGCACGCGTACGTTGTCGAAGAAGACCTCGGCGAAAATCTCGCCGCCGCTCATGTTCTTGATCGGGCGGACCTCGATTCCGGGGCTGTCCATCGACACAAGCAAACAAGTAATCCCGTCGTGCTTGCTCTCGGAGGCCTGATCGGTGCGAACGAGCAGGATCATCATTTTCGACCACATCGCGATCGACGTCCAGATTTTCTGGCCGTTCACGACGTACTCGTCCCCGTCGCGCTCACATTTACACTTGAGGCTCGCGAGATCCGAACCCGAGTCGGGCTCGGAATAGCCCGTACACCACTGATACTTCCCGTCGAGAATATCGGGGATGTACTTCTGCTTCTGTTCCTCGCTGCCGTATTGGATGATCGAGGGACCCACCCAGGCCAGGCCCATGAAGCAGCTACCCAGGGACGGAGCCTTCCGCTGGGCCATCTCGTCCTTGAGAATCACCTGCTCCATGATCGACCCGCCACCACCACCGACTTCCACGGGCCAGGAAAAGCCGACCCATCGCTTTTCACGAATCTTCTTGTTCCAATCCGCGGCGAACTCGGGCGTCCGCGCCTGCTCGTCCGGTAGGTTCTCATCGAGGAAAGCACGGACTTCGTTGCGAAAGGCTTCTTCTTCTTCAGACAGCTGAAAATCCATGGACTAGAGGCCTCCCAATCGCGCAATGCGCTCGTAGTGATGATCCGCGTCGCCAAACATGGGACGAACCCACTTCGAGCGCTTCAGATAGAGCTGAATGTCGTACTCCCAAGTGTACCCAACACCACCGTGTAGTTGGACTCCCAGGATGCCTGCCTTCGGAAACGCCTCCGAGCAATATGCCTTGGCCCGCGACACAGCCAGCTGAACATCGTCCGAATCTTGATCAAGCGCCCAGATTGCATAGTAGACCAGCGATCGAAACGACTCGACATCGACGTAGACCTCCGCCAGCGGATGCTTGACACTCTGGAACTTTCCGATCTGCTCACCGAACTGGATCCGCTCCTTGGCGAAGTCCGTCGTGATCTCGAGTGCCGCTTCCGCCGACCCGACCGCCTCGGCCGCCACGAGTGCAGCCCCCAGATCGAGCAACCACTGGGTCGCAGGCCAGGCCGCACCCTGGTCGCCGAGCACGCAGTTCGCCCCAACACGGGCATCCTCGAGTTCCAAGCGACCAATCTTCTTCGTCAGATCCATCCCGTCAAAATCAGATGCCGTCGCGCCCGTCGTGCCCGCTTCGACCACGACCAGCGAGATCGACTGCGCGTCGGATCCGCTTCGAACCGCAACCACCGTGAGGTCAGCCGCAGCCGCGTCCGTTACATACAGCTTCTCGCCAGACAGGATCAGTTCCTCGCCGTCCGGCTTGGCGATCGTCTCGATCCCTTCGGGCGAAAGCGTGTCACTGCGTTCGAGGACCGCAAAGGTTCCGATCTTCGTGCCATCCGCGAGACCCGGAATCCAACGCGCCTGTTGTTCAGCAGAGCCATACCGCTCGATCGCCTTGGCCGCGATCACCGTCGAGATGAGCGGAGAGGGAAACAAGCTCCGCCCCGTCTCCTCGAGGACAACGAGCAGCGTCTCGAGATCGAGTCCAACACCGCCATGCTCTTCGGGCATATTCAGCCCGACCCAACCGAGCTCCGCCATGCGGGCCCATAGGGCAGGATCCGTACCCGGGTTGTCGTCGGCTTCGACGATCTCACGAACACGCTCGAGCGACGCATTCTGGTCGAGGAATTTCCGCACTTCGGCGCGGAGAAGTTCTTGCTCTTCGGTGAATCCGAAGTTCAT
>Ga0114950_10000417_pt1 | contig 28685 bp, 26 predicted proteins | sample N075metaG_FD_83503 | JGI IMG/M metagenome (GOLD analysis project Ga0114950, IMG submission 83503) | Deep subsurface microbial communities from Kermadec Trench to uncover new lineages of life (NeLLi) - N075 metaG | ecosystem: Environmental > Aquatic > Marine > Ocean trench > Sediment | place... | reverse complement strand
GGAGATCGACTGGACCGGCTCGCGCAATCTCCAAGGCGCCGTCATCCGCTGGCCCCTGCCCGAGCGCTTCACCATCTTCGGGCTCACCACCATGGTCTACGGCAACGAGGTGGTGCTGCCCCTCGACATCCGGATCAAGGCGCCGGGCCGGGCGCTGGCCCTGCGTGCCCGCGTCAACTACCTCGCCTGTGAAAAGATCTGCATCCCCTATGTGGCGCGATTGGCCCTCGATCTGCCGCCCGGCGAAGGCACCGCCGCGCCGCGCCATGCCGCCACCATCGAACGCTACGCCCGGCTGGTGCCGACCCGGCTTGCCGCCGACGCGGTGGCCGGGGCGCCGGTCTCGATCGCCCAGGCGCGCTTCGAAAAGGCCCCCGAAGGGCTCACCCTTAAGGTGTTGGCGCGGTCCCGGGACGGCTTCGAGAAGCCCACCCTATTGGTCGAGGGGCCGCGGCCGCTGCTGTTCGGCCCGGCCCGCGCGGAACTGTCGGCGGACAAGAGCGTGGCGTTGTTTCGGGTCGCCGTGGGGCTCGCCGGCAAGGGCGCGGTGGCGCCGGATCAACCGCTGCTCACCCTGACCCTGGCCGATGGCGGGCGCGCCCTGGAACAGGTGGTGCGGCTGTCGCGAACCGATGCCGGCGCCGGCCCGGGCCTGGGGTTGATGGTGATCCTGGGCCTGGCCTTTCTCGGCGGCTTGATCCTCAACCTGATGCCTTGCGTGCTGCCGGTCCTGTCCATCAAGGTGCTCGCGGTGGTGGGTCATGGCGGGGCCGAGGCGGCGGCCGTCCGCCGTGGTTTCCTCGCCACCGCCGCCGGGATCCTGTTTTCCTTCCTGGTTTTGGCGGCGGCGGCCATCGCCCTCAAATCGGCGGGCGCCTTGGTCGGTTGGGGCATCCAGTTCCAGGCGCCGCTGTTTTTGGTCGCCATGGCCGCCATCCTGGTGCTGTTCGCCGCCAACCTGTTCGGCCTGTTCGAGATTCCCCTGCCCGGCTTCGCCAACCAGGCGGCCCGCGCCGGCGGCGGCCAAAGCCTCGGCGGGGCCTTCGCCACCGGCGCTTTCGCGACCCTGCTGGCGACCCCTTGCTCGGCGCCGTTCCTGGGCACCGCCATCGGCTTCGCGCTCAGCCGTGGGCCGGGGGAAATCCTCGCCGTCTTCGCCATGCTGGGGCTCGGCCTGGCGGTGCCCTATCTCCTGGTCGCGGCGTGGCCGGCCATCGCCACCAGCCTGCCCCGGCCCGGCGCCTGGATGGTGGTGATGCGCCGGGTGTTGGGGGGCGTCCTGTTGCTGACCGCGGGGTGGCTGCTTTCGGTGCTTTGGGTGGTCGCCGGCACGGTGGCTATGGCGGCGGTGGGGGCGCTGCTGGCCGGCCTCTTCGCCGCCTTGGTCCTGCGCCGCGCCGCCCCCGGCTTCAAGGCCGCTTCCCTGGGCCTGGCGGCGGTCTGCCTGGGCGCACTTTTGGCGGTGCCGGCGCTGACCGGCGCGCCGGCGCCCGCCGGCGCGGCGCGGGCGGTCGAGGACGCGGGCATCACCTGGCAGCCTTTCGACAAGGTCAAGCTTCTCAACCACGTGGCCCAGGGCCGCGTGGTGTTCGTCGACGTGACCGCGGATTGGTGCATCACCTGCAAGGCCAACAAGGCGCTGGTGATCGACCGGGGCGCCGTCGCCGCCCGCCTTCGCGGCACCGGGGTGGTCGCCATGCGGGCCGACTGGACCCGGGCCGATGCCAAGATCTCCGCCTATCTCAGGAGCTTCGGACGCTTCGGCATCCCGTTCAACGCGGTCTATGGACCGGCGGCGCCGGCGGGCATCGTCCTCGGCGAGCTGCTCACCCAAGGCGAGGTGTTGGCGGCCATGGACACCGCCGCCGCGCCGCGTCTGGCGCGCGGCCAATAACCCCACACTTTCTGGGCTGGAAATCGCCGTCTCTTTGCCCGAAAATGCGCTCCAGACGGAAGGCGCCGCTGTTATCCTAGGGGCGGCGCAATTGCAAAAAGGGAGAGCGAGCAATGACCATAGCGGTAGGCGACAAAATTCCTTCGGTGACCATTCAGCGCAAGACCGCAGACGGCATCGACCAGGTTTCCACCGACGCGTATTTCGCCGGGCGCAAGGTGGTGCTGTTCGCCGTGCCCGGCGCCTTCACCCCCACCTGTTCGCAAAAACACCTGCCGGGCTTCATCGCCGACGCCGACGCCATCACCGCCAAGGGCGTCGATGAGATCGCCTGCGTATCGGTGAACGACGCCTTCGTCATGGAGGCCTGGGGCGCCGCCCACGGGGCGGGCGGCAAGGTCACCATGCTGGCCGACGGTTCGGCCGTCCTCGCCAAGGCTTTGGGGCTGGAACTCGACTTGGTCGAAAAGGGCCTCGGCACCCGGTCCCAGCGCTACGCCATGGTGGTCGATGACGGCACCGTGACGCTGCTCAACGTCGAAGAGGGGGGCCAGTTCGAGGCGTCGAGCGCGGAAACCATCCTCGCGGCACTTTAGGGTCGCGCCCCCCGGGGGGCGACAGGTTCGCGCCCCCGGGGGCGGCAGGTTTGCGCGGGGGCGACAGGTTCGCGCCGGGCGGGGGGTGGCAGGTTCGCGCGGGGGGCGACGGGTTCGCGCCGGGCGGCGGCTCACCCCGGGATGGCGCCGCGCGCCAGCGCGTCGGCGCGCTCGTTCTCCAAATGCCCGGTGTGGCCCCGGATCCAGCGCCATTCCACGTCATGGGCGCCCGCCGCCTCTTCCAGCCGTCGCCACAGGTCGGCATTCTTGACGGGCTTGCGGGCGGCGGTCTTCCAGCCGTTTTGTTTCCACTTGGCGATCCATTGGGTGATCCCGTCCTTGAGGTATCGGCTGTCGGTATGGACCCGGGCCTTGACCGGCCGGGTGAGGCTTTCCAGGGCGGCGATCGCGGCCATCAATTCCATGCGGTTGTTGGTGGTCTCGGCCGCGCCGCCCGACAGTTCCTTTTCCCTGCCGCGCCAGCGCAGGATCGCGCCCCAGCCGCCGGGGCCGGGATTCCCCGAACACGCCCCGTCGGTGAAGATATCGATGATGCCGTCGTCGGAGTCCACCGTGCGCCTCAATGATCCAGCCCATAGGCGCCGGGGCCGCTCAGTCCCTGATGGAAGCGCAGCTTGGCGAGATACTCCCGGGGGTCCTTGCGGGCGCCCAGGGCGCCGGCGGGATGGTTGAACCAGTCGTAGAGCCGGGTCAGCAGGAAGCGCATGGCCGCCCCGCGGGCCAGCCAGGTGAGCGCCGCCAGCTCGCCGCCCTCCAGTTCGCGCACTTTCTGGTAGCCCGCCAGCATCTGGCGCGCCTTGGTGATGTTGAAAGAGTTGTCGGCCTCGAAACACCAGGCGTTGAGGCAGATCGCCAGCTCGTAGGCATAGGCATCGGTACAGGCGAAATAGAAATCGATGATGCCGGAAAATTCGCCGCCGATGAAAAACACGTTATCGGGAAACAGATCGGCGTGGATGATCCCGGTGGGCAGGCCCTCGGGCCAATTGGCCTCCAGGGCGTCCAACTCGGCGCTGATCTCCGCGCTTAGGCCGGCGGCGATTTCATCGGCACGCCCCGCCACCTGGTCGTAGAGCGGCCGCCACTGGGCGAGGCCCAGGTCGTTGGGCCGCGTTTCGCCAAAGGAATCCCCGGCCCGGTGCATGCGCGCCACGGCTTCGCCGAGGTCGGCGGTGTGATGGGGTTGGATGCGCCTCGGCCAGACCCCGTTGAGGAAGCTGACGATGGCGGCGGGCCGCCCGGCCACGGTGCGCAAGGCGACCCCGTCGCGGCCATGGATCGGCGTCGGGCAGGCGAACCCGGCGGCCGCCAGATGATCCATCAGCGCCAGGAAAAACGGCAGGTCTTCGGGCTTGGTGCGCTTCTCGAACAGGGTCAGGATGAAGCTGCCCCGGTCGGTCTGCAGAAGGTAATTGGAGTTTTCCACGCCCTCGGCGATGCCCTTGTAGGACAACACCCCCCCGAGGTCGTAGTCGGCCAGGAAGTCGTTCAACTCTTCGTCGTTGATTTCGGTGTAGACGGCCATGGTGAAGCGGTCGCGAATCCCTTGCCTTCAGCCCATGAGTGCCTTGGGAATGGAAAAATGCACGTCTTCTTCCCGCACGCTCACCTCTTCCACATGGGTCCGGAAGCGCAGGGAAAGCGCGCTGAGGAGACCCTGGACGAGGACTTCCGGGGCCGAGGCCCCGGCGGTGAGGCCGAGGGTCGCCACGCCGTCCAATGCCGGCCAGTCGATCTCCCCTGCGTCGGCCACTAAAAACGCCTTGGCGCAGCCCGCCGCCCGCGCCACCTCCACCAGCCGCTTGGAATTGGACGAATTGGCGGCCCCCACCACAATCAGCGCGTCGACCTCGGGGGCGAGAGCCTGCACCGCCGCCTGGCGGTTGGTGGTGGCATAGCAGATATCGGCCTTGTTGGGCCCGCGGATCGACGGGAAGCGGCGGGTGAGGATGGCGATGATGGCCGCCGTGTCGCCCACCGAGAGCGTCGTCTGGGTGGTATAGGCGAGCTTGTCCGGGTCCGGGACCGCGACGCTCTCGGCCTGGGCGCAGTCCTCCACCAAGGTGACGGCGCCGTCGGGCACCTGGCCCATGGTGCCGATCACCTCGGGGTGCCCGCGATGGCCGATCAGCAACACCTGGCGCCCCGCGCGATGATGGTTTTGCGCCTCCCGGTGCACCTTGCTCACCAAGGGGCAGGTGGCGTCGAAGGTCTCCAGGCCGCGCCCGGCCGCCTCGGCTGTCACCGACTTGGCGACCCCGTGGGCGGAGAAAATGGCGACGGCGCCGTCGGGGATGTCGGCCACCTGCTCGACGAACACGGCGCCCTTGGCCTCCAGCGCCTCCACCACGTGGCGGTTATGGACGATCTCGTGGCGCACGTAGACCGGGCCCGGGCCGTGGCGCAGCGCCCCTTCCACCACCTCGATGGCGCGCACCACGCCGGCGCAGAACCCCCTGGGGCGGGCCAGCAGCACCCTCAGTTCCGGTTTGTCGCTACTCTGGGCGTAATCGGGCATGTTGCCTGGTACCTCACTCGGCTTTGATTTTCCCCGGTGACGGCGATGGGTCCGTTGTCCGCCCCCCACGAGGACCGGTATCGCGCCCCTTGGGACGCCGCAAGCTAACCATAGGCCCCCGGATTCCGCAAAGGAAGAGCGTAGGGCCGGTGCCGAAGATTGCCCGCGGGATCAACACCGGGGTCGATTTTGCGTCGGGCGTGGGGTATTTGTGGTGTGCCGGTGGGCGCTTGGCCCGCCCGCCCTTGGGCGATGATTCCCACCTGGGGACCGCGTTCCAGCCAAGCTAGGGGAAACCATGCGTCTTTATCTCTGCGGTCATGATTCCACCACCCATGCAACCGTTCGCGGCGGGTCCCATGGCGGTCTTTAAATCCTTCGCCGTTTTTGTTGCCGCGGTGCTGGTGCTCGGCGGCTGCGGCCTCCTCAAGAAAAAGCGCCAGCCCCCTTGCCCGCGAATCTCGGTGCTCGAGGACGCCAAGCGGGTGGTGACCTACGCGCCCGGTGGCGGCACCGACCTTTCGGCGATGGTCAACGAAGTGCGCCTGGTGGGAATTTCCGCCACGTGCAGCTACCGCAAGTTCGAGGTCATGGTGGACATGGAGCTGACCATTGCCGCCCGGCGCGGCCCGGCGGACCGCTCACGCAAGGCCCCGGTCAAATACTTCGTGGCGATCATGGGTCCCGGCCGGAAAATCGTCGCCAAGCGGGTCTTCGAGGTGACCGTGACCTTCCCGGTCAATGTGGATGTGGGCGGCCTTACCGACAACCTGGTGCAGAGAATTCCCCTTGGCCGCGATGGCCGCGCCGCCGGTTATCGCATCATCGCCGGCCTGCAGCTGACGCCGGCACAGCTCAAAACAAACCGTGATCGCGCCAAGACCGGGGCGCCGGGCGACTTGCGGGATATTCCCATCTCGCCGCCCGTCGAAACCCGCCCCGGTGCAGAGCCCGATTACCCGCCCCCCAGGAGACGTGGCGGCCTCCGCGAACCCGGCGGGGGCTACTGACCGGTGACCCCCTAGTGCCCGGGCGCGGCCACCCGCCGCCTTTGGCCGAACACCGGCGTTTCAGGGCTAGGCCTAGTAAGGAGAATCCCATGGCGGAACAGCGCTACACCAGCGAACATGAATGGGTCCGCATGGACGGCGACATCGCCACCGTCGGCATCAGCCAGTACGCCCAAGAGCAATTGGGCGACGTGGTCTATGTGGAACTGCCGGAAACCGGCCGCAAGGTCGCGCCGGGCGACGACATGGCGGTGGTGGAATCGGTCAAGGCGGCGAGCGAGGTCTACGCCCCGGTCGGCGGTGTGATCGTCGAGGTCAACGCCGCCCTCGCCGACGCGCCGGAGAAGATCAACCAAGACGCCGAGGGCGCGGCCTGGTTGGTGCGCCTCAGCGGTGTCGATGGCGCCGCCGTCGCCGCCCTGATGGACGGGGACGCCTACCGCGCCTACCTGGAAGGCCTCGACTGACGCGCGGCCCGGCGCCGGGCGCCGATGCCGGGTATCCTGGCGCCCCAAGCGGCGCTGCCTGGTTGGCCGAAACGGCCGAGGCGGGGCGCCTCCGCTATCGCAATTTCCCCGGCAGTTCTTTGACCGCGGCGTCGAGCAATTGCTCGGCCTTGGCCTTGTCCATGTGTTGCTCGATCAGCGCCTTGGTGGCGGCCAGGGCGACCTCTATGGCCTCGTCCTTGACCGCCTCCACGGCGCGCGCCTCGGCCTGGGCGATGCGGTCTTGGGCCAGGGCCTCGCGGCGCTTGAGGGTCACCTCCAGTGCCGCTTGCGCCTCCGCCGCCAAGTGGGCGGCCTCTTGCCCGGCCTGGCGCAGGATCTCCTCGGCCTCCTTGACGGCGTCGCGCTTCTTGCGCTGGTAATTGGCGAGCAACGCCTGGGCCTCCTCGCGAAGCTGGCGGGCCTCGTCCAGTTGGGCGCGGATGCGCTCGGCGCGGTCGTCGAGCCCGCCGGTGATCCGCGTGAACATGGGGCGCCCCACCAGGCCGAGGAATATGACGAAGGCCACCAGCAGCCAGATTTCCGGCTCCTGCCAGAACGGCACCGGCGGCGCGCCGGCGGCGGCGGCAAGCGCCTGGCCGATCATGGCTGGGCCTTCCTGGCGGCAAGCGCCGCGGCCTCTGCCGCCGCCGCATCGACGGTGAGCCCGGCGATCTTCGCGGTGGCCAGGCGGGCCGCCTCGGCGGCCATGGTGGCGGCCTCGGCGAGGGCGGCATCGCGGGCCTCGGCGATGGCCGCCTCGGCGGCCTCTATTTCGCCGCCGAGCCTTTGGTCGAGCGCGTGAAGGGCGTCCTCGGCGCCGGCCTTGGCGGCCTCGCTGGATTGGGCCAGCCGCGCATGGGCGGCGTCGCGGGCCTCGCCCAGGACCAGATCGTAGGCGGCGGCGGCGGCTTCCGCCTCGCCCTGCAATTGCTCCGCCCGGGCCAGGTTGTCCTCGCGCCGCTTGGAGCGCTCCGCCAGCACGTCGGCGATGCGCGGCAGGGCGAGGCGCGCCATCAGCAGGTAGAGGATCACAAAGGTGATGGCCAGCCAGACCAACTGGGGCAGGTAGCTGGCGACGTCAAGCTGCGGCATGGGCCGGTGCCTTATCCCGTGTCCCGGTGCCTGCCCTAGCTGAACAGGATCAGGAAGGAGATCAACAGCGCGAACAGGGCGATGGCTTCCACCAGGGCGAAGCCCAGCATGGTGAAGGGGAACACCGTCGCTTGGGCGGCGGGGTTGCGCGCGACCGCCGTGATGAAGGCCGAAAACACGTTGCCGATGCCGACGCCGACGCCGGCAAGGCCGATCACGGCGAGTCCGGCACCGATCAATTTGGCGGCTTCTACACTCATTTCCAGGTTCCTTTTCGTTTGGTTGGCATGGCCGCCACCGCCCCCCGCTAATGCAGGTGGATGGCGTCGTGAAGGTAGAGACAGGTGAGGATGGTGAACACGAAAGCCTGCAGCACGGCGACGATCAGTTCCAGCAGGTAAAGCGCCACCAGAACCGCCATGGGGAACACCCCCGCCAGCCCCAGGGTGATGACGAAGCCGGCGAACACCTTGAGCATGGTGTGGCCGGCCATCATGTTGGCGAACAGCCGCAGGCTGAGGGTCACCGGACGCGCCAGGTAGCTCAGCATCTCGATGGGGATCAACAGCGGCGCCATGTAGAGCGGCGTCCCCTTGGGCAGGAAGTAGGTGAAGAACTTCATCCGGTGCTTGACGATGGCGACCACGGTCACGCCCAGGAAGACCACCGCGGCCAGGGCGAAGGTGACGATGATGTGGCTGGTCACCGTGAAGGCATAGGGGATCAGGCCGATGGTGTTGGCGAACAGGATGAACATGAACAGCGAGAAGATGAAGGGGAAATAGGCGCGCCCCTGGTGGCCGACATTGTCGCGCACCAGGCCGGCGACGAATTCGTAGGACAACTCGGCCAGGGATTGCCAGCGTCCCGGAACCAGCGCGCGCTTGCGCATGCCGAGCACCAAGAAGGCCGTGATCGCGGTGATGGCGATGACCATGAACAGCGATGAATTGGTGAACGAGACATCGATCCCGCCGACTTCCATGGGAGCGATGGATTTGATCTCGAACTGTTTAAGGGGCGATGCCACGCGCTGATATCCCCAGTCTTCTTATCCCCAGGCCCGGGCGGTCTCGCCCGCCCCGGTGGCGGTCACGGCCCGCCGTTGCACTTTTCGTTCCCGTTCTCGGCTCCGGCCTCGGCCGGCGCTTGGGTGCCCGGCGCCAGGCCCATGTTCTTGCCCGCCCGGTAAACGTTCAAAACCCCGGCGGCGGCGCCAAGGAAGAAGAACACCACCATGAGCCACGGCCCGGTCCCGAGCCAGCGGTCCAAGAACCAGCCGATGCCCACGCCCACCGCCAGGGTCGCCGTCAGTTCGATCCCCACCCGCACGGCGATGCCGATTCCGCCGGGCGGACCGCCGCCGCCGTTGTCCCCATCCCGTGCCCGCGCCCGGGAAAGACGGGCGGCCAAGTCGGCAAGGGGCGCCCCTGGCCGGCGGCCGTCGCCGCCTGGCTTGGTGCCCGAAGGCTCTCGGTTTCGCTCGGTCATTCCGTCCTCCGGGGTTCCATGAGGTGGGAATGGGGAGAAGCGTCCCCGCCGATCGCTCCCGAAGGAGAAAAAATACCGCCGCCGTGGGGCGAAGGCGCGGGCACATTAGAAGAGCGCCCGGGCACTGTCAAGACCCAATACATATGTGTTAACCTATTGAAATAATAAGATAATATATGGATTTGTTCAGGCGATGGCCTTCAGGTGGGAGACCCCCTGGAGATCGACCGAAACCAGCTTGGAGACGCCGCGCTCGGGCATGGTGACGCCGAACAGGCGGTCCATGCGGGCCATGGTGATGCGGTGGTGGGTGACCAGGAGGAAGCGGGTGCGCCGATCGCGGGCGAGGGCCTCCACCAGGTTGCAGAAACGCGTCACGTTGGCGTCGTCGAGCGGCGCGTCGACCTCGTCGAGCACGCAGATCGGCGCCGGGTTGGTGAGGAAGACGGCGAACAGGAGGGCGATGGTGGTCAGCGTCTTCTCGCCGCCCGACAGCAATGACAAAACCTGGAGTCGCTTGCCCGGCGGGCTTGCCATGATCTCCAGCCCGGCTTCCAGGGGATCGTCGGATTCGGTCAATTCCAGGTGCGCCCGGCCGCCGCCGAACAGGGTGGTGAACAGTTCCTGGAAATGGCCGTTGACCTCTTCGAAGGCGGCGACGAAACGGCTGCGGCCTTCACGGTTGAGCTCGTTGATGCCCTGGCGCAGGCGGGCGATGGCCTTGATCAGGTCCTCGCGCTCGTTCTCCATGGAGGCGATCTGCTCGCCCAGTTCCTCGGCCTCCTGATGGGCCCTGAGGTTGACCGGCCCCATGTTGTCCCTTTCGCGCACCAGCCGCTCGAAACGGCGTTCGGCGGGCTCTTCCTCGGGGGGGTCCTGGGGGTCGATGGCGCCGATCTCGGCCAGCGCGTCGGGGGCGCATTGGAGCCGCTCGTCGATGCGCTCGACCAGGGTATCGAGAATCTGGCGCGCCTGGCCCACCAGCCCTTCGGCGCGCACCCGGTCTTCGCGGGCGGCGGCCAGGCGGGTTTCCTCTTCGCGCAGGACGGTGTCGGCCTGGCGCAGGGCGGTGTCGGCCAGCGCCAGGACGTCCGCCGCCTGGCCGCGCTTGGCCTCGGCGGCCTCGATCGCGTCGGCCAGGCCCAGGCGCTCGGCTGCGATCTCGGCGGGCCGATCACAGAGGCCGGCGATCTCGCCTTCCATGGCTTGCCTGCGCGCGCCGAGCTCGCCCAGGTGTTCCTCGGCGGTCGCCGCGCGCTCGGACCACGATGCAAGCTCGGCGCCGATATCCGCCATGCGCTGGCGGCGGGCGGCGGCTTCCCGGGCAAGGAGGTCATAGGCGCGCTGGCGCTCGGCCAGGGCGGCGCGAAGCCCGACCAGTTCCTGGCGCAGGATGCCGAGCCGGGTGCGGTGTTGGTCGGTGTCGGCCAGGGCGGCCTGGGAGTTGCGGACCTCGGCGGCGTCGCGGTCGGTCTCTTCCAGATCGGCGGCCAGCCGTTCCATGGCCTCGCCCGCCGCGTGCAGCTGGGATTCGCTTTCCGCGGCTTGGCGGACCAGGCGGGTGTGCTCGGTGCGCCGGGCGTCGAGCGCGCTTTCGGCCTCGCGCATGGCGGCGCGCAGGTCGCGGTCCTGGGCGGCCGCCGCCCGCGCCGCCGCCGCCGCCGCCTCGCAGGCGGCCTGGGCCTTGGTCGAGGCCGCCTCGGCCTTGGCGCGTTCGCCTTCCAGCGCCGCCAAGCGGTTGCGCTGGGCCAGCCGGCGGGCGGATTGCGACGCCTCGGAATCGGCTATGGTGAAGCCGTCCCAGCGCCACAGAACGCCGTCGCGGGTCACCAGCTTCTGGCCCGGCAAGAGATCGCCGGCGAGGCGGGCGCCGGTCTTGGCATCGTCCACCACGCCGATCTGCGACAGCCGCCGGGCGAGCGCCCGCGGTGCCGAGACGAAGTCGGATAAGGGGGGAGAGCCGCCGGGCAGGGCCGGCGCGGCGGCGAGCGCGTCCAGGGTGCGCCAATGGATCGGCGCGGCCTCGTCGGCCGGCGCGATCAGGTCATCGCCCAGGGCGGCGTCGAGCGCCGTCTCCCAACCCGGTTCCACGGTGATGGCGTCGATCAGCGGCGGCCACAGTTGGCAATCGGCGACCGCGAGGAGCTCCGCGAGCGCTTGGGCCTCGGCGTCGAGCTTGGCGGCGCCGTCTTCGGCCGCCCGGGCGCCGTCCCGGGCCGCGTGCTCGCCATCTTCCAGCCGCTGGCGCGTCTGATCGGCGGCGGCGCTTTTCTCGCGCAAGTCCTCGAGTTCGCTTCGTGCCGCGGTGATGGCGGTCTCCAGGGCCGCCAGCCGCGCGCGCTCGGCGGTATCGGGAACCAGGGCGTCATGGCTGGCCTGGGCTTGCGCCAGCGCCTCGGCCAGGCGGGCCTTGCGGGCCTCGAGGGCGATCAGGCGGTTGGCGTTCTCGGCCCGGCGCGCCTCGGCGCCGGCGACCCGTTCGGCCAATTCCGCCAAGCGTGAATCCAGTTCCAAGGCCTGTTCCCTGGCGGCGCCGAGAGCGCCCTCGGCCTCGGCCTCGGCGGATTTTTCCTCCTCGGCGGCGCCTTGGAGTCCCCCGCGCTCGGCGGTGAGACGGACCATGGCCGCCTTGCCGTCTTCCAGGCGCGCGGTTTCGCGCTCGGCGTCGGCGGCGTTCTGGATGAGCCGCTGGCGGGCGCCGTCGAGCGCCGCGGTCACCCGCGCCTCTTCCTGGGAGAGCGCGTCGCGGGAAAGCGCCAGGTGCTGCAGGGCGGCGGCGGCTTCGGCTTCCCCCTGGCGCAGTTCCGGCAACGCGAGCGCGGCCTCGGCCTGCCGGGTGGCGGCGGTGGCGGTCTCGCGGGTCAACCCAGAGACCAAATCGGTGGCCGAATCAAAGTGCTGGCGGGCGTCGGCCAAGGCGACCGATGATTTGGCCCAGCGCAGGTGGAGGACCACCGCCTCGGCCTTGCGGATATGGTCGGAGAGATTCTTGTAGCGGGTCGCCTGGCGCGCCTGGCGCTTGAGATTGGCAAGCTGGGCGTGGAGCGCCGCGACCACGTCCTCCAGCCGGTCCAGGTTGGTTTCCGCCGCCCTCAGGCGCAACTCGGCTTCGTGGCGCCGGGAATGGAGCCCGGTGATGCCCGCCGCCTCCTCCAACAGCGTGCGGCGGTCGCCGGGCCTGGCCTGGATGATGGATTCCACCTGGCCCTGGCTCACCAGCGCGGTCGACCGCGACCCGGTGGCGGCGTCGGCGAACAGAATCTGGACGTCGCGGGCGCGGACGTCCTTGCCGTTGATGCGGTATTGCGACCCCGCGCCGCGTTCGATGCGCCGGGTGATTTCCAACTCGTCCCCGTCGTTGAAGGCGGCGGGCGCGGTGCGCTGCGTATTATCCAGGCTGAGGGTCACTTCGGCGATGTTCCGGGCCGGCCGGTTGACGGTGCCGCCGAAGATGAGGTCGTCCATCTCCTCGCCGCGCAGGCGGCGCGCGGAGTTTTCGCCCATGGCCCATTGCAGGGCTTCCACCAGATTGGACTTGCCGCAGCCGTTGGGGCCGACGATCCCGGTCATGCCGGGTTCGATCAGCAACTCCGTGTGGTCGACGAAGGACTTGAAACCGGTGAGGCTGAGCTTGGTGAACAGCACGCGGGGGCCCGCCTTACTTTCTCGCCTTGGCCACGAGGGGGTCGAGGATGGCCTTGAAATCGGCGATGGTATTGCCGACGGCGACCAAGCGGCCGTCGATGATGAAGCTCGGGGTGGAAGTGACGGCGAAGGCGCGCTGCGCCTCTTGGCGTTGGGTCAGGATCTTATTTTCGATGGTCTTGTTCTTGAGGCAGGCTTTGAACTCATCGGCGCTCAACCCGCCCAGCGCCGCCACCCGGGCCAGCGCCGCCAGGGGATCGGCGCTGCCCGCCCATCGCGCCTGGCGCTGGTAGAGGATGTCGAGGAAGCCGAAAAAGCGTTCGCGGCCGGTGCAGCGGGCCAGCATGGAGGCCCTGAGCGCCACCCCGTCGAGGGGGAAATCCCGGTAGACCAGGCGCATCTTGCCGCTGTCCACGTAGGCCGATATGAGCGCGGGCAGGATGTTTTTATGGAAGTTGGCGCAGTGCGGGCAGGTGAGGGAGGCATATTCGATCACCGTCACCGGCGCCCCCGGCGTGCCGATGACGAAATCGTCGGCCCGCACCCTGGCCGCCTCGGCGCCCGAGGCGGCCGGCGCCGGCGCCGTGATCGCCTGGGGTTGGGGCACGCTTATGGTGGGGTCGCCAAGCCACTGATAGAGGCCGACGCCAACCACCAAAACAACGGCGATCCCGCCGAGAAACACCAACATATTCCGCATATGAAACTCCCTACCACAATATATAGCGTTCGGGCCGGACATTCGTCCAGCATGGAATCGCCTTATGGCCGGTTTTTATGGGCGCGTCGGTGATCGGCCTTCGCCCGCGCCGCGCGGATGCCGGCGAGACGCGTGAGGGCGGCGCGCAGGTCCTGGTCGTCGACCTTGGCGATGGTGGCGGCAAGGGCGGGCTCGGGCGGCGGGGCCGCCCCAAGGTCGGGCGCCTTGGCGGCGGCCGGGGCCCGGTAGGCGATCGGGCCATGGTGCAGTTCCAGGCGGTCGACGGCGCCGTAACCGAAATAGCCGTTGATGCGGTCGATGATCTGCGGCGAAAGATGGGCGAAGTCGGGCGCGAAGGCGCCGGAGACGGTGAGATGCAGGGTGCCGCCCCGGCGTGCGCCCCGGGGGAAGACCATGCGGAAGGGCCGTGAATGATCGGCAAGCGGCCGGCCGACGATCTCCGGCCAACGGGTGACGATGGCCGCCTCACTGAAGCCGCGCCGCCCCATGGTGCGGGTGGTGACGCGGGCGAGGCTTTGGCCCAGGGTGGTGAGCCCGCGCCGCGCCTTGATGCCAAGCCCCGCTTGTCCGGATTTGCCGCCTGCCACTATTGCCGCCCTTTTCCCCGCCACCTTCGCGTGGCACCATCGGCCCCTGGCGCCGCGCCCAAGATGGCGGCATGATGGACCGAAGATGAGCGAAACGAAAGGCCCAAAAGATCGACCCGCCGCCGGTCCCCAAGCCGCCGGCCACGGCCGCCGGCTGCTGGCTTGGTACGACGCGGGCCACCGCGACCTGCCCTGGCGGGCGGCGCCCGGAAAGGCGCCCGACGCTTACGCCGTGTGGCTGTCCGAAATCATGCTCCAGCAGACCACGGTGGGGGCCGTCATTCCCTATTACCGGCGCTTTATCCGGCGCTGGCCCGATCTCGACTCACTGGCCCGGGCGCCGCTGGATGATGTGCTGGTGGCCTGGCAGGGGCTCGGCTACTACGCCCGGGCGCGCAACCTGGTGAAATGCGCGCGCCTTTTGGTGGCCGACCATGGCGGCGTGTTGCCGCGGCGCGCCGAGGCGCTGGTGAAGCTGCCCGGCATCGGGCCCTATAGCGCGGCGGCGATCGCCGCCATCGCCTTCGACGCGCCGGAAGTGGTGGTCGACGGCAATGTCGAGAGGGTGGTGGCCAGGCTCTATGCGGTGGCCCAACCGCTGCCCGGGGCCAAGGCCGGCCTGCGCCGGTTGGCGGCCGGGCTCAGCCCGCGGCGGCGGCCCGGCGACTACGCCCAGGCGATGATGGACCTGGGGGCCACCATCTGTACCCCGCGCGCGCCCCAATGCGGGTCCTGCCCGTTGCGCGGCGGGTGCGCCGCCCAGGCGCTGGGCGCGCCGGCCGGCTACCCAAGGCGCGCGGCGCGCGCCGAAAGGCCCCTGCGCCGGGGCACGGCATGGTTCGCGGTCAACCGGCGGGGAGAAATCCTGCTGCGCCGGCGGCCCGAGCACGGGCTTCTCGGCGGCATGATGGAGGTGCCGTCCAGCCCCTGGCGGGCCGGCGCCGGGGCGGCGCCGATCCTGCCCGAGGTGGCGGCGCCGTGGCGTGTGATCGCCCGTCCCATCACCCATGTCTTTACCCATTTTCGCCTAGAGCTGCGGGTCGCCTGGGCGTCCTTGGGGGCCCGCCAGGGAAGGCAACTGGCCCCCGACGGGGTCTGGGCCGCGCCCGAAGCTTTGGGCGGCTTCGCCCTTCCCAGCGTCATGAAGAAGGTCTGTGCCGCGGGCCTGGCGGCGACCAAGGGCCACCCCGACGCCTAGAGCATTTTCCAGTCAAATTGAACCATTTGACCGGGATGATTTTCCCCCAAGGTTAGGCGCGTGTCGCATGGCGATGCGGTGCATCGGCAAAGATACGCAACGACGCCTTGGGGGAAAAGCACCCGGCCTGCGGTGGTGCTCATGGGCTCCCAGGGTGCGTTGCGGCCCTTGCCCGATGCACCGCATCGCGCTTCGAACCGCGCCTACCCTGGAAGCCCATGAGCCCCATCAAATTGATTCAATTTGACTGGAAAGTGCTCTAGCCCGGCGCGTCCTGCTTGACGGCGGCCCCGGCCCCGGCCGGTCAGGGCGCCAGTCCGGCCTCGGCCAACTCGGCGCGCAGCCGTTGGCGCAGGACATCAATGGGGACCGGTTTATCGGCGCCGGCGAAGTGCCAGAAGGTCCACCCGTTGCAGGCGCTCAGGCCCTGGACATGGGCGCCCACCTTGTGGATCGACCCGGTGATGCCGTCGGCCACCAGGGAACCGTCGGCCCGGGCCATGGCGGCGAAGCGGCGGCGGCGGTCGGTCAGCACTTGGCCGGGGGCGAGCAGGCCGCGTTCCATGACCCAGCCGAAGGGGATGCGGGGCTCGCGCTTCTTGGTGGTGAGTTCCAGTCCCTCGCCGGCGCCCGGTGTGATGGCGGCCAGGCGTTGTTCGGCCATGGCCGCATAGCCGGGATCGCGCTCGATGCCGATGAAACCGCGGCCCAGCTTCTTGGCCACCGCGCCCGACGTGCCGGTGCCGAAGAAGGGATCCAGCACCACGTCGCCGACATTGGTGGAGGCCAGGATGACCCGGTGCAGGAGCGCTTCCGGCTTCTGGGTGGGGTGGGCCTTGGCGCCGTTGCGCTTGAGCCGCTCGGTCCCGGCGCACAGCGGGATGATCCAGTCCGAGCGCATCTGCAGGTCTTCGTTGGCGGATTTCATGGCCTGATAATTGAAGGTGTATCCCTTGGCCTCGGGCGACTTGGCGCACCACAACAGGGTCTCGTGGGCGTTGGTGAAGCGCCTGCCGCGGAAATTGGGCATGGGGTTCGACTTGTGCCAGATGATGTCGTTGAGGATCCAAAAACCGAGATCCTGAAGGATGGCGCCGACCCGGTAGATATTGTGGTAGCTGCCGATCACCCAGAGCGTGCCGTCGTCCTTGAGCACCCGGCGCGCCGCCGCCAGCCAGCGCCGGGTGAAATCATCGTAGGCCGCGAAGTCCCTGAACTTGTCCCAACCGGCGTCGACCCCCTCGACTCGGGTGTTGTTGGGCCGGATCAGTTCGCCCCGAAGCTGGAGATTATACGGCGGGTCGGCGAAGATCATGTCCGCCGTCCCTTCCTCGAGACGGTCCATGGTCTGTGCCGCGTCGCCGATGATAATCTGGCCCGCTGGTGTCGCTCTCTCCCCGGTCATCGGGGCACGATGAGTCACCGAGTCCCCAGGGTCAAGATTTTTTTATTGGAATCAATGCCTTAGCCCAATATGGGCGAATCGGACCTATTTGCCATACAAGATGTTGTGTATGGGGGCGAAGCTTCTGCGGTGATGTGGGGTCACGCCCAGGCGATCCAGCGCTTGGCGGTGCGCCGAGGTGCCGTAGCCGGCGTGGCGGGCGAAACCATAGCCCGGATGCTCGGCATCGAGCGCCGCCATGATGGCGTCGCGGGTGACCTTGGCGGCGATGGAGGCGGCGGCGATGGACAAAGAGCGCTGGTCGCCCTTGACGATGGCGGTGGCCGGGCAGGGGAGTTGGGGGAGCCCGTTGCCGTCCACCAGGGCGTGGTCGGGGCGCCGCCCAAGCGCCGTCAGGGCCCGCCCCATGGCCAGGAAGGTGGCCTGAAGAATGTTGAGCCGATCGATTTCCTCGACGCTGGCGATGCCGGTCGCCAGATCGACGGTGCCGGCCCGGGCGCCCGCCTTCAGGGCGGCGAACAGGGCCTCGCGCCGGGACGCCGACAGTTTCTTCGAATCATCGAGCCCGGCCGTGAGCACCGGGTCGAGGCGGCGGCGGTCGAGGATCACCGCGCCGGCCACCACCGGCCCCGCCCAGGGGCCCCGCCCCGCCTCGTCGATGCCGCAGACGATGCCGGGGATGGCGGCTTCTATTGTAAAGTCGGGCATGGCCGGCTCAGGCCTTGGGGGACCGCCGCCGCGGCTTGCCGGGACCAACGTCCGCCTGGGCGGCCTTGCCCGCCCGCCGGCGGTCGCGCCACCGGGAGCGCAGCCCCGAAAGCGCGGCCGCGCCGCGCCCCAGCAGGGTCCCGGTGCGGTGGATCACCTCGCCCATGTCATCGGTCCCGGTCCTTAGTCCCATGGCGATCCATTTGGCCTCGGTGCCGTAAAGATAGCCGAGCAGCGAGGCCAGGTTCGCGCGCCGCCCCGCCGCCGCCGCGTGCAGGCGCCGCGCCGTCACCAGCCAGATCGGGCTGACCAGCAACGACAGGGCGACGATGGCGACGATCAGGCGGCTGTGCTCCGGGGCGACCAATCCCGCCGTGGCCCCGGCGGCGGCGACCAGGAAGGAAAATTCACCGACCTGGCCCAGCACCACGCCGGCCAGGAAGGCGCGCTGCCAGGGCTGGCCCTGGAGGCGCAGGATGGCGATGTTCAGCGCCGTCTTGACCAGGGTCACCACGGCCAGCCACAACAGCACCTCGCCGAGATTGGCCCAGATGTAGTCGAGGTCGATCAACAGCCCGATGGACAGGAAGAAGACCATCATCAACAGGCCCTCGATGGGCTTGGCGGCCTCGATCAAGGGGCGCAGGCCGCGCGTATTGCCCAGCACCAGCCCGGCCAGGAAGGCGCCATAGGCCGCCGAAAGGCCGATGGCGTCGGCCAGCACCGCGGCGGCCAGGCAGAGCGCCAACGCGGCGATGGGGCGGAGCTCGGGATGGCCGCCGATCCACGACGCGAACGGCAGGCGGAACCTGCCCTTGCGCGCGAGATAGGCCATGATGGCGGTGATCACCAAGGTGGCGATGATCACCTGGACGATGCTTTCGACCCACGATCCGGTGCCCGGCAGATCGGCGACGATCAGCAGCATGGGGATGACGGCGAGGTCCTGGGCGATCAGGATGGCGAGGCAAAGGCGTCCGGTTTCGGTCTTGTCCTCGCCGATCTCCTCCAGCATCTTGATGGCCACGGCGGTGGACGACAGCGTCGCGACGAAGGCCAGGATCACCGCCAGTTCCACCGGCCATCCAAAAAGCCGCGAGAGGCCGAAGGCGAGCAGCAGGAAGGCCCCCAACTGGGCGGCCAAGGTGGTCAGCGCCAGGCGCCAGAGCTTCATGAAATCGAGGGCGTGAAGCTCCATGCCGATCATGAACAGGAGCATGAGAACGCCGAGATGGGCGAGCAGTTGGATCTGCTGTTGGTTCTCCACCAGTTGGAAGGCGGTGGGGCCGAGGAGAATGCCGGCGAGGATGTAGCCCGCCACCGGCGGCAGGCGGAGGCGCGTCATGACCATGCCGCAAAAAAGGGCGGCTAGCCCGACGATGGCGATGGCAGTGAGTTCCGCGTGGGTGCCCATGGGCCAACCTATCACAAGGGCTGGCCGCGCTTGATCGCTTTCTAGGCTGGGCGGGGCGGCGGTTCAGAAGAGAGTGAGCTGGCGGGCCCCATCGCCGGGCGGGGTGAAGTGCGACACATCGAGGGCGGCCAGGTCCTCGCCCCCCAGGCCCAGGCGGCGGCGGGCGAGCTCGAAACGCTTGGCGATCAACGCCGCGTAGGCGCCCTGGCCGCGGAAGCGGTGTCCGAATCGGGGATCGTTGAGTTTCCCGCCGCGGGTCTGGCGCACCAGGGAGAGCACGTGATCGGCGCGGTCGGGATAATGGGCGCGCAGCCATTGGGTGAACAGGTCGGCCACTTCCAGGGGCAGGCGCAAAAGGATATAGCCCGCGTCCCTGGCGCCGGCGCCGGCCGCGGCGTCGAGGATGGCGTCCATTTCATGGTCGGTCAGGGCCGGGATCACCGGGGCGACCATGATCCCGGTGGGAATGCCGGCCGCGTTCAGCGCCGCGATGGCGCCGAGCCGCTTGGCCGGGCTCGGCGCGCGCGGCTCCAGCTTGCGCGCCAGCCGATGATCCAAGGTGGTGACCGACACGAAGACCCGGGCCAGGTTGCGCGCCGCCATGGACGCCAGGATATCGGCGTCGCGGAGCGCACCGTCGGACTTGGTGGTGATGGTGAGCGGATGGTTGCAGCGGTCCAGCACCTCGAGGATGCCCCGGGTGATCTTGAGCTTCCGCTCAATCGGCTGGTAGGGGTCGGTGTTGGTGCCGAGAGCGATGGGCGCCGCCCGGTAGCCCTTGCGGCCCAATTCCCGGGCGAGCAGCCTGGGCGCGTCGGGCTTGGCGAAGATGCGGGTCTCGAAATCGAGCCCCGGAGAAAGGCCGAGCCAGGCGTGGGTCGGGCGGGCGTAGCAATAGATGCAGCCGTGCTCGCAACCGCGATAGGGGTTGATGGAGCGGTCGAAGGGGATGTCCGGCGAAGTGTTGCGGGCGATCACCGTGCGGCTGGCATCGACCGACACCCTGGTGCGCGGCGCCGGCGCCGCGAATTCGCCGCCCTCCGCGCCGCCGTCCGCGCCCCAGCCATCGTCCACCCGCACCCGGCGGTGGCGCTCATAACGCCCGGTGGGGTTGGCAACGGCGCCGCGGCCCTTGAGCGGCCGGCCGCCGGGCAGGTCGGGGATCACGTCCATGAAGACAGTCTCGCCGATGGAAAGGAACAAATCAAGAACATATTGCATTTGAAGGATTTTTTAAGGCTTATGCCATTTCCTGGCCGCATTCCCCCCGCACTATCGCCATATTAAGGTCCTCGGGCGCTATATAGAGTCCCTGGGGCTCCAAGGGGAAATGATGGAAAAGGAATCGACGCCCTTGTTGTTGAGTATCGTGATTCCCACCCTGGACGCGGGCCGGCACCTGGATGCCTGCCTCGATGCGCTGAAAGACGGCCATCGCGCGGCCCTTGATTGCGCCATGGAGGTCCCCGAGACCGAGATCATCATCGCCGACGGGGGTTCGGCGGACGACACCTTGGCCATCGCCCAACGCCGGGGCCTGCGCGTCGTACCGGCGCCCCGGGGCCGCGGTCCGCAGCTTGCCGAGGGCGGCCGGGCGGCGGCCGGCGAATGGCTTTTGTTCCTCCATGCTGATACCCGCCTGGCGGTGGGCTGGATGGCGGCGGTGGCGGGGTTCGTCAACAACCCGGCCAACCGCGATGCCGCCGCCGCCTTCCGTTTCGCGCTCGATGACGAGAGCCCGGCGGCGCGCTGGCTGGAGCGCCTGGTGGCGTGGCGCTGCCGCGCCCTGGCACTGCCCTACGGCGACCAGGGTTTGTTGATTTCGCGCCGCCTTTACCAGGCGCTCGGCGGATACGGCGCCGAGCCGTTGATGGAAGACGTCGCCCTGGTTTCGGCCATCGGCCGCGCCCGGCTGCGCTTCCTCGACGTGCCCGCCGTGACCTCGGCCGCACGCTACCGGACCGAAGGCTATATCCTGCGCCCCATGCGCAACCTTTCCTGCCTCGGCCTCTATTTCCTAGGCCTTCCCACCACCATGATCGCGCGCCTCTACGGGCGCTGAGCCTTGCCCCGGCGGCCCCATTTGGTGATCTTCGCCCGTGCCCCCCAGCGCGGCGCCGTCAAGCGCCGCCTGGCCCGGGAGATTGGCGCCGGCCCGGCCCATGAATTCTACGCCCGGACTTCCCGGGACCTGGTGCGGCGCCTGGGGCGCGACCGGCGCTGGCGGCTGATCCTCGCGGTCACCCCCGACCGGCTCGCCAAGGGGGCGCGGTTCTGGGGCCGGGGCCGGAAATTCCAACGCATGGCCCAGGGCCCGGGGGATCTCGGCCGGCGCCTGGGGCGGGTGATCCGGGGAATCGCGCCGGGGCCGGTGGTGATCATCGGTTCCGACGCGCCGGGGGTGGCGCCCGCCCATGTGGATCGCGCCTTCAAGGCCCTGGCGGCACACGAGGCCGTGTTCGGCCCGGCCGCCGACGGCGGCTATTGGCTGATCGGCCTGGCGCGCAAGCGGTTCCCGGACCCGTCCTTGGCCATGCAATTGTTCAAGGGCGTGCGCTGGTCGACCGCCCACGCCCTCGACGACACCCGCGCCAACCTGCCGCCCGGCGCCGAGGCGCCGCCGCTGGTGATCCTGGAAGACGTCGACGACGCCGCCTCCTGGCGGCGCTTTCGCGCCTCGGCCGCTGGACCGGCGCCCTGAGGGGCAAGCCGGGGCAAATCCGCAAGCTTTCGAAAAGACGGGAACCAAATACCCGGCGGCGCTTGAGTCCTAGCCCTAGCGTTCCCTCAGGCGGGGCATCAGCTCCACCAGGTTGCACGGCCCGTGCCGGGAATCGAGCTGGTGGACGAGGATTTCGTCCCAGCCGTCGCGGCAGGCCGAGGGCGAGCCGGGCAGGGCGAAGATGTAGGTCCCCTTGGCCAACCCGCCCAGCGCCCGGGACTGCATGGTCGAGGTGCCGACCTTGGCGTAGGAAATCATGCGGAACAACTCGCCGAAGCCTTCGATGGGCTTGTCGAAGAGCGCCGCCAGCGCTTCCGGGGTCACGTCGCGCCCGGTGATGCCGGTGCCGCCGGTGGTGATCACCACGTCGATCTCCGGATCATCGATCCAGGCGCCGACGGCCTGGCGAATGGCATCCACGTCGTCGCGCACCACCTTGCGGGCGACCAATCTGTGGCCCGCGTCCTTGGCGCGTTGGATCAGGGTGTCGCCGGATTGGTCGTCGGCCTCTTGACGGCTGTCGGAAACCGTGAGGATGGCGATCCCGACGGGGATGAATTCGCGGGTCTCGTCGATGCCGGCCATGGTTCAACCCCCATCGCGGTTGGCGCCCGGCGCCGTCACCGGCGGTCCGCGCCGGGCCCGGCGGTGATGCCGTCGAGCCTTATATAGTAAGGCCAGCGCCCGCCGGCAAGGGCGTCCAGGGTGGGCGCCTTCTGGCCCAGGCGCATGCGGTAGATCCACAGATTCTCGAGCACCCTTTTCACGAACAGCCGGGTTTCGCGGGCCGGTATGGTTTCCATGAACACCAAGGGGTCGGCGCCGTGGGGCATGTTGCGCTGCCACTTGGCGGTATTGCCCGGGCCGCCGTTATAGGCGGCGATCATCATGATCATGTTGCCCGCGACGATGTCGCCGGAAAGCAGGTAGCGCATGTATTTCTGCCCCAGCGCCAGGTTGATCTCGGGGTCGAACAGCCGGGCCCGGTTGCGGCCGCGAAAGGCCCCGCTGCGGCGGCCCATGTAGCGCGCCGTGGCGGGCATGAGCTGCAACAGGCCGCGCGCCCCGCTGCGGCTCTTGGCCCTGGCGTTGAAGGCCGATTCCTGGCGGGCCAGGGCGAAAACCAGCGCCCGGTCCATGGAATAACCGCCATTGGGCGCCCAGGCCGGAATCGGGTACAGCGCCGCGTCGATGCGTTCGCCCATCAGCGCCTGCAACAGTTTCGCCGCGCGGTAGGCGGTTGCCGGGAGGCCGGCGGCGTCGGCCAGCGCCATGATGGCGCGCAGGTGGCGCGGCTCGGTGCTGTTCCTGATCGGGCGAAGCTCGCGTTCGGCGCGGCGTCCCTGGCCGACCTGGATCAGCGCCAACGCGCGCTTGCCGGCGGGGGCCGCCAACAGGGCGGTGGTTCGCTCGGCCGCCAGCGCCGGTTCATGCCAATTGAAGGTGGGCGCGCCGCCCAGCATATGGATGGCGATCAGCCCATAGAAGGTGCGGGGATTGGCCGCCGCCCGGGTGAGCCAGGGTATGACTCGGCCCGGCCTGCGCCCCACCAGGTTGGCCCGGGCCGCCCAGAAGGCCGCCCGGGAGGCTTCCTGGGGGCCGGCGCTGGGCGCCCGCGCGGCGGCGGCGAAATAGCCCGCCGCTTGGTCGTAGCGGTGAAGCTTGAAGGCGGCGAGCCCGGCCCACCACTGCGCCTCCGGCGCGGCCTTGCCCGACCGCTTGGCGGCGGCGCCGGCAAGCGCCAGGGCACGGGGAATATTTCCCCAGCGGAACCAGCCGCCGGCGATGATCGCCCGGGCGCGGTCGATGCCGGCGCGGCCGACGGCGCGCCGGGTCTTGGCGTTGTCGAGATATTTTTGCGCCGCGCTGAGCCGTTGGCGGCGCACCAAGTGCCGGATATGACGCAGCACGTGGCGTTCGGCACGGCCGCGCCTGAACCCGGCCGCCTTGGGGCGGCGGCGTTGATTGGTCTTCGCGGAGGCCGCCAAGAGCGCCCCCCCTTGGAACGACCGGGGCCGGGCCGGGGCCTTGGCGTGGTGCGGCCTGCGGCGCAACGCCAGGCGGTAGATGCGCTTGGCGTCGGGATGATCGGCGTAGCGGCCCATCCATTGGGCCAACTCGCCATAGCGCGAACGGTATTTGGTCGGATGCAGGTAGCGCTGGGCCAGCACGTGGCCCATGAGGATCCGGTCGTCGAGTCGGCGGACCAATTGCCTGGCGGCCGCCCACCGGCCCCGTTTCTGCGCCGTGAAAATCTTTCGGTAGCGTTCGATATCGGCGCGGTCGAGGATCGACGGGAACCGCGCGGCCGCGGGCGCCGGCTTGGCCGGGCCGATGATCCAGGACGCCACGGTGTCTTGGGCTTGCGCCGGACCGGCGCCCGCGGCCAGCGCCGCCAGCATGGACAAGGCCAAGGCCGCGGCGCCGAGCGCGCCGCCCGCCGTCCCGGCCGGCCGCTCCGCCGCCCGCCGATTTCGATCGCTGGTTTTCATGGCCTGCCTTGATAGCCAAAGGCGCGGCGCGCGGCAAGGGGCGTCATGGGCCATCGCCCGGAGGGGCGTCATGGGAATCGCCCGGAGGGGCGTCTGGGCCATCGCCCGAAGGGGCGTCATGAGCCATCGCCCGAAGGGGCGTCTGGGCCATCACCCAGGCGTTTTTTGATTTCTATCAGGTCGCGCCAGGTGGCGCGCTTCTGGGCCGGGCTGCGGAGCAGGAATGCCGGGTGAAAGATCGCCATGGCGGGCACCGGGCGGACCATGCGGGAGGTCTCGAAGGCGAACCATTTTCCCCGGAGCTTCATGATGCCTTCGCGGCGCGCGAGAAGGGTCTTGGCGGCGGTCCCGCCGACCAAGACGAGGATCTCCGGATCGATGATCTCGATGGTGCGTTCGACGAACGGCAGGCAGGTGGCGACCTCGGCGGGGGTGGGATTGCGGTTGCCCGGCGGACGCCAATACAAGGTATTGGTGATCAAAACCTGGCTGCGGTCGAGCCCAATGGAGGCCAGCATGCGGTCCAGCAACTGACCCGCCGGGCCGACGAAGGGAAGGCCCCGGCGGTCTTCCGCGGCGCCCGGCGCCTCGCCGATGAAGACGATACGGGCCTGGGGATTGCCGTCGGTATAAACCAGGTTGGTCGCGGTGCGGGCCAGCGGGCACCCCTCGAAGGTTAAAAGCGCGGCGCGGATGTCCTCCAGGGTCTCGGCGCCGGCGGCGATCTGGTAGGCGTTTAGGGCGTCGGGTTCGGCCATTCCCGCGGCCGCCGGCGCGGGGGGCGGGGCGGCGGCGGAAGGGGCCGGAGGGGAAGGGGCCGGAGGGGAAGGGGAAGGGGACGGGGCGGCAGGGGAATGTGCCGGCGGCGGCACTTGATCGCCCACCGGCGCGGCGCGTGGCGCCCGGGCCGGGGGTTCGCCCGCCGGCGCGGCGAAACGGTCCACGGGGTGTTCGCCGATGGCCTCGTCGGCCCCGGCCTCGATCTGCCATTTCAGCGCCGATAAAAGATTTTCCCCCGCCATCACCCGGTCAGCCTATCACGGCGTGGTTTGTCGCGCGCCGGTTTTTGCGCTATCCCTAGCCCCGCCCGGGGGCGGGCTAGGCAAGCGACCAACCCGCCGCGGGGCGGACCGGCCGAGGGAGCGGATATCAGGCCATGGACAGGGAATCGATGGAGTTCGACGTGGTCATCGTCGGCGCCGGGCCGGCCGGGCTGGCGGCGGCGATTCGCCTCAAGCAGCGGGCCCTGGAAACCGGCGGGGAGGTCTCCGTGTGCATGGTCGAAAAGGGCTCGGAAGTGGGTGCCCACATCCTATCGGGGGCGGTGCTCGATCCCCGGGCCCTCGACCAGCTGATCCCCGATTGGCGGGACCAGGGCGCGCCGCTGGGCACCCCGGCGCTGCGCGACCGCTTCATGCTGTTGACCGCGCGCCGGGCGCTGCCCCTGCCGGTGCCGCCGCAGATGCGCAACCACGGCAATTACATCATCAGCCTCGGCAATCTGTGCCGCTGGCTGGCCGGTCAGGCCGAGGCGCTGGGGGTCGAGATCTATGCCGGCTTCGCCGCCGCCGAAGTGCTGTTCGGCGAAGACGGCGCGGTAACGGGCATCGCCACCGGGGACCTCGGCCTCGGCAAGGACGGCACGCCCACCGCCAACCATCAGCCCGGGGTCGAATTGCGGGCGCGCCAGACCCTGTTCGGAGAGGGCTGCCGCGGCTCTCTCACCAAGGGACTGATGGCCCGGTTCCGCCTTGACGCGGATTGTGAGCCGCAAACCTTCGGCCTCGGCGTCAAGGAGCTGTGGGAAGTGGACCCGGCGCTGCACCGGCCGGGGACCGTCCTCCATACCGTGGGCTGGCCGCTGGACCGGGGCACCTACGGGGGTTCGTTCCTCTATCACCTGGAAGACAACCAGGTGGCGGTGGGGCTGGTGGTCGGCCTCGATTACGCCAATCCCTATCTCAGCCCGTTCGAGGAATTCCAGCGCTTCAAGACCCACCCCGCCATCGCCCCCCTGTTCGCCGGCGGGCGCCGCATCGCCTATGGCGCGCGGGCGCTCACCGAGGGCGGCTACCAGTCGGTGCCGGAGTTGACCTTCCCGGGCGGCGCCTTGATCGGTTGCGGCGCCGGATTCATGGACGTGTCGAAGATCAAGGGAATCCACAACGCCATGATGTCGGGGATGGCGGCGGCCGAGGCGGTGGCCGACCTGTTGGCGTCCCAGGGCGGCGGCAACCAGGCGGTGGGATACCGCGGCCGGCTGGACGCGAGTTGGGTCATGGCGGAGCTGCGCGCGGCGCGCAACATCCGCCCCGGCTTCCGCTTCGGGCTGCTGGGCGGGATGCTCCACGCCGCCATGGACGCCTATGTGCTGAGGGGGCGCGCGCCCTGGACCCTTGGCCATCGCAGGGACTTCGAGGAAACCCTGCCGTCCTCGGCCTTCCGCCCCATCGCCTACCCCAAGCCCGACGGCAAGCTGACCTTCGACCGCTTGAGCTCGGTCTTCATTTCCAACACCAATCACCGCGACAACCAGCCCTGTCACCTGAGGCTGGCCGATGAAGCGCGGGCCATCGATGTCAATTACCACCGCTTCGCCGCGCCCGAGACGCGCTATTGCCCGGCCGGCGTCTACGAGATCATCGAGGGCGACGGGGCGGCGGGGCCCCGGCTGCAGATCAACGCCCAAAATTGTATCCACTGCAAAGCCTGTGATATCAAGGACCCGACCCAGAACATCACCTGGGTGGTGCCCGAAGGCGGCGGCGGGCCAAACTATCCCAACATGTGAGCCGGGAACCCATGTTAGTATCGCGGCGGCGAAAGCAGATGGAGTGACGGTGGAGATGGTGCCAGCAATTCGCCTCGGGTCGGGCGCGTGGGCCTTGCGCGCCGTCCTGATCGCGGCGGCCGCGAGCTTGGCGTTGTCCTGGGCCGGTGCGCCCTTGGCCGCCGCCCAGGACCGCGAGACCGCCAAGGTGGGGGCCGAGCAATGGGACCCGGGGCCGTTCTCCAGCCCTTACGGCGACTACCTGGCGGCGCGCCACGCCGAGGCGGTTCACGATGTGGCGCTGGCCGCCCGGCTGTTCGAGAGAATCCTCTCCCACGCCCCGACCCACCCCGGAATCCTGCGCCAAGCCATGCATCAGATGCTGGCCGCCGGCCGCTTTGCCAAGGCCGCCGGGGTCGCCCGGCGCTATATCAAAATTCGTCCAAAAAACGTCATCGCCGGGATCACCCTGGCCATCGACGACATCGGCGCGAAGCGGCTCGACGCCGCCGCCGCCCGGCTGAAGGCGATTCCCAAGCGGGGGCTGGGCGGCTATGTCGTGCCCCTGGCGCTGGCCTGGACCCTGGCCGGCCAGGGCGAGGTCAGCGATGCCTTCGAGGCGCTGGAGCCCTTCGGCAAGCGCCGCGGGCTCAAGGTCATCCATGACTTCCATGCGGCGCTGATCCGCGATCTGGTGGGCGATGCGGCGGACGCCGACGAGTTGTTCGCCTCCATCACCAAGGACAAGGAGCTTCATCCGCGCACGGTGGAGCTCGCCGGGGCCTATTTCGAGCGCCAGGGGAAGGTCGGCCGGGCGCGGGCTCTCTATGAAAAGCTGTTGGCCCGCCAGCGCGGCGCCGTCGCCGTCGAGGCGGCCCTGGCGCGCTTGAAAAAAGGCCTCAAACCGGCCAAGGCGATCACCGGTGTCGCCGATGGCGTGGCCGAGGCGCTCTGGGACATGGCCGTGCTGCTCAACGACCAGAACGTCGATCAGGTGGCGCTGATGCTGGTCCGCATGGCGCTGCATCTCAAGCCGGATTTCGCCATGGGGCAAATCCTGGTGGGCGATATCCTGGTCGGCATGGAGCGCTACGACGATGCCGTGGCGGCCTATGACCGGGTCGACCGCGGCGCGCCCAGAAGTTGGGAAGCCCGGCTCCGGGCCGCCGATACCCTGTCCCGGGCGGAGAAGGTCGCGCCGGCCCTGGACCGGCTGTCGGTGATGGCCTCCGAACGTCCGGCGCGCGCCGACGCGCTGATCGCCCGGGGCGACATCCTGCGGTTCAAGAAGCGCTATGACGAGGCCCTTGAAAACTATTATCGGGCTTTTGCCCGCATCTCCAAGATCGAGCGCCGCCATTGGTCGCTGTATTATTCCCGCGCCATATCGCTGGAGCGGTCCAAGCGCTGGAAGCAGGCCGAGAAGGATTTCCTCAAGGCCCTCGAACTGCGGCCCAACCAGCCTTTCGTGCTCAACTATCTCGGCTATTCCTGGGTCGACAAGGGGCTGCACCTGAAGCGCGCGCTGGCCATGATCGAGAAGGCGGTGCGTCTCAGGCCCAATGACGGGTTCATCGTCGACAGCCTGGGCTGGGCCCATTACCGGCTCGGCGCCTATGGCCGCGCGGCCCGCACCCTGGAACGCGCCATCACCCTGAGCCCTTACGATTCGGCCATCAACGACCATCTGGGCGATGCCTACTGGCGGGTGGGCCGGCGCATGGAGGCACGTTTCCAGTGGCGCCGCGCGCTCCGTTTCGATGCCGAGCCCGATACCGTCGCCGGGATCAAGAAGAAGCTTGAGAACGGTCTCGGCAAGACGCCGCGAAAAAGCAAGGCGTCGGGGGAGGATGCCGGGCCCCGCGGCGGGTGAACGCGCCCCTGACCCTCGCCGCCCCGGCCAAGCTCAACCT
>Ga0114950_10000416_pt1 | contig 28699 bp, 24 predicted proteins | sample N075metaG_FD_83503 | JGI IMG/M metagenome (GOLD analysis project Ga0114950, IMG submission 83503) | Deep subsurface microbial communities from Kermadec Trench to uncover new lineages of life (NeLLi) - N075 metaG | ecosystem: Environmental > Aquatic > Marine > Ocean trench > Sediment | place... | reverse complement strand
TTGACAAGGTCGTTCTCCGCACCCTCATACAGGGAAGCGCGGGAACAAGTGATCTCAGCGAAGCGGAAAGACTCTTAGCAGAAAAGGTAGAGGCGATCCGCGACGTAAGAATCCGTGGCTATTGTCCCCGTGTCACCTTTTCGGATGCAGCAGCACGTTACATCCGAGAGAAAGCTGGCAATAGAGCGATTAGCAGGACGATTCAGGGCCTAAATCAAGTCATGCCGTACTTAGGTTCAATTGAGATCTCAAACGTCCATATGGGCAGCATTGAACCGTACATCCGGGATCGACTGGTGGCAGGAACCTCTCCGGGAACCATAAACCGTGATCTTGCATGTGTTCGTCAAGTGTTGAACCGTGCCGCACGACTTTGGCGACACGAAAACAACAGGCCATGGCTGGACACTGCACCACTGATTGAAATGCTTCCGCATGAGCCACGCAAACCGTATGTGCTGACGTTGAAGGAACAGCAGGCTATCTTTGGTCTACTACCTGCCAGCATTGCCCGAGTGGCACTGTTCGCTGTCAACACGGGTCTGCGACGCGCTGAGATACTAAGCCTGCAGTGGGCATGGCGTGTTCAAGGTCATCGGGCCTTCATCATCCCCGGCTCGCATCACAAAAATGGCCGTGATCGGCTTGTGGCATGTAACTCGATTGCAACCTCCATCCTTGAGGCCCAGTCTGGTAAACATCCCACGCATGTGTTCACCCACAAAGGAAAGCCAATTTCCTGCACCGTCCTTAAGTACTATTGGACTAGGGCGCGAGCCAAGGCGAACCTACCACAGGTTCGTTTCCATGATTTGCGCCACAGCTTCGGTAGCCGTTTAAGGGCATCAGGAATTAGCTTTGAAGATAGGCAGGACTTGTTGGGTCATGCGAGCCAACACATGACGACTCATTACAGCCAACCTGACGTCAACAGACTGATGGAGGCTGCTGAGAAAGTCGTCTACATGGAAACCGAGACAGCGTTGCGGCTGATCAAGTCCGACAAAAGTCCGACACGGTCAGATCAACCGAAGGAGAAAACCGCGTAACTCGTTGAAAGTATGGTGGTGATGGGTGGACTTGAACCACCGACCCCGGCATTATGAGTGCCGTGCTCTAACCAGCTGAGCTACATCACCACACGATGGGACGGGCATTCTGTTTTCCCCTCGGCCCGCTGTCAAGATATTCTTACCGCTCAAAGATCGGCCGCAATCAGTGGCTCGCCTTTCGAATCAACCGCTTGCTCGGCATCGACCGCCGCCAGCACGCGACCAACCGTCTTCGGGCTGATCAGGGCACGGAATACCCCGTCGCCGAGATCCGTGGGATTGATGTGGCCGGTCACCGTCCGGCTGTCGAGGAGCATCGCGCCGCCCTTGAAGTTGCGCCGAAGCAGGCCACCCGCGCGCACGATCGTCCAGTCCATATCGGTTGCCAGCAGTGCCCGCTCGGCCCAGGTTTTTGCCGTGAGCGCCTTGCCGACGAATGCCTTGACGAACGGGTCAACGGCGTCGGCACTGTCGCCGCAACCGATGGACGTGACGAGTACGAAGCGCCGCACGCCGATCTCGTTGGCGACGTTGACGACATTCATATTGCCTTCACTGTTCAGCAGTGACGTGCCACCGATGATGCAGGCCACGGCCAGGCCGTCGAGATTCAGGTTGACGAAGATTGCCGCGATGTCTCGGCGGTTGACCGGATTGGCGTGTACAACTTTTACGCCGAGACGGTCGAACATGCCGGGATCGGAATGGCGCCGGATCGCGGCAATGACCGTCAAACCCGCTCGGCGGCCGAGCTGGGCAACGCGATAACCCGTATCACTGTCAGCGCACACCACCAGCAACGTCTGCACATCCATGCGCTAACAAATACCAGAATCTCCGCACAGGTTCAATTGATCGGCCCGATTAGTCGTCGGCAATCCACGCCTTGACCAATGCGTTCTCTAAACATAGACGAACCGCGAATTGCTGTCCCGCGCCAATCGACAGCTTCGGGAACCTGTCCGCGCTAGACGTTAAACAGGAAGTGAATGACATCACCTTCCTGCACGACATAGTCCTTGCCTTCGGAGCGCAGTCGCCCGGCCTCGCGGGCGCCCTGCTCGCCGCAGCCGGCGATGAAGTCGTTGTATGCAATCGTCTCTGCGCGGATAAAGCCGTGTTCGAAATCCGTGTGGATCTCGCCGGCGGCCTGGGGCGCCGTCGCGCCGACGGGTACCGCCCAGGCGCGCACTTCCTTCTCGCCGACCGTGAAGAATGTCTGCAAACCAAGCAGCTTGTAACCGGCATGGATAACGCGGTCGAGGCCCGGTTCTTCCAGCCCGAGATCATCGAGGAACACGGCCTTGTCTGCCTCGTCGAGCAGCGCGATCTCGGCTTCGATCGCCGCGCAGATCACGACGACCTCACCGCCCTCACGGTTGGCAAGCGTGCGCACCTGATCGACCAGGGCATTGCCACCCGCCAGGCCGGCCTCGTCGACATTGGCGATATACAGGACGGGCTTGGCCGTCAGCAGGTTGAATTCTCGCAAGGTGCCCGGGCCGTCGTTACCATAATCGAAGCTGCGCGCGGGTGCCTCGCCATCGAGATGGTCGCGCATCCGCGCCAGCAGATCGCGGCGCGCGATGTCTGCCCGCTGCCCGGTCTTGGCCTGCTTCCCGGCCTTCTGCAACGCACGGTCGATCTGTTCGAGATCCGCGAGCACGAGTTCTGTGTTGATGACACCGATGTCGCGCTCCGGGTCGATGTCACCCGAGACATGCGTGACGTCCGGGTCAACGAAGCAGCGCACGACGTGTGCGATCGCGTGGGTCTCACGGATATTCGCGAGGAATTTATTGCCGAGCCCCTCACCCTTCGACGCACCGGCAACCAGGCCCGCGATATCGACGAACTCCATCGCCGTCGGAATGATCTTCTGCGGCTTGGCGATCTCAGCCAACTGACCGAGCCGTGGATCAGGCACCGGCACGATTCCCACGTTCGGGTCGATGGTGCAAAATGGGTAGTTCTCGGCGGCGATTTCCGCCGCCGTGAGCGCATTGAACAGGGTGGATTTGCCGACATTCGGCAGGCCCACGATTCCGCATTGAATAGCCATAAGGCCGGCAAGTGTATAGCGGCCGAGAATTTTTACCAGCGGCGTCGGGAAAAAGGTGTCAGACACCAATTTTCGACGACGGATGCCGCTGAAAGCACATACGGTAAACGAAAATTGGTGTCTGACACCTTTTTTCGCCTTAGTCAGGAGTAAACAGCATGTTAGAAACGACTCTCGCGGGCAGCCTGCCCCGCCCCGTATGGCTCGCCGAGCCGGAAACGCTGAAGGGCGAATGGAAGCTCGAAGGTCAGGAGCTCGAAGACGGCAAACGCCGCGCAGCCAGGGAATGGATCCGGCACCAGGAAGAGGCGGGTATCGATATCCTGACCGATGGCGAGGTGTTTCGTCAGCACTTCGTCCACACATTCCTCGAGGGCATCGAGGGCATCGATCAGGACGTCAAGACGCTCATGGGCATCCGCGACAACCGCTACGACCTCGAAGTCCCGACGGTCACAGGCAAGCTGTCGCGCCCGAAACCGGTGCACGTGGAGGAGTTCAAATACGTCCGCGCGCTGACCGATCGCCCCCTCAAGTTCACGCTGCCCGGCCCGATGACGATCTGCGACACGATCGCCGATGCGCATTATGGCAAGCGCGCAGACATGGCCATGGCCTTCGCAGAACTGCTCAACGCAGAGGCCAGGGAACTCGAGGCGGCCGGCGCCGACATCATCCAGTTCGACGAGCCGGCATTTAACGTCTTCTTCGACGATGTCAACGAGTGGGGTGTCGCCACGCTCGAGCGCGCGCTCGAGGGCCTCAAGTGCACCACGGCCGTGCATATCTGCTACGGCTACGGCATCGAAGAGAATATCCGCTGGAAGGAAACGCTCGGCGACACCTGGGACCAGTACGAGAAAATCTTCCCGGCGCTGAACGCCAGCAAGGTCCAGCAGATTTCGCTCGAGTGCGCCGATTCGCATGTCCCGCACTCGGTCATGGGTATCCTGAAGGACAAAATCCTGATGGTCGGCGCCGTAGCGGTCACGCAGGACAAGGTGGAAACCCCCGAGGAAGTCGCACAAACCATCCGCTCGGCGATGAAATATGTCGATCCGGAGCGCATTCTGCCGTGCACCAACTGCGGCATGACGCCGATCTCCTACGACATCGCGCTCGGCAAGCTCCACAGCCTGGCCGCCGGCGCGGCGATCGTGCGGGCGGAACTGTAGCCCGCACCGATGCCAGAACACACTGAAATCGAACCCAACGTCGACCTGATCGAGTACCAGGGCCGCTCGTTTTACATCATCGGTACGGCGCACGTCAGCAAGGACAGCGCTGAGCTCGTCGAGAAGACGATCCGCGAACGCTCGCCGGACACCGTTGCCATCGAACTCTGCGAGGCCCGTTTCGAGAGCCTGTCGAACCCGGAGGCGTGGAAAGAGACAGACATCTATAGCGTCATCAAAAGCGGGCGCGCGTATGTGCTGATGACACAACTGGCGCTGTCGACGTTCCAGAAAAAGCTGGCGGACGAATTCGGCGTGCGGCCCGGCGAGGAAATGCACCGCGCCATCAAGGTCAGCAAGGAAACCGGCGCGGAGTTGTCGCTGGTCGACCGTGAGATTCGGATCACACTGAAGCGTGCCTGGGCCAAGGCCGGGTTCTGGACGCTGATGAAGGTGCTGTACCAGACCATCCTGTCGGTCTTCAATGCGCAGGAGATCTCGGAGGAGGACATCGAGAAGATGAAGTCCGGCGACGAACTGGCAATGGTCATGGAGGAATTTTCCGGCTCACTGCCGGGCGTCAAGGTCGCGCTGATCGACGAACGCGATCAGTACCTTGCTGCCAAGATCCTGCGCTCACCCGGCGATACCGTCGTCGCAGTCGTCGGCGCGGCGCATGTGCCGGGCATCAAGCGGGCATTCGGCGCCGCCATCGACCTTGCTGTCCTCGAGAAAATCCCGCCGCCGAAGAAAATATTCAAAGTGATCGGCTGGGCCATACCCCTGCTGCTGCTCGGACTCATCACCACGGGCTTCATCCTCTCGGGCCGCGAGACCACCGAGCAGATGATTATTGCCTGGATCCTGGCGAACGGCATTGCCGCGTCGCTCGGCACCATCCTGGCGCTGGCGCATCCGCTGACGATCCTGACCGCGTTCGTCGCCGCACCGATCACCTCGCTGAACCCGACGATCGCAGCCGGCTGGGTATGCGGGCTCGTCGAAGCGTACCTGCGCAAGCCGCGCGTCCGGGACCTCGAACAGATCGCCGATGACATGACCTCGATCCGCGGGCTCTGGAGCAACCGGGTGATCAAGGTGCTGCTGGTCGTCGTGCTCGCCAATCTCGGCAGCAGTGTCGGCACATTCATCGGTGTCGGCTGGATCGTTTCGCTGCTGGGGGGTGGTGGCAGCTAAAGCCCCGCGATGCCGGTGGCTGCGCTATCATTCGCCGGGTCCCGGGGGGAGAAAACTGATATGCACCAACACCGGATTTTCTGGATCGCGATTTTGCTCACGCTCTGTGCGGCTACCGCGGCGTCACCCGCGCTTGCGCAGAACATCGGTTTTCTGCACAAAGGCCCCATTGCGTATCTCGATGAGGTCGATAAGCAAATCCTGCGCGAGGTCCTCAACGCGGTGCTCGATGACGGACAAGACGGCGAGACGGTCGAGTGGAGCAATCCCGACACGGGCCATACCGGCAGCATCGAGGTGCTGGATACACACGAGGATTACGGCACGACGTGCCGGACGATCCGCACCCGCATGCAAGCCGGCGGCCGTGACGGCGGCGGCGCCTACCGGCTGTGCCGTGCCGACGATGACACCTGGCGGTTCGCGCCGAAACGACGCAAAAAAGCATCCTGATCAATGCAGGAAAAGCGCGCCGCAAATTTCTCTTACCTGCTGGGCGGCTTGCTGTGCGTACTCGTCGCCGGGCCGGTCGCGCACGAGTTCACCAATCAGCCGCTGACACTGATCACACAACTGGCTTTCACCGGCACCCTGATCATCGGCATCTGGAGCCTGATCGACTCGCGACGCTGGTTCATCGCCGGCATCGTGCTGGCCGGCACCGATATCGTCGTGACGGTGATCGCCATACGTACGGCGTCGCCGTTAGCAGAAAACCTGACGCTAGTCATCGGGCTCGCGTTCTGCAGCATGAGCCTGGTGTTTACGATGCGTCACGTGCTGATCGGGCGCAATGTCGATTTCAACCGCCTCGTCGGCGCTGTATGCGTGTATTTGCTCCTCGGTGTCACGCTGAGCCTGCTGAACATGCTGGTCTTTCGTTTCGTGCCGGATTCATTCCGGGGTCTTTCGGCCGCCGCGGATGCCACGCGCGGACTGGATCTCCTCTATTACACCTTTGTTACGATGTCGACGCTCGGCTACGGCGACATTACCCCGGTCGGGCCGCTGGCGCGCGTGCTCGCTTACCTCGCCGCGGTCCTCGGGCAGTTCTACATCGCGATCCTGATCGGCATGCTGGTCGGCCTGTATCTGAGCCAGGATCGCGAGCCGGCAACAAAAAGCTGAGGGCGGGAGGGTACCGGCACCTTTTCCCTGGCACTTGATCTGGAGGCACCATGCATAAATTTAAATTCATCGCCGCAACCCTGATCCTGCTCGTTCCGCTCGCAGGTTTTGCGCAAACCCGGCAAGCTCTCGTCACGCCCGAACACAATATCGAAGCCGCACGCAAGCAGATGCGCACTGAACGCAAACTGGTGCTCGCCGGTGAGCTGGTCCTGACACCGGACGAGTCGAAGGCGTTCTGGCCGCTCTATAACGACTACGCGGCAGAGATCAGGAAAATCGGCGATGAACGAGTCAGAATGATCGTCGAGTATGCAGAAATGTTCGATAACATCACGCCGGACTATGCTGACCGTATGCTCAAGGAATATTTCGATATCGAGCAACGGTTGCTGCAAACACGCAAGAATTACGTCAAGCGCTTTAAGACAATTCTGCCATCCGTCAAGGTCGCCAGGCTCTACCAGGTTGAAAACAAGCTCAACGCGATTATGAATATTGAACTCGCGGCGGCGATCCCGATTATCGGCACGGGCGCGAGTCAAGCAAACTGATCGCTGCTAACGAGGTGTCGGTGTACCGCACACCGACATCTGACACAGCAGACCGTTTGATCGGCACATCAACCGGCCGGCCCGCTATCGTTCGTGACATCGTTCGGCGACGTTACCGTATGCAGGTTCTTCATCGCTGCCCCGAGCCCTTCGTCGCAAAGCACCTCAAGCGCACGACGACCAGCATGTATTGCATCCTCGAGCTTCAATAACTCGTCCTTGCCGGGTGGATGCAGTACGAAGCCGACGACCTGCTCCCGCCGGCCCGGGTGGCCGATGCCGAGGCGCAGCCGCATGAACTCACGGCCGCAGTGCGCGATGATGTCGCGCAAACCGTTGTGGCCGCCATGGCCGCCACCGCGTTTGAGCCGCGCAGTGCCCGCCGGCAGATCGAGGTCATCGTGTATGACCAGTACGCGCTCTGCCGGCACCTTGTAATAGTCCATCGTCTGGCGCACCGACTGGCCGCTGCGGTTCATGAAGGTTGTCGGCTTCAGCAGACGCACCGGCAGCTGCCGCAGCGTAGCCAGACAGGCCTGGCCCAGCAGCTTTTGCTGCGCCGAAAAACGGGCGCCGAGACCGGAGGCCAGATCATCGACGAACCAATAACCGATATTGTGCCGGTCGCGAGCGTGCTCGGCACCCGGATTTCCGAGCCCGACGATGAGGGACGGTGCATCTTGCATGTGCCGTAGTCTACCGGAGCGTATGGCGGCAAAACCTGAACCTTGAAAAAAAGTCCGCCCGCACGGGATTGTCGCGGGCTTTTATGGAAGCGGCTTCTCCTCGCAATCAGGGCCGCTTTCCCCGGTCAAGTACGCGAAAAAAAAGCCGTGCAAATGCACGGCTTTTCCTGGCATCCGGATTGATTCCCGAAAATTGTTACTCGTCTTCGCCGTCCTTCGAGTCGTCGGCAGCCGGCTCGGCCGGTGCTGTACCCTCTTCGGCTTCGTCCTCACCTTCCTCAAGCTCTTCCTCGACTGGAGCGGCCTTGATGATATGGATCGAGACAATCGGACGATCGTTGTCATTCGCGAGATCGGGAATCTCGACACCTTCCGGCAACGTGATATCCGACAGCATCAACGACTCGTCGAGCGCCAGCTGCTCGATATCGATCTCGAGATACTCGGGCAGGTTGGCCGGCAGGCAGGAGACCTCGATTTCCGTTACGAGGTGTGCGACCGAACCGCCACCCTGCTTGACGCCATCGGCCAAGTCCTGATTCAGGAAGTGAACCGGCACGGTCATCCTGATCAACTCGTCGGCGACAATACGCTGCAGATCGAGATGCATGGCCAGACGCTTCGCCGGGTGCATCTGCACCGCTTTCAGAATGCACTGGCGCGTGTTTTCCCCGATCTTCACGTTGAGCACACTGGAGAAGAACGATTCGCTCTCCATCTTGTGCATCAACAGCTCACGGTCAAACGTAACGGCGCGCGGTTCGCGGCCGCCACCATAAACAATCGCGGGGACTTTTCCAGCTCGACGCAGGCGGCGGCTCGCACCTTTCCCTGAGTCTTCCCGGGCCTCCGCGATCAGATCAATTTGTACAGCCATAACGGGCCTCCATATTGGTTCTAATCGGCTGCCACCCTGCGACCGGGCGGCAGTGGGTCCTGTAAGGGGGCCGGATCATATCAGGAAAAAGAAGGAAAAAGGTGTCAGACACCAATTTTCCAGCGCGAAGCGCGCGAAAATTGGTGTCTGACACCTTTTTCTCAGTCGACATACAGTGAGCTGACCGACTCATCGAGGCTGATGCGACGCACGGTCTCGGCCAGCAGCTCGGCGACGCTGAGCTGGCGAATTTTCGGGCACTCGGTGGCCGCGGCCGACAGCGGGATCGTGTCAGTGACGACGAGCTCGTCGAGTTCGGAGCTGCCGATCCGGTCCACGGCGGGCCCGGACAGCACCGGATGCGTAATATAGGCGACCACCCGCTTGGCACCCTGCTCCTTGAGCGCGCCGGCGGCCAGGCACAGCGTGCCGGCAGTATCGACCATATCATCGATCAGGACACAGGCCTTGCCCGCAACCTCGCCAATGATATTCATGACCTGCACCTCGTTCGGCTGCGGGCGGCGTTTGTCGATAATGGCAAGATCGGTGTCATCCATGCGCTTGGCAAGCGCCCGGGCACGCACGACGCCACCGACGTCCGGAGACACGACCACCATGTCGTCCATCTTCTGCTTCCACAGGTCGCCGAGCAACACCGGCGAGCCGTACACGTTATCGAGCGGGATCGAGAAGAAACCCTGGATCTGGTCGGCGTGCAGATCGACCGTCAGCACCCGGTCGATACCCGATGTCGCTATCATGCTCGCAACCAGCCGCGCTGTGATCGGCACGCGGGCGGAACGCGGGCGGCGATCCTGCCGGGCATAACCGAAATACGGAATCACAGCCGTGATCCGCGCGACCGATGCACGCCGCAGCGCGTCGGCCATGACGAGCAACTCCATGAGGTTGTCGTTGACCGGCGGCCGGGTCGACTGAATGATGTAACAGTCGCGGCCGCGCACATTCTCCATGATCTCGACACTGATCTCGCCGTCGCTGAATTGCCCGACCTGAATCTTGCTGAGCGGCAAAGTCATGTAGCGGGCGATACGATGCGCGAGATCCGGGTTGGCGTTCCCGGTAAAAATCATGATGTTCGGGATCAACAGAGAATTGTCGGTATTCACAGCGATCTGTCTGACTCAACGTTGAAATAAGCTGGCTGGGGCGGCAGGATTCGAACCTGCGGTACACGGGATCAAAACCCGTTGCCTTACCACTTGGCTACGCCCCACAGGCGCGGTTAGTTTGATTGGGCATCCGATACCTGTCAATCCGCCGTGACACCTGCAACAAGCGGCTACCGGCGCCTCAGAACGTCCAGCGATCGATAACCAGCTTGACTCGCGCGCGCGGGTTCTCCATGGCAACCTTGCGCGGCAACCACCCGTCGTCAACCGACATGAAACGCCCGTATGTCACCACCCAGCCGTGCTGATCGATACCGGCCAGCCACCCGGTCTCATCGAAGCTGCGCTCGGCAGCGTAGTCCGGATCGGCTACGCCCATGATCCAGTAACGCATGCTGCGCGCGGGGAACGACCAGCCCAGCTGGTCGTCGAGAAAGCGTTCTACCGCATCCCGCCCCGCATACGCCATGCTGAGCTCACCCGCCTTGGTGTAGACGACGACGTCCTCGTCGTCCCACTCGATCTCGTATGCACCAGCGCCAAATGGCCCACTCAACGAGATGCGCGTGCGGCTGCCCTGCTGAACCCAGACAATGTTGCCCTGGCCACCGTCGCTGCCGGACTTGACGGCGATTCGCCCCTGCGCGCGCCACGACGGTGCATCAATGAGTTGCAGTTCACGCTGATCCCAGGCGATACCCGCTTCCGGCATCGTCGGGCGGGTTGCACAGCCGGCGGCAATCAGCACAGCCAGCAGTCCCGCAAGCGACCGCAGACAACACGCTGCGGACCACGGGCCAAAGGCCGGGGACCTCCTCACGGTATGAACCTGTGCCGGGTCCCGATCAACGGCTGGCTGTCAGGGTAATCGATCAGCCCCCGTTCCCACAGAGCCACGGCAGCATCACGCTCGCCGGTCTCCCACAGCACCTCGCCCAGGTGAGCAATCAACTCAGGATCATCCAGCTGCGCCAGCGCCAGTTCGAGATAGCTGCGCGCTTCATCCAGCCGGCCGAGGCGATACAACACCCACCCCATGCTATCGATGATCGCCGGGCTATCCGGCTGCAGTTCGACCGCCAGCCGGATCAGCCGGTAGGCTTCACGCTGCCGGTCAGTGCGATTCGCGAGCGTGTAACCGAGCGTGTTCAGCGCCTCGGCATCCATCGGGGCGACCTGCACGGCACGCCGCATCGGCACCAGCGCCTCATCCACTCGCCCCTCGAGGTCGAGCATCGTGCCATGCGCAAGCAACAGCTCGACATGATCGGGGCGATAGAGCAGCGCCTGCTCATACGTATCGAGCGCCTCATCCACCCGACCCATCCGGTACAGCAGTTGCGCGCGTGCTGCTACGACGTCGACGGCGGAACGCGGGTAACTTGCCGCGAATGAACGCAGCTGCTCGAGCGCCGCATCCGCCCGGCCCAGCCGATCGTAGGCCAGACTGATGCCGAGCTGCGCACGCACGAGGTAACCCCCGCCCCGCACGCGACTGAAAGTCTCGATCGCCTCATCATAGTTCTCCTGGATGAGATCGATGCGACCCAACATGTAGAGGCTTGCGTAAACATTGTTGCCATTTGCCAGTAACTGGGCGAAATCACGGCGCGCAGTGACCAGGTCCTGGTCGGAGAACGCGATCATGCCATGCAGGCGCACGAATTCCGCGCGGATGCCGTGCTCCTTGCCGAGCTCACGCAGGCGGCTCTCGGCCTCCTCGATACGGCCAACCGCCGACAACAACCGCACGTACTCCAGCTCGATCGGGACGATCGATCCTGCGACCAGCAGCGTATCGAGATAGGCGAACGCCGCGTACTCGTCACCCATGGACAACAGGGCCTGCGCGATCACGATGTGCGCCTGTATCCAGTCGGGTTCGCTCGCGGCCACGCGCCGGGCCGAAACCAGCGCAAGCTCCCAGGCACCGGCGCGCAGCGCAATCGTGGCCAGTGCGAGTCTCAGCCCCGCGGCATTCGGACGCTCGCTGGCCAGGCGTGCCAGGATGGTAGTTGCGCCGGACGGGTTCTGCTCTTCGGACAGGTCGACCCCCAGCATCAGGTAGGTCTCATCGGACAGCGCACCGGCTCCGAGGCTCTTGCGCCAGTGGCCGAAGGCCCGCTCGATCTGATTGCGTCGCAGGTACATGCGACCGGCATATTCATTGGCTGGCTGACTATCCGGCTCGAGTTCGAGCCAGCGCCGCGCCCCGGCAAGTGCCAGCACGTCATAACCATAGTCGTACGCGAACTCCGTCGACCGCCTGGCCAGCTCGGAATCTGTACTCTGCTGCGCCGCGTTGAGATATTCCTCGGCCGTCACGAGGTACGCCTTCCGCTGCAACGCGATCTCGGCCATCAACAGGTGATAGCCGGCGTCCGGCACGAATATGACCTCCGGAGCGGCGACATCCGGCTGCGTCGACGCACAGCCGGCCAGCCCCCACACCAACCAGACGACCATCGGCCAGACGACCGCGCAGCATCGCGCACGACGCCGGTGCGCCAGTTTCACATGACTCATAAGAAAGAATGATAGCCCAGCGGCGATGCGCGAGCACCCGATCGAAACAGGGCCAAATGAACACTGTTCGAAATTTAATCGGCCCGGTCGGCCCGTACAACATTTAAGTGGCGATCTCGACCACAAGCTCTGAAACGTCCCCCATGCTCACTGCCCGTTTCAGAATCGGTCCGGAGGGATCACCCGGCGCCAAACTGCCGGATCGAGATCGCCGTGTTACGCATCGAAATGCCCTTCGCCACGTGACATGGCGAAATTCGCTACGTGCATTTACGGTAGCATCCTGATAGTTTCCGAACATCACCCGATCGGGTGACATGTAAACACAGGCAAAGCATTAAGCAATCCTCAGTTGATGTACGGAGATCGAACATTTCGATAAACGACACAACAAGTGAAATACTCGGTCGAATTCAGGAGTTTGTCACCGACCCGGAAGCCGCGGACCGCGCTCTGGAACTGATGGCTCAGCATATCAACGCCGACAAGGCCGCCCTCGTACGCCTTGCCGGCGATCGGCGCCGGGACATCATCCTGGGATCCTGCGGCATGCAACGCGACCTGATCACCCACATGCTGCGCGAACGCCAGAACCCGGAGCTGTTCCTGGCACAAGAGGCGCGCTGGACGGCGGGCCATATCTGGACTGACACGGGCCGCAGCAAGCCAACCACCGGCCGCGATAGCGGGCTGTACACCCGACTGCTGCAGCCCAACGACATCGAGCACACACTGCTCGCTGTCATCTACACCGGCGATGATCAACACATCCTGTTCTGGCTTCATCGCGGGGCCGAGGCCGGCCCGTTCCGGCCGAACGACCGGCGCGTCATCGATTCCCTGATGCCGCACTGGCAGCGTACGATTCGCCAGAAGCTGGCTTTCGATCATCGTCACACCGCGCTGGTCGTCGCGGATACGGTCATCAGCCAGGCGCCGTTTGGCCTGTTCCTGATCAACCGCGACGGCAACATCGTGCGTTCGAACCGGGTCGCCGATGGTTTCACGGCAGCGAACGACGGCATTTCGGTAAAGAACCGCTCGCTGGTGTTCGGCACGCGCGAGGCCCGCAACCGGTTCGCCGAGTTACTCAAGGCCGCGAAACGCGGTGGCAAGGAGGTCGAAAACGGCCTGCCGCCGTTTACTGTTCACAAGACCTGCGGCAACGGCAGCTATCAGGTCGGCATCCGGCCCATGCGCCTGCCGGCCCGGCGTGGCACCCTGTCGTTTCGCAACGTCATCGCCATCTATGTGTACGACACGAGCCACCAGAGCGTGCTCAACGCCTCTAGCCTCCGATCCCTGTATGAACTGACCGATGCCGAGGCACGCATTTGCAGCCTCCTGTATCAGTCATACAACCTGCCCGACGTCGCCCGGACGCTGGGCATATCGATCAATACGGCAAAAACTCACCTGAATCGGTCGTATCGCAAGCTCGGCGTGCAGTCGCAGTCCGAACTCGTACGCAAACTGGCGGCGCAGCTATACCTGGGTTAGCTGCGCAGGTACGGCCTCCAGCTGCGATGCTCGACAGAATCGCGGCCCAATCCGCTGCCGCGAGTCGCATGGCAGGTGGCGCCGGCGAGCCCGGCAATATTCGGGTGCATCTCCCACCTGCAAACGTGGATAATATCGCCCGTGAAACAAAGCCTGATCGACAAACTGCAGCAACTGGTTGCCCGTTCGGAAGAACTGTCAGGCCTGTTGTCGGACCCGGACATCATCGGCAACCAGAACCGGTTTCGCGACCTGTCGAAGGAATACGCTCAACTCGGACCGGTCGTCGCGCTGACCCGCGACTACGAGCGGGCGCAGGCAGACCTGGCCGCCGCCAAAGAAATGCTCGACGATGAAGACGACGAAATCCGCGCACTCGGCAAGGAAGAACTGGAGGCCGTCGACGCCCGACTCGCGGCACTGGAGCTGGCGGTCCGGAAAGAGTTGATCCCCAAGGACCCGCACGACGGCAGCAACATCTATCTCGAGATCCGCGCCGGCACGGGCGGCGACGAGGCCGCTCTATTCGCCGGCGACTTGTTCAAGATGTACCTGAAATACGCGGAGTCACGCGGCTGGCAGGTCGAGATCATGAACCAGAGCGACGGTGAGCATGGCGGCTACAGAGAAGTCATCAGCCGGATTATCGGCAACGGCGCTTACTCGCGGATGAAATTCGAATCTGGCGTGCACCGCGTACAGCGCGTCCCCGAGACCGAGACCCAGGGCCGGATACACACCTCGGCCTGCACGGTAGCGGTGCTGCCCGAGCCTGACGCGATTGACGAGATCGAGATCAATGCGGCCGACCTGCGAGTCGACACATACCGCGCGTCTGGTGCCGGCGGACAACACGTGAACAAGACCGACTCAGCGGTGCGGCTGACGCACCTGCCGACCGGCATCGTCGTCGAATGTCAGGACCAACGCTCGCAACACAAGAATCGCGCGCGCGCGATGGCGCTGTTGCAGGCACGCATGATGGACGAACGACAGACGGCACAGGACGAAGAACGTGCGGCTAGGCGTAAAAGCCTCGTCGGTTCCGGAGACCGTTCGGAACGTATTCGCACCTACAACTTCCCACAGGGCCGCGTGACCGACCACCGAATCAACCTGACGCTCTACAAGCTCAACGATATTCTGATGGGCAACCTGGAGCAGATCATCGAGCCTCTGAACAACGAGCACCAGGCCGATCAACTCGCATCCCTGGAAAATTAAGCCGCTGCGGTTCGAGCAGGACAAGATCTGTCACGAACAGAGAAATTATGAAATCAAAGCAGTATCCATCGACGCTTGACTACATCGGCAACACGCCATTGCTTCGCCTGAACCACGCATCCGATCAAACCGGTTGCGAGATCCTCGGCAAGGCCGAGTTCATGAACCCGGGTGGCTCCATCAAGGATCGCGCCGCGCTGGGCATCGTGCGCGATGCCGAGGCCAACGGACGGCTCAAACCCGGCGGCACGATTGTCGAAGGCACCGCCGGCAACACCGGTATCGGCCTCGCAGTCGTCGGCAACGCGCTGGGTTACGAGACGGTCATCGTCATGCCGGACAACCAGAGCCAGGACAAGATCGATACGCTGAAGTCTTACGGCGTCACGCTGCACCTCGTACCCGCCGTGCCGCTGAAAGACCCGAACCACTTCACGAAGGTTTCGGAACGTATTGCCGAAGAGCTGAACGAAAAGAATGAAAACGGTGCGGTCTGGGCGAACCAGTTCAACAACACGGCAAACCGCGACTATCATGAGCAGACGACCGGGGTTGAGATTTACGCACAGACCAACGGGGAAATCGATGCATTCATTTGTTCGGTCGGCACGGGCGGCACGTTGGCGGGCGTCGCGCGGGCGCTGAAGGCACGCAACGAGAACATCAAGATCGGCCTGGCCGACCCGGCAGGCTCGGCGCTGTACAATTTCTATGCGCACGGCGAGTTGAAGGCCGAGGGTGACTCGATTTCCGAGGGTATCGGCAACAGTCGCATCACCGACAACCTGGCCGATACGCCGATCGACATGCCGTATCAGCTCCCCGATTCCGAGTCGATTCCGCTCGTCTATGACATGATCAGGCGCGAAGGGCTGTCACTCGGCAGTTCCAGCGGCGTCAACGTGGCCGGCGCAATCCGCATGGCGAGGGACCTCGGTCCGGGCCACGTCATTGTCACGCTGTTGTGCGATTCCGCGATGCGGTATCGGGCGCGCCTGTTCAATCGCGAGTACCTGGCCGGGAAGGGGCTGACACTGCCGGAGTGGCTGAATCTGGATTAGCACTCCGTCAAGGTCATATATCTGAGTTCAGATAAAGGGGTCACACATGCATATCGACGTGAACATCGACGACCACTTGCTGCAACGCGCTGCACAGCTGTCCGACACCCATGATCACCGGCAACTGATCGAGGCAGCCCTGAGCCTGCTGATCAGCACCCGCGAACGCGAGCGGGCCCGCCCGGGCCACAGCCACATGAGTTGGGAAGACGACGAAGATCCGCCGGTCTGAAGAGATGAATCGCGGCTAAAGCCGCTCCCACAACAGCCGCGATTCCGAATATCAGTTCGCCGGCAACGCGAACGCGAACAGGTAGTCGGCCACCTTGTCGCGGTAGTACGCATGATGCCCGCCAACTGCCACGACGACATACTGACGACCATCGACTTCGTAGGTCATCGGCGTGGCCATCGCGGCCGTCGGCAGCTTGAACTGCCAGAGCTCCTCGCCGGTCTCAATATCGAGCGCCCGAAATCTTTCATCCGCCGTCGCGCCGATGAATATCAAACCGCCGGCGGTCACGATCGGGCCGCCGATGCCCGGCGCACCGAATTTCAGCCCCAGCGGGATGGGCATCAATGTATCGAGCGTGCCGAGCGGCACATCCCATTCGATCGTGCCACGGTCGAGATCGACCGCAACGAGACGCTGCCACGGCGGCTTCGTACACGGCGCACCGAACGGCGAAAACAGTGGCTGCGCACCACGCTCAATGGCATACGGCGTGCCGTCGATGATCCCCGGGGGACCGCCGGGAATGCCGGCCATGGGTGATTTCGCCTGCTCCGCATCGACATCCCGGCGCGGAATCAGCCGCACCAGGTTCGGCACGCTCTGCGGGTTCGTGATCAGCAGATTGCGCGTCTCATCGACCGCGCCCGAACCCCAGTTGCTGACCATGCCCGGCATCATCACCGTGCCCTCCAGGGACGGCGGCGTAAACATGACGCCGGTACGATGCTGCTCGAGAATCTTGCGGCAGATAGCCTGATCGTAGAACGTAAAGCCCCAGGCATCGTCCGGTGAGATGCCGGTCCCCGACAGCGGTGGCGGCGCGCTCGGAAATGGCTGAGTCGGCGACAGCACCTCGCCATCGACGCCGTCGGTCGGCACCGCGCGCTCCTCGACCGGAAACAGCGGCTCACCCGTTTCACGATGAAACACGAAGACCAGTCCGTGCTTCGTCAGTTGCACGACGACCGGAATCACCTCATCGCCGCGATGAATGTCAACCAGCAGCGGCTGTGAGGGCATGTCCCAGTCCCAGACATCATGATGGACAATCTGGAAATGCCAGACGACTTCTCCGGTCGAACCGCGCAGTGCAACCGTCGAGTTCGCGTATCGATTCTGCCCAGGTCGTGTGCCACCGTAGTAATTCGGCGACGGGCTCGATGTCGGCAGGAATACGAGGTCGCGCTCCTCGTCGGCCGACATCAGGCTCCAGACATTGCCGCCGCCGGTCTGCGCCAGCGCCGCCTCGTCCCAGTTGCGGGCTTGCGGGTCATCCGGGTTGCGCGGCACGGGGTCAAACGACCACTTGAAGGCGCCGGTGCGCACATCGAAAGCCCGGACCGCCCCGCTCGGCGCATCGGCGCGTTTGAACTTCGCGCCCACCGACGAGCCGATTACGATCGTGTCGCGCACGATAGTGGGCGGCATGTAGGTCAGAACCGTGTCGCTGTCGGCTGCCGGCTGGGTGTTTTTGATTATTGGCATCAGGCGTACGAGGCCAAGGTCGCCGAAGCCTACGCAGCCTTTACCGGTCCGCGCATCGAGGGCGTATAGCCGCTGATCGAACGTCACCAGCAAAACGCGCCAGGTGCAGGCCGCATCCGCCGCAGCCGAGTCATCATGCCATTGCGCAACGCCACGACACTTGTACTGAGTGCCGCGCTTGCCGCGCACGACATTTGGATCGAAACGCCAGCGCTCGCGACCGGTCGCCGGGTCCAACGCGATGACCTCATTGAAGGCACTGCAGATCACCAGCGATCCGCCCGCCTCTTTCGGAAGCAGAATCGGCGTACCCTGCAACCCGGAAAAACCCGCCTCGAGCGTCGTGCCTTCACCGTCACCGGTCCGGTAGATCCATGCGAGATCCAGCGCACTGACGTTGCTGCGATCGATCTGCGCGAGCGCCGAGTAACGCGATCCGCCCCGATCACCGCCGTGATCCAGCCAGTCCGACTGCGCGAACGCCAGCGCCGGCAGCAGCCAGAATAAAAGCATCCTTGCTGCCGGTCGCCTCTTCAATTTCATCAGGTTCATCTCGCAGGCCTCATTTTGTTCGAATATCCAGCGGCATCCGATCGATCGCGTCGAGCACATCGGCATAGGCCCGGGTCGCGCGCTCCAGACCGTGCGGGCTGATCGTATCGAGCCGATCACCGTCCGAATGGAACCACAGGTTCGCGTCGAGGATCTGCACGACCCGGTGGCCGGCACGAAAGAAATCAAATGCATCACCGGTCGGGCGACGTCCAATCATTGCATCGACGACGAGACCGTAACGATCGATCGCCGCCTGGTAGGCAGATACCAGTTGTGGAGTCGACTTCGAAATCGTCAGCGAACGCTTGCTCTGACTCGTCGTCGTGATGAGCTGGCCCGGCACGGTGACGCGCTCCAGTTTCAACGCACCCCGATAGTAACTCTTGATCGATGACGGATGCTCGATATTGAACACCAACGCGGTCCTCGCGAGGATGTCCGGATGCGCAGCAATGAAGGCCCTGGTCCCGTCGGAAAATTCGTGGTGCGCACTGGTGCCGATAAACAGCAGATTGCGCGCCGGTGCAGGTCGGGCCGGATCAGCAAAGAACTTCGCGAGCGCGAGCGCGGCCGCGACCCCGCCGGCATTGTCGTTGGCCGCCTCGAAATAACCGTCGAGATGCGCGGTAATCAGCACGTACTCATCCGTGCGTCCAGGCACGAGGCCGAGCACATTCTTGCCCCGCCATGACGGGCGCAGCTGCGCCACCGACCGGAGTCGCACGCGCGGCGCCTCGGCACCGGCCGCGGCGATCACGTCTTCGAGGAACCGCCCGTCCGCGCCACCGAGAATGAAACACGGCACCTCGACGGACCCCAGGAGCTCGAGCGCATAGCGGTGATTGCCCGGTGCATCCATGATCGTGATAACGCCGACAGCACCGGCGCGCACGATCGACTCGATGTAACCGCGTGCAGTCTGAAAAAACGGATCCGGCTGTAATTCCGCCCGCACGACGGCGATCTTGCCGCGCACCTCTCGACCAATAAGATCGACCGCACGCCCGAGGCCGACATAAATCAGTTCGGCCTCGACGCTCACATCCCGCGCGCCCTCGCCAAGATGCAACGCGGGAAAGGCCGATGTAAACGAATAATCCGCCGTCCCCTGACCGTAGCGCGCATCGGCGAGCACGGTGACCGACCAGTCGGTCGGCCACCACTGTGCGCCGCCGATGACCGGCTCGGTATGCACATCGCGCAGGCCGAACGCGCGGAATTGCCCGGCGACGTAATCGGCCGTCGCGCGTTCCGCGGCGGAGCCCGCAATCCGCCCCCAGTACTGCTCGCCGTCCGGTCGATTCGCAAGGGTGATGCGGACGATGTCTTCAAGATACCGGTAAATTACCGCGCCATCGATCGCTGCGTAGGGATCGTCGGACGCGGACAGACGCAGGCTGAGCGGCGCAAGGTCGGGTGTCGCATAGGCCTGGCGATGTCGTTCGGAAGACTGGGCGCGGCGCTCGGGCATCTTCAGGCCGAACCAGGCCTCGGCAGCCGCCACATTTCCGGTCGCCATCAGCGTCAAGCCAAGCACGGCGCACGCAAGGCACAGCCAGCCACGCTGTTCATTTTCCGCACCGCCCGTTACCCGCATCGCCTGACCTCAACTCCAGCTGTACACCCGGAGTGTACCGGGACTCGCACGCCAGACCTGCCCGCCGCGTGGACGCTCAACAACCGGCCAGCGCGTAGTCGAGGTCGGCCAGCAGGTCGTCGATGTCCTCGATGCCGGGCGACAGGCGAATCAGGTTGTCCAGAATACCGAGCTGCGCACGCCGCCCCGCGGTTAAATTCGAATGGCTCATCGTGGCCGGGTGGCCCGCGAGACTCTCGACCCCACCGAGACTCTCGGCCAGCGTGAACACGTCGAGCGCATTCATGAACGTGCCAACCTCGGCCAGCCCGCCGCGCAGCACGAACGAGACGACCGCGCCAAAACCGTCCATCTGCTTCGCCGCCAACGCATGTTGCGGGTGACTGTCCAGACCGGGGTAGTAAACCTGCTCAACCTTCGGGTGCTCGTCCAGCCAGCGCGCCATCACCATGGTGTTCGCCTGATGCCGCTCCATGCGCAGCGCCAGCGTCTTGACACCGCGCAATGTCAGATAGGCGTCGAACGGACCGGCGACGCCGCCGACCGCGCTGCGCATCGAGACCATCCGTCGGCCGAGTTCCTCGTCCGCGACGACATTCAAACCACCCAGCACATCGGAATGACCACCGAGATACTTCGTCGTCGAGTGCATGACGATGTCGCAGCCGAATTCGAGCGGCCGCTGCACGCAGGGCGTGGCAAACGTGTTGTCGACGGCCACCAGCACGCCATGCCCGCGGGCAAGTGCGACGGTAGCCTCGAGATCCATGATACGCAGCAGCGGATTCGTCGGCGTCTCGACCCAGAACAGCTTCGTATTCGGACGTATCGCCCGCTCGACTTCGGCCAGGTCGCAAAAATTGACGAACGAGAACTCCAGGCCGAATGTTCGCGTCCGCACCTCGCTAAACAGACGCAATGTGCCGCCGTAAATATCGGCCGGCGCAATCACATGGTCGCCGGCATCCAGCAACTCGAGGATGGTTGCTGTCGCAGCCATGCCCGACGCGAATGCCAGCCCGCGAACCCCGGATTCGAGCTCGGCCACGAGGCGCTCCAGCGCGTCACGCGTAGGGTTCGATGCACGCGAGTAAACGAAAGGGCCGGGCTCGCCGAACGCAGGCTGCTCAAAGGTCGTACTCGTGACGATCGGCGGCACAACGGCGCCGGTTGCGGCATCGACCGTATTACCCGCATGGATGCAGCGCGTCGCCAGCTTATGTCTAGTCGACTTATTCATCTTGGCTTTATGTCGTCATTAAGTTGGATACCGCTCGCCCCGGCGTTTCCAAAAATGTATGGTTAATCACTCGTGCCGGATAATAATCCTCAGGCTAACATAAGGCGGCATATGCACACAGATCGAGAAACCACTGAACCTACAATCAGTCGGCTCCTGCGAGACACGACCGATGAACTGCGCGACACCAGTCCGTCCGCACGACTCGACTGCGAGCTGATTCTCGGTCACGTGTTACACAAGACGCGCGTCCAGTTATGTAGCGGCGGCGACGAGCACGTCAGTCGCGAAAATACCGCGATATACGTCAACCTCGTCCGCAAACGGCGGGCCGGCGCGCCGGTCGCGCACCTGGTTGGCACTCGCGAGTTCTGGTCGATGAAGCTTTCGGTCACATCGAGCACCCTGATTCCGCGGCCGGAAACCGAAATACTCGTCAGCTGCGCGCTGACGCACCTGCCGAAGGACCAAGCCGCCAACGTGCTCGACCTCGGCACAGGCTCGGGGGCCGTCGCGCTGGCGCTGGCCCGGGAACGCCCACACCTGTCGATTACCGCAACCGACATCAGCGATGAGGCGCTGCGGATCGCCCGATATAATGCGCATTCGCTCGACCTCACCCAGATCGAGTTCCTGCGTGGCGACTGGTTCACACCGGTCGCGGGACGCAAGTTCTCGACGATCGTTGCCAACCCGCCCTATGTATCCGACATGGAGCTGGTCGTTCACGACTTTGAGTTGCAGCACGAACCCCGTCTGGCACTCTCCGGGGGTGAGGGCGGTCTTGGCTGCATCAAGAAAATCATCGAGGAGGCGCCAAAGCACCTGTTCCCCGGCGGCTGGCTTGCAATCGAACACGGTCATCGGCAGGGGCCGGCGGTCGAGATCCTGATGCGCGAAGCCGGGCTCTTGTCGATTTTCGGCTATACCGACCTGCAAGAGCATATTCGGGTCACGGAAGGCAAAGCGCGCGTGTAGGCGCCTTTTTCCCCTACAATCCCCCGCATGAGCGATGACCACCCCCTTCGCCATGCCCGTCACATCAGCTTGCCGCAGATCGGCATGGAGGGGCAGGCGCGCCTGGCGCGCAGTCATGCGCTGATCATCGGCCTCGGCGGACTGGGTACGCCGGCGAGTCTTTACCTAGCAAATTCCGGTGTCGGCAACCTGACGATCTGCGACTTCGATCGCGTGGATGAGACCAATCTGGCGCGCCAGATACTGTATGGTCCGGGCGATATCGGCCAGACGAAAACCGCTGTGGCCGCGGCGCGACTGCGTGCCGGCAACCCGCAACTTCAGGTCACCGAAATGGACCAGCGCCTCAGCGGCGACGAGTTAACCGACGCCGTCGACGCGGCCAACGTCGTACTCGACTGTACCGACAATTTCGCGTCGCGAACCCTTATTAATCGCGCCTGCGCCCACACGGCGACGCCACTCGTCAGCGGCGCCGCCATCCGCATCGAAGGACAACTCGCCGTTTTCGACTTCACGAAATCGGTGGGTTGTTGCTACAACTGTCTGTACACCGAAGCAGACGAAAACCTCGAGGACTGTGCAGGCCAGGGCATTCTCGCGCCGGTCGTCGGCACGATTGGCTGCATGATGGCAACCGAGGCAATCAAACTGCTACTCGGCCTGGCCACCGATCTGAACGGCAAGGTCTGGATCTACGACGGTCTCGCCGGCTCGTCGCGCACGATTGCAATTCCGCAACGCGACGACTGCCCGGTCTGCGCGACCCGGCAGTAAACACAGACAACCGATGGAAGCTGCGAATCTTTGGGCATTCAGCGCGGCCTGTCAGGCGGCTTCCGCGTCGTAGCCCAGGTTCGATGCGAGCCAGCGCTCGATGGTCGCAAGCGATACGCCCTTGCGACGCGCATAGTCCTCGGCCTGATCGCGGCCAATCTTGCCGACCGGGAAGTACTTCGCATCCGGGTGTCCGAGGTACCAGCCGCTGACCGACGCGGCCGGGTACATCGCGAACGACTCGGTCAGCGCGATGCCGGTATTGTTCTCCACGTCGAGCAAATTCCACAGCGTCGTCTTTTCCATGTGGTCCGGACAGGCCGGGTAACCCGGCGCCGGGCGGATGCCAGGGTACGCTTCGGCAATCAGCGCATCGTTGCCCAGCGCCTCATCGGCCGCGTAGCCCCACAGTTCCCGGCGAACTTTCGCGTGCAGGTATTCGGCACAGGCTTCGGCAAGCCGGTCGGCCAGCGCTTTGAGCAGGATCGCGTTGTAGTCATCGTGCTGGTTTTCAAAATCCGCGACGTGCGGTTCGATGCCGAGCCCGGCCGTCACGGCAAACGCGCCGACGTAATCGGCCACCCCCGAGTCGCGCGGTGCGACGAAATCGGCAAGACACAAATTGGGCTGCCCAGCCGACTTCTGACGCTGCTGGCGCAATTGATACAACGTCGCCAGTTCACGCACACGATCCTCGCCGTCGTAGACCACGATGTCATCACCGTTGGAATTCGCCGGAAACAGCCCGATGACGGCACGGGCGGTCACCCACCCCTCGGCAACGACCCGCTCGAGCAGCGCGCGGGCATCTTTATAAAGGCTGCTGGCCGCCTCGCCAACGACCTCATCCTCGAGGATCGCCGGGAATTTGCCGTGAAACTCCCAAGCGTTGAAAAACGGCATCCAGTCGATAAAATCGACTAATTCTGTAAGCGGAATGTCCTTGAACACCCGCGTTCCGGTAAAGCTCGGTGCCAGCGGGGTACTGAACCGGTCGGGCTGTGCGCGATTCGCGCGTGCCTGACCGAGACTGAGCTGAGGCGCTAGCCGGCGCTTGCTCGCATGCCGCTTACGGCGTAAGGCGCATTCCTGCTTGACCGACGCGATATACGCAACTTTATTGGTCGCGCTGATCAGTTTTTGCACCACACCGACTGAACGCGAGGCGTCCTTGACATAGATGACGGCGCCCTCGTATTCCGGATCGATCTTCACCGACGTGTGGGCCGGCGACGTCGTCGCACCTCCGATCAGCAACGGCACCTCGAAGTTCTGCCGCTTCATCTCGCGCGCGACCTGCACCATTTCCTCCAGAGACGGCGTAATCAACCCGGACAAACCGATGATGTCGGCATTCTCGCGCCGCGCGGCTTCCAATATCCGGTCGCGCGTGACCATGACCCCGAGGTCGATGACCTCGAAGTTGTTGCACTGGAGCACGACGGCAACGATATTCTTGCCGATGTCGTGCACGTCGCCCTTGACCGTGGCCATGACGATCTTCGCCACCTTCCTCGGCTCGCCGCCCTGCTCGGCCTCGATAAACGGGACGAGATGTGCGACCGCTTTTTTCATCACACGTGCAGATTTGACTACCTGTGGCAGAAACATCTTGCCGGCGCCGAACAGGTCGCCGACGACATTCATGCCATCCATCAGCGGCCCCTCGATGATGTGGATGGGCCGCTCGGCGCGCTGCCGTGCCTCCTCGGTGTCGGCAACCACAAACTCATCAATACCCTTGATGAGCGCATGTTCGAGCCTTTTTTCGACGGGCCATTGCCGCCATTCCTGATCCTCGACCTTCGGCCGCTCACTGCCGTCGCCGCGATATTTACCCGCGATCTCGAGCAGGCGTTCCGTGCCGTCGTCACGGCGGTTCAGAATCACGTCTTCTACGACCTCGCGCAACTCCTGCGGTATCTCGTCATAAATTGCGAGCTGCCCGGCATTGACGATGCCCATGTCCATTCCGGCCTCGATCGCGTGATACAGGAATACGGCGTGCATGGCCTCGCGCACCGAGTTGTTGCCACGAAACGAAAATGACACGTTGCTGACGCCACCACTGATGTGCACATGGGGCAACGCCTGCTTGATCTGGCGTGTGGCTTCGATGAATGAGCGGCCGTAGTCGTTGTGTTCGTCGATACCGGTTGCGACGGCGAAGATGTTCGGGTCGAAGATGATGTCTTCCGGCGGAAAACCGACCCGTTCCGTCAACAATTTGTACGCCCGCGTGCAGATCGCGAGCCGCTGAGCCGTCGTCTCGGCCTGACCGTTCTCGTCGAAGGCCATGACGATCACGGCTGCACCGTGGCGACGGACCTCGCGCGCCTGGGCGAGGAATGGCTCCTCGCCCTCCTTCATGCTGATCGAGTTCACGACCGCCTTGCCCTGTACGCATTTCAGGCCCGCCTCGATGACCTCCCAGCGGGACGAGTCGATCATCGTCGGCACCCTGGCGATATCCGGCTCCGTTGCGATCAGCTTCAGAAACCGATCCATCGCCTCGACGGACTCGAGCATGCCCTCATCCATGTTGACATCGATAATCTGCGCGCCGTTCGCGACCTGCTGGAGCGCGACGGAACAGGCCTCGCCGTAGTCGCCTTCGGTAATCAACCGCTTGAACTTTGCCGAACCGGCCACGTTGGTGCGCTCGCCGACATTGACGAACAGCGAATCCGCGCCGATGTTCATCGGCTCGAGGCCCGACAAGCGCAGCTCGACCGGCAACTCGGGCACGGTGCGCGGCGCCTTGCCTGCCAGCGCATCGACAATCGCCCTGATGTGCTCCGGCCCGGTGCCGCAACAGCCGCCAACCAGGTTGAACAGGCCCTGGTCGGCGAAGTCGGTGAGCACCGTCGCCATCGATTCGGGCGTCTCGTCGTAACCGCCAAATTCGTTCGGCAAGCCCGCGTTCGGGTGAACGCTCACCCGCGTCTGCGCGACTTCCGCCAGTTCAGTGAGCCACGGGTGCAGTTCTGCGGCGCCGAGCGCGCAATTCAGGCCGATCAGAAACGGTTCGATGTGCCGCACCGAGTTCCAGAACGCCTCGACAGTCTGCCCCGACAGCGTGCGACCGGATGCGTCCGTGATCGTGCCCGAGATCATGACCGGAATCCTGTCACCGAGTTCGTCGCCGAGTTTCGCGATCGCATACAACGCGGCCTTGGCGTTCAGCGTGTCGAAGATCGTTTCGACGAGAATGAAGTCCACGCCGCCGTCAAGCAGCGCCCGCGTACCCTCGGCATAGGTGTCGACGAGCTCATCGTATGAGATGTTGCGAAAGCCGGGATCATTCACGTCCGGGGAAATCGACGCAGTGCGGTTGGTCGGGCCGAGTACCCCGGCGACGAAGCGCTGCCGACCGGTCTTCGCCGTGATCTCATCCGCGACCTCACGCGCGAGCTTCGCGGCGGCGAGGTTCAGCTCGGTGACACACTCCTCGAGCGCGTAGTCGGCCAGCGCTGGCCGGTTGCTGTTGAAGGTGTTGGTCTCGATGACGTCCGCGCCGGCGTCGAAAAACGCCGTGTGGATCTCGCGGATAATATCCGGCCGGGTGATGCTGAGCAGGTCATGATTGCCCTTGAGCTCGATCGCCGAGTCGACGAAACGCTCGCCACGGTAGTCTTGCTCGGTCAGGTCGTAAGCCTGGATCATCGTGCCCATCGCGCCGTCCAGAAAGACGATGCGCTCCTCGAGCAACGCCGCCAGCTGGTCGAAATTTCCGCTAGCCATTTGCAACCACTCCATTGGTCTTTTCTTTCGGCCGAACGCCGAGCGCATGACAGATTGCATACGTCAGCTCGGCCCGGTTCAGCGTATAAAAATGAAACTCATTGATGCCCTCGGCCTGCATCTTGTGCACCATCTCGATCGTGATATTCGCTGAAATCATGCGCCGGGTTTCCTCGTCATCGTCGAGACCTTCGAAACGTTCGTGCAGCCACTGCGGCACCTTGGCGCCACACATATTGGCAAACCGCAGTAACTGGGGAAATTTATTGATCGGCAGAATGCCCGGCACGATCGATTCCGTAATCCCCAGGTCCGCGCAATTGTCACGAAAACGCAGGAACCGATCGGTGTCGAAGAAAAATTGCGTGATCGCGCGCGTCGCTCCCGCGTCGATCTTGCGTTGCAGATTCAACAGATCGAAGGCCGGGTTCGGCGCCTCTGGATGCGACTCGGGATAAGCCGCAACCGAGATCTCAAAGTCGGCGACCTCGCGCAGGCCGGCCACCAGGTCGACGCCAAATTCATAACCATCGGCATGCGGCACGTATGTTCCGACACCCTCCGGTGGATCGCCACGTAGTGCGACAATGTCGCGAATACCCTCGTCCCAGTATTTCTGCGCGAGCTCCTGAACCTCCGTCTTCGACGCCCCGACACAGGTCAGATGCGGTGCGGCGCGCAGACCTGTCTCCTCGATGATGCGATGGACAATACGATGCGTTCGATCACGCGTCGATCCGTCGGCGCCATACGTGACTGACACGAAGCGTGGATTCAGCGGCGCCAGCCGCTGAATCGAGTTCCACAAGGTTTCTTCCATCTTCGGTGTACTCGGCGGAAAGAACTCGAAGGAGACTCGCGGTTGATCAGACATGGGTTCTCATCCTGATATGCATTACATCGGGCACTGCGGAAAACAGCGCATACTCCATCACGCGTCCCGGCAGCCAGGTGCGGGTTGCGACTTTATAGCCCAGCTCGCTGAGCTGTGCTGTCAACTGATTCTCAATGAGTGCGGCAACGCCCGCCTCGCGCGAAAGTTGCCGTGCGACCGGGCGAACACGATCGACAATGACGAGCCGGCCATCGCGCCGCAGCACACGACTTGCCTCGCGCAGGCCGGCCAGGCGATCGCTGACGACGCCGAGTACTTCGTCGAGCACGACGATGTCGAACGACTCGTCGACGAACGGCAGCGCGGTCAGTTCGCCGTTACGCACCGTGCAATTTACCAGGCCTGACTGATGCACACGCGAACGCGCGAGCAATCGCATGCGCTTCGATACGTCGATGCCAACGGCCTCGCGGGCACGTGCGCCGAGCAGGCACAACAAACTGCCGGCACCGCTGCCAATATCGAGAACCTCGCCGAGCGGCGCGTCACCCAATGCATCATCAAGCGCGTCAGCAAGATCAGTATCGCTCGGGCGCGTGCCGAACGCGCGACCCGGAAGCAAAGTGGTCGCGTGTGCATCACGTTCGCGGGCTCGCTTGACGCGGGTCAAGGCAGCCTGATCCCCGGCCAGCGCCGCATCGTCGATGCCGGCAAGCTCGATAACCCGGAGCGCAAGATCGCGGTGCAGGGGATCGGTAGCGAGCCGGTAATAAACCCACTGGCCATCGCGAAACTTCGTTACCAACCGGGCCTCATCGAGCAGGCGCAGGTGCCGCGACACGCGCGGCTGGCTCTGTTCGAGAATCTGTTGCAACTCGCCGACCGTCGCCTCGCCATTCGCGAGCAAGGCGATGAGCCGCAGGCGGGTCGGATCGCCGGCAGCCTTCAGGGTCTGTATCGCGGTTTCCAGGGACATGGCAGAGAAATATAAAGAAATCTTTATATAAATACCAGACAGGCCTCGCAGAACGCCCGACCCCAATATTGTTGGAAACCCCCCAACTTTGCACGCATG
>Ga0114950_10000414_pt1 | contig 28776 bp, 25 predicted proteins | sample N075metaG_FD_83503 | JGI IMG/M metagenome (GOLD analysis project Ga0114950, IMG submission 83503) | Deep subsurface microbial communities from Kermadec Trench to uncover new lineages of life (NeLLi) - N075 metaG | ecosystem: Environmental > Aquatic > Marine > Ocean trench > Sediment | place... | reverse complement strand
GAGCTAGATAACTTTCCTCTCATTGCCTTAAACTTTCCGGTATTTTCCGATGGGAGATCCTATACCAATGCCAGAGAGCTCAGGGAGTCCCTGAACTATGACGGCGAAATTCGTGCCATCGGAGATGTGCTACGTGATCAACTTTATTATATGTCAAGGTGTGGCTTTAACGCTTTTTCGATGCGCTCTGATCAAAATCTTGAAGAGTCACTAACAGCGTTTGATGACTTTCATACTGGGTACCAGGGCGGAATTGATCAGCCAATACCTCTGTTTAGAAGACGATAATTGGTCCGAGTCTAAGATGTGCCAAGCTAATGGAACCTGATTCCCTACTCTTTTCGTTCTTTCTTATCTTTACCGGCGCGGCGCTTTTTTCTACCTTCTCTCTCTTTTTTAAACAACCCTTATTAGTAGCCTATATTTGCGTTGGAGTGGTGTTAGGCCCTTACGGCATAGCATTGATTTCCGATCCCACTTTGTTAGCAGATATTGCCGAGTTTGGGATAATTTTCCTGTTGTTTTTACTGGGGCTGGATATGCAGCCGGCGAAGCTTATCAGCACCTTGCGAAAAACCTTCCTGATTACATTAGCGAGCTCAATATCCTTTGTCTTATTAGGTTATAGCACCGGACTTTTATTTGGCTTTAGCCAAATAGAAAGCCTGGTCATCGGCTCGGCAATGATTTTTTCCAGTACCATCATAGGCATTAAATTGTTACCTACCACCGTACTTCACCAGAAGCACATGGGAGAGCTGATGGTAGGAATTCTGTTATTACAGGATTTCATCGCCATATTTTTACTGACTTTTCTCGATATTGATCAGGCTGAACAGTCAAATGCCTTAAGAGTGTTTATTGCGTTTCCGGTTTTACTGCTCATCGCTTACGTCACAACAAAATACGTGCTACTGAAATTAATTAGCAGATTTGACCAATTCAAAGAATATATTTTTCTGCTGACAATTGGCTGGTGTCTTGGGTTGTCCGCCCTCGCCTCTTTTATGGGTTTATCGGCAGAAATAGGCGCATTCATTGCGGGTGTATCATTGGCTACCAGCCCTATTGCCCAGTACATCGCCATCAGTCTCAAGCCGTTAAGGGATTTCTTTTTGATATTGTTCTTCTTTTCACTTGGTGCACAATTTAATATTTTACTGATCGGGCAGGTTATTGGGCCGGCGCTGTTATTGGCGGTGCTAGCCCTGTCCGTCAAACCGGTGGTATTTCACTACCTTCTCAGGCGGTTCGAAGAGCGTAATCGACTGGCGTGGGATGCCGGTCTTAGGTTAGGACAGATAAGTGAATTTTCGTTATTAATAGCCTATGTGGCAACGCAATCAGCGCTGATAGGAGAAATCGCCTCACTGGTGATTCAGGCCGCGGCAATAATTACCTTCGTGGTTTCGTCTTATATAGTGGTTTTGTTTTGCCCGACGCCGATCGGAATAAGCGACAAGCTGCGAAGAGATTGAGCTGGTCAGTTTGGCGACAAGTTTCAGGGATTCGTTAATCTGGTAGCGCCACATTAACTGTTAAGGTTCAACACCATTCTACCTACAGCTTTTCCGCCTAATACAGCATCCAGGCCTGTCACTAACTCATCAAAGCCAATCTCATTACTCATAGATTCGAGACTATCGAGCTTCCAATCACTGCCCAGCAGATTCCAAAGCCGTTTTTTAGTTGTTAAAGGTAGTTCTACAGAATCTACGCCAAGCAGATTTACACCACGAAGAATGAATGGAAACACAGTAGCATCGAATACTGGAGAGCCGACCAAACCACAGCAGGCTACACTACCCCCATAATTCAGGCCTTTGATGATATTAAACAAGGTCGCACCGCCAACCACATCAATAGCACCTGTCCATTGTTCCTTAAGAAGTGGCCGTCTGGATTCTTCCATCAATTCCTTTCTATCAATAACTCTTTTAGCACCTAGAGTGTGTAGAAATTCATGCTGCTCAGCTTTGCCCGTGCTGGCGACTACCGAATAGCCAAGTTTACTCAACAACGCAACGGCTACTGCTCCTACACCCCCCGTGGCACCAGTCACTAAGACTTCACCAGAATCCGGTGCGACACCATTAGCAATTAATTTTTCGATACAGATAGCGGCCGTAAATCCAGCAGTGCCCAGTATCATAGTGTCACGCAGGTCAAGTCCCTCTGGCTTTAAAATTACCCATTCCGCCGGCACTCGAATCCCCTGACCGAAACCACCAGAGGTATTCATGCCAAGGTCATACCCGCACACTATTACCTCTTCACCAGGTGCGAATTGCTTAGCGTCACTTGCAAGCACAATACCAGCCGCATCAATTCCCGGCGTATGGGGATAGTTTCTGGTGACCCCCTTGTTACCACTTGCTGATAACGCGTCCTTGAAATTCAACGACGAGTACTGCACCTGAATCAGCACATCGCCCTCTGGCAGATCACTGATTACACGCTGCACGATTGAAGCCGAAAATTGCTTATCCGCCAGCTCTTCAACTAGTAATGCTTTAAATTCTTGCACATCTATCTCCTAAACCTGAATTATTCGCTAAAACCTAAATGTGCTTTGACCTTTGATTAAACTACGACCACCTTAAAAGTAAAAATTTCGCCAATCGCTTTTTTCAAACACCCCAGCTATGGCCTTGTCTATCACTCCCTTGAAGATTGAGCCAACTTTATCCTGGATAGATTGCTTATGCTCAAACTGAACCTCATACACTTCAGCAGAATTGCAGGCATCGACAATGCATTCATCACTGGTTCGCATCTCATCTATCATGTATCGATCTTTCGCCTGCATACCGACCCAGGTTTCACCTGTTGATATTTTGTCGATATCAACACTGGGCCGGTGATCCTTGACCCAATTTTTAAATAGTCCGTGCATGTCTTCCACATCTTCTTTGACCTTGTCCCTACCCTTTTGGGTTATTTCTCCGAAGGTGGTCAAGGTAGTTTTAAATTCGCCGGCGGATATGATTTCATAATCTATTTCATTCTTCTTCAATACCCGATGAAAATTGGGCAGCTGCACTAAAACACCAATTGAGCCGATGATGGCAAAAGGTGCCGCAATTAATTTGTCTGCCAGGCAAGCCATCATATAACCTCCGCTGGCGGCCACCTTGTCTACGCAGATCGTAAGAGGGATTTTTCTGTTCTTAATCCGCATTAGCTGTGAAGCCGCCAGCCCATAGGCATGAACCATACCTCCTGGACTTTCCAGCCGCAGCAACACCTCATCATCAAGTTCGGCAAAAGATATGACGGCGGTAATTTCTTCACGTAACGAAGCTACTGCACGAGCCGCAATATCCCCTTTGAAATTCAGCACATAAACACGTTTTTTCCGATCTGGCTCCTTGTCCCCTGCTTCCTGCAGTTGTTTCTTGTGAGATTTAGCTTCCTCCTTACGCAGTTTCTTTTTCTTCTTGTGTTCCAGTTTTAAAGATTCTTTGCTCAGCACCGCCTTTTGCAATGATTCCATCATCTCCTTGATGTGGTCGTTCAACTTGGTAACTTTGATATGACCCTTAATTGCACCTTTCCGGTGTTTACTTCCAACACTCGCGACAACTGAAAGAACAAAGACTATTGCGATCACCAGAGTGACCACCTTTGCCAGAAACATTCCGTACTGAATCAAATACTCCAAGAGCCGTTCTCCTAATCAAAACCCCGAAAAGCGATCATTTTGCCTGTTCTCAAGGGAAATTAAAACTGATACCAATGCAACTACCGCCCGCAGTATGCTCTATTAAAAACCAAATCGCTGTAGATGAAGTGCTATTAGTTCCCCCGCCACACTGATTGACGCAGCAGGTCCAAGAGGCAAATCGCCAGGTAAAAACCAGGCGGCTTCCTCTATTTCTTTCCTGTCTGGTCGTAAATCACCAGCCTTATAGTCCGCGAAGAAACCCAGCATTAACTGGGATGGGAAGGGCCAGGATTGACTCTTGATATAACGAATATTTTCGACTTCGATACCGACTTCCTCTTTGACTTCCCTTGCGACAGCCTGTTCAGGGGTTTCGCCCACTTCTATAAAACCTGCAAGACAGCTGTGGAAGCCGGTTCGAGTGCGAGTGTGCTTCGCAAGTAATAGCTCCTGACCTCGGGTTACCAGAACAATGACACAAGGATTAATTCGAGCGTAAAAGGATAGCTGGCAAGATGGGCAAACCATTGCGCGTTCCAGTTCATGGGGCTGAGTAGGGCTGCCGCAGGTACCGCAAAATCGATGCGAGTTATACCAGTTTAATAGCTGACTACCCAGTCCAGCAAACCTGAACTGTGAATTGTCAGTTTCCAATAGAATTTTCCACAATGATACAAGTTCAGCATCAATGGAATCGCACACATCCTTTTCGAACTGCACAGCCAGGTAGCGGATACGGTTTTGAATATCGATTAGCAGGGGGCGATGAGAATTACTCAACAGATGTTGTATTTCCGAATTGGACCAGTAAAGATTTTTACCGCGCACCAGAAGCTGTTTGTCGTGATAAATAAAAACCCTGTCTTCTTTCAAACCCTGTTGTGGGTCAATGAAAAACTCAGTTGATGTTGTCAATTGGATATGCTTTTACCTGATTTGTGACTTGCTAATCTAAAATGGGGCAGATGGAAACAGTATCTAAAGCCGCCACAAACTTATTTGGCGCACCTATGGCTTAATTAGGATGATTTGATTTTAACCACAAACACTTGTTATCACTTGCTTCATCAATCTCTAGCAACCGTTTGTCATGTGCTTCAAGCTCCTTCAAACTGGCTTTTAACACCCTTAAGGGCTTGCGGTTCCGATCTAGTGTTCTGATTTTACCCTTACCATCTGAATTGGTTGATTCTTCAGCACCTAACTGTAATCTGGTCTGCCCCCCTGTCATTGCCAGATAAACATCGGCAAGAATTTCAGCGTCTAACAACGCGCCGTGTAATTCCCGTTGTGAGCAATCCACATGATAGCGTTTGCACAGGGCATCGAGACTATTCCTTTGCCCAGGGTGCTTCTTACGAGCCAAGACCAAACTGTCGATTACCGAACAACAAGTATCAAGTGGTTCTCTGCCAGATGCCAGCAAACTGATTTCATTGTTCAAAAAACCAATATCGAATGGTGCATTGTGAATGATCAACTCGGCGCCCTTAACAAAATCAATAAATTCCTCAACAACCTGATGAAATAACAACTTATCCGCAAGGAATTCCAAGGTAAGACCGTGGATTTCCACTGCCGCTTCATCTATTTCCCGTTGGGGATTTAAATAACACTGAAATTGCTGACCCGTTAGTCGACGGTTCTCTATTTCCACACAACCAATTTCAATTACTCGGTGACCCGATTGCGGGTCTAATCCGGTTGTTTCAGTATCTAGCACTACCTGTCGCATAATATTGCCGTTGGGTAACTGGATTTAAGATAATTCATCGATTCCCTGGTTGGCCAGTTGGTCCGCTATTTCATTTTCCCTATGCCCGCTATGGCCTTTAACCCAGAGCCATTCAATCTCATGTCCGGCAACCAGTTGGTCTAACTTTTGCCAAAGCTTGATATTTTGTACCGGCTTCTTGTTAGCTGTCTTCCAGTTTCGACGCTTCCAGTTCGGCAACCACTCAGTAATCCCCCCTAACACATATTTGGAATCTGTCGTGATGGTCACTGTGCTTGGTTTCTTTAAGGCCTCAATACCCTGAATCACTGCCATTAACTCCATCTTGTTGTTAGTAGTTTCATAGTCACCTCCGTGCAGTGTTTTTTCCACTTCACCGTATCGCAACAAAACCCCCCAACCACCTTTTCCTGGATTCCCGCGACAGGCACCGTCGGTAAACATTTCCACTTTCTTTGTCACTACCACTCCTGTACAAACCTCTGCTTTGTCATTGCAGAACTGAGGTTATCGCTTAGACTTCTTCGGATCCAATTTAGTGTAAATTCTTCGCCCTGATGTTTTCAGCGGCGGGCAACGCAGTCGCCCTGGTACGAATTGGGCGCCATCGAGGAAGAATCGGAGTAACCGGTAAAACCTGTTTGGTCGCCAGGATAAGGTAGGCACCGCCGAATGGATTCTTATATTTACTTCCAAATTCGGTTTTAGCAACGGACTGAACTACTTTGCTCCATTTTGAAGGCATAAAGTGTAGACAGAAATCCACTTGTTCTACATGTAGCTCCAATAGCTTGAGCCAATCTGACACCCTGCGACTGCTGATGAAACGCCCACTCCATGGTGGTTGTGACCTGACTCTGAATAGCTTGCTTATCCCCCATAGACTGATCGGATTGAAGCCAAGAATAAGCAGCTGCCCACCGGGGCGTAATACTCGGGTAGCTTCTCGCAGTAATTTGTGGCTATCCTGAGTGAAATCGAGTGCATGGTGTATAAGTACAACGTCAATAATGTCATTAGCGAGGGGCAGCTCTTCATTATCTGCCACGGCCAAACTACCATTGGTAGCTTGATTAGGAGAAAAAATAATCTTTTGTCCAACCGGGCTGTCTGCAATAAGGCTGTGCTGCGCACTACAGCCCATTTGCAATATGTGATAGCCGAACATGCGAGAAAGGTATTGAGATACCAATTGTCGCTCCGTACTAAGGACTTTGGCTCCTAGGGGTGTATCGAACCACAGGGTACACATTTCCTGCAGATCTTCAAAATCTGGTAATTTCCGCAGCAGCCTGCGTCTAATCTGGTGCTTTGATAGCAAATTCATCCTGACAAGTCCTCAACTAATGCCTTGGCAATCCCATTCATATTATAAACAATATTATTTGCGTCTTGTGCCAAACCCCAATTCTACAGGAACTAAATCAGAGGTTCCTTACCAAAAAGTACTTGTTTTCACCCTGAGCGACGATATCATGTCAGCCTTTTTAAGGGCATAGCGAGCAGAGAAGAGAATGACTGAGCAAATTCATCCAATCCCGGCGTTTTCAGACAACTATATTTGGCTCTTCAAAGACAAATCGAGCAATAACGCCTGCGTTGTTGATCCGGGTGATGCCGACCCGGTAATCACCTACCTGGACGATAATAAGCTTAATTTGAGCCATATATTAATAACCCACCACCATCCTGATCATACAGGTGGGGTAAAAAAGCTTCATTCGAAGTATCAGCCATTAGTTTACGGTCCGAAAAACTCGCCATTTAAGGCGAGTGACAAGCAGCTAAAAGAAGGAGATGAAATAGAGATTTTCGACCTTAAGTTAGCCGTTTTAGAAATTCCGGGGCATACCTTAGACCATATTGCTTATTTCAGTACCTCAGGGCCTGAATTGCTTCAACCTATCCTGTTTTGCGGCGACACCCTGTTTGCCTCAGGTTGTGGTCGTATTTTTGAAGGCACCCCCCCGATGATGTACAAATCTCTGCAGAAACTTGCAATACTTGATCCAAGCACCAACGTTTTCTGCGGCCATGAGTATACCGTGGCTAATTTGACATTCGCTGCCGCTGCCGAGCCTGACAATAGCGCAATTCAAGATCGTATTATTTCGGCACAGGATACCCGGAGCAAAGAGTTACCCACCCTACCCTCGAGCATTTCATTGGAACTTGCAACAAATCCATTTCTTCGTTGTCAAACAGAGGCACTACAGAAGGCTACGGAACTTAAAACCGGGGCAACGCAGGATACTCCGGTTGAAGTATTTGCTGCACTACGTCAATGGAAAGATAATTTTTAGATTAATTTGTTCTAAGGCTCATCCAGTCATGTTTGTAAAAACTAATAAAGCAAAATCCATTTTGGGACTATTCCTGATACTGATCCTGAGTGGTTGTCAGGTTTCAACAATTAGTCAACCTTCACCTGCCCCGGTAATTGCGCCACCGTCAACAACATCACAAGCAGTGGATCAAGAACTGACCGTGATAGCCGAGTCTGCACCAACATTGAGTCAGAATATGCCGGATTATACGAATGTCTGGCAACGGATAGGGGCAGGTCTCTCCCTTTTTGAAAGTAATCCCCACCCGTCCGTAGATAATGAACTGCAGTGGTATGCAAACAACCAGAAATTCATTGACCGAATTACTGAACGAGCTGCACCCTTTTTATTCTGGATTGTAGAAGAAATTGAAAGTCGAGGACTGCCTCTCGAATTGGCTTTGTTACCAATCATTGAAAGTGCCTATAACCCCAGTGCGTATTCGTCACAGCATGCAGCAGGATTATGGCAATTCATGGGGCCAACGGCTGAAAGCTATGGACTGACCCAGAGCTGGTGGTATGACGGCCGACGAGACCCTCTTTCATCCACTGTAGCCGCCCTTGATTACCTTGAAATGCTATATGCCGAATTCGACAATGACTGGCTATTAGCCCTGGCTGCATATAATGCTGGAGAAGGTGCTGTGAAAAGTGCTATTCGGCGTAATACACGGGCAAATAGGTCTACAGAATTTTGGCAGCTGCCCCTGCCAGGAGAGACAGTGGGGCATGTACCTCGATTATTGGCCATAGCAAAGCTCATTGCTAACGCGACTGATTATGGTGTTATTCTTCCGGTTATCCCTAACGAAGCTTACCTGGAAGTCGTCGAACTCAATTTTCAAATCGACCTTGCCCTTGCGAGTAATGCAGCGAACCTGGAGCCGGGGCTGTTAAGAACACTGAATCCGGGCTATTTGCAATGGGCTACCCATCCTGACAATCCTCAATATTTGGTTGTACCGAAATCTAAATCCGAGGAATTCCGAGCGGCGATAGCCAATATTCCAGTTGAGAATAGGGTCACCTGGGATCGATACGAAATTCGCTCAGGCGATACACTCGGCGGTATTGCAACACAATTTAATACCAAAGTGGATGTTCTGCAAAAAGTAAATAACTTGATCGGTTCCAGAATTGTCGCGGGTCGCTCTTTAATGATTCCGCGTTTTAGCAGTTTGCAACTAACCAGCGTACCAACAACCGCCTTTCAAGGTTCTTCTTCTTTCCAAGCTACCCCGAATAGCTATCGTGTTCGTCGGGGAGATAATTTATGGCGTATTGCTCGAAAATTCGATTTACACTCCTTTGAAATCGCCAAATGGAATTCTATATCCATAGACTCACTGCTGCATCCCGGGCAAGTGTTGGTACTGACGCCGCCGGGATTTATTGCCAGTCTTGATATCAGTGAGTCAGGGATGCTTGATAAAGTACTGTACCGAATTGTTAAAGGCGACTCGCTAGCCAGGATTGCTGGAAAATTCGGGCTGACCGTAGATGATATTGTCGCCTGGAACAATCTAAATCCCAAAGCTCTTGTTTTTCCGGGGCAAGAACTTGAATTGTTCGTGTCGCGACCAATGTGAATTAAGTAATGCCAGGCAGTTCAGTCGTCACCCGGTAGCTATTCTCTATTTGTCGGTTCGTTGGTGCAATGGCGCAGGACTACCGAGGGAAGAGGGTATTAGGCGTCCCTGGCTTCTTGGTCTACCTTAATTAGAATTGTAACTTGAGAATTAACTATGGGATTTTTAGCAGGTAAAAAAATATTAATACTCGGCGTCGCCAGTAAATTGTCAATTGCATCTGGAATTGCTACAGCAATGCACCGGGAAGGTGCAGAAATTGCTCTAACCTATCAGAACGAAAAACTTAAAGGTCGAGTAGGAGGATTCGCTGAAGGTTGGGATTCCAATCTAACGTTTCCCTGTGATGTGAGTAGTGACGAGCAAATCGAACAGCTATTCAACGATCTCGCCGAACACTGGGATGGACTTGATGGAATTGTTCATTGCCTTGCTTTTGCACCAGCTCACGAACTTGACGGCAACTACGTCGAGGTTACAACTCGTGAGGGGTTTCTGCTGGCGCACGAAATCAGCTCATACAGTTTTGTCGCTCTAGCAAAAGCCGGCAGAAAGCTGATGGAGGGTCGTAACGGATCATTGCTTACATTGAGCTACTTAGGATCCGTTCGTACTTTGCCAAACTACAATGTTATGGGTTTAGCCAAAGCGAGTCTTGAAGCAAACGTTCGATATATGGCTGCGAGTCTGGGTCAATCAGGTACCAGGGTAAATGCGATCTCCGCTGGTCCCATACGCACCCTCGCTGCATCGGGAATTAAGAATTTCCGTAAAATGCTGAAATATAATCAAAGGCAGACACCGCTGCGGAAAAATACAACCATTGAAGAAGTCGGTAATGCAGCTGCTTTCCTTTGCTCAGACCTGGCAGCCGGCATTACCGGCGAAATAATGAATGTGGACGCCGGCTTCAATATTACGGGTATGGGTACCCTCGAAGAATAGTCTGGAGCCTGATGGTCTGCGCCAACTATCTACCAAGCATACTGTTCTATTCAGTTTACCAATCCATACTACTAGCGAGCATTACGGCCTGCATTATTTACTGTGCATCACACTTCACTCCTACAAAAGGCCCGAAACTGTCCAAGTTGATACAACGATCTGCTTTTCCTAGTCAGTGACACACAGAGCCCATATAAACCAAACTAAAACAAAGCCTGATCGAGCAATCTAGTGGTAATGTCAGCGTTTTCTCGTAGATTGTCGAGATAGGCCTTGAATACCGACTGCCCCTTATCTGATAGAAGTGAATTAGTGATAGACGCTTTTTCCGCCTCCGGCAATGACGCTAGGTCTCCAGAGTTAACGCTGGTAAGTTCTAAAACGATATAAGTCCCGTTTGTCAGACTCACACCTTGGAATTCAGAATCGCTGGTACTCGGTCTTGGCATGGCAAACACAGCATTGGTAATTTCCCGATTTACCGTAATAGAATCACGGACGCTGGCATTTTGTTCTATCCACTCAAGCTCATTCTCGGCAAGTAATTCATCCACGCTTGCTCCAGCTTCTAATTCGGCGAGAATTTGATCCCCGAGTGACTGAGCGCGCTCTCTTTCCAATTCAGTGCGTAATACTACAGCGATTTCACCTTCAACTTCTTCTATTGGTATGAGTTGTGCCTCGCTTCTTTCTAGGGCGTGTAGCACAAGTGCCTGTGAGTCATTTATTTCAACTACATTGCTGTTATATTTGGATTCCAATACATCTTCAGAAAACGCTTCGGCAATTACCGATGGATTCCCCATCAGACCTGAACCACCCGAACGAGGAAACAATTCACTTTCCTGTATTGTTAGACTGAGTTGCGAAGCCAGGGATTGCAAATCATTCGATTCAAAAGCCAAATTGGATAAATCTTCTAAACGCTGGGCAAAAATCAGTTCTGCCCGCGACGATTTAGAATCCCGAATGATGCGTTCAGATGCCTCCTCGAATGCCACAAACTCATTCACAGCGTCTTCCGTCAACAGCACCAGATGCACACCAAATTCTGAAACAACAGGGCCTGAAACCTCATTAACCTCAAGATCCAGCAAAGCATCCTCAATCGCTTGGGGAAAGGCTGTGCCGTCAGAATAACCAATGTCACCGCCCTCTTCTGCCGAGGTAACATCCGTTGAGAGCTCCAAGGCCAACGCCTCAAACCCCTCACCTTGATCAAGTCGCTGTTTAGCGGACTCAGCCAATTGCAACGCTTCCTCTTCAGAAAGCTCAGCGCCAACTTCAAATAAGATGTGGGATGCCCGGCGCTCTGCTGAACCCTCAAATGCATCTTTCTCACGGTTATACTGTGCTAGTACCGCTGCATCATCTACCTCAATCTCATCCATGATATCTACTTTGTTCAGCTCAACATATTGAACACTAACCATTTCCTCGATAGTGAACTGATCCTGGTTGACCTGATAGTAACTTTCTATTTCAGCATCAGGAATCGCTTCGCCTAAGGTTCTGGCACCCAGGGTTAAAGAAACGAATCGAAAGTCGCGTGACTGCAGTCGTAAGGCGGCTATACGCTCTAATTCGGACTGAGTTACAAAATTTGTCGAAGAGTAGGCATTCGCGACCTGGGATAACAGCATACTATTTCGAATTTGATCTCGATAAATAGGCACGTTCATCTGCTGAGAAACGATCGTTCGAATGGCCAGGTCTGAGTCATAAACACCATTAAGTTGAAACTGGGGGTTTTCCAAAATAGCGCGATCTATTCGATCTTCCGAGATTCTCATAGAGGCACCTTGTGCAGCCTGCCTTAGCAGCACTTCCTCAATAAGCTGGGACAAGGCTATCTGCTCAAGCAAACCTTGATCGAAACCCTCAAGATTACCTCCAATGGAAGCAAGTAGGTTCTGGGTATTTATTGTTAACTGTTGTTCGCTGATCTCTTCACCATTAACTTCGGCTATGGATGGAGTAGCTATGAACCCGCCTATTATTGAGTCAACGCCCCATAGTGCAAAAACTGCCACTATAAGACCGATGATTACTTTCGCAATTACGCCTTGGGAATTGTCACGGATATCTTGCAGCATAAACTTCTCGTCGTCTCGTTATCTAGAAATAAAATTAACCGGCCGTTTTGATGATATCAAGTTAGGGCTGGTAACGTTGCCAAACATTTTATCAGGGAACAACGAAAAAGGCGCATCATTATGATGCGCCCTGTAATTATTTATTTTCCACATTTCCCACTTCCACCAACAAACATCTTGTTGCCTGGTTGCAGTAAACAACCTGATACAAAGGGTAACGAAATTAATTTCCAACAGGGAATAAAAACACCCTTATATCTGGCTAGGAGTTAACAGCGTCCTTCAATGCCTTACCTGCTTTAAAACTTGGCACAATGGCTGCTTTGATCTGAATCGGTTCTCCTGTCTGGGGATTGCGCCCAATACGGGCCGCTCGGTGTTTAGTAGCAAATGTACCAAAACCAACCAACACTACTGGGTCTTCCCTTTTCAATGAAGAAGTAATTGTTTCAATCATTGCATCTATCACTCGACCAGCTTCGGCTTTTGAAATGTCTGCACTTGCTGCAACGGCGTCTATTAGTTCTGATTTATTCACGTTGTCCCCTTTTTAATTTTTAAGTTTTTTTTATCAATGGCGCTTAATATCAGTACTTCCAAAACGTTACATCACATCCTATGAGCAAAGCTAGAATTAAGCAGTAAGTAATTTGAGTTTGTCCCCCCGAAGGTACGCGACATCTTAGCGTACGACAGAGCATTTATACCAAGGGCTCGAAAGCGGTGTCAACATGAAAACATCTAATTAGTGAGTATTTATGTGCTTTTTATCCGAAGTTTGATCGATCTTTTCTTTTATTGAGCCTTTTTCGGATTTTTTATTTTCTTTTGCAGGTATTGGTGTCGGCATATATTGCAAAGCATACTCTAAAACCTGATCAATCCAGCGTACCGGTTTAATGTCTAAATCAGCCTTAATATTATCAGGGATCTCTGCCAGGTCTCTTTCATTTTCCTCAGGAATAATAACAGTCTTAATATTGCCTCGGTGCGCCGCAAGTAGTTTTTCCTTGAGTCCGCCAATTCGCAATACTTCCCCACGCAGGGTAATTTCACCTGTCATAGCCACATCGGCTCTTACCGGAATTGAAGTAAGCACTGACACCAAAGCTGTGCACATACCTACTCCTGCGCTAGGTCCGTCTTTGGGTGTAGCCCCTTCAGGCACATGGATGTGGAGATCAAATTTTTCATGGAAATTTGAATTCAAACCCAATGACGCCGCCCGACTTCTTACTACTGTGAGCGCGGCTTGTATCGATTCTTGCATTACATCACCGAGGGAACCGGTCTTGATGATCTTACCTTTGCCTTCAACTGCTATTGCCTCAATGGTCAGTAACTCACCACCCACTGATGTCCAAGCCAGTCCCTTTACCTGACCAACTTTGTTTTCTTCGTTGGCTTTACCAAAATCGAATTTACGTACGCCCGAATATTGTTCCAGAGAATCCGTTGTCAAGTTTACTTTTTTCATCTTTTTGTTTAAAGAATTTCCTTTAACTACCTTACGACATATCTTAGCGATCTCCCGCTCTAAACCTCGCACACCTGCTTCTCGGGTATAGTATCTAATCAGATCACGTAGTGTCTCTTCGTCAATTTTCAGCTCATCTGATTTCAATCCGTTGTTTTTTTCCTGTTTTGGAACTAAATACCGTTTAGCAATATTGAATTTTTCGTCCTCGGTGTATCCCGGTATACGAATTACTTCCATCCGATCCAGTAATGGGCTAGGAATATTCATTGAATTAGATGTACAAATAAACATGACTTCTGACAGATCATAATCAACTTCTAGGTAATGATCATTGAAACTATGGTTTTGTTCAGGATCGAGTACCTCTAACAGGGCCGAAGCAGGATCACCTCGACTGTCCATTCCCATTTTGTCCACTTCATCGAGTAAAAACAGCGGATTCTTTACGCCTGCTTTTGAGAGTTTCTGCAGAATTTTGCCAGGCAAGGATCCAATATAGGTTCGCCGATGCCCTCTAATCTCAGCTTCATCTCTTACCCCCCCTAAGGCCATACGGATATATTTACGGTTAGTAGCACGGGCGATTGACTCGCCTAAGGAGGTTTTACCAACACCGGGTGGTCCCACCAAGCACAATATTGGCGCTTTTAGCTTTTTGACCCTTTTCTGTACTGCCAGATACTCTAAAATCCTTTCCTTTACTTCTTTCAGTCCGTAGTGATCGTTTTCGAGAATTTCCTCAGCCTTTTCCAGGTTCTGTCGCACCTTGCTGCGTTTTTTCCATGGGATGTTTAACATCCAATCAATATAGGTTCTAACTACCGAAGCTTCTGATGACATAGGCGACATCATCTTCAGTTTATTCAGCTCTGAGACAGCTTTCTCGTTGGCGTCTTTTGGCATGCCAGCGTCTTCAATCTTTTGTTTCAACTCTTCAGCTTCATTGGGAATGTCATCCATTTCCCCCATCTCTTTCTGAATTGCCTTCATTTGTTCGTTTAAATAGTATTCGCGTTGACTTTTTTCCATTTGCTTTTTAACACGGCCACGAATTCTTTTTTCGACCTGAAAAAGGTCAATTTCAGATTCTATTAGCGCCATCAAATGCTCGATTCGTGGCTGTAAGTTTGCCAACTCAAGAAGGTTCTGTTTTTCTTCAAGCTGCAAGGACATATGAGATGCAATGGTGTCAACCAGGCGCCCTGGTTCATCAATGCTAGAAATTGAGGTGAGAACCTCTGGGGGGATTTTCTTACTCAGCTGAACATATTGGTCAAATTGTGACAATAAAGAACGTATGAGTACTTCAGATTCTTTCTGTTCTAGCTCTTCTGACGGTAAGGCCTTTGTGTCCGCCTTAAGGTAATCCTTTTCAGGGATTACCTTGGTTACCTTCGCCCGGCTGATACCCTCAACCAACACTTTAACCGTTCCATCGGGAAGACGAATCAATTGTAAAATCGAAGCTATCGTACCAATTCGAAATAGATTTTTTGTGGCAGGTTCATCGTCAGCTGCATTCTTTTGGGCTACAAGCAGAACTTGCTTATCATCTGCCATAGCCATCTCAAGTGCTTTGATAGATTTTGGTCGACCGACGAATAATGGCTGAACAATTTGCGGATATACAACAACGTCACGCAAGGGTAGTAGTGGATAGACGAAATTACCTTCTGAGGTGCTATCTTTGGAATCGCTCATTAACAGTACTCTTAAAATTTAGGACTAACCTAATCCTTTGAGAATTATTTATAAATTCCCTGGTTTCTAAATAGCCGAACTACCCTGGAATATGGAGACAGGGGGCGGTATTTCAAGCTTGTTCTAAGGGTTTATTCGTCGACAGCTTTTCGCGGGATATCTTGTTCCAGATTTTCATACATGAGCAAAGGTTCAGACTCTCCAGATATAACAGCCGCATCTATTACCACCTTGCTGACCTTTTCTTCTGAAGGAATCTTGTACATTGTTTCCAGCAGGACTTCTTCCATGATTGAGCGTAGTCCTCTTGCACCAGTTTTACGCTCTTTGGCCCTAACGGCAATCGCCTGTAGCGCATCCTCTCTAAACTGTATCTCCACGCCTTCCATGTCGAAAAGCTTGGTGTATTGCTTTATTAGGGAATTTTTAGGTTCGCGGAGAATACGAACCAGCGCCTCCAGATCCAGTTCATCAAGTGTTGCAATCATTGGCAAACGGCCAACAAACTCTGGGATCAGACCGTATTTTACCAAATCTTCCGGTTCCACACTCTTCAGAGTCTCGCCAACCATGTCATCATGTGCCTGGTTTCTTACTTCAGCCGTAAAACCAATACCACTCTTGTCCGAACGGTCCCGTATGATCCTTTCCAAGCCCGCAAAGGCACCACCACAGACAAACAGGATGTTTGAGGTGTCAACCTGGAGAAATTCCTGTTGCGGATGCTTTCTGCCGCCTTGCGGGGGCACGGAAGCGATAGTTCCTTCAATTAATTTCAATAGTGCCTGTTGTACACCTTCCCCGGAAACATCCCGGGTAATTGAAGGGTTATCTGATTTGCGAGAGATTTTGTCAATTTCGTCTATATAGACAATTCCAATTTGTGCTTTTTCTACATCGTAATCGCACTTCTGTAGTAGCTTCTGGATGATGTTTTCAACATCTTCACCCACATAACCTGCTTCGGTGAGCGTTGTCGCGTCGGCAATAGTAAACGGTACATCCAGTAATCTCGCCAGAGTCTCAGCCAATAATGTCTTCCCAGTACCCGTGGGTCCGATCATCAATATATTACATTTGCCCAGTTCGACGTCGTTTTTGGATTTATCGTAATTCAAACGCTTGTAATGATTGTAAACCGCAACAGCAAGTACTTTTTTAGCCCTTTCCTGGCCAATAACGTATTCATCAAGCGTGTGCTTTATTTCTTCGGGAGTAGGTAGTTTATTACCACTGGACTCTGAGTCCTTGTCCTGGATTTCTTCTTTTATGATGTCATTACATAAATCAACGCACTCATCGCACACGAAAACGGAGGGACCCGCGATCAGTTTGCGAACCTCGTGCTGGCTTTTACCGCAAAAAGAACAGTACAGCAATTTACCGTTGTCATCTCCTTTGCTGAAACGATCATCGGACATCTCTAGCTACCTCATGCCTTCAAAATTATTAATAATAGCCATAAATAACAATACTTTATACTGATAACTTAAAATAATTTAGAGACAAAACCCCGCGCTCTTAAACCTTGCGACTTTACGCGTCCAAATGCAAGTGTCTGATCGCATATTCTAGCTACTTATCGTCTTCAGTTTTGCCCTTATTATCTACTCTTCTTTCGATTACTTTATCTATCAGTCCGTATTCTACACCCTCTCTAGGTGTCATAAAGTTATCACGCTCTGTGTCTTTGGCAATAACATCAATTTTTTGACCGGTATGGATAGCCATTATCTGATTTAGCCTTTGTCGAATTTTAACAATCTCATTGGCCTGAATCTCAATGTCTGACGCCTGTCCTTCGGCCCCTCCACTGGGTTGGTGGATCATCATACGAGCATGTGGGAGGGAAAGACGCTTCCCGCTTGCGCCACCGGTAAGTAATAGTGCTCCCATGCTGGCCGCCTGACCTATACACATAGTACTTACGTCTGGTCGGATGTATTGCATTGTATCGTATACGGAAAGGCCCGCTGTTACGGAACCTCCGGGTGAGTTGATATAGAGGTGAATATCCTTATCCGGGTTCTCAGATTCACAAAAAAGCAGTTGAGCGACAATCAGATTCGCCATATGGTCTTCGAGTGGACCGGTAACAAAAATCACGCGATCTTTGAGTAGCCTGGAGTAAATATCATAGGAACGCTCACCACGGGCGGTCTGTTCCACAACCATAGGAACCAGGTTTGCACTCGTGAGGGTAGTATTTTTTGGCATTGATGGATAAATCCTGCAGCAGTATTAAAGGCACCCAAGTCAAATCAGGACACCCGTTAGGATACGGTACGTTTAAAACATCCGTATGATTTAAATCTAGTCAGTAGACTTCGCCCTGCCTCCAGAGCTTTACCGGAGGTCTCAGCGAGATTGGTTACCACTGATTGCCGATAAAGTGCAGAGAATTGCTACTCTTTCTCTATATCGACCTTTTATTCATCTGATTTACTTTCTGAATTAGCGGCGGGCTCAGCCTGAATTACTTCCTCATAAGTTACTTTGTTTTCAGTAATCTCAGCCTGATCTAGGATATAGTCAAACACCTGATCTTCAAGCACTGATGTCTCTACTGTGGCAAGTTGTTCTTTGTTTCCATAGTACCAGTTTATAACTTCGTCCGGTGATTCGTATGTCGACGCTATTTCCTCAACTGCTTCCTTAACTTTGCTTTGATCCGGCTTTAACTCCTGCTGAGTGATCACTTCGCCAAGGATTAGCCCGCTTATAACGCGTCGACTTGCTTGTTCCTTAAACAAATCGTTGGGCAATAGACTGGGGTCTATGTTTTTCCCTCCACCCATTTGCTGGAGGGTCTGGTTTCTTATTTTTATGACTTCATCATCTATCAATGCTTGGGGTGCACTAACTTCACACAGCTCAATTAAGGCATCGACCACCTGGTTCTTGAGTTTTTTACGGCTTGAATTCTTCATTTCACGCTTCATGTTCTCGGAAATTTCCTTGCGAAAGGCTTCTTCACCGCCTTCTTCAACACCAAATTCTGCAAAGAATTTCTCATCCAATTCTGGTTTTTCCTGTTCTGACACATTGTTTATAACTACGTCAAATTCAGTTTCTTGGCCCGCCAGCTCTTTGTTGTGGTAATTATCCGGAAAGGATAATTTCAGCACAACAGTATCGCCGGCTTTCGCTCCAATCAGCCCTTCTTCAAATCCAGGTATCATGCGCTGGGAGCCCAGTACCAGGTTAGAGCCTTTAGCCTCCCCCCCCTGAAAAGCCTCGCCTTGGCTCCTGCCAAGATAATCAATATTTAACATGTCGCCATCCTTACTGGCTCGATCGACTTCTTTCCAGGTTTGTCGCTGTTCACGAAGAGTTTCCACCATTTTGTCAATGTTTTCCTCCTCTACATCGGCCACAAGCTTTTCCAGACTCATGCGGGTGAAGTCAGGCAATATAACGTCCGGATATACTTCAAATACCGCTGTAAACTTTAGATCCTCACCCTCTTCCATTTGAGTGGCTTCGATTATTGGTTGACCAACCGGCCTTATACTTTCCTTGGTCAATGCCTCGTAGTAGGAACGGTTCATTAATTCTCCTACTACTTCCTGTCTAACACCTTTGCCAAACCTGTTTTTAATGACTTTTAATGGTATTTTTCCTTTACGGAAACCATTCATCTTCATGCTGCGTGCAGCCTCCAGCAAACGCGCCTTAACAGCCGCGTCCACTTCCTGACAAGGGACTGCGATAGTCATCTTACGCTCCACGTCAGTAGTGGCTTCTACGGAAATCTTCATTTATCAACCTCTTTGATTCGAATATTTTAACAACTTCCACACCAATTACTTTTACCACAACAGATTTTGTTCCAATTGAACAAACGGGTCTTGGGGGCAATGCGACTAATTTCAGAATGGCCAGGTTTTTCAATAATTTTCAAGAAGTTAAAATCAACCTGGCGGGGTTTCAAGGAGCGCGATTGTGCCATATCAAATGCCCATATTCAACACCAAATAATCCAATATACTAAAGCCATTCAGTCGGCAATCCCCGGCTTTCCCAGGGATGATTGTCAGTTTTAAGCAACCACTTCTTAGTCTATGATAATCCGACATAAATAATAGGGTAACTTTCCATGACCAGGTATGCCTCCAGAAGTCGTATAGGCGGAGTAATACTGGCTGGAGGACTGTCCTCAAGAATGAACTTTCTTGATAAGCCCTTAATCCCAATAGCTAATCGATCATTGATCGAATACGTAATAGCAAACGCAATACCACAGCTTAGCCGTCTGGTAATCAGCGTAAACCGCAACCTGGCCAAATACACCAGGTATGACTTGCCGTTAGTGGAGGATGTAGATAACAAATTCAGCGGCCCGTTGGTTGGTATTTACAGTGCAATGAACTGGTATAAGAAACAGAATATTTCGGTGGACTACCTGGCTTGTTTTCCGGCTGATGTGCCAATCTTCCCTGACGACATTGTCAGCAGGCTTAAGCAGGCGTTAGAAAAAAAGGAACAAGCTGAAAATTTGACCAATCGAAAAAGCACTAATGTTGCCTGGTGTCAAACAGGAAATCAGATACAACCGCTATTTTCTTTGTGGTCGTTAGAGCTATTGTCTATCGTGGAGCAATCCATAAAGGAAGGCATCTGCGGTCCCAAGTTTTTCTTTCAACATCATCCAAGCCTTAAGGTCCAGCTTCCGGCACCTGTAGATGGTTCGTTTTTAAACATCAACACGCCGGAAGACCTGGCAACAGCTGAAATGCTTTTAGCGAAGAAGTGTAGAGACTGAGAGCGAGGTGTCATTCGACGACGGACTTCAGATAAATACCTTGAAGCGAGCTACTAAGTTTTGGCAATCATAAATCGGCTCCGGTAATGATAAAACCTGACTTTACTGAATTCTTATTCATCCATGTCCAAAATTGATAAAATTCACTAAAATTATGGCACACTATTTGCGCTCTTTTATTCGTCCCAAAGGTGTTCTATGTTGTATTTACTCGCTAGCCTAAGGTTGCATCCTGACGCTATTGTCAGACCTATTCATTTAGGGCAACCTTACGGCTAGCGCAGACTAAATTAAAATAAGAATAATTATGTCCACCACTCGATCTAAAGATCTTTCTATCACTCAAGCTCCCCCAAGGTCCGAGCGCCTGTACAGTAACGATGAGCTTTGGTATTTCCGCACCCGAGAAGACGACCAGGTAGGTCCTTTTCGCTATCGTTGTGAAGCCCTAAGTAGCTTAGAACGTTATCTTAATGAGCTTAAACACAAGCTCTAAACTCTGCTTCCAACAAGCAACAGTTATAGTCAAACCAGATGTGAATTTGATCTGGTCTGGCCTATTTCCGATCTAATTGACTAGCGCATTGCAACCTTAATTGGCAGGGTTACCTTTAGATGACGACTCGCTGATCAAGAGCAAAGCACTTCGTGCGCAAGAAAATCTCATCCATGCAATGGACAAAAAAGAAATGACCGCGATTGGCGACAGAATGGAAACGGCCTGAAGGAATACAGGCAGCAAGGTACTCACTTGATGAACGGGATTGAAGGTTGTCGGCACAGCCCTGCCAGATAGACACCGGTACACTTACTTGAGAAAGTTGAAACCCGGGTTCTTTAAAACTAAGTCCCGTATCCTGGGCAACTCCTTGAAATCCCTGGCAATGAGCTTCTTTCATGCTTGTTTTTAGGATGCTATGAAAAACCGGATCTGATAATATTTTTCGATCTGAGTAATTCAGCAACTGATGCAATCGTTCAATGTTCGCTGCAGGGTTATCCCAAGTGATTCCATATTTAACCCGGGTAAACAACCGGACCAAAAAAGGTAATAAGAAGCGAGCACATTTACCCGAGTAAGACGTTCGCTGCTTGGATTTCTGCTTCAGACTTCCTGGAATGCCACCTAAGCTTAACTGAAAGCTGATACGTGACGGATCATAGAAAGCGGTGGTCAAGGCAAAGATGCCGCCGGTTGCGAATGACATTAGCCCAAACTGTTGCAAATTCAAACCATCAGCGAGAGCAAGAACATCACTTGATATATCAGAGAGTTGTAAGCTGGACTTAAAGTCAGATCGACCGATACCAGGACGGTCAATTGCAATTAGCTGATATCCAAGCCGTGACGCGCTCTTTTGGAATAATGCACATTCCAACCGTGAACTACCCGTGCTGTGAAAGTAAAAAACCGGAAATCCACCGTTTTTACCAAACAGGCTATAAGCTATACGGCGACCACCTGGTAGAACGAAGTACTGGAAGTTTTCAAGGTTGCTCGATCGCTGCAGGCAATTGATAACAGTGTTAGCGTACTTTCCAGGGGTAGGCAAAAGAGACTCTGTAGAAACTTTTTCTAATTCTGCCAAAGCCCTCATTTGTGCTAACCAAATCCCTCTGCACTACTGCAGTAAAACTGAAAAGAATGAAGAGAGGGCGACAGCGCCCTCTTAGCTTGCCAACTCAATGAGCTTAATAACGCATTTTCTATCAAAGGGTTTACAAACTAAGGAGGCGTTTATTTCAGGTCAATTGATAGGGCTTAAAGTGTGATTTACATTACTCAACACGCTGAGGGTTTATTTTACAAAACACCCTTGCCGGATTTACAACTAGCCATAAAGTACAGACTCACATAATACTCATCGCTATATCATCGAAAAAGCGATACGAAAATGATTAAGTTTAAGGAAAAGGCAACAATCAATGTAGGGCGAGTTTTTCTGTATTTCCAACTATCACAGCAACGGAGCATTATCAGGATCCGCTGATAGCGAAAACCCAGGTAATATCAAGGCATTCCTTTTAACCGGATGCACGCAACCGAGGTGACCGCATTTTTATTAAGTCAAATAAATTTTCCAGGGAACGCTGAGTAGCTAAAATGGGAAACTTAGCTGTCTGATTTTTCAAGGACTAATGAGACTGAGTTTATACAGTACCGTAATCCTGTCTCACCTGGCCCGTCAGGAAACACATGGCCCAAATGAGATTCGCATTGGCTACAAACAACTTCTACTCTTTGCATACCCAATGAATCATCAGCCAGTTCTTTAACGCTGGCTGAATCTAAAGGTTGATAAAAACTAGGCCATCCGGAGCTTGAATCATATTTAGTTTCTGAACTGAACAACGGTTCACCGCATCCAGTGCATCGATACATACCGGTCTCTTTGCAATTCCAATATTTGCCGGTAAAGGCTTGTTCTGTCCCTTTCTGTCTACATATACGAAATTGTTCACTGTCCAGTTGCTCGGCCCATTCCTGGTCACTTCTGGTAATTTTTGCCATTGGAAATACTCCTCAAAAATGCAGATCTGCCGACATCTAATTACACATAATCCTGACTCTTTTCGGTTAGCTTGCCACGTTCCTAAAAAGCTACAATAGCACCAGACTTAAATTAACAACAGGTTACCCATGAAAACCACAAAACAATCCAACAAATTGGCCAGCGTCTGCTATGACATCAGAGGACCTGTGTTGGAAGAAGCTAAGCGCCTCGAGGAAGAAGGCCATCGTATATTAAAACTCAATATAGGTAACCCGGCAGCTTTTGGCTTTGATGCTCCTGATGAAATATTACACGATGTGATAATTAATTTACCTAACGCACAGGGGTACAGTGATTCAAAAGGTTTGTTTTCAGCACGAAAAGCCATAATGCAGGAGTGTCAAAGACTGGGGATTTCAAACATCGAAATCTCCGACATTTATCTCGGCAACGGTGTCAGTGAGCTCATTACCATATCCATGCAGGCACTACTCAACAATGGCGACGAAGTGTTAATTCCTGCACCAGATTATCCGTTGTGGACGGCTTCGGTCAGTCTGGCTGGTGGAAACCCGGTGCATTATATTTGTGACGAAGCTTCCGACTGGCAGCCGGATATTGCGGATATTAAAAAACAAATTACTAAAAACACCAAAGCACTGGTCATAATAAACCCTAACAATCCAACTGGTGCGGTGTACGATAAACAGACTTTGCTGGAGCTGATAGACGTTGCTCGCAAGCACGACCTGATTTTGTTTGCAGACGAGATCTATAGCAAAATCATTTATGACGACACCTTATTTTACCCGGTTGCCGCACTGTGTGAGGACCTGCTGGTTGTGAGTTTCAACGGCTTGTCCAAGGCTTATCGGCTGGCAGGCTTCAGAAGTGGTTGGATGATAATCAGTGGTGTCAAAGAACAAGCGCAGAGTTATATAGAAGGCTTGGACATCCTCACTAATATGCGGCTTTGTGCCAATGTTCCAGGTCAATATGCGGTACAGACAGCCCTGGGAGGATACCAAAGTGTTAACGAACTGATATTACCCGGAGGAAGATTGCACGAGCAAAGAAATCTGGCATGGGATATCCTCACCCAGATACCCGGCGTAAGTTGCGTCAAACCCAAGGGAGCTATCTATTTGTTTCCGCGCCTTGACCCAGGGCTTTACAGAGTTAAAGATGATACCGATCTAATCCTAGACATCCTGGATAAGGAAAAGATTCTGTTGGTACAAGGTAGTGCGTTCAATACCAAAGATACAAGTCACTTCCGATTGGTCTTTCTTCCACCAGTTGATGTGCTGGAGAAAGCGGTGGGAGGGATCAGTCGGTTTCTGGAAAATTACCGTTAACTAATGATTGTTAGGTCACCAGCGTCTTGATCACATAGCTTGTAGCTTAAAACCCAGCACTGAAAGCAGACGAATCTGCTGAGGTTCAAGTGACCCCATAGCCACTTCATAGGCACTAAATTCGTGTCGGTTTACCAGTAACTTACGCAATTTATCGAATATTTCTGCGGAATTTCCTGTATTCAATTTGAACTCTCTTCTGAACAAGTCATCGGTATTGCTTAGAGAAAGTACACGGTCTAATAAGGCTGAGCAAAGCCGATCCTCTCCCTTTGGCATTCGCCCGCCAAGCTTTTTGGGAATAAAGGTGCGCCCTGAACAACCTATGGAACTATTCAGCTCCGGGTTAATTGAAAAAAACCGGCAGAGATCCTGAGCCAGCTTAGTCGTCGCCGACAATTTTGCTTCTGTGCTGTAACCCGCAATATGCGGGCTGGCCAGGTTAACTCGACCAAGTAATTCTGTATCGATGTCCGGTTCAGATTCCCAGACATCCATGATCGTAACCAAATCACTACGTTCGTCAAGAACCCGCAGCAGATCAGCATTGTGGATTACCGCCCCCCTTGAAGTATTTATTAATACCGCGCCTGGGTTCAGGTGCCGCAAATTCGCTTCACTCAGTAGATGTAATGTCGAGTATTTGCCACTGGTAGTCAGCGGAACATGAAGACTTATTACATCGGCCTTCAAGGCGTGATCTATGTTGACCAACAGGCAGTTTAGTTTTTTTAACTCTACTTTTCGCTGCTTACTAAGAAACGGGTCACAAACCAGGCAACGGAATCCAAGTTTAGCAAGCTTAGTCGCAAACAAGCCGCCAATGTGTCCGGCACCAATGATGGCGAAGGTCTTGTCTGCCAATTGAAGGTCTAGTCGAAAGTCCAACAGAGCAAGTGCGGTAAAGCAGTACTCGACCACTGCATTGGCGTTACACCCCTCAGCGTGGCTGAATTCAATGCCTTGTCGCTGCAAAAATACTTGATCCACATGATCGGTACCCGCTGTAGCGCTGCCTACGAATCTCACCGCCGTCCCCTTCAACAGCTTTTCGTCAACCATGGAAATAGAACGCACCAGTAAAGCGTCGGCATTAATAAGGTCCGATCGGTTTAACTCCCTGCCAGGAATTTTTATTAGTTCGCCTAGATTGTGGAAACTATCGTCTATTGCAACTATGTCTTGGTCTGCCACTATTCGCATATTCATACCAATTCATTGGATTGATTCGTTTAGCTTAAGCAAAACATTGACCATGCTATCGCTAAAGCGCGTATCAAATTTTTCATCGGCGAATAAGTTAGCCAAGCGATTCGGATCTGCCTTTTTTCTGGCTAATGCATCTAAAGGAATAACCGAAAAGCTTTCGGTTTCATCCTCAACATCATCCACTATCGTGGCCAGTTGTTTGCTCAAATAAGCTTGTTCCTTGTACTCATCAAGCAGCTGACCAAGTTTTGCAGCTCCTCGCAAAGTCAAATTAGCTATACGTCCAATATTTCTGTAGATTGCGTCCATGTCTTCAAACTCCTTCAACAGGCATTTACCCTTAACCGGGCCAACACCGGGAACGCCTGTAATGTTATCTACCGCATCGCCCACTAGGCCCAAATAGTCAGGAATCTGGGCTGGATATACTCCCATATGGTGAAAAATGTCCTTACTGAAGCGCTTACGGTTATTCTGATAGTCCCAGACAAATTCCGCGTCATTTTTTAACACTTGAGCCAAGTCTTTATCCCGGGTGACAATACCTATGCGTGATGGTGGTTGTTTCGAAAAGTCGCCGTCTTCGCGCAATCGTCTTGCCAAGGTACCGATAATGTCGTCGGCCTCGTATTTTCTACTGGAAAAACTCGCCAACCCCATAATTTCACAAAGCCTCGCACAAGCTGCCAATTGCCGGGCAAGATTCTCATCCGGCAACTCCCGATTGGACTTGTAGTAATCACACAGTTCATGACGGAAACCACAAAATAGGCTGTTATCCATGGCAATAGCAATTATTTGAGGTTTTTCTCTACGGAGAAACTGTATAAGAAACTGGGAGAAGCCGTAGAGCGCACTTAAGTCCTCTCCGTCAGTGTCATAGCATTCTATATAAGGTGAAAAGTGGGCCTGAAAGATATAGATCGAAGCGTCAATCAAATAAGCAGGTGCCTTTGGGTTTTGATCAGAGTTCATCATAGAAATATTATGCGGATTTTTTGCGAATCAGATAATAATACTCTTTATCCCGCTCATAATTTTTTATTAACTCGTGCCCCAGGTAAATACAAAATTTTGGAATATCGCGAGTAGTCGATGGATCCGTCGCTACCAGTCGCAATATGTCTCCACTGTTCATATCACGAATTTTATTATGCAATAACATCACAGGTTCAGGACAAAAAAGCCCCTTTGCATCCAACTCGATAGTTGGTTGCGGGTCATTTCCTGGCTTTTCCGGACTCTCTGGCATTATTGCTTTAACTTCTTGATTGATTTTAAACCGACAACTTAATTACAACGTTAAATAACTGATGATCTGAATTAAGGAAAAATGAGCTGCTTAGATTCAAGACTTATTACCTATCAATTATTAGCAATTGACAACTTTGAGACTCGGGATCAAATTCTATGGCAATTTCACCACGATGAATCTGAGCAAGCACTTGTTTAACCTTCTCATCCAGGGTGAATTCCCTGTAGCCGTATTCGGTTCCTTCCCGGCTTACATATTCTTCTATTATTCCTTTGAGTGTGTCTTCTGACAATTCTTCGTAAGGTATATTCATTAATGTTGGTCAGAAGAGCTCCATTACTTCCAGCGCGGCAAAATTTCCGCCATTGGTTTGTAACTCGGTAAATGGAAATTTACTGGTGTCTGCAAGGTGTGACAGTGAAACATTAGTGATACTGCGAAAAATACTTTCCACCCTTCCCGGACATTCTTGGTCCCACTTAGTCAGCATATTCTTGATCGCCTGTCGCTGCATATTATCTTGGGTACCGCAAAGATTGCAGGGAATAATTGGAAAGTCTCTCAACTTCGCGTATTTGTGTATTTCCTTTTCCTTACAATAAGCCAGCGGTCTGATAACAATATTGCAACCGTCGTCACTCAATAATTTTGGCGGCATGGCTTTCAGTGTACCGCCATGGAACATATTCAAAAATAGCGTTTCGATTATGTCTTCACGGTGATGGCCCAAAGCTATCTTAGTGGCTCCTATTGATTTGGCGTAAGTGTATAAACTACCTCGACGCAATCTTGAACATAATCCACAGTAGGTTTTACCTTCAGGTGTTTTATCCTTAACTACACTGTAGGTATCCTGTTCTAGAATATGATAGTCAATACCTTCGGCCTCCAGGTACTGCGGTAGCACATGCTCAGGAAAACCGGGCTGTTTCTGATCAAGGTTCACCGCTTTGATTCTAAAATCAATCGGCGCATGACGTTGGAGGTTGAGCAAGATATCCAGCATGGTATACGAGTCTTTGCCGCCTGACATACAGACCATTACCAGATCACCGTCTTCGATCATATTGAAATCTGCGATAGCGCGTCCGGTTTCTCGCCGTAAATTCTTGCGCGCTCGATTTAGCGCAAATTGGTATTTCTGATCGATCATTCGTTCTCCCTGGTAATTCGCTTATTTGCCCTAACAGACCGGCCTGACACAGCACTTGCAGCTGACTTTAAGACAGGTACCTTTTCGCTGATGCCCTCTGATGAACTGAATTCAGACAATTAGTTCTGCAATAAACCAATTTCAGACTCGCTCCAATACAGTCGCGATCCCCTGACCCAAGCCAATACACATGGTAGCGAGCCCCATATTGGCATCTTTGTCTTCCATGTTATTTAACAATGTTGTTGATATTCTAGTCCCGGAGCAGCCGAGAGGGTGTCCCAATGCAATCGCTCCGCCTTTTAGATTTACTTTTTCTTCCAACTGATCAAGCAGGCCCAAATCTTTCAAGACAGGTAGTGATTGTGCTGCAAACGCTTCGTTCAGTTCTACACAATCAATGTCGCTGATCGTGAGTCCTGCTTTGTCCAGTGCCTTTTTAGATGCTGGTACTGGTCCATACCCCATGATTGAGGGATCTACACCAGCATAAGCCATTGAACGCACTTTCGCTCTAACCTTGAGATTCAAGGATTGAGCCCTCGCGGCTGACATAATCAGCATTGCTGAGGCGCCATCACTTAATTGAGAAGAGGTGCCGGCGGTTACGGTTCCATTTACCGGATCAAAGATGGGTTTCAATTTCCCCAGGTCATCCAGGTTAGCGTTTGCCCGGATTGTTTCGTCTTCCTCTATCAGGAACTTGAATCCCTGCTCGTCATGACCTTCCACCGGGACAATTTCGTTAAGAAAACCACCATTATTACGTGCTTGATCAGCCAGGCGATGAGATCTCACTGCAAACTCATCTTGTTGTTGTCTACTTATGCCATGCATTTTTGCCAGCACTTCGGCGGTGACTCCCATCATCCAAGATGCCTTGGCAATATGCAGAGACGCTTTGGGGTTTAGATCTACCCCATGGGTCATCGCCACATGCCCCATGTGCTCAACACCGCCAACCAGAAAAACGTCTCCGTTGTTACTTTGGATCGCTTG
>Ga0114950_10000411_pt1 | contig 28907 bp, 20 predicted proteins | sample N075metaG_FD_83503 | JGI IMG/M metagenome (GOLD analysis project Ga0114950, IMG submission 83503) | Deep subsurface microbial communities from Kermadec Trench to uncover new lineages of life (NeLLi) - N075 metaG | ecosystem: Environmental > Aquatic > Marine > Ocean trench > Sediment | place... | reverse complement strand
TCTCGATGTCGCGCACGATCGTTCATCGCGCGGTCGACGGCGAAGTCGTTCCCGGGACCCACGCCGCCGAGGATGAAATTTTTGGAATTGCGCGCGTACTCGGTGAACTCGGTACGGGCATCGTCGAATTGGCCCCGGCCGGAATCCAGGGTGAGGACATGTCCGCGCCGGACAAGGAGATCGATTGGATGCGTCGGCTCTCCGCCGAGATCGGTCGGCCAATTTCCTTTGCGCTCGTCCAGCATGACGTCGCGCCCAAGGACTGGAAGCGGCTGCTCGATCTGTGTGACGAGGCGGCTGAAAAGGACGGCGCGATCCTGCGACCGCAGGTGAGCGCGCGACCGAATACGCTGCTCATCGGTCACCAGTCGTTCCATCCCTTCAGCTTCCGCCCGACCTACATGGAGATGAGCGAACTGCCGCTCGAGGAGAGGGTCGAGCAGCTGCGCAAGCCCGAGGTCCGGGAGAAAATCTTGAACGAGGAGTCCTTCTACGCGATTCCGCAGATGAAGGTCGTGGTGCAGATGATCGAGAACGGGATCGACAAGATCTTCCGCCTCGGCGATCCGCCCAACTATGAGCCCGCGCCAGAGGAGAGCCTGAAGGCGATCGCCGCCGACCAGGGGCGCGACCCATTCGATCTGCTCTATGACTGGCTGCTCGAACTCGACGGCAAACAGCTCTTGATGCTCACGCTTCTCAACTACAGCGACTACAACCTCGATAGCGTGCGCGTGATGCTCGAGCATCCTCGCACGGTCTTCGGGCTCGGGGATGGGGGGGCGCATTGTGGTGCGATCTGCGATGCAAGCATGACGACCTCGATGCTCGAACACTGGGTGAAGGGCCGCACGCGTGGACCGAAGATCGCAATCGAGAAGGCGGTCAAGAAGATGACCTCGGACACCGCGGAGCTCTACGGGCTGAACGACCGCGGTCAGCTCGTACCCGGAAAGAAGGGCGATCTCAACGTGATCGACCTCGACCGGCTCGAGAACCAGATGCCCGAAATCGCGAACGATCTGCCGGCGGGGGCGGCGCGGTTCATCCAGAAGGCCCGCGGATACGAGGTGACCATCGTGTCTGGGCAGGTGACGTTCCGCGAGGGCGAACACACCGGGGCGCTGCCGGGACGGCTCGTGCGTGGGGCCCAGTCCAGCGATTGAACCCGGCTCGAGGGCATGAAGAGAGGAGTCTGACATGAAGATCAGCTGGTCCCACGCGGTCCTGCGCGTCCGGGAACTCGACGCGATGGTCGAGTTCTATTGCGACACGTTCGGGTTTCGAGTCGCCGATCGGGGAAAGCTGGGTCCGGATGACACGGGTCCCGGGATCGTCTTTCTCAGTGGCGCTTCGACCGATCACCATCAGATTGCCTTCGCCGCGATGCGGGGTCCGGAGGACGCGACGAGTCTCGAACACTGCGCATTTCGCGTCGAGACCCTGAAAGATGTGAAGGAGATGGTGCGCCGCGTTGCCGAGGACGGACGCGTCCCCGATGGCCTTCCGCTCACGCACGGCAACGCCATCTCGGTCTATTTCAAGGACCCGGAAGGCAATGGGCTCGAAGTCTTCTGTGATACGCCCTGGCACGTAAAACAGCCGCAGCTCAGGGGTTGGGATCCGTCGCTTGGCGACGAGGAGATCCTCGAGGCCGTCGAGAAGGAATTCCAGAACGCGCCTGAATTCTCGCCGATGGCCGACTATCGGGCCAAGCGCGCGATCGACTTCGGCGAAGGCTGACGGCCCGCGCCGTATCCTTCAGCTTGGGGCCCGCCCGGGGCCCTACCAGGTGTCGACGAAAGCGCGCTCACTGCGCGAAATCGGCCCGTAGGCGTGGAGTCCGCGAACGATTCGCGCGCGCGTCTCAGCCGGGTCGATCACCGCGTCGAACTCGAGCTGACTCGCCGCGTGCATCGCCTTGCCCTTTTCGTACATCCGGCCGACCCGCTTCTCGAAGAGCGCAGTCTTCTCGACCTCGTTTTCGAGGGCGTCGAGCTCTTTCTTGAAGCCCAGGCGAACCGCGCCTTCGAGGCCCATCCCGCCGATCTCTCCCGTCGGCCACGCGACGATATCGAAGGGGGCGGCAAAGGAGCCCCCGGCCATCGCCTGGGCGCCGAGTCCGTACCCCTTGCGCAGGATCACACAGAAGATCGGGACGCGCAGGCTCGCACCGACGACGAAGAGTCGCGAGACCTTGCGGACCTGAGCCCGGCGCTCGATTTCGGGGCCGACCATGAAGCCCGGCGTATCGCAGAGCGACAAGACCGGGAGACCGAATGCGTCGCAGAGCTGAAGAAAGCGTGCGGCTTTCTCCGCGCCGATGTCGTCGATGGCCCCGCCGAGATGCTTGGGATCGTTGGCGATGAGGCCCATCGGACGACCTTCGATCCGAACCAGCGCGGTAATCATGCCGACCGCGTAGGCGCGTCGGAGTTCGAGGATCGAGTCCACATCGCACAGGCCCTCGATCACACGACGAATCTCGTAGATGCGTCGACGATTCTCCGGAATGACATGCCGCAACTCGCGTGGGTCGCGCGAGGTCCAGCGGCCGAGTGGACCCTGGAAATACGAGAGGGTTCGTTTGGCCACTTCGACCGCTTCTTCTTCGTTTTCGACTAGCAGATCGACCACGCCGTTCGGTTCCTGGACCGACATCGGGCCGACATCCTGGGGCGCGAATACGCCGAGCCCTCCCCCCTCGATCATGGCGGGTCCGCCCATGCCGAGGTTGGCATTCCGGGTGGCGATGATGACATCCGCACAGCCCGCGAAAGCGGCGCTACCCGCGAAACAGAATCCCGACACCACGCTCACGCGCGGGACCTTTCCGGACAGGCGGGCGAAGGCGTGGAAACTCGTGATGTCGAGGCCGGCGACGAAGACATCGCTCGCATCGGTATCGTTGGGCCGTCCGCCGCCGCCTTCCGGAAAGAAGACCACTGGCGTTCCCGCGCGTTCCGCCAGTTCGAGAATGCGATCGATCTTCTGGTGGTGAAAGAATCCCTGGGTGCCGGCGAGGACGGTCGCATCGACGACGAGGATGGCGCAGCGCGCGTTCTCCCTGCCGACGAGGTCGGCATTGACCGTGGCCATGCCGGTGATGATGGCGTCGCCCGGCGTCTTGCGTTGTAGCTCGTCGAGTGGACGAACCCTTCGCATCGCTGCGACCGCCAACGCGCCGTATTCGATGAAGCTGCCCTCGTCGCAGAGTCCTGCGAGGTTCTCGCGGGCGGTTCGCTGGCCCCGGCTGCGGCGTCGCGCGACCGCGTCCGGTCGACTCGCGTCGTCGAGTAGGCGATGGCGGGCCTGGACCTGCGCGAGATCCGGGCGGATCGCGTCGAGATCTCGGACGACGGCCGCGGCCTCGCTGCGGTCGTCGATGCCCGAGCCGATCAGTCCTGCCAGGATCGCGCCTTCGGCTACTACGTCGCCCACCGCGACGAAGAGTCCCGCGATCTGTCCAGCCGATTCCGAGACGACGACATGTTCCATCTTCATCGACTCGAGAACAAAGATCGGCTGCGCGGCCCCGATCCCTTCGCCGTCCGCGACACAGATTTCGAGTACCGTCGCGATCAGTGGCGCCCGGATCGCGTCAGCGCCCAGGCAGAGTTCGGGTTCGAGTCGATCGGTCGATGTTAGGCCTGTGGGTGAGATTGCGGGTTGGGTTGCGGAGTTGGAAGTGGGCGCGACGGCCAGGGCGTCGCGGGCGCGCAAATCGGCTCGGCGCGCGGCGTCGTCGGCGAGTACTTCTGCGTGCTTGCCGACGAAGGTCGTCGTCAGTTGGTTGCTCGCGAACTCAGGTCGGTCGATCAGCGCAGCCAGCAGGTCGAGATTCGTTCGGGGTCCTTCGATCCGGAATTCCCGGAGAGCGCGCTTTGCGCGGTGAACCGTTCGGACATACTGGGCGTCGGGACTGGACACGATCAATTTTGCGAGCAGCGAGTCGTAGGCGGGGTGGGCCGCGAGACCGGTCCGAAACGCGGTGTCGAGTCGGATGCCCGGCCCCATCGGCGCGGCGAAGACCGAGATCGTTTCGCCGCTCGGACGTGGTTGGCCTTCGGGATCGAGTGTTTCGGCAAGCACCCGCAGCTGGATGGCGAAGCCCCGGGGTGGCGGTGGTTCGGCGAGGTCCAGCGCCTTCAGGGATCGGCCCGCCGCGAGGCCGAGTTGGATCTCGACGAGATCGACGCCCATGACTTCTTCCGTCACGGTGTGTTCGACCTGGAGTCGCGGATTGGCCTCCATGAAGAAGAACTCGTTGCCTGCGCCCAACAAGAACTCGAAGGTGCCGATGCCCGTATATTCGGCGGCTCGGGCCAGCGCGATCGCGGCTTCGATGAGCTGTTCGCGAAGCGACGCGTCGAGCGTCGGCGAGGGCGCGACCTCGATGAGCTTCTGGTACCGCCTCTGCAGGGTGCACTCGCGATCCCAGAGATGGCTCGTCCTCCCCTCTGCATCGGCGACGATCTGGATTTCGATATGTCGCGCGTTTTCGACGACCCGTTCTGCGAAGAGTCCCTGTGAGCCGAAGGAACGAGCGGCTTCGGATTGACAGCGGGCGAAGGCCTCGGCGAAGTCGTCGTCGCGGCCGACCTGGCGTATTCCCCGCCCGCCACCACCGGCCACCGCCTTGAGCAGGATCGAAGCGTCTGCGGGTTGGGCGTCGAGAAAGGCTCGAGCGGCCTCGACCGTCGCGGGACCCGGAATCCCCGCGACGACGGGGATGCCGAGTTCCGTCGCCAGCGCGCGTGAACGCGCCTTGTCCCCGAAGAGTTCGAGGGCGCTCGGCCGAGGTCCCACGAAGAGCAGGCCCGCCGCCGCACACGCTTCCGCGAGTTCGGCGCTCTCACTCAGGAATCCATAGCCGGGATGAAATGTGTCACACTTCTGTGCGACGGCGATCCCGATCAGATCTTCGAAGTCGAGATAGCTTGCCGCGCCGCCGCCCGCGAGGGGGACGAGCAGGTCGGCGCCGTATTCCGCTGCGAGTTCCGTGTCTTCGGGCGAATGCACAGCAACGGTTTCGAAACCGATCTCTCGCGCAGTGCGCACGATCCGGACGGCGATCTCGCCGCGATTTGCAATCAACAAGCGTTGCATCGACTTCTTCCTATTCGATCGCGCCGGCGATCACGAGATTCGTGATCTCGTCGTCGGTCAGCCCGAGGATCCCGGACAGGATCTGCTGATTATGCTGTCCGAGGGTCGGACAGGGGCGTAGTTTTGCGGGGGTCGCGGAGAGAGAGGCGCGACTGTTCTCGTAGGGAACCGAACCGACCTCCGCGTAGTCGAGCGGAACGAAATGCGCTCGCGCCCGGAGCTGGGGATCTTCGAACGCGTCGTGGGTATCGTGGACGCGATGTGCCGGGATTCCCGCCGCCTGAAGTCGGGTCTCGAGATCGTCGACGGTCGAGGCGCTCGTCCAGCGCTCGATCGCCTGGTCGAGTGCGGCGGAGTTCTCGCGGCGTGCCTCGGCGCTTGCGAATCGCGTGTCCTTGGCCCAGCCCTGGCCGGCCAGTGCGTCGAGCGCCTGCCAGCTTGCCTCGTTCGGCGCAGCGAGTGCGATCCAGCGCTCGACGCCGCTCGCAGCGTAGACGCCCGAAGGGGCATAATGCAGTGAGGCATTGCCCCGGGCTCGAGCGATTCGCTCGTTTACGGTGTAGTCGAGGATCGCCGAACCGAGAAAATGCATCGAGCTCTCGGCCTGGGAGAGGTCGATATGTTGGCCGATCCCGGTGCGTCGTCGATGCTCGAGCGCGGCCAGCAGCGCGGGGACCGCGAAGCGCGGTGACACGTAATCGGTGTAGGCCATATAGGGCGCGGAGGGGCGTCGATCGGGCCAGCCCGTGAGAAATCCGAAACCGGCCAGTGCGGACCCCATCGTGCCGTATCCGGCGAGCATCGCCTGTGGTCCCGTAGCGCCCGAAAGCGAACTCGAGAGCATGACGAGCTCGGGCTTTCTATGGCGCAGCGTCTGCCAATCGAGTCCCCACGCTTTCATCGCCCGGGGCGAGAAATTCTCGACGACGACATCGGCCCAATCGACCAGCGCGAGGGCGACCTCGACCCCCTCCGGAGTCTTCATGTTGAGCCCGAGGCTCAGCTTGCCCAGGTTGATATTCGAAAAATTTGCCGAACGCTCGCCGCCGGGCTCGTTGTTCTTGAAGGGGCCGTTTGCACGCAGGGCGTCGTGGGCTGAATTCGATTCGATCTTGATGACGGTCGCCCCGTATTCCGCGAGTAGTCTCGTGACCGCGGGTCCGGCGTAGACCCAGGTGAAGTCGAGCACCTTGAGACCCGCCAGGGGCGGCTCGCGTGGGACGTTCGGGTTGGCCGCGGCGTCATCGTGGGCGGACCCGTCCGTCTCGCTCCCCGTTCGCCGCGCGTCATCGCCCACTCCATCGCCCAACAGATCGACACCGACGCCGACATCGTATTCGCCGAGCATCGGGGGAGGGGTGCTGATTTCGAGCGGTGTCGCACTGAAGCGCGCGAAGGCTCCGGGGTAGAGGATCTCACGGTCGATCTGCGCTTGTTTGATCGGTGCCCAGAAGCCGCGATCGGCGAGCTGGTCAGACTCGACGAGGTCCCGGCAATCCGAGAGCGGCACGATCAAGAGCTTGCGCTCGAAGGCCGCCGCGAAGAGCTCCGCTTTCGTCTTCGTGCGCGTGAAGCGCTCGATCGATTTCATGATGTCTTCGTGCGCCTCGACAGAGGTGTGTCCTCCGAGGAATTTCGCGCCGTAGCGAACCCAGTCTTCGTTTCGGAGGACGTCGTTCGAATAGCCTTCTTCGTCCATCCACTGGAAGAAGCGCCCCGTGGCATGTCCGATCGGTTCGCCGAAGAGCAGGGTGAGATTGACGTAACCGTCGAGGCACTCGTAGATGAAGCGGAGCCGATAATCGCCGACTGCGACACCGCCGCCGGATCGCGAGAGCGGGACCGAATTCCAGCCATGTGCGAGCACAGCGGTCTGTGTGCTGGCCATCATCGCCGTCTGGGCAGACACATCGATGCGTTGACCCAGTCCCGACCGCGCCCGTTCGGCCAGCGCGACCATGATGGCGCTCGCGGCTTCACCTCCGGCATGCAGGAAGGCCTGGGGAACGGAGCAGGTGAGGGGGGCTCGATCGGCGTCGCCGGTCATCCATGACGCGTGGGAGGCGGCGGTGACGGTCAGGTCCGTCGCGGCCCAATCCGCTTTGGGGCCCGTTTCACCGAAGGGCGTAATGGCTGCGTGGACGAGCGCGGGGGCCAGTCTGGAGAGTGAAGCGGCATCGAATCCCGCCTGTGCGAGGCCCGAGAACGACCGGTCCTCGATCCAGACATCCGCCCGGCCGACCAACCGGACCAGGCGCTGACGTCCACTTTCGACCTCGAGATCGATTCGGACCGAGCGTTTGCCGCGATGGTTCGCCCAGAATTCGAGGCTTCGCTCGGGATCCTCCACATTCTCTGCGAAGGGACCGAGTCGGCGGGAGGCGACACCCTCCGGTTTTTCGACGAGGATGACTTCCGCACCGAGGTCGGCCAGGATCCGGCCCGCGAGACTGGCGCCGCCGTCGGTCAGGTCGAGGACGCGAAGATGGGAGAGCATGAATTCGCCTCTCAGGGGCAGTCTTGGGGAGCCCTCCCCATTATGCTGCAAAACGAAGCTGAATAGGCCGCCGCCGGCGCTCGCGTGCACGACTCGGCGTCGCAACCGCAAAACCTGCGGACCTGCAAAGCTGCATGATCAGGAGGAAACGCATGCTTGATCTCGACCCCGATGCCCTTTTGACGACGACCCGCGCGGTTCGCAGGCGTCTCGACTTCGACCGCCCGGTCCCCCGCGAACTGATCCAGGAATGCCTGGAGATCGCCTTCCAGGCCCCGAATGGCGGCAACATGAACAACTGGCGTTGGATCGTGATCGACGATCCCGAGCGAATTGGGAGGCTGGCCGAGATCTACAACGGCGGCCTCGACGATTACATCGCGACGATGGCCGACACGGGCGGCTATCCGGGCGGGGTCGTTCCGGGCGCCGAACTGATCGGCACGTCGGTCGACCACCTGCGCCAGAACTTTCATCGCCTGCCCGCGGTCCTGCTTCCAATCTTCGCAGGCCGCATGGAGGAGGCGAATCTCTTCTTCCAGGCCAGCGGTTGGGGTTCGATCATCCAGTCGGTCTGGAGTTTCATGCTCGCCTTGCGCGCACGGGGCCTCGGCAGCGCCTGGACGACGGGGCATCTTTGGCGCGAGCAGGAGATGGCGAAACTCCTTGAAATTCCGGCGCACTACACCCAGGTCGGGCTCTTCCCGATCGCGTACACGCTCGGGACCGACTTCAAGCCGGCCTACCGCAAGCCAAGCGCCGAGCTGATCGGCTGGAACGCCATGCCCTGATCCCTTCGCAGCCTTGGATCGGCCCATTTGAGCAGCTGATTGGGTTTATTTCACAACGATTTCTCGTTGGGGTGGTCATTTTCGGGGTGAATCGCTATATAACGACGTTCAGTTGATTGACCGCCCGTCAAGTCTTCAGGTTCCCGTTCAATGAATTCGTCATCCCCCAGGGAAGTAGGTGCAGCGTCCGCTGCAGCGGAAGATCCGCGTCCGCGAATCGAACAGCGCCGAGAGCGCCAGCGCAGGGATGCGCAGCGCACGATCCTCGACGCGACCGAAGCCTTGATGGTCGAAACGAATGGCCCGGATTTCTCCATGCGGAGCCTGGCGGAGCGCTCGGGCTATTCGGCAGCGACCGTCTACCACTATTTCGGGGACAAGGACGGATTGATCGACGCGCTGCTCGAAGACCGGGTGGCGCATCTGGCGGGCCAACTCGAGCGGATCGGGTCGACGGGCGATCCCCAGAGCGACCTGAGAGCGATGTTGCTCGCCTACTTCGAATTCAGTGCGAACCACCAGACCTTTACGCGTCTGATGTGGACGCTATCGCGCAAGGGCGAGAGCCGTATGCCCGAGGCGATGATCCGGGTGCAGAACCTCGTCGAGAATGCCATGGAGAGATTCGGTGGCAGCGGCCAACTCGGTCCGTTCGACGTCGATAGCGCGGGCAAGATCCTCTGGGCGCTCGCCTACGGACTCGTCTCGCTTCGTATCACGCAGCCCGATTTTAGCTGGGAAGACAGCCTCGCCGAACGTGCGCTGGATGCCCTGTTCCTCGGCATGGCCGAGATGGAGAAACCGTCGCGATGACGTTATTCACTTCGACGATTTCAGTCAGTCGTGACGTCGGCCGAGCGATCCGATTCTCCGCTGCGTTCGGCTCGATCTTCCTCCTGACTCTCCCGGGCTGTGGCGAAGAGAAAGATCTGGTCGTAGATCTGTTGCCTTCGGTCTCGATCTTTCGGATCGAGGCGATGACGCTCGACGAAGAAATCCGCGCGAGTGGGGATCTTCAGGCGCGCTTTCATACCATGATCTCCGCCGAGGTGGCGGGTCGCGTGACGGAACTCTCGGTCGACGAAGGCGGAGCCGTTGGAGCGTCCGCGATCGTGCTCGAGATCGACCCGGAACGCCGCGAGCTCGACCTCGCCGCGGCTGAGGCGGAACTCGCGCAGGCCCGTGCGAACCTCCGCAAGGAGCGCAGCCAGGCGGCACGGATTCGTGAGCTTCGCTCGCAGAACGTGTCCTCGATCCAGCAGCTCGAAGAAGCGGAAACCGCGCTCGAACTCGCGCAATCCGCCGTGCGTGCGGAAGAGGCGGCGGTCGGCGTGGCCCGGCGTGCGGTCAGCGATTCGAGTGTCGCGGCACCCTTTGCGGGCCTGGTTGCGCGGCGTTCGGTCGAACTCGGCGAATTCGTCCAGCCGGGAACCGAACTCTTCGAGTTGGTCTCTCTCGATCCGCTGGAGGCCCATTTCAGCCTGACCGAACTCGATACAGAACGCGTCAAGCTGGGGCAGCATGTCGAAATTTCCGTCGGCGCCTTCCCGGATCGGACCTTCGATGGCGTTGTGACTTTCGTCTCTCCGATCGTCGACCCTGCGACTCGAACGCTGCGGATCAAGGCGGAGATCGATAACTCGGATGCGTTGTTGCGACCGGGGCTCTTCGCGCGCGTGAGTCTGGGTGTTGCGCGCCGTGAGAATGTATTGATGGTCCCCGCGGAAGCCTTGTTGCAGCGGGCGGGTGGCGCCTCGCTGTACCGCCTGGTCGAGGGTGATCGCGTCGAGCGCGTTTCGGTTCGAGCCGGCATGACCGCGCATGACATGGTCGAGGTTCTCGGTGATGTGCACGCCGGCGACCGGATCGTGCGCCGCGGACATGGCGGACTCGCCAACGGAATGGTCGTCGTCGTTCGAGAAGGTGTTCGCCCCCCCGTGGCGACCGCGGGTGCTGAAGATCGAGGTAAAGACTCGTGAGCCTCTCGGACCTCGCGATCCAGCGGCCCGTCCTGACGTGGATGATGACTCTCGCGCTGACCGTATTCGGTGTGCTGGGCTTCATGCGTCTGGGGATCGATCAATATCCCGACATGACCTTTCCCTTCGTCGGCGTGGTGATCACCATGGAGGGCGCCTCGCCCGCGACGATGGAGGACGAGGTCGTCGATGTGCTCGAGGAAGCCTTCGCGACGATCGAGGGGGTTCGCCACACCTATTCGACATCGGCGCACGGCATGGCACGCGTCATGATGGAGTTCGAACTGGAGCACGACCTCGATGTCGCCGCCCAGGACGTTCGCGACAAGATCAATATCAGCATGAATAAATTGCCCGACGAGATCGATCCGCCCATTCTGGGCAAGGCGGATTTCTCGATGTTCCCGATCATCTACGCGCCCATCACGTCGGACCTTCCGATCACGGAGACGACCGAGTACGTCGATCGACATCTCAGGCCGATAATCGAGAGTATTCCCGGCGCCGCGGGTGCGGAAGTCTATGGCGACGTCGAGCGCAATATTCGAATCTGGATCAAACCCGATGCACTTCGAGCGCGTGAACTCTCGGTCAGTGACGTGCTGAGGGCTCTGCGTCGTGAGCACGTGGAGCGGCCCGGTGGGTTCGTCGAGGGGGCGACGATGGAGTGGGCGCTCAAGACGGATGCGGAGTTTCGGTCGATCGACGAACTCTCCCGGATGGTCATTTCCTGGGATGGCGAGGCCCCGATTCGCCTGCAGGACGTCGCCCGAATCGAGGACGGAGCCGAGGATGTCCGCACGGCATCGCGCATGAACGGGAAGCCGGGCATGGCGATTGCCGTCAAGAAGCAGTCGGATGGAAACACGGTCGCGATCGTCGACGAGTTCTACCGGCGAATGGATGCGATCCGCGGGCGAACGCCCGACGGGATAGAAATCGTTGCGCAGGAAGGTTTCATCGACAATTCGCAGACGATTCGCGAATCCTTCGAAGAGACGATCGAGGCGCTCTGGATGGGAGGGCTTCTCGCGGTTGTCGTGGTGTTCGTTTTCATGCGGCGCATGCGGCCGACGATGATCGTGGCGGCGGCGATTCCGCTCTCGCTGATCACGACGTTCGGGATGATCTGGATCTTCGACTTCACGTTGAATACGATGACGCTACTCGGGTTGACGCTCGCGATCGGTGTCGTGATCGATGACGCGATCATCGTGCTCGAGAATATCGAGCGGCACCGCGAACTCGGAAAATCTGCGATCGTCGCCGCTCGCGAGGGGACGCGCGAAATCTCCTTCGCGGCGATAGCGGCCACCTTCTCGGTCGCGGCTGTTTTCCTCCCCGTTGCCTTCGCGAGCGGTCGGATGGGCAGTTTTCTGACCGAATTCGGGGTCACCGTGTCCGTCGCCGTGATCATCTCGCTGATCGTCGCCCTGACGCTCACGCCGATGCTCGCGTCGCGCATGCCGCCGCCGAAGCCGCGCGAACCGGGTGGCTTCTACGATCGGTTGGAGCGATGGTTCAGGGGCCTCGAGCAGGCCTATGGTTCGACGCTCGACTGGACCCTCGCGAATCAGGGGAAGACGACCCTGATTGCGATCGCCTCGATCGGGCTCGCGATCCTGGCGGGCTCGCAGCTGAAGACCGAGTTCTTTCCGAGTTCGGACTCGGGCTTCATCTCGGTCGAGTTCCACACACCGCCCGGCACGTCGCTCGAGGGCACGCTGGCCATTCTCAAGCAGAACGAGGCCTGGCTCATGGCCCAGCCAGAGACGGCCTCGGTCTTCGCTGCGATCGGTCCGACGAGCATGGATATCGGGGGACCGAGCGACGGCTTCATGAACGTCCGTCTGACGGATCGTAGTCTGCGGACGCGGAGCGCCGACGAGATCATGCGTGCAGCCCGCGTGGCGTTCTCGGAGATTCCGGGCCAGGAATTCGCGATCGTCAATCCGATGTCTTCGAGCGATCGGGACTTCGAGGTCGAGGTGGTGGGCGCGGTGAGCCTCGAAGAACTCGACCGTTATTCCGACTTGATACTCGATCGCATGGCGGCGGAAGGTGGCATGGTCGATCTCGAAAAGAGCCTTCGCGTCGGACTTCCCGAGGCGCTCGTCGTTCCGGATCGCGACAAGGCCGCCGCACTCGGAATCGATGCCGCGACGATCGCCGAGATCGTGCATGCCATGGTTGGGGGAATCGATGTGGGGACCTTCCGAGATGGGGAGCGGCGGTACGATATCCGTGTGCGCATGGAAGAAGGCAGCCGGAGTACGCTGGAAGATGTGGGCAATCTCGGTATCCGCACGCGAAGCGGCCAGTTGATCGATCTGCGAAACGTGGTGACGGTCGAGCGGAGCGCCACGGCGTCGGCGATTACGCGTACGGATCGCGTTCGTAGTGTCAAACTGATGGCCAATCTCGAGGGGCTCGCTCTCGGGGATGCGGTTGCGCGCGCCCAGCGGATCGCCGCCGAAGTACTACCGCCGACGATGTCGCTTCGTCTGACCGGAGATGCCGAGGCTATGCGGGAATCGGGCGAGCAGTTCATGTTGATGCTCGGCCTCGCGGTGCTCGTGATCTATATGGTTCTGGCTGCACAGTTCGAAAGTTTCTTGCAGCCCCTGATCGTGATGGCGGCTTTGCCTTTTTCGATGGTGGGTGCATTGGGTGGTCTCTGGATCTTCGACATGTCGATCAACCTCTTCAGCATGATCGGGATTGTGTTGTTGATCGGGCTCGTCACCAAGAATTCGATCCTGCTCGTCGACTACGCGAATCAGCTGCGCGATGAGGGGCTCTCTCCCGGAGAGGCGATGCGAAAGGCGGCGCCGGTGCGCATGCGTCCGGTCTTGATGACCGCGCTGTCGATGATCTTCGGCGTGTTGCCGACGGCGCTCGGTCTGGGCGCGGGTTCGGAGATGCGGGCGCCGATGGCCGTCGCGACGGCGGCGGGCATGTTCACGTCGATGTTGCTGACGCTCTTGATCGTGCCGGTCTTCTATCTCGGCATCGAGCGGGTTCGGCTGTTCTTCTCCGGGAAGGATTCCAGCAAGATCGTCGAAGAACAGCTGGCCTAGCCCGAGCCACCCTGGTTTTATGGAGGATTCGTGAGCGAGGGGCAGGCCAGGCGGCTCTCGGTCTTCGTGGCCTCGACGTTCATCGAGGAGGTGGAAGCCGAACTGGCGGACGCCTTCGACGTGACCTTTGTGGGGAAACGTGCGCGAGGAGGCGATCGACTCGTGGAACTCGCGGCGTGCATCGATCGCGGCGAAGCCTTCGACGTCGTTCTCTTTTCTCTCGATGTTGCGATGGGGGCCCGGGAGATTGGAGCGCTACCGGCCGATGTTGGTGCGCTTGCGACGTATTCCGTCGGGACGGATCACATCGACCTTGCGGCGGCCACCGAGCGTGGCCTCGCTGTATTCAACACTCCCGGGGTACTGGCCGATTCCGTGGCGGAGAACGCGATCTTCCTGATGCTCGCCGCGGCTCGGCGCGCCACTGAAAGTATCGATCTTCTGCGGAGCCGAGAATGGCCCGGCTGGAATCCGACCCAGCTCGTCGGGGTTCAGCTCTCCGGACGAACGCTTGGCATCCTCGGGATGGGTGATATCGGCGAGCGGGTCGCGATGCGTGCTCGCGCTTTGGGGATGGAGATCCTGTATTGCAACCGGCGTCCGCTCGCCGTCGACCATCCGGTTCAGGGCGGGTACCGCGCGACCGCGAGCGAGCTGATCGCTGACAGCGATTTTCTTCTGCTCGCATGTCCGTCGACCGAACAAACGCGGGGCATCGTCGACGAGAGCCTCTTGTCGCAAGCGAAGGCCGGACTGATCCTGGTCAATATCGCGCGCGGAGACCTGGTCGACGACGATGCACTCGTTGCGGCACTTTCGGATGGGCGTGTCTGGGCGGCCGGACTCGATGTCTTTGCCGGCGAACCGAGGATCGATGAACGTTATTTCGATCTACTGAATGTCTTCATGCTGCCGCATGTCGGCAGTTCGACCCTCGAGGCACGCCTCGGTATGGGGCGGATCCTGATTGAGGGCCTGACGCAATGGCAGGCGGGAAACGACGCAATCAACCGGGTGTGCTAGTTCCCGCTCCGCGCGTAGGCCGCCAATCCCGCCTTGCGTCCGAAGAACGTGCAGTCACCGAGTGACATGCCCGAGCTGTAGCCTTTGCCCCAACGCGGGAGGCCGCATGCGGTACGGCCTGCGGCGTAGAGTCCGTCGACGACTTCGCCGTCCGTCGTGAGGACTTCTCCCGTCGGTCGCACGCTCAGGCCGCCGAGGGTGAAGAAGGGGTAGTAGGCTTCCTTCAGGTGGCAGGCGAGGGCAGCAAAAGGCGGTTCGGTGAGCGCCTTGAGCCAATTTTCATCCTTGTGAAAGAGCGGGTCGTCCCCGTTGGCGGCATGGCGATTATAGACTTCGACGCTCGCGACGAGGGTGCCGGGCGTCATGCCGAGTTCGGTTTCGACTTCTTCCCAGGTTTCGCCAACCGCAGCGATCTCGATCTTCGAGTACTCGGAGGGCTGCTCGAAGATCTCGTCGTCGACGAGCAGATAGAATTGCTCTCCAATCTGGCTCGCAATGAAATGGGCGACCCGGCCGGCGTAGGCGTCTTCATTGATGAAGCGTGCGCCCTTGTCGTTGATCAGCATGCCCTTCACGTGGGACTCGGGGGGATAGAAAGGCAAGGTGACGAAAAGCTCATCCATGTGAATGGCTGCTCCGCCGACTCCCATTCCCAGCCGGATCCCACTGCCGTCGTCGTATCCGCCGGAGAGGCCGTCGTCGGCGAGCCGCTGTCGGAGCGGTGCATACTGGCGAAGCATCTCTTCGTTGAGCGCGAATCCGCCAGCGCATAGGATGACGCCACCCCGGGCTCGGGCAAATCTTGATTGGCCGCCTTGGCTGAGCACCAGGCCGCAGACGCGGCCGGCTTCGTCGACGACGAGCGCCTGGCCGCGGGTATCGAAGTGGATGTCGACGCCGAGCGCCTGGACGCGCTTCGTCAGCGCTTCGAGGAGGAAATATCCGCCGGTTTCGCCGATCGCTTCGGGAAGATGGCCGCGGGGGCAGGGCTTGGCCTTTTCCTTGAAGGGCCAGGCGAACTCGCTGCCCGAAAGGATCAAGCAGTCGCCCGTTCCCGGCATCACCGGTTTTCCCGGGATGTAGGTGTTGCGATAGGGGACGCCTTGAGCCTTCAGCCATTCGTGGTGGTCGAGTGCTTCCTCTGCGAACATTCGCACGCGTTCTTCGTCGGCGTCGGGCCCGCCGGCCATCATCATGTACTGGAAGAAGTCCTCGGTCTTGTCCTCGAATCCGTTCTCGCGCTGAGCCGAGGTTCCGCCGTTGCCGCCGAGATAGATGTCGCCGCCCGCCATGGCGCTCGTGCCGCCGCTGCCCGAAGCGACTTCGATGAGCGCGACCTGGGCGCCCGATTCGGCGGCTTCGATTGCAGCGGATGCCCCCGCCGCGCCGAAGCCGAGGATCAGAACGTCGGCTTCGATGTCCCAGCTCGGGACTTTCTTCAGGGGACAGGGTCGGCTTGCGGAATAGGGGGCGCTCATCGGGGGCCTCGAACTGGATTCCGGGCCCGCAGGGCACGGAGTGGGACGATGATTTCGTTCGTCTCCACGCTAGCGTACGATGGCACCGGTCGAGTACTTCGTTGGCGCACCGGGTGCGTGAATGCCGCAAGCCGCGCCGCATGGATGAGTCCACGGGAGAGATGAAGATGGGTCTGAGCGAAAAGGAAGAGCGAATCCTGAGCGGTCGAATCTGGGATGATTTCTGTGATCGGCTGAAAGCGGCAGGCAGCCTGGTGAGGTCCGAAGGCACTCCCAAGGATGTCCAGAACCAGGCGCTTGGATACCGATTTCTGACACGGATCCTGCGCGCGGGTCTCGAACAGGCGGTCGACTATTCCGACACGCAGTATCCGGCCTTCTATCGGTTGGCGGATGACACGAAGAAGATTCTCAACGACAACCCCGACAACTACTACGAGAACTGCAAGATCGATAGCCGCTTCGACTATCGGATTTCTGGACATCGGGGAACGGTCAAGTGGTTCAGTCTCGGCGTCAAGGCGGGGACGGGCAGTCCGGGTGCGATGGCGAGTACGGGTGAGATCGACTCGAGTCAGCTTGCCTTCAATGATGACGGGACCTTCGAGATCATCATGAGCCAGAAGGAGCAGCCCGGGAATTGGCTTCCCATGACCGAGGATTCGACGAATATGATCGTTCGTCAGACTTTCGGAAATCGCAAGGAAGAGAAGCGGGCCGAGCTCAAAATCGAGTGTCTGAATCCCGAGCGCGCCAACAACAACCTCGATCCGGAGCAGCTCGAGAATCAATTCGATCAGACCCTCGGCTTTCTCGAAGCGACGGTGGGGATCGGTCTGAAATGGACCCAGATGTACAAGGACACGACGCTGAATCAGCTGCCGCTACATGATCAACCGGTTCTGCACGCGGCGGGTGGCGATCCGACCATCCACTACTACCAGAGCCATTGGGAACTCGCGCCGGACGAGGCACTCGCGGTATCGATCGAGGGCGTGCCCGAGTGTGCGACCTGGAATCTCCAGCTCTCGAATTTCTGGATGGAATCCCTCGAACATCGCTTCTTCGATATCTCGGTCAACAAGTTCACGGCGCGCTACGAGGAGGACGGCACGATCAAGATCCTGATCGCCCACGCAGATCCCGGCCCGAGCCACCCGAATTGGCTGAATACGCTCGGACATAGCGAGGGTGGGATGCTCGGGCGCATCGTGGGTGCCAAGGGCGGCTGGCCCGACGAGTGGAAGACCGAGGTCGTAAAGCTTGCAGACGTGAAGGGGTGACCCGTCCCCTCACCTCGTCCGCCGACTCGTTTGACGTTCTCGCGACGAGACCGTGAATAATGTGAGCTAGAAAGCCGCCCCGCCGTTCACGGTCAGCGTCGCGCCCGTGATATATCTCGACTCCTCGCTCGACAGGAAGAGACACGCATTCGCGATATCTTCAGGCTCGCCGAAATAGGGCAGGGCGTTCAGCTCCAGCACGTATTGTCGGAACTCCTCGGTCATCGTCTTCATTTCGGATTCGGTCTGGACGAGCCCTGAAGAAATGCAGTTGACGCGCACGCCTCGGCCGCCGAATTCCGTCGCGAGCGAGCGGACCATCACTTCGACCGGCGCCTTCGTGGCGAAGTAGATGGGCATACCGGGGGCGCCGTTCCGGGTGCCGGAGGTGCCGATCGCGACGATCGAACTCGTCTCGGCCTGCTCCGGACGTGCGGCCTCGACGAGCGCGGGCAGACTGTATTTGAAGAGCCAGAGGAGTCCTCGGATATTGGTGGCGATCGACGCGTCGAGGATTTCGTTATCCATGTCGAGGATGCCGGCGGTCTTCTCGCCGCTGGCGGTGGCGGTTGCCGCCGCATTGGCGATCAGGTTGTCCACGCGCCCGTAACATTCGAGCGCGCTGGAAATCAGCGCCTTGATCGCTGCCTCATCGTCGAGATCGCATCGCACGAAACTCGCGTCGCCGCCCGAATCGCGGATGGAATCGACGACGGCAGCGCCGCGTTCTTCATTTCTTCCGCTCACGATGACGCGTGCGCCCTCCGCGGCGAAGCGCGCGGCGGTCGCAGCGCCGAGGCCGCTCGTCGATCCTGTGATGATCGAAACCTTGTCCTTCAGTCGCGGGGCCATGTTTTCGTGTCCTTTCGTGTCATTCCGGCGTGTACCAGATCGGTGAGGAATAGGCGCGGTCCTGGATCTCGCGCGGGGTCTCGTCGGCGAGATCGGCGCCGAGCCGGACCGCGTCATAGGTCGTCCATCGCGGCGTGGGAATTTCGATCACGCGAACATAGTAGAAAGCGTGTTGCGTGGGGTCGAAGTCTGGATCTTCCCAGAATGCGATCAGCTCCGCATCCCCGACTGTATTCGTATAGGTCGCCGTTTCGACATCGACCGTGGAACGAATCGCCTTCGGCCCGCCGAACAAGCCACTCTCCCGATCGCGAGAGAGTCGCACATCGTAGACCCGTTCCCGGAGCCCGCCAGCCGATTCCCTCCAACCCTTCACGATCTGAATGCGATCGAGATTCGCTCCATTCGGATCTTTCAGGGCGCTCACCACGAAGCGCGGGGCGGTTGCGTCGCCTCGGCCCGATAGATCGGCGCCCATCGGGACGCCCTTTCGGTAGCCGATCCGCGTCGCGTCGGGGCGGAAGGCGTCCGCTTCCTCGAAGTCCCAACCGCCGAAGAAACGCAGGGTGATTCTTGAGCCAGTGGTTGCGTAGACCTCCCGTCGTCGCATGGCGTCGAAGAGCGCTTCACGAGTGTTCTCGTGCGCCCAGATCGCCGCATAGCCGGACGCGACGAAGCTCCAGGAGAAGAGGGTCGTGTCCGCGGTCTGGTAGGGGGATGGCGCGATTCGCGTCGGGCTCGGCTCCATACTCGTCATCTTGCCCCAGAAATTGTTCTCCGCAGCGGTGGCCAGGGATGTGTGGGAGTCGGTGCTCCCGATCAGGCCGAGTTTGAAGGGGTTGGTCCCGAGCCGAGCCGCTTCGCCGAGGCCGTGCTTGAGCGCCTGGCGCAGATATTCGTATTGGAGTTGGTCGTCCGTCTTGCGAACGGTGGGTACGCCGATGTTCCCGGAATCCCAGTTCTCGAAGTCGGCGAATTCGTCGTCCGGAGAAAGCAGGGGGTGGGACTCGCTGTCCCCCTTGATCTGGGTGATTTCGGCGATCGGTTCGTGCCGCGCGCGGCGGATCGCATAGTCGCGATCGAAGGGGCGGCCCTGGCCGTTCTCGAGCGAGAACATCTGGCCGTTGCTCATGTTGGGGTTGTGGGGAATCGCCAGGATCTGGCCGCCGGATTCTTGTTCGTAGGCCTCCATGAAATCCCATAGGTCTTCGGGGCGTTGGCCTGCAAAGGAAGATTTCGGGATCAGTAGGCCGGCCTTCGATGCATCGTCGCGGTAGACGACGACGCGATGGAGGTTGTCACCGCCGGGCATCGAGCTCCACTCGAAACCGATCATCGCACTGAAATGCCCTGGGTCGTTGTACTCGTCGGCGAGCCGCGTGATTTGATCCCAGATATTCCGGGTGAACTCCTGATTGTCGATCAACGGTTTCGACTTCATGAGGCTGTCGATCAATTCCGAGATCACGGCAAATTGTTCGGCTTCGTCGCCCTGGATTCCTTCGGCAAGGCGCTGTGCCACGGCGTCCTGCATGAGCATTTCGTTTCCTGCGCGAAGATTGGGCAGCAGGCCCATGTACTCCGCGTGGTCCGAGACGACGAGGAAGTCGAGTGGCGCCTCGAGCCGGACGGTCATCCCGTTGTGTGCCCGAACGGATTCCCCTCGCGCGAACCGATAAGCGTCTGCCGGGGACAGGCGCGTATTGCCCATGGTATTCGCATCCATGCTGAAAGAACTGTGGACATGGGTGTCGCCGAAATACACCTGGGAAGGGAAGTCGTCTCCGAAGGTCGGGGAGTATTCGATTGCGCTCCGCGAGACGTCTACGCTGGCGGCGAGCCTGGTGTCGGCGGACTCGGCAGGTGAAATGGATGCGCCCCAAAAGGGGATGGCGACGAGAATGCTGAGCAGCCCACGTTGAGCGGTGGAATTCGAAGGGGTAATCCGAGCCATGTGCGGCCTCCGATCGGGTGGCGACGAAGATTCGACTGTAGTGCATCATGCTGCGTAGGAGGACGAACGAAATGAGTGAAGAAGTGAACAACCCGGTCGATCAGCTCAGCTTTCCGCCGGAGGTCGCGGAGGAGATGCGCGAGATGATCACCCGCGTCGGCGGCGAATTCTGGGGGCGTGAGGAGCTTGCGCCTTCGACCCGAAGCCTTGCGACGATGGCCATTCTCTGCACGCGAGGACTACACGAGGAATTGGCGATTCACGTGCGGCTCGGGCAGGAACAGTTCGGGGTGTCGCGGGCCGAGATCTGCGAACTGATCCGGCATTGTGCGCTCTATGCGGGCTTTCCGGTCGCGGTTTCGGGCTTCCGCACCGTGGCACGGGTGTTTCAGGAGATGGACGCAGAGTAGGCGCAATGCCCGCGCAACCGGGCGGCGATCGCGTGTGGAACGCCACGTGGGTCGTCACTCGATCTCCCGATGATGCACTCACCGATGGGTGTAGCGAATCCAGGGGGCGAGCATGGCGTTCTTCAGGCGCGGCAAGAAGAGCAACAAAGGCGGCGGAGACGGGTCGAACGAAGACGCGCCCGACTGCCACCCGTCCGTCCATGATCCCGACGAGACGTCGCCCCGGCGAACGGGGATCGTTTCGAGCGTGCTCTCGGCACCCCCAGAGATCGAGGGCGGGACGCCCTTCGGCGATGTCGTGGCGCGTCGGTTCGGGCCTTCGATTTCGGACGACGCAGAATCGCCAAGGCTTCCCCCTCGATACGAATCGACGGGTGACGCACCGAGAAAGGCCGTGGATCCAACGCCGACCTCGGATGAATCGAAGAACGCAGACGTTTCCCCGTCCCGGCGCGACCATCTTCGCGCCGTCGAACCGCTTTTCAGCGACCAACCGGCGACGCCGGAGCTCGAGGTAGATTCCATGGCTCATATCGGACGCGCAACTACGATCACAGGCAACATCGTTGCGGAGGAAGACCTCGAGATTCAGGGCACGATCGAAGGATCGGTCCGACTCGCCGATCACCAGTTGACCGTCGGAGATGACGGACACGTGAAGGCGAGCGTCGAGGCGAATGCCGTATTGGTCTATGGAAGAATCATGGGCAATATCGTCGCATCGGACCTGGTCGAGGTCGAGAAGGGCGGCATCGTCGGCGGAGACATCAAGGCCCCGCGCGTCATCATGCACGACGGCGCGATCGTCGTCGGGGGACTCGACATGTCGGCGTCGCTTCCCCGTGTGGCGGGATCGGATGAAGCGAGCGATCTCCTGGACGAGATGCCGGAACACCTGCGCCTCAGGTCGGTCGAATCCGCGGACTACGATGTCCTGGAGCGCGACGACGTCTGATCGGCGACGCGAGTCGAGCGGGCTAGAGTTTCGAGGGCGTGCCTCTTCACGCATCGCTCGAGGGAGGCGAATATGAGTGCTGCCCAGGCCGAACCCGTCGATCCGATTTTCGTACTCGATGAGTTCAGACTGAAGACGGGGATGCTCGAACCTTTCCTCGAGGCGATGGAGTCGCGCTACCGCCCGGATGCCGAGGCGCGCGGGCAGACGCTGATCCACACCTGGGTGACGCCGCCCACGACGACCGAGGGCGTTGCACTCGAAGTCCTGCTCGTCTGGCGTCTCGAGGGGGTGCCGGGTTTCTGGCGGATGAGAAGCCAGAACTCGACGGATGAAGTCGCCGCGTGGTGGTCCGATTGCGAGGCGTGGATCGAATCGCGTACGCGCCGCTTCGCCGCTTCCCCAGGCGCCATGTCCGGCTTCGAATCGCTCGGAAGGCGGAACGCATGACGATTCGGATCGTCGGGCAGGTCAGCCTCGTCGAGGCGACGTCTGCAGGTGAGAAGCAAGAATTCGTACGGGCGTTATGTGAGTCTGGAATGTCGATCGAGGGCGCGATTTCATCCCATGCGGGGGTGCATACAGAATCGTCGGTCGGGGGTGGGGACCTCACCTGGGATCTTCGCTTTAGCGAGGAGGATGCGGTCGAGGATTTTTGTGAGCGGGTGAAGCACGCGGGGGAGGGCGGAATTTTCGGTGCGCTGGGCGCGGAGCTTGCCCTGCTCGCGCCGCGGGTTTCGAGCGTCGAACTTGCGATTCCCGAGGCGATCAGGGGTCATGTCGGTGTGCCCGGGCTCGTCGGGATCAAGCGAACCCTGTGGTTGCGGGTGTTGCCGGGGACCGATCCTGCGGCCTCGGAGCGATTCGAAGCGGAGACTCCGATGCTCGCTGCGGCCGTTCCCGCGATTCGGAATTGGCAATGGAGCCGGATCCGGGTGGCTGCGCCTAATCCGATGACCACACGTTGGACGCATCTCTGGGAGCAGGAATTCGAGACGCTCGCCGGGCTTGAAAGCGACTACATGGCGAGTCCTTGTCACTGGGGAGTTGTCGATCGATGGTTCGACCCCGAAATGCCGGATCGGATCGTCGATTTGTGGCTGGCACACCTCGCGTGTCCGGCGACGGAGTCGGTTCTGGGTTGGCAAGCCGCGGGCTAGCCTGCGGCGGGGTGGATGGATCGATCTCCTTGGCTCTCAATTCCCAGTGATCGATCCGATGGCAGCGTGATAGAGTTTCGAGGCTGCGCCGCACGCGGCTGGAGAATCGCTCGATGCGTCCCGAGCCCTTCCGGATCGAGATCGCCCAATCCAAGCTCGACGATCTTCATCGTCGGCTCGAACACGTCAACTGGCCCCACGATTTCGAGAACGACGATTGGTCCTACGGCGTGCCTCGCCCCTACCTCGAAGAAGTCGTTTCGTATTGGCGGGACGGCTTTGATTGGCGTGCGCAAGAAGCCGCTCTGAACGAGCTTTCCCACTTTCGGACCGAGATCGATGGGCTTCCCATTCATTTCGTTCACGAGCGGGGGCGTGGGCCCGATCCGATTCCGATCATCCTGACCCATGGCTGGCCCTGGACCTTCTGGGATTTCGAGAAAATCATCCCTGCGCTCGTCGACCCCGCCGCGCACGGAGGCGATGCAACGGATAGTTTCGACGTCATCGTACCCTCGCTGCCGGGCTTCATCTTCTCGACCCCGCTCACCCGCTCGGGCGTCGGGCCCCTGGGAACGGCGGATCTCTGGGACTCGTTGATGCGCGACACCCTCGGCTACGAGCGTTATGCGGCGCAGGGCGGGGACTGGGGGGCGATGGTGACGACCCAGCTCGGGCACAAATACGCCGAGAACCTGATTGGAATCCACCTGACCAATGCGGCGCCGGTCCCCAGCTTCGGTGGCGATCGCCCCTGGTCAATCGTCTCGGTCGGCGGCGGGGATGGGGACGATCCCGGGCTGATCGACTTCCAGAAACGCTTTGCCGCCCATATCGCGACGCACATGCTGCACGCGCAGACCCTCGGCTATGCGATGCACGATTCTCCGGTCGGACTTCTCGCTTGGATGTTGGAGAAGCGTTTTCGGTGGGGGGATTGTCGCGGCGATGTCGAATCGCGATTCAGTCGGGACCACCTGCTCACGACGATGAGCCTGTATTGGCTGACGGATAGTTTCGTGACGTCTGCTCGCTACTACAGCGAGGCGGGACGGGAGTCCTGGACGGCGACTCGGGAGGGGATGCCCCAGGTTCCCACGCCGACCGCGATTTCGCTCTTCAGGCACGATATGCCTCCGGGCCAACCGGACTGGACGAAGGATTATTTCGATCTTCGTCAGCTGCGCATCCGAGAGGAGGGTGGCCATTTTGCACCGGCGGAGAACCCGGCGGCGATCATCGAAGATCTCCGGGATCACTTTCGCTCGCTTCGCTGAGAGGAACGCTCGCTTCGCCGAGAGGAACGTTCGCTTCGCTGGGAGGAGCGTGCGCTTCGCTGGGAGGAATGTACGCTTCGCCGAGAGGAATATTGGCTTTCGACCGCCGGGCCAGGTGGGAAAGGGAACGCATCCAGATGTTTCAGGGATGGTGGATCGTTGGGACGCATTTTACGGCCCAGCTCTTCGTGACCGGCTTTTTTGTCTACAGCCTGCCGCTGCTTTTTCCATTGGTGATCAGTGAGTTCGCGACGGATGCGACGACGGTCAATCTGCTGCCGAGTACGGCGGCTCTGCTGGGGCTGGTGGTCGCACCGCTGGCCGGGCCCCTCGTCGACAACTGGTCGGCCAAGGGCTTGATGATCATTGGCACGTTGTGCCTGATCCTGGGGCTTCTCGGTCTCTCCTTTTCGCAAACCATCGTTCAGTTCGTGGCGGTCGGCGCGGTTCTCTTCGCGATCTCACAGACCTTGCTGGGGCCGCTCGCGGGCTCGGCGGTCATCTCGCGCTGGTTCACCGTGACGCGCGGGCGGGCCCTGGGCATCGCGGCGATTGGCACGTCGATCGGCGGCATGTTGATTCCGAAGGGGCTCGGGCTTGCGACGTCTACGATCGGATGGCGTGGGGGGCTCCAGGGGATTGCGTTGCTCGTCGCGCTCCTCGTCCTGCCGCTCGTCGTCTTTCGGCTCTGGAATCATCCGAGTGATCGTGGAGTGGAGGCCGAGGCCTCGAACGGACCCGCTGGCCTAACGCCCGCGGGCGGTCAGGTTGCGACGAACAAGGAGATCTTGACGCGTCCCGCATTCTGGTTCTTCACGCTGAGCCTCTCATTCTTCCTGGCGTCCTACACGTCGATCCTGGCCAATATGGGGCAATTCTGCTCGGATCTCGGCCTGCCGGCGGAGGCCGCTCCGAATCTGATCTTCGTGCTCGCGTTGTGCGGAATCTTCGGGAAGCTCGGCTTCGGCTATCTGGCCGACCGTATCCCCCTCAAGGTCGGGCTGATCGCCGCGATCAGTACGACCGGATTCTCGTTGGCGCTCTTTTCGACGGAGCCGAGCTATCCGGTGCTGTTGCTCGGTGCGGGCGCGATGGGGGTTGCGAGCGGGGGGATCCTGCCGATCTGGAATGCGATCGTTCCCGTGATTTTTGGGGTGCAAAATTTCGGGCGTACGATGGGCTGGATGATGCCCGTGATCGGAGTCATCCTGACGCCTTCGTACCTGATCGTCGGCAGCATTCGGGATTCGACGGGTAGCTACGTATTGGCCTTCCAGGTTTTTCTCGGGGTATTGGTCGTTGCGATCCTCCTGGTGCTCCCGCTGCGTGTCGGAGGGACGGATTCGGCGTCCTGATCCGGTCGGTGTCGGACGAGCGCTTGGACCGGTATTCTCGAAGACCGACAACCGACAACCGAAGGCCGGGCCAGAACCGATTGCGAGCTCGTGGCGAATCCGCGCCGAGCTGAGAATCGACGCCGGGAGAACCGCAGCCATGGCACATGATCTCGTCATCCGAAACGGCAGACTGATCGATGGAACAGGGGGTGCGCCCGTTCGCGGCGATCTCGCGATCGATGGCGATACGATTTCAGTCGTCGGCCAGGTGGACTCGCCCGGGCGCCGCGAGATCGATGCCGGTGGTCACGCGGTGACACCGGGTTTCGTCGATATCCATACCCATCTCGATGCACAGATCGGCTGGGATCCCGATCTCACGCCGATCAGTTGGCATGGTGTGACGACCGCGTTGATGGGCAATTGCGGTGTGACCTTCGCCCCGGTCAGGCCGAACGATGCCGCGACCCTCGCGGGCATGATGGAGACGGTCGAAGACATTCCACGCGATGCGATCCTGAATGGCCTGTCTTGGAATTGGGAGGGCTACGGGGGCTACCTCGACGCGATCGAGGATCTCGACCCCGCGATCAACCTAGCCGGCCTCGTGGGGCATTGTGCCGTGCGTTATTACGTCATGGGCGAGCGCGCCGTGGACGAGCAGCCGACCGAAGCCGAACTCGCGCGAATGGCCGAAGTCGTCGGCGAATCGATCGAAGAGGGTGCTGTCGGTTTCTCGACCTCGCGGATCATCGGACATGTGCTGCCCGACGGTCGCGACGTTCCGGGCACCCACGCCGACCATTCCGAGCTGATCCGGATCGCGGAGACGGTCAAGGAGGTCGGCGGTGGGCTCATGCAGAACGTGCTCAACATGTCGGGCGACTTCGACGGTGAACTGGAGCTCGTCCGGAAGCAGGCGCAGACGACGGGCGACCGCGTCCTCTTCAGCATCACGGCCGGACGTTCGGACGGTTCGGGTCGACTCTTCACCGACAAGATCAGAGCGATGCGCGCCGAGGGTCTCGACGTGAATGGTGTGGCGATCCCGCGCGGCTCCGGCTTCGTCGCAGGACTCGTGAATACATTGCCCTGGAACTACGGCGCCTGGAAGGATTTCGCAGCCCTCGACCTGGCGGGCCGCGTGAGCGCACTCGATGATTCGGCGACTTTCGCGGCGCTCGTCGAAGATGCCAAGCTGGACACGGGGTATTTCTCGAAGGTGCCGCTCTATTGGCTCGGGGACGGGGAGACGCCGAATTATGTCTTCGACGAGGAGAGTGCGGTCCAGACTTTTGCTGATCAAGAGGGGGTTCATTCCGCCGAGATCTTCCTGCGCATGAGTCGCGAGAGTCGAGGCGCGGCACTCTTTCTGCTTCGGCTCTTCAATCCGAATATGCGCGCGGTCGCCGACCTGATATCCGAGGGCGATGTCCTTCCGGGGCTCGGGGACGCCGGTGCGCACGTGGGGCAGGTGATGGACTCGGGTTGGTGTTCCTTCGTGCTTTCACACTGGGTACGGAATGAGGCGCTCTTCCCGGTCGAGGAAGCCGTCCGCCGGATGACTTCGGCGCCGGCGCGGATCATCGGTGTCAAAGATCGCGGAACGCTGACCGTCGGCAACAAGGCTGACGTGAATGTGATCGACCTCGAGCGGGTGAGCGAACTGATGCCCGAATTCGTACATGATTTCCCGGGTGGTGCCGGTCGCTTCGTGCAGAGGGCGCGCGGCTATCGCGCGACGGTCTGCAATGGTGTGCTGATTCTCGAGAACGATGAACTCGTAGGCGCACGGGGCGGACGGATCTTGCGGTCGTGAGTCGCGACGATTCCCGATCGGTCGAGTTCTCCACCGACTTCGATTTCGATCCCTTCGACGATCGCTTCTTCGACGATCCCTACCCCTATTACAAGGTGCTTCGGGACCATGCTCCATGCTATCGCCGGCCGACGGCGGAGGCGCGGGTGTGGCCGCATTATTGGCTGCTCTCCCGGGCGCGAGATGTGAACGATGCGCTGGCGGATTGGCAGACCTTTTCTTCTGCGACCGGGACGCTGATCGATACGGATATCTCGCTCATCCCGCCGAATCTCTTCAATATGGATCCTCCGCGACACGACGAGCTGCGCGCGATTCTCGCACGCGTTCTTACGCCTGCACGCGTGGCCTCCCTCGAAGAGGGCGTTCGCAAGAGCGCGGTCGAGATCATCGATGGTCTGCTCGACGTCGGCTCTTTCGATGCGGCGACTGAGTACGCACAGTTGATTCCGACACTCACGATGTGCGAGTTGATGGATCTACCGACCGCGGATCGCGCGCAATTTCTCAAGTGGAACATGGACACGCTTGCCGGGAATGATTTTACGAGTGACGCGGCATTGGCCGCCTATGGAGAAATGGAGCGCTACTGGACGGGGCTCGTGGCTGAACGTCGGAAGATTCGGTCGGACGATCTGATCTCACAGATCCTTCACAATCAGACCGCGGGCCAGGAGCTTTCGAACGAGGAGATCGGCGGCTTCTGTTCACTACTCCACGATGCATCGCAGAATACGACGATGAACATGATCGCGAACGGGATCATCTCGCTCGCGCGTTTTCCCGACGAGCGAGCGAAACTCGTCAATGAACCGGCTCGCTGGCCGAGCGCGCTCGAAGAGATTCTCCGCTACGTGTCGCCCGTTCAAGGCCTGGCTCGATCAACGACGCGAGACGTCGAGATCGGCGGCGAGACGATCCCTTCCGGCGATCAAGTCCTGCTTCTCTATGGCTCGGCGAATCACGACGAAAGCGTTTTCGATCGACCCGAAGAACTCGACCTCGAGCGCGACATCAAGAACCACTGGACGTTTGGTCACGGCATTCACTTCTGCCTGGGAAACGCCGTCGCTCGGCTCGAGACTCGGATTGCGCTTCAGGTGCTGATCGACCGGATCCCGGAATATGAGGTCGACGAGGCGGGGATCGTGCGAAATCAACTCGTGCCGACGCGAGGCGTCGGGCGCGCTCCCGTCGAGTTCGACCCGAAGCGGGCGCGGGCCAGAGCGGACGCCGAGCGATAAGATAGGGAGACGATGGGCAATTCACCGGAGAACGGAAAAGGGGAGGCGCGGACACCGGTCGACGAGGCCTATGCCTTTGACCCGACCAACGCCGCCGAGGCCAAGGACTTCGATCAGATGGCGCGCATTCGTCGCGAGAAGCCCGTGTGTCGGCCGGCGGAAAACGTCGTCCTGACGACGAAATACGAGGATACATCCCGGGGCTTTCGAGATTCGAAGGGTTATTCGAGTGCGGGCGATATGCGCGCACCCGGCGTGGTGGTTCCGGAAGAGGAGAGTTTCCTCGGCGAAATCGATGCGCCCCTTCATCCGAAGATCCGCCGCGTTCTGCTGAAGGGCTTTACGCGGCGCGGCGCGAGGGAGGCCGAATCGTGGACGCGAACTGAAACACGTCGTCGACTCACCGCGATCGTTGAACGGGGCGCCGGCGACCTGATGAACGACTTTTCGATTCCGCTGCCCGGTTCCGTTTCGGCCCATGTACTTGGGATCCCCGACGCACTTCACGATCGCGTGATGGAATGGTGCAACGAGCTTCTGCACAGCAGTTGGCCGACGACGGGCAGGACCGATCGCGGGGAGGGGATCGAACTCTGCTTTCCCGAACTCGCCGCCTGCCTCGACGGGTTGATCCGGGAACGCGAGGAGGCGGGCGACGC